>ERZ779866.3585-NODE-3585-length-12441-cov-3.611901_pt1 | contig 12441 bp, 6 predicted proteins | sample MGYA00511248_ERZ779866 | MGnify/ENA primary metagenome ERZ779866 (study PRJEB29588, sample SAMEA2155758) | human gut metagenome | biome: human gut; feature: human-associated habitat; material: faeces | place: Denmark | collected 2008/2010 ... | reverse complement strand
ATTTGGACAGCAACGGCGACGGCGTGTTTAATGCTGAAGATAATGCTTGGAGCGAAGTGAAAATCTGGCAAGATGCCAATGGCAACGGAAAAGTGGACAGTAACGAACTCCTTACATTAGAACAAGCTAATATAATAATGGCAGCTTAGATTATTAAAGTTCATTTGCAATGTGTTTTAATAATTATAAGTTGTGGGAAAAGTGAAGATTATCGTTGTTATAATATAAACACATTCTAAACTTAAGATAGAATCATCAATAAATAACAATTTAGAGCACATTTATTGGGAGTTGTTATGAGAAAGTCTTTAAAATATGTAATAGTTTCATTTTTTTACTTAATAATATTTTCTTCAGAGCTATTAGCAGAAACATCTCCAAGTTTTGACTGCGCTAAAGCAACGACAGAAGTTGAAAAGCTCATCTGCTCCGATGATGAATTAATCAAGAAAATAGAAAAATGTAAAATATATATTCCTCTAAATTGTAGACAAATTAGTAATCAAGTCGAGGATCTGACTTGCTCAGAGGCAGAGTTATTAAAACTTTATGAAAAAATGCAAAAGAAATATTTTGAATTATGCAAATCTTTGTCATCGAGAGATGAACGAATTAAATTATATAAAGATAGATTAGAATGGATAAATATACAAAACTCGTCAGATTATATGGAATTTGTAGCATATAATCGGCGAATTTTTTATTTAAAGGAATCATATCAAGAAAAAATAGATAATTTAGACAAACCATTAAAAAAGACTGTTACTAAATAAACAATAATTTTTTTATAAAGCGTTTTTTTTTACTTTAGCTCAAAGGAGACAATTCATGGATTATGTTTCTATTAAGATTGCAGAAAACTATAATTTATATAAGTTTGGTACAAACAATACTATCCATAAATCAGGTGATGATTATCAAAAACCAACTATAGGCTATGGATATGATATTAAACAGCAGGGATTTAATGCAGAAGATTTAAATTCAAAAGCTGGAGCAACGATAATAACTCAAGAACAAATGGATTTGCTAAAAAGTTATTGTAACACGTTAGTTAAAGGTAATGATGAGAATGATGTCGATTATAATAACCGAGTTAAACTAATAAAAGAAAACTATGATGCTTTAATTTCCAGTATTACAATTACTCAATCACAAGCTAATACTTTGTTAAGCAATACAGTTTCCTCTTATGAGACGGCTCTTAATAATATTTTAAACGAATATGATGTGACATTATCATCTTATCAAAAAAGTGCTTTAATTTCTGTTTTCTACAATACTTGTGGAGGAAGTGTTGAATCAATAAAAAGTAAACATGGTACTTTAGTTGCTTTATTAGCACATTTGAAGACGTCTAATACTAATGAAAAAAAATTTATTGGATGTTTAGGAATCTGGTATGAAATACTATACAGAACTAATCCAATTAGCAATGGAGAAAATAGATATGGTACCCAAAATAGAAGATTCCTCGAAGCTAATGAATTTTGGGGGATTTCTTTAACTCAATTACCTTCATCTACTAGTGCTCAATCAATTATTCCTATTAATAGCTATGAAGAAGCCAATATAGCGATTGCCTTTATGAATCAAAACAAAGAAGCAATGAAAAACAAGCTTGATGATATAACGAATTATAAAAATAATCCTTATAAATACATTCGAGATAACTTTTCTAGTGCCGTATCAGTATTTCTTTCGAATCAAAATTATACTCAAGGTTATAATATCAATACCTTATTTACGGATTGGAATTTGTATACCGATTTGCAAATAAACACTTCTACCGGCACAACCAGTTACAGTAACATAACCGGCAGCGATAAAAAAGATTTAATATTTATCACGGGCAATCAAAACGGAACAACGGTTCATGCCGGTGCGGGAGATGATTTTGTCGGCGGCAGCAGCAACAACGATGTTGTCTATTCCGGTAGCGGAAATGACATCATTAATACCTATGGTGGTAATGATACGGTTCATACGACTGATGGAACTGCAAGCGATTATAATACGGTTTATCTTGGTGCCGGCAGCGATACATTTCATGGCGGCGATGGCGATGACTATGTCGATGGCGGCAGTGGTGCACTGGCTCCGAATGTTAGCAGCAATATAGAGGCAACCGATTCAGCAACGGATGAAAACAATATAAATTTGGGCGGCGGTCACAACCGTTATATCGGTACTCAGGGTAAAGACATTGTCTCGGGCACAGGTTACAACACGGTATACCTCGGTGCCGGTTCCGATGAATATACCGGAGGAAATGATGTTGATGTCGTAGATGGTGGAAAGCTTGAAGATAGTATTTTTGATATCAATGATATTGATTTAGGCGGAGGAGCCGACATCTACTATGGCGGCGCGGGAAAAGATATTGTTGAGGGAGGTAGAGGTAACGATAAAATCTACGCCGGAGACGGGGATAATGAAATTAATGGCGGCACCGGCCATGATATAATAAAAGTAGGCAACGGCAACAATAAAATTCACGCCGGAACCGGAAGAGATTCGATTTATCTGGGCGTTGGCAATAATGAAGTGTATCTTGGGAAAGACGACCAACGCGATGATGTTACTTTAGAAAATACAGCTGGTCATACCGACCATATTTATTATGCAACATCCAATGATTATGTTCATCTTAACAGCAAAATTGCTTCTAAAGAATATAGAGGCAAGGATATGATCTATACGCTGGAAAACGGTGCAAAAGTATATTTTCATGATTTTACGGATCAAGAACCGGAAGACCCGAGTGATCCGGAATATAATCCGCCGGCCGGAGCCGCGGGAGCGCCTTTTATTGTTCTTCCCGATGGTACGGTTTTAGGTTATGGCTCAAACGGCCAAGGCTATGTTGATACGGGCTATAAAATGCCAGAAAATTCAATCGGAGACAATGGCGACAAAAAAAAGCCGGAACGAAGCGGTCCTGGCAACGAAATACCGGAAGAAGGCACGCCACCGCCGCCACCTTATGATAAAGATCCTGAAGATAATGAAGGCAATCCGCCAACCGGCCCGGATGGTCCGGATGACGGTCTTGGCGGAGAAGGAGATAGAGAAATTTCTCAATCGGAGATTGATAATCCGAATGCTAATAAACCAACGTTATCGGACTACATTCCCAGATTCGGTTACCGTTTGCCTTTGCCGCAATATATTCAGAACAATGTAGAAACCGCAGAGACCGCGCGTTCTCCGTTGATTGTAGATTTAGACGGAGACGGCGTAGAAACCAAGAATGTAAACGGGGGAACATATTTTGACCACGATGGTAATGGCTTTGCCGAAAAGAGCGGCTGGGTCGGTCAAGATGACGGACTGCTGGTAAGAGACATTAACGGTAACGGATTGATTGATGACGGAACGGAGTTGTTTGGCAATAACACGCAGCTTTCCACCGGTGACAAGGCTTTAAACGGTTTTGAGGCGCTGAAGGATTTGGACAGCAACGGCGACGGCGTGTTTAATGCTGAAGATAATGCATGGAGCGAAGTGAAAATCTGGCAAGATGCCAATGGCAACGGTTATCTGGATGCCGGAGAACTCTATAGCCTTAACCAAGCCGGAATCGAAGAAATAAACCTTAATTATATTAATTCTAATGTTGTGGACATTAACAATAATGCCCACAAACAACAAGGAACCTTTATCAAAACGGATGGGACAAGCGGAAGTATCCACGATGTTTGGTTTGATGCCAATATGTCTGATTCTGCTGACTTGACCGAACTCAGCATTCCCGATGAAATCAAAGCTATGCCGGATATAGCCGGTTCCGGCAACGTACATAGTCTGCAAGTTGCTATGGCCTTAGATGAGAGCGGTGAACTGAAGACTTTGGTTCAGCAGTTTGCCGCTGAAACAAATGTTGAAGCACGCAACGCACTGCTTTGGAATATTATTTATCATTGGACAGGTGTACAAGATATGGATCCGAATGGAAGAGATCCGACACAAATTTATGGCAAAGTAATAGACGACACCAGAAAATTGGAAGCGTTAGAAGAGTTTATGGGTAAAGAATACCTCGGAACTTGGTGCTGGGGTGAACGCGATCCTAATCCTCATGGTCAAGCTGCACCTTATTTAATCCGTGCGTTTGATATGCTGTTTAATGATATTAATACAACGCTTTTGGCTCAAACACATTATAAAGATTTGTTAGATGCTGTCGATTTATCTTGGAATGCCGTTACAGAAAAGTGGAACGTGGATGTTTCCGCTGCAATGGAAATGCTGCAGTCGATATATGCCGAAAATTCTGTTAATGGTATGATAGCCATACGAGAATTTGAAAATATTATTCGCCAGTTAGAGTTTTCAGGAGTTCAGGAAGTTTATACCGCATTTAGAAATTATGGTAATTTGACCGGAAATGAGTTTGAAACCGCATTGGCAAAATTTGGCTTTACTTATGGCACGGAAGGACATGATACATTGAATGGAAGTTCCGGTGTCGATGAAATTAACGGTCTGGCTGGTAACGATAAAATCTATGCGGGAGGAGGAAACGATATTCTGGACGGCGGTGACGGAAACGATACCCTTTGGGGAGAAGACGGCAATGATACCCTCATCGGCGGAGCCGGCAACGATACGCTTATTGGTGGTAATGGAGCTGATACTTATATCTTTAATCCCGGATTTGGTAACGATGTGTTAGACAATTCAGATGATAATGCTTCTGCCGACGAACCCGACATTATCCAATTTGGCGAAGGGATCCTGCCTGAGAAAGTAACCTTGCAACGCCAGGGATATGACCTCATTATGACCGTGGCATATAATGCCGATGAAACAGGGGTTAAACCAGCCAATGATTCTCTGAGAATTTATAGTTATTTTGATGAACAAGGAACAACCAGCGCCACGGTAAACAAAATTGTTTTTGCCAACGGTACGGAATGGAATTATGAATATATTCTCAACAATTATGACAGTATTGCCGGTGCCGGCGGCGGTGAAACGGTCGAAGGAGATAATCAGAATAATAATCTCAGCGGTACCAACTATGATGACGTTTTGGTCGGCAATGGCGGAAATGACCGCTTGTTTGCCGGAGAAGGCAATGACGTTATCTACGGTGGCCCCGGCGATGATGAGCTTTATGGCGATGCGGGAGATGATACATATCTGTGGAATTGGGGAGACGGTATGGATACCATTTCCGACAGCGGTAATCATGACAGAATTTCTTTCGGAGCAGGTATATATCCCTCTGATTTAACATTCCGCCAAATCAGTAACACGGATGATTTGCAGATTATTGTCAAAGGTAATGAAAATCAGGGAATGATTATCAAAAACTTTTTCTGGCAGCAAAATTATAAAATAGAAGATTTGTATTTTAACAACGGTGAACGATTATCTCTGCCGGACATCAATTTAACTCTGCGTCAGAGTGATGATGGGGAGATTATCCGCGTAAAAGACAACGTAAAAGTGGTGTATGCCAATGGCGGCAATGATACCGTCCATGGCAGCAATAATGCAGATGTTATTTATGGCGGTGATGGTTTTGATACGCTCAACGGAAACAATGGCGACGATCTTATCATTGGCGGCCGCGGCAATGACATTATTAACGGTGGTAATGGCAATGATACTTATGTCTGGAACTTGGGTGACGGACTTGATGAAATTACCGATTATGTCCCATCTTCTACGGAAAGTAAGCAGGATAAGATTAAGTTTGGCAGCGGTATTGTACCGGAAAATATATCTTTCCGCCGCGAAAACTCAAATCTGCGGATTATTGTCAATAATGATGACACACAGGGGATTATCGTCAAAGACTTTTTCAGCAATGGTTATAATAAAATTGAACAAGTAGAATTTGCCAATGGCCAGACAATTGATATTTCACAAGGAATGACACTTGTTCAATCAGATGCTTCTGAAACTTTTTCAGGAACGGAATTTAATGACATCATCTACGGCATGGGTGGTGATGATGACATCTCGGCCGGCAATGGTGACGATCTTATCATTGGCGGAACCGGCAATGATGTTATTAACGGTGGTAATGGTAATGATACTTATATTTGGAATTTAGGCGACGGCTTCGATACGATTATCGATTATGTTCCATCATCTACGGAAAGTAAACAAGACAAGATTAAGTTCGGTGAAGGCATTACTGCAAGTGATTTAAGCTTCCGCCGCAATGGACACGATTTAATTATCAATGTTAAAAAAGAGATTAATCAAGGGTTTAAAATCGTTGATTTTTATAGCAACAGCAATAATCAAGTTGAAACAGTCGAATTTGCCGATGGTTCAACTCTGGATTTAACGGCTGGTTTAACCTTCACTTATATGGATAAAGCGGATACGGAAAGCGCTTCTGACGGTAATGACATTATTTACGCTATGGGCGGAGATGATGACATCTCGGCCGGCAATGGCGACGATATTATTATTGGCGGAACCGGTAATGATGTTATTAACGGCGGTAATGGTAATGATACTTATATTTGGAACTTAGGTGACGGGTTTGATACGATTACCGATTATGTTCCGTCATCTACGGACAGCAAGCAAGACAAAATCAAGTTCGGTGAGGGAATAACGCCGGAGGACGTGACATTCCGTCATGTCGGTAATGATTTGATAATCAATGTGAATGGCGATTCTTCACAGGGAATGCTGATTAAAGATTTCTTTTCTAATGACAATTATAAAGTTGAGTTTGTCGAATTTGCGGAAGGAACATCAATTAGAATCACCGATGGTGTTACCTTTGAATATACAGACGCTTCGGAAACAGTCGGAGCAACCGATGGGAATGACAGCATTTACGGTAACGGAGGAGATGATAATATATCAGCAGGTGCCGGTAACGATATAATCACTGGAGGCAAAGGTAACGATACGCTTTCCGGGGGTTATGGTGATGACACCTATATCTGGAATTTAGGAGATGGTTTCGATACGATTTACGATTATGAACCATCGTCTTCAACTGGTCGGAATGATAAAATCAAGTTTGGAGAGGGGATTGCTGCAAATGATTTAAGTTTTTATCACGATGGTAATGATTTAATCATTTATATTAATAACGATGTTACCCAGGGAATTCTGATTGATGACTTTTTCAGTAATGACAATTACAAAGTCGAATATATAGAATTTGCCAATGGTGATATTCTGAATCTCAAGACTGATATAACCGTCAGTACATCATTGCCGCATCAGACCATTACCGGAGATATGAATGATAATACCCTGACCGGCGGTATCGGAAACGACACAATCAACGGTGATGATGGCAGCGACATTATTACCGGTAATCAGGGAAACGACATCCTCAACGGTGGTAATGATGACGATACCTATATCTGGAACTTGGGTGATGGTTTCGATACCATTACGGACGAGCATGGTGAATTTGACATCATCAGCTTTGGCGAAAATATCGCTTATGAGGATTTGACATTCAGCCGTGTTGGTGATGATTTGCATATTAATGTCAATGCAAATTCTAACCAAGGTATGAAAATTGTCGATTTTTATAAGTATGATGCCAATAAAATCGAGTATCTCGAATTTTCCGACGGCAGCCTTTACGATATTGCCACCTCACCGTTGGTTTGGTCTTTGAGTAATGGTGATGATACGGTTTCCGGTACCGATTATGACGATACGATTTATGGTAATGGCGGTAACGACACTATCTCCGCTGGCAACGGTGATGATACGCTTATCGGCGGCACCGACAACGATACCTTAAACGGCGGTGCGGATAATGACACTTACGTTTATAATCTTGGTGACGGTCTGGATACCATTACCGATACACAGGGCGTTGCCGATAAGATCAAATTTGGCACCGGCATTGCCTTGTCGGACATCACATTCCGACAAAACGGCAGTGATTTGCAGATTTTTGTAAATACGGCATTAACCGAAGGAATGATTGTCAAAGATTTTTACAAATCCGGCGGCGCAAATCAAATAGAGGTTATAGAGTTTGCCGATGGCAGTAAGCTGAATATATCCGCAATGGGATTGACTTTGTCGCAAAGCTCCGGTGATGATGTCGTTACGGGAACCGATTATGAAGATATTGTCTATGGTAACAGCGGCAATGATACAATCAATACCGGCAACGGTGATGATACGCTTATCGGCGGCACCGGTAACGATATCTTAAACGGCGGCAACGGTAATGATACTTATGTCTGGAACTTAGGTGACGGACTGGATACCGTTACCGATGGCCAAGGCACGTCAGACAAGATTTTGTTTGGCACGGGTATAAGCCTGAATAATCTCAAATTTACGCAGGAAGGTAAGAATTTACGGATTTATGTCAATGATGACATAGAGCAGGGAGTTGTTATTGTAAACTTCTACAACTCTAATGCCGATAAAATCGAGAAACTGGAGTTTGCCGACGGTTCAACGTTTAATCTTGCCACACAGGGGCTGACCTTAACCCAGCCGAATGGCGATAATGTCGTCAATGGCACGGTCTATGTCGATGTCGTCTATGGTAATGATGGTGTGGATACCATCTCCACCGGCAATGGTCACGATACATTAGTTGGCGGTAAGGGTAACGATATTTTAGACGGTGGCCGCGGAAATGACACCTATATCTGGAACCTTGGTGATGGTATGGATACGATTACCGATGCCAACGGCAATGATAAAATAGTCTTTGGTGCCGGTATCAGCGAAGCTGATGTCCAATTTGCTCGGGAAGGTAATAATCTGCATATAACCATTAAAGATGACTTTAATCAGGGAATGCTGATTAAAAACTTCTTCAGTTCAACAGCTAACAAGGTAGAACTTATTGAGTTTGCCAATGGAGAAACGCTGGACATCTCGCAAGGTCTGACCCTGACGCAAACTAACGGTTCGGAAACCATAAACGGAACCGGTTTAGGGGATGTCATCTATGGAATGGATGGTAATGACACCATTTCCGCAAGCGGTAACAATACATTTATCGGCGGCAAAGGAAATGACATAATCTCCGGCGGAACCGGTAATGATACGTATGTTTACAACCTCGGTGACGGGTTTGATACCATTAATGAATCCGGCGGAAACGATAAAATTGTTTTTGGCGAAGGTATCAGTCAGAATGATTTGTCATTTGAGCGGATTGGCAACCACCTTAAAATTTGCATCAATGGTGATGAAATTAAAGGGCTTCAGATTAACAATCAATTCAGCACGGCATCTGATAAGGTTGAAACCATTGAGTTTGCCGACGGTTCAACCATGGACATCAGCAATGCCGATCAGTTGATTCAGGCAATGAACGGCTTCAGTGTCGGCAGCTCGGCTTCGACAGATACTCTGTCCAATCCGACGCAGGATGTCGGCGATATGTACTCTCTGGCAGCCAATTCGGATTTGACCAGAAAAGCAGCCTGAAAACATATTTAAAATAACAAAACGCCCCTCATCTCCGGAGCAGGGGCGTTTTGCATACATATTTTCATAAATGGTGATACTAACGCGATGAATTTCGAACTATTACTTTCTCCTGAGTATTATCTAGCAACAATGAGTTTATATGAAGAAATTAAAAGAAATAATATTAAGTCTCTGAATTTATTACAAACATTCAAAAAATGACATTTCATTAAATGAGGCTATATATTATAAAAATTAGTAAAATAGATATATCTTGCCAAATAAACAAGCGTAGGTATGGATAGAACTATATAGGCTTTTTTGAGATTTGTTTTACGCTTCTTCCAAGCATAAACCGTAGGTGCAATTATTATCAATAATATTGTTAATGTCATTATGGTATAGTTAAACCTATTTTCATATGCCCAACCACAACCTTCATATCCCCAATGCATATCATAGCTCATCGTGCTAGGATAGTCCGTAGCCACAACAACGCTTGCAAAAAAATTTATAATTGACAATAGATAAAAAGGTATGAGTTTGATTTTTTTCATAATTGCACCTTCGGTTAAATTTGTTTCTAAGTATATTTAGCATTTACCTTAAATACAATAAAAATCACCAACAATCTTTATCATATTTTACATTAAGAATCATATCATGCCCATATTTCTTAAATTTGTTGGTAAATTCATCCATCTTATCTGTTAAATCAATACACCCTCCTGAGCCATATTCTTTACCGCCATGAATAGAGAGCCCTGTTCTATCTTTATTATCTGTTCCTTGAGCGGGCTCCAACCAAATGCGGTTATTACCCCAAGAATCTTTTCCTCCTCTCCATTTTCCCATAATTCCAAAACCGTATTCACTTCTGAATTGGTCAAACTTACTTTGGTCTTTATAGAAATTCTGATGTTGAGATTGTCTTACCAACCATTTTCCCTCCGGTAATGGCCCTTTGTCTTTTACGTTGTCATATTCTTTACATTGATAATCTGGCTTACCTGACATTCCTTTCCATGAGTTTGTCTTTTTATCATCTTCAAACCAAGAAAGTTCTCTTCCGTTAAATTCTAAACGCGAAGGTTTATTTGGGGATATTTCTTGATTTAATGAATTAATGGTTTCACCATCTTTTTTCATTATTCCATCAATGGTTAAATTATTTTTTCTTTGATATGTTTTTATCCCTTCAAATAACTAATTGTCAGGATATTCCGTCATTCCATATGAGGGGACATCATATGCGCCAAATTTTTTTAGATAGCTTTTTAGCGGAAGCATATCTTCCATAGCTACAGCTAAAGATGATGCTACGTCTTTGTTTAATTTAAATTGTGACATATTTTTTCCTTATTCTTTGTTAATTTTAGATACAAAAAAACCGTTGATTTTCATCAACGGTTTTTAGACGCACTTTTCCCAAGTGACATTTTATCTTTTATAATATTTTCTATTTAAAGTAAAGGAAAAAATTCCTATATTGTTGGTAATTATGTTTTGCGTTATTTAAGATGTTACAAAGAGTTTGCATTTTTGCTTAGCGCTCCTTTTCGGTTTTGCACCCCTGTTGGGATTATTATCAATACAAAAAAGGCCTCCATAAAGGAAGCTTTTTTTGTATTGGTGATGCTTAACTCAGGGTTTGCGAGTTATTTTATTTACTTTTCAAAAATAGTACTTATAATGCAGGTAGATAAATATAATTATAATACCTAAATTTTTATGCATATGAAAAAAGTAAAAAAATTATTGTTAGTTTTGATGTCCTCTCTATTTGTACTTATGGTGTCGTTTGCATTGTCAATAACACATGAGCTAAATTGGCAGGGTATCATTTTCTTTGTATGTGTAAGTACCATCTTTGGAGTTCTGTTAGCAGTTAGAGAACCGCAAAAGTTAATGAATGCTAACCTAGGCTGGATTTTTTCTGGGATACTCTTTGCTTTGGTAGCAACAGAGGGACTACTTGGTGTTTATACAAAATTATTTGAAACAGTGGCATTGGCAATATTTGCCTTTACCATATTTTTTATTTGTATACCCAATATTACAAAATCACAAAAACAGAAGCCTTAAAACAGCTTCTGTTTTTTATAGAATGTAAACAACTAATGTAAATCAACGATAAATAAAAGAAATGACAGCCATTTTCATGACTGCCGTTTGAATTGGTGATGCTTAACTCACGTTTCACGAGCTAAAGATACTAGATTTTTAAAGAAAATAAAGCTATAATAAAGCTATACATATTAATAAGTGAGATATATCATGAAACAGAGGGATATTTTTATAGTTAGCCAAGACGGACTTAATCCTGAAGTAAATCAAATTGCTGTCGAAGCAATCAGTGAGCTTATGGCGTGTTTTCCCTCATATAAAAATGATTATCCGATTACTAACCTCGGCGCGTGGAAAGATGACGGATATATATATCCTAAAAACGGACAACTTTATTTGGTGCCATATAAAAGTACCAGCTGGCATATTGAAAATGCCAAGCGGGATGCTGTCAATGACGGGCGTCCCAATCAATTAAATGCAAGTACTTTATTTCAAACAATGCAAGAAGATCCCACAAATCAAGAAATTCCTCAATTTACAATATTGCTGACAAAAGACGACTTATACCCTAATCGTCAAATGAATTATTGTCTGGGGATGGGAGATGAAGGAATTGGGTGTATTGTTTCTGCCCGTCGATTTTCAGATGCAAACGGCAACCTGATTGATCGTGAAAATTTCAAAACAGTATTAATGCATGAGTTTGGACATGTTATTGGACTAACTTATGAGGGAAGAGAAAATTCTGCAGATATTTATGGAACGCATTGTACAGATGAAGATGGTTTGTGTATTATGCAACAAAGATCTAACGGAGATTTTAGTGATATAACTCAGGCAAGACTTGGTGCAAAAGCATATGGAATACCTCCAATTTGTAATGATTGTATAAAGGCAGGAAATCAATTTTTTGCTAAAGAAAGACATGTAAGAAGAAAGATGGTATTGGACAACTGGGACTCTGGGATTAACCGAGATTTA
>ERZ779866.3578-NODE-3578-length-12460-cov-8.043208_pt1 | contig 12460 bp, 11 predicted proteins | sample MGYA00511248_ERZ779866 | MGnify/ENA primary metagenome ERZ779866 (study PRJEB29588, sample SAMEA2155758) | human gut metagenome | biome: human gut; feature: human-associated habitat; material: faeces | place: Denmark | collected 2008/2010 ... | reverse complement strand
ATCCTTTTATATACTCATTTCAAACCATTCGAAAACAAAATGAAAAAGATTAGCCAATTTGGATCCATCAACAAGGCTAATCTTCTTTTATTATCTTTTCATGAATAATTCAGGCTATATATTAACTCAAAATACACTTAAGTTAGTTGTATCCGTTTTCATTAAACTAAAAGGTGCAAATGATACTAAAAAGTACCTTAGTTGCTTCTACGCTTTTTACGACTATGAATATTCTTAGATACACTACGAATATTTAAAATTGGAGCCAAGAAAATGATAATAGGATAGATTTCCAAACGACCAATCAACATCGCAAAAGATAAGACGATCTTCGAAAAATCCGAGAACATGGAGAAATTTCCCATTGGACCACAAAGACCATATCCTGGACCTACATTACCAATACAAGTCATAACGGATGTAACCGTTGTTTCAAAATCAAAGTTATTAAATGAAACCAAGAACAACAAGACACCGACAATAATAATGAAACTACAGAAATACGCCATGATCTGAGTGACCACCTCTGTATCTACAACTTTTCCATCCATTGTAATGGCTTCTACTTTTTGTGGATGTAGTAACTTTTGAATATCCAATTTAATTTTCTTTACAATAATCAAAAGACGACTTACCTTAACACCACCACCAGTCGAACCAGCACTCGCACCACAGATTGTTAATAAGAAGAGGATCATCTTACTAAATTGTGGCCAGACACTATAATCACAACTCGAATATCCCGTTGTCGTTATAATTGAACCCACTTGAAAACTTGCCAAACGAATGGATTTGAATACATCAAAATTATACATGGATAAAATATTCAATGTGATACAAATAATTGAAAATAGAATAATACCTAAATATGTACGCAACTCTTCATTTTTAAAGACCTGTTTGAAATCTTTGATTAATAAAAAGTAATACATATTAAAGTTCACACCAAATAAAATCATGAAAATCGTAATGATCACTTCATAATACGCATTGTTGTAGGCACCAATACTCGTGTTTTTAATTGCAAAACCACCAGTACCCGCTGTACCAAATGTATTACACAACGCACCAAACAATGGCATCTTCCCAATCAAAAGTAAAATGACCTGAATGACAGTCAATCCCATATACATGGTATATAAAATCATAGCCGACTGACGCATACGAGGTACTAATTTACCAATGGTAGGACCCGGCGCTTCCGCACGCATAATATGCATATCACGATCATTTGACTTTGGAAGTAAGGCCAAAATGAAAACCAAGATACCCATACCACCAATCCAGTGTGTAAAGCTACGCCAGAATAGTGTGGCATGCTTCAAATTCTCAACTTCCGTTAAAACACTTGAACCTGTCGTTGTAAATCCAGACACCGCTTCAAAGAAGCAATCCACAAAAGAAGGAATTTCACCCGACAAGTAGAATGGTAATCCGCCAAAGAAAGAAACAACAATCCAGGCAATACCCACCGCAAGCATTCCATCTTTGGCAAAATAAGAATTCGTTCTCGCCTTTTTACGCGTTAAACCATATCCTAAAACCAAACAAATCCCAATTACGATCAAGTAAGAATCAAATAATCCTTCTTGATAAATCAAATCCACCATGACCGGTAACACCATTAAACAGGCTTGCGCAATAAGCACCATACCCAATACATTACCAATTATAGTCCAGTTGAGTTTATGTATATTATGCTTAAGATAGTAAATCATTGATATCCCTCAATCCTGCAACCTTACTAATAATAATAACCGTATCCGATAGTTGAATACGCGTATCACCAGTTGCCACCTTAGAAACACCTTTATGTGTTATATACGCAATGATAATACCCTTACGAATATTTAGATCCTTAATTGGCACATCAATAAAACGACAATTGTCACGCACTCTAAATTCTAAAGCCTCTACCTTGTCATCCACTAGCTTGATCAAAGATTCAACGTTTGATCCAACCGTATTCTGCATAGCACGAACATACTGCACGATTTGGTTTGCGGTAATAAACTTAGGCGTAATTGAATTTTCAAGCCCCAACTTATCCAACAAGAAACCTAGAGAAACACGATTTACCTTAGGAAGCACATGCGTAACATCATGACTTTGCGCAAACATCGAAATAATGACATTCTCCTCATCATTATCTGTAAGAGCGATAAAGGCATCCATTTCCTCTAAGGATTCACTCAATAATAATTCATGATCCGTTCCATCTCCATGAATAACCGTTGCCTGTGGGAATTTTTCAACCAAGTTGATACACTTATCTTTATTCAACTCAATAATTTTAACGGCCATCCCCAATTCAAGTAACATTCTCGTCAAATAATATGTGATACGACCACCACCAACAATCATAACCTCATTGACTGTACGATCACTTAAAATACCAATCTTAATAAAGAAACGCTCTAATTGCGTTGCTGAACCCGTTAATGTAAGACGGTCATTTTCATAAATCACCGTATTTCCATTTGGAATGATGACTTCACCATCACGCAAAATCGTCACAAACAAGACTTCCGTCTTAAAACGACGATTGATATCAACCACACGCATATTTAAAAGTGGGGAATTCTCTGTTACCTTAACTTCAGCAAGCTCAATTCTTCCCTTCGCAAAAGACGATACTTTAATGGAATTTGAGAAACGAATCGCACGCAAAATTTCACGAGCCGCCGCCTGCTCTGGATTGATACTCATACTCAATCCCAATTCATCTTTAATCAAACGAACTGTGTTATTGTATTCTGGATTACGAATACGAGCAATGGTATGTCTAGCTCCCAATTTTTTTGCCAATAAACAACAAATAATATTCACTTCATCCGTTGATGTAGCCGCAATCAACAAATCACTCGAAGGTACGCGTGCTTCCAACAATGTGTCTAAACTAGCTCCATTCCCTTGCACACCAACAATATCTAGTTGATTCATTGTACTCGATAATACATTCACTTTATTTTCAACCACTGTAATATCATGACCCTCTTGATTCAATTGTTTCGCAATCGCAAAGCCAACTTTCCCATCACCAACTACAACAATTTTCATATTTTCTTCCAAAAAAAATAAATTCCTATACGGAATCTATCTCAAGTATAATACAAATCAATATTAAATACAATTCAACATAAAAACTAGTGATACAGAAAATTTGTTCACTCTTCTTGCATTTTCAATCCATAGTGATATACTAGGCAATACTGGATAATCAAATTGCCTTTTTACCGCTTATCCAGCGTTTCCTATTTCTTGAGCTGATTTACCCGATCAGCTCTTTTCTTCGTTTTAACAATCGAGTATAAAGCCCTTAGAAAGGGCATAATGGTATTTTTTAAATTGCACTATCTTACCTGCGCCTTTCCATAGACGCTTTTTTAAGGAGGTGTGTTATGAATACACAATTACTCGAAGCTTTGTGCAAAGATTTTGCGGCCATTTATCAATGTGAGCTAATCCAAGATACTATCGATATCGTCCGCTTCGACAAAGGAACCCCTATCGATATGGCCATACAAACTTTGGATTTGTATACACTTCACTCCTTTAGTAAAATGATACATGGTACGATACAAATGGAAAGTAAAGAAAATGCGGGTACAACCTTTTGGATAATTCTTCCTTTACAGATAGATTTTAACCTACAAACTGCAAAGCCCATTCAAACTAATCCATTAAATCTTACAAATAAGAAAGCACTCCTTGTTGAAGACAATGATATCAACCTAGAAATTGCAACCATTTTGTTGCAAGATCTTGGGTTTGATGTATCGACTGCTCGAAATGGACAGGAAGCCATTGATCAATTCAAAAAATCTAAGCTTTATACTTTTGATTATATTTTTATGGATATTATGATGCCAATTAAAGATGGATTAGAGGCAACAGAAGAAATACGTACCTTACCAAGAAACGATGCGAAAAGCGTACATATTCTTGCGATAAGTGCCAATGCATTTGAAAGTGATATTCAAGAATGCATTAAAGCAATATGAATGGACATATCGTAAAAGCAATCACTATGGAATTATTAGAAGAAAAATTAGCGAAATGAAAAGGGTGAGATACTTACCCTTTTAGTCTGCATATGGCTTTAAATAATCTGCATTCAAAATTAAAATCTTATTATCGACTATACGAATTACGTTTTCTTCTCTTAATCCACGCAAAATACGGTTGACACTGTTTCTGGTAGAAATACCACAGAATCCTGCGATATCATCATTTGTGATCTGCATATCAATCAATATACCTTCCTTGATTTCTTTTCCAGACAAAGAAATCAAATTATAAAGAAATGCATAGATAGCGCCACTCTTTCCATTCATTGTCATACATTTTTGGCGATATAGAGCTCTTTGTAGATTCTCACGATAGTATGCCTCAACATACTCTTTTAGTTTTTCATCTCGCTTTACGGCCCTTGAGAAATCTTCTCGACTTACCAAACAAAAAGATGCCTCTTCACTTTCAACACGAATTCTTACACGATACGCAACATCTTCACGAAGTGTGTCGCACATTAACGAAAGAAGATTGGGGCCTTTGTCGTAAGTTATATTATATTCACGTCCATCCTCTAAATGGAACTCACCTTTACGACACCTTCCTTTAAAAAAATCATCTTTTCTAAATCGCACATTATAATATCATGGTTCTTTTTTGAAACAATTGGGACTTCCATCTTTTCCAGATATTTAAGCACATAGTCACAATTCATCTTCGTCACCTCTATCATTATTTCCATTGTACCATACTTCAGTTGAATCTTGTTAGCAATTGATATTTATTATATTACGTGTTCCTTACATATACAATTATGGGCAATTGTTTTTGTATAATACACAACAAGATGATATACTTATTTTTGCTGGATAGCGTGTCCATAAAGTAATTTGCATATCCAGTTTCCTATGAATAGAGCTGAATTATTTGCCACATCATCTAGTTCAGCTCTTTTTTCATTTCAAAATCCATGATATAGTAAATAAAACTGGTTGTAACCAACTCATGATAGTCTTTCTTATAATGACCAGTTTTAAGAGTCGGCATCCCACATTTTAAGTCGGCTCTTTTTATTTTGTATGAAAAAGGCGGATTATGCATCCATCTTAACATCTACAAATTGTTTTAAATACTCGACATCCAAGACCATGATTTTATTATACAATGTGCGAATAACATGTTCTTCTCTTAAGCCACGCAAAATACGATTCACGCTATGTCTTGTAGAAATTCCACAGAAACCCGCAATATCATCGTTTGTGATCTTTAAATCGATCAAAATTCCATCACGCGCTTCTTTTCCAAATATTGTAACCAAATAGTATATAAATGCACATACAGCACCATTCTTGCCATTCATCGTCATTAATTCTTGTCTTGAAATTGTTTCCGATAATTTCTTACGATAATACGTATTCACGTATTCCACCAATTCAGAATGTTTATTTAATAATTGATTAAATAATTCTTTAGAAACACAATAAAAACTAGCTTCATCACTTTCAACACGAATCATCAATGAAGAAAATTTACAATCAACAACTGCATCTTTAAACATAGATAAAATATCAAAGCCTTTTAAATACGCAATATTAAATTCACGTCCATCACGCATTAAAACACTGACCTTCACAACACCTTCTTTTAAAATATATGCATTCTCATCATCCATCTTTAAAAATGTATGTCTTCTTTTACGAATAACAGGCACTTCGTGCTCTGTAAAAAAGTCTAAAAATAATTCACGCCCCATAATTTAAATCACCCTTTGTCAATATGATTTATTATAACACACTCCTTCTTTTGATACGTTAACAAATCACACAGATAAGAAAAAAGAATAGACCTTAGCCTATTCTTCAACAAGTTCAAATCGATATTCCTGCTTCACATCCGGATACTTGTCACGATCTACTTTTGACACAAACATTTCATATGGACGAACAAAATACTTATAATCCCCATATAATGCTTGATAAACTACCATCTTCTCTTGCGTTTCCGTATGCATCGCAACACACAACACTTTATAAGTGTTTCCTTTAAAATGTCGATATATTCTATTTTCTAATACTTTCATTTGTTACTTTTTTGAAAGTAAAAAGAAATAAACAATATGTTCGGAGTAGCGTAGAGCCTATGTTCATCGTATGTGAGGAGTTTTGTTCACAATTCTTCTCTTAGACAAAACATTTACGTGTACAATTAGTTCATAGTCGTGTTTTGTACACATTAGAATAGGAAAAAGATACAAACATTTTGTTTATACAGGGAATCTTCTTGTGTTAAGAGTTTTGTTCATAGGACGAAGAGAAATTATATGGCATATTGTAGAGGGACTATAAATTAATTTTTGCATTATTCAAAAAAATATGTTATATTATAGTCAGTAACGGGGCCGCATGAGATTATGCCGTTGAAATTGAAAGGTAGCTCCTTTTAATGAGGCAAAGTCAACTAGGGCGGACGGCATGCATTTGCCGGCAGAAGGATATTTCCTTCTGCTTTTTTTTAAAGGTGAGAAATTTATGGCAACCATTAATAAAGAATATAAAACGATTAATGAGCGTATTGGGATATTACAATCTAGAGGACTATTATTTAAAAATATAAATAAGGCCAAAGAGATTTTATTAGAACATCCATATTTTGATATCATAAACGCTAATGAAAAATTATTTTGTAAACCCAATACTTCTTCTAAAGAATATTTTTCTCATATCTTTTTTGAAGATTTATATGGTGTTTATTCATTTAATAATGAATTATCTAAGCTTACAATGAATTCGCTTTTATCAGCAGAATCAAAGTTAAAAAATTCACTAGCATATCGTTTTTCTGGTAGATATTGTTATAATATTTCCCGAACTGAAGAATATCTGAATCCCAATAATTATATTCAGCCGACTCAACGAGCGCTTTATTACAAATTTTCTGATTTCACACCTTTTACCGATAATGACTATGTTCAAAAACTAAAACGCCAGAACAATTATATGGCTGCTTATGATAAATTACCTTTTTGGATTGCACTAAAAGGAATAGTTTTGGGTACAACCATCTTATTTATCCAATTTTTAGACCCTATAACAAAAAATGAAGTGAAGAAGGATTTAAAAATGGATAAATTTTCAGATGATGGATTTGAATTTGGTATATATATTTTAAAAGAAATTAGGAATTCTTGTGCGCATGGAGCCATGATTTATAGATTTTCAAAATCTCATAGAATATCTACAGTGAACGTTCAAGCTGGCATAAACGAATTTCATTTAAGCCAAAGTGCAATAAACTATATGGATACATTGAAAGTTCTATCTTTTTTTTCGACAGACCGTGAAATCAGAGCAATTAAAATGAGCATATTTAAATTTTACTTAAAATACACAGTAAGAGGCAAAAGATGGATGGCTAAAAAAATTCTTGGTAAAATGGGAAATCAACATATAACCAAATGGTTGAAAATATAATATTATTTTAATCCTATTAATTCCAATATTCCCTCTTTCAATTTTGAATGTTTTAACAATTTCTTTTCTAGCTCTTTGCTCGAGATTGCGGTTGGAGTAATTAGAGCTTTCTCCTGACGAAGTACTGCCTACAAGCAAAGAAATGGTTTACTGGCAATGCAAAGACTGTGATCGAAAATATCAGCAGTCAATCGCTATGCGTGTAGAAAAGTTTGAACGTGGTTTCGTTTCTTGCACCTATTGCAGCGGTCGTCACCAAAAAGAAATCTATAGGCTTCTCTAGCCTGCCAAAAAGAAAAAGAAGTATGTCCAATTCTGGAGTCATACTTCTCTTTTTTTGTCCATGAAACAAGTTGAAAAACAGGGGTTTTGTCGATTTTTCCCGTTTTTGTCCAATTTAGAAAATTAGGTTCATGTATGGGTTTTGTAGATTTTTTCGATTTTTCCCTCATTTTGAAAATTTGGTTCATGTAGGGGTTTTGTCGCCTTTCCGTTTTTTCAGCTAAAAAAATTTTTTGGTTTCTTCATAAATTCTTTCCTGCAACGTTGTTTGACGGATACGCTTTAATTTTAAGCGCACCTGCGTTTCAAATAAGCTCCTATTGCCAATAATAAAAAGCTGTTTTTTAGCACGCGAAATCGCTGTATATAAAAGACGCTTTTCTAACATATTTTTCGCATTCACATCCACAATACAGAATACCGTCTGATATTCATTACCTTGAGATTTATGAACGCTGATACACCATGCGTGTTTTAAGTAATATAGAAAGTCTGTTGAAAAATCAACGATCGCATTTGTGAAATCCACTGAAATCACATTCTGTTTTGAATCAATTTCAACAATCGTACCAATATCCCCATTATAAACATCTTCATCCGGTAAATTCTTCAACAACATGACCTTATCGTTTTCACGAAAGATTGTTGTTCCTACCTTCATCTGATTCTTTTGCGGACTTTTTGGATTGAACAACACCTGCATCTGACGATTGATCTCATCAATACCAGCAGCCCCCTTATACATTGGTGCCAATATCTGCATGGAATCTAGATCCATATCTTTGACATAATCGATTAGGGCATCCATAATTTTTGGCGTTGTTCTTTCAATAAACTCAACACCATCCTCATAATGACACGTAGTTTCTTCACGAATTTCTTTTGCCAAAGTCACGATTCCAGAACCACTTGACTGTCTAAAAATCTTCTTTAGATGGACCGTATCAATCACATCCGATTTAATTAGATCTTCTAACACCTTTCCAGGACCCACACTCTCTAACTGATCTTCATCACCAATTAAAAGAATGCGACAACGCTGAGGAAGCGCCTTTAATAATTGGGCAAATAAGTGGGTATCCACCATACTAAACTCATCCACAATAATAAAGTCGATATCTAATGGATCATCCTCATTTTTGCCAAAGGAATTATCTTCTAAGTTCCACTGCAGCAAGGAATGAATGGTTCTTGAATCACAATTTGAAAGTTGTGCAAGTCGCTTTGAAGCCCTTCCTGTCGGTGCACAAAGCTGAATCTTACTATCTGGATACACATCCTTACAAATTTCCAAGATTCCTTTTACAGTTGTTGTCTTACCAGTACCTGGACCACCCGTTAAAATCATGAACGAACGATCGAAGAACAATTGAATCGCATCCTTTTGTTCCTGATCATATGTTATAGCTAAACTAAACTCTACTTGTTTGATTTTTGATTCAACATCCACACTTTCCACTTCAAATAAATGAGTCTTCAACTCTTTGGCAATCACGACCTCATCTTCATGTAAAGTAAAAGGATAGATTCTAGTATTTTCAACATACAAATATTGAAGTGAAACCAAACGATCAATACTTTCCTGAATCAAGGATTCATTTACACCACGTACATTTTGAAAGATTGTCGCAAATGTAATATATGTATTTCCAGTTGCCATAGATAGTTGTCTAGCTAATTCATAAATATAGGCATCCAATCTTCTTGGATCCTCATTGGATAAGCCTATGGCACTTGCCATCTTACAAGCAGTTTTATATCCAAAACCATACACTTCATAATAAGGTTTGAAACAATCCTCTTCAATCACATCCAACACATTATCATATGTGTCCAATAACATCTGAATCTGTCTTGGACTCAAGCCATACTTTAATAGCTTTGCGTATGTCTCATTAAATCCTGTAAATTCTTGAATGCCCTTTTGAATAATCAACATCTTTTTGGCAGTCAAATTGGGCACTTCATGTAAAAGTTCTGGATTATTATGAATCTTCTCTAAGCAATTCTCACCAAGAGTCTCATAAATACTTTCGGCTGTTTTTTTACCAATCGTAGGAAAATTCTCACCACAAAGAAAATGAATAATCGCATCCGAATTGTCTGGCAATTTCTTTTTGGCCATATCCACACGAAACTGCTCCCCATACTTAGGGTGTTTTACATATTCCCCATGCAAAACATATTCTTGATCTTCGATTGGATCTTCAATTCTTCCAGCCGCTGTAAAATTATGATACGTCTTTAATTCTGAAAATCCAGCAACGACATAATGATTGGCTTTATTTTCAAATATGATATATTCAAGCCTAGCCTCGATGTCCATTGGCTGTCTCCATAATCAATTGATTTAAATTCTTGCCTTCCTTGAAGACTTCTTCAATGACACCCCCACCAATGCACTTGTCACCATCGTAGAATACAGCTTCCTGTCCTTCTGTAACAGACGCAATCGTTTGTGGATATTTTACTAACACACTTGTATCATCCAATCTTTCGATTTCAATATCCTGATCCTTTTGACGATACCTAAATTTACAAGTACACTTTGTTGGAATCTCATCCAAACATGGCAAAATCCAGTTGATTCCTTTTACAACACACGAATCTGAATACAATAAATCTCTTTGATCTGTACGACATACATAAAGAATGTTCTTCACAACATCTTTTCCAACCACAAACCAAGGACCCTTTTCATGATCTATATTTAAACCTTTTCTTTGTCCAATCGTGTAATATAAAACGCCCACATGACGTGCAATGACTTTACCTGTATTCACATCTACAATGTCACCATCTTTACTAGGAAGATAGTTCGATAAGAATTGTCTGAAGTTTCTTTCTCCAATAAAACAAATACCCGTACTATCTTTCTTTGTTGCAACCGATTCTAAGTTTAATTCAGAAGCAATCTGACGAATTTCTGGCTTTTCTAAATTTGCCAAAGGAAAAATCGTTTTAGCCACCTTACTCTTTTCAACCTGACACAAGAAATATGTCTGGTCTTTATTCTGGTCTTTGGCACGTGTTAAATACGTAAAGCCAGTCTCATCCTCTTTGTTTGAAGCATAATGCCCTGTAGCCACCTTATCAAAACCTTGTTTCATAGCATATTCAAAAAATGAATCAAACTTAATATATTTATTACATAAAATATCTGGATTTGGCGTACGGCCCTTTTCATATTCACTTAAAAACGTTTTAAATACGTTATCCCAATACTCTTCAATAAAATCAACACGTTGTAAAGGTAAATCCAAATGATTGGCAACCGCTAACGCATCTAAATAATCCTGTTCCTGAGGACAAGTATCATCTTTGATTGTAGGATTTCCTGCAATATCATTATTCGCAAAACTATCCCAGTTACGCATAAAACAACAAGTCACATCATACCCTTGTTTCTTTAATAAATAAGCTGCAACAGCAGAATCTACACCACCACTTAATCCAACTAATACTTTCATATGTAATCCTCCAACTATCAAAAATTATATCATAAAAAAGGACCAAGCCCGAAAAACTTGATCCAACAATTCAAAATGGTGCCCAGGGCCGGACTCGAACCGGCACGGTATCGCTACCGGTGGATTTTGAGTCCACTGCGTCTACCAATTTCACCACCCGGGCATTGCTTGACTATTATATCAAAAGATAGAATTTCATGCAAGGATTTTTTAAAAAAAGCCACTAAAAAGTGACTCTTTCATGAAATCTAAAATTTCATTCTCACTCTTAGACAACGACTGCTTTACTTTCTTTTCTAAAATTACCGTGAGTCATGATTTTAAGGCATCATTCACCTCTTTACAATCTTCGCCAAAGACATATTTAAAGGCGAAATCATTTAATAAATTTGCACTCCTCATGAGCATCTCTTTTCTAGTAGGCACTTTCTACATACTTATATACGAAATTTATTAAACTATTTTAGAAAAGATGAAAAAAATGCATCCTTAAACAGATGCATTATAATATGTCGCAATATCACTCTCTGAAATATAGCCACACTCAGCCATCGCCTTTAATACGGCATATTGTTTTTGTTTGGCTTGGGCAAAATGATAAACTAATTCATAATTATTTGGCGATTGGGGAATCCCTGCAAGTAAAGAAGCCTGCGCTATAGTCAGATCTTCTGGATCTGTATCAAAATATCCATAACTTGCTTCATAGATACCTGTATAGTTATTTCCATAATTGATCACATTCACATATAGGGCAATGATTTCATTTTTAGAATAATGCTTCTCCAAATAACGCGCTACAAATAATTCTGTACTTTTACGATCCCACGTACCATCAAACATACCATATAAATTTTTAGACAATTGCTGCGTAATCGTAGAACCACCACTCTTTAATAGATCATCATCAAATTGGGATACAAGTGCACGCATAAGCCCAATATAATCAACGCCTCTATGATCATAAAAACGACGATCTTCTATTGCCACTGTTGCCCGTACGAGTTCAGGTGATAAATCATCATATCCGACAAAAGTAGATCTAGATGTGACTTCACTTACCACATCATCCACAGATTGAGATTGTGTTAATTCTAAATAACCCCAATATCCTTTGCCAAAAAAGATGCCTACAAAGGCAATAATCAAGATTAATAATAATTTTCCATAAATATTTGTTATATTACACCTGTGCAAATCGCACAAGGAGGTTTATTTATGAAC
>ERZ779866.3577-NODE-3577-length-12460-cov-11.773317_pt1 | contig 12460 bp, 8 predicted proteins | sample MGYA00511248_ERZ779866 | MGnify/ENA primary metagenome ERZ779866 (study PRJEB29588, sample SAMEA2155758) | human gut metagenome | biome: human gut; feature: human-associated habitat; material: faeces | place: Denmark | collected 2008/2010 ... | reverse complement strand
GCTGCTTCATGCCGTAGAGGTCCTGGAAGGTGTTGGAGAAGGCCTTGCAGCCCTCGGCGTCCATCATCTTCTTCATGGCGATCTCTTCCCGGGCCTGGTAGCGGACGGTCTCCATATCGTCGGTAGCAAAGTCATAGCTCTGCTTGTAGGTCTCCATCAGCTCGTCGATCTCCGCCTCGGTGACAGCGTCCATGGTCTCCACCAGCTTGCCCACAGGCCAGGTGTTGACCTGCCAGCCCAGCTTGGCCTGGACCTCTACCTTGTCGCCTTCGGTGACGGCCACTTCCCGCATGTTGTCGCCAAAGCGCATGACCTTCAGCTCCTTGCTGACGGCCACACCCACAGCGGCGCGCATCCAGGCGCCCAGACGCTTCTGGACATCCTCATCCTGCCAATAGCCGGCGATGACCTTGCGGGGCATCCGCAGCCGGGCGGCGATAAAGCCGTGCTCCCGGTCGCCGTGGGCGGCCTGGTTGAGGTTCATGAAGTCCATGTCGATCTCCTCGTTGGGGATCTCACGGTTGTACTGGGTAGCGAAGTGGCAGTAGGGCTTCTGGAGATTGACAAAGCCGTTGATCCACATCTTGGAGGGGGAGAAGGTGTGGCACCAGGTAACGATACCACAGCACTTGTCGTCGTAGTTGGCCTCCTTGACCACATCGGCGATCTCCTTGTTGGTCTTGGCGGTCACTTTATATACCAGCTTGCAGGGCAGGTTGCCGGAGGCGTTCATCTTTTCCACCATCTCGGCGGCACGCTTGGCCACGGTCTCCAGGACCTCAGGACCATACAGGAACTGGCTGCCTACCACAAACCAAAACTCTCTCTGCTTCATATCCATGATAAGAATACCTCTTTTCAAATATCTCCCGCTTACCGCAGGGCGTCCACGGCCGCCCGCTCTGCGGGCATGCCCTTCTTATACTGCTCCATGAAGGCCTGGAAGCCAGCCACATCCGCCGGATCGGGAGCGATGGTCTCCACCTTCTGTCCGGCAAAGATCTGCTGATCCAGATAATCCTCCAGAGTCTGGCCGGGCTGCTTCTCCACAGCGTATGCCGCCAGCAGAGCCATACCCCAGGGACCGCCCTCACCGGCAGTTTCCATAACGGAGACCGGTGCGCCCATGGCTGCCGCCATGACCCGCTGGCCTACCTCGGGGGTCTTGAAGTAGCCGCCGTGGCCCAGCAGACGGTCCACAGCCACATGCTCCTCAGCCAGAATGTCCATACCCAATTTCAGCGCCGCCACTGCGGAATAGAGCTGGGCAGCCATGAAGTTGGTGAAACTCAGCTTAGCCTCAGGACTGCGGACCAGCAGGGGCCGGCCCTCGGTCATGCCGGCTACCGGTTCGCCGGAGAGGAAGTTATAGAGCACCAGACCACCGGCATCCTTGTCCGCGGCCAGAGCCGAACGGAACATGGCGGTGTAGATGGCGTTCATATCAGGCTCCTGGCCCAGCGCCTCCAGGAAGCCTCGGAACACAGACGCCCAGGCGTTGATCTCGTTGGTACAGTTGTTGCAGTGGACCATAGCCACCGGCTTGCCGGTGGGGGTGGTGACCATGTCGATCTCCGTATAGTAGCGGCTGAGGGCCTTTTCCAGGACAAACATGGCAAACACCGAGGTACCGGCGGACACATTGCCGGTCCGGGCCGCTACGGAGTTGGTGGCAGCCATACCGGTACCGGCGTCGCCCTCGGGGGGGCAGACCGGGATACCGCTCTGGAGCCGTCCGGTGGGATCGAGAAGCTTTGCGCCCTCTTCCGTCAGGGTACCGGCGTCCTCGCCAGCCACCAGGACCTGGGGCAGCAGGGTCTCCATCTTCTTGGTGAAGCCCTTCTCCGCCGTCCGCTGGTCAAAGGCCGCCAGCATAGCCTTATCGTAGGTATTGGTGGTGCTGTCAATGGGGAACATGCCGGAAGCATCCCCTACGCCCAGCACCTTCTTTCCGGTGAGCTTCCAGTGGACATAGCCCGCCAGGGTGGTGAGGAAGCTGACACGGGAGACGTGCTCCTCCCCGTTCAGGATGGCCTGGTAGAGGTGGGACACGCTCCAGCGCTGGGGGATATTGAACTGGAGAAGCTCCGTCAATTCCTCGGCGGCCTGCTGGGTGTTGGTGTTGCGCCAGGTCCGGAAGGGGACCAGCAGCTCTCCCGCCTCGTCAAAGGCCATATAACCGTGCATCATGGCGGAGAAGCCCATAGCCTTGAAGCTGGTAACTTCCACACCGTATGTATTCTTCACATCCTCCGCCATGTTGGCGTAGGCGTCCTGGAGTCCGGTCCAGATGTCCTCCAGGCTATAAGTCCAAAGGCCGTTTTCCAGCCGGTTTTCCCAGCTGTGTCCGCCAGAGGCCACAGGGTTGCCGTTCTTATCGATCAGCACCGCCTTGATCCGGGTGGAGCCCAGCTCGATGCCCAGTACAGTCTCACCGGCGGTAATGGCCCTCTTGATCGTTTCTTCCATCCTCAGAGGTCCTCCCATTTCTGTCAGAATCAGTGTTCGTCACTGTCGGAGTCCGCGCTCTCCTCCTCATCGGAGGGGATCACATACTCCTTACGGATCAAGCCCCGGAGGGAGAACACACACAGGAGCAGGCCAATCACAGCGAACACTGCCGCCGCCAGGATGAATCCCAGCTGCCGCTCCGGGCCAAACACCGCGTCCCGCAGCTCCCAGGCCAAGTAGAGCAGATACGCTCCGCAGGCCAGGCGCAGGATCAATGTCACCTGGGTCACATCCTTGCCAAAAAAACGTCCCATGTAATATCTCCTTCCGGGGCTCTATTTTACTTGTCTATTAACCCTTCTTACGCTTGCTCAGCAGGTCCACGGTAACAGCACCCAGCAGCACCGCGCCCTTGACGATCTTCTGCACGTTGGTGTCGAAGCCAGCCAGGGACATACCGATGTTCAGGATACCCATGATGAACGCGCCGACCACAGCGCCCACGATGGTGCCGATACCACCAGAGGTGGCAGCGCCGCCGATGTAGCAGGAAGCAATGGCGTCCATCTCGAAGCCGTCGCCGGCCTTGGGGGTGGCGGAAGCGTTACGGGCGGACAGAACGATACCGGCAAGGCCGCAGAGCAGGCCCATGTTGGCGTAGACCCAGAAGAACACCTTCTGCGTATTGATACCGCTGAGGCGGGCAGCCTTGGCGTTACCGCCCATGGCGTAGATCTGACGACCGGCAACGGTCTGAGTGGTGATGAAGTGATAGATCGCAACGACAACGGCAACCAGGATCAGCATGATGGGGATACCGTTGTAGCAGCCCAGCTTGTAGAAGAAGAAGCCTTCAATACCGATGATGACGATGTCCTTTACGGCCAGCTGCCAGGTGTGAATGGTGGGCAGGCCGTTCTTCTTGGCCACAGCCTGGCTGCGCAGGTCGCCCAGGACTACAAATACAGCGATGACAACGGCCACAGCGATGCAGATCATATCTACGCCGCCGACCTTGATGGTGGGCAGGAAGCCGGTGCTGACCCAGGTGTAGCTGTCAGGCAGAGGGCCCTTGGTCTGGGCCTGCAGGATAACGTAGCAGAGGCCGCGGCCCATCAGCATGGTAGCCAGGGTGACGATGAAGGGGGGGATCTCCAGCTTGGACACGAAGAAGCCCACGAACGCACCGAACAGAGCGCCTACTGCCAGGGAGGCCAGCATAGCCACCGGGGAACTGACGCCGAAGTCCACAATGAGGGTACCGGCCACAGCGCCGCAGGTAGCGACCACGGAGCCGACGCCCAGGTCCACGTTACCGGTCAGTACGCACAGCAGCATACCGACAGCCAGGATGATAACGTAGCCATTCTGCATGATGATGTTGTTGACGGTCATAGGGGCCAGGTTCTTGCCCCCGGTGATGACGGCGAAAATCAGGTACACGGCGATCAGGGCCAGCACCATGCCGTACTGCTTCAGGCTCAGATTGACTTTCTTCTGAGCGGGACTCTTTACAGCGGTATTTTCCATTACAGTTCTCCCTTCCGGTTGTTATGGGCCATGATGGCGCCCATGATAGCTTCCTGGGTCATTTCACTGCCGACCAGCTCGCCGGCGATCTCGCCCTCGTTCAACACATAGGTACGGTCACAGGTACCGATGATCTCCGGCATTTCGGAGGAAATAATGATGATGGCCTTGCCGGACTTGGCCAGCTCATTGATAACAGTATAGATCTCGTACTTGGCGCCCACGTCGATACCGCGGGTGGGCTCGTCAAGAATCAGCACGTCGGGCTGGGTCAGCATCCACTTGGCCAGAACCACCTTCTGCTGGTTGCCGCCGGAGAGGGAACCGACTGCCTGCTCCACGGTGTTGGTCTTGACGTTGATACGGTGACGGTACTCCTCGGCCTTCACCGCCTCCTGACTCTGGTCCACAACGCCCTTCCGGGAGAAGAACTTCCGCAGAGCGGAGAGGGTCATATTGAATTTGATGCTGTCGATGAGGATCAGGCCGTAGGTCTTGCGGTCCTCAGACACATAGGCGAGCTTGTGGTTGATAGCGTCCTGAACGCTCTTGATCTCCGCCTTCTTGCCATTGATGCAGATCTCGCCGGAGAACTTCTGGCCGTAGGTACGGCCGAAGATGCTCATGGCCAGCTCTGTACGGCCGGCGCCCATCAGGCCCGCCAGGCCCACGACCTCACCGGCCCGGACTTTGATATTGATATCTTTCAGGACCTGGCGATTGGCGTCATCGGGGTGATACACATTCCAGTTCTTTACCTCGAAGATCACATCGCCGATCTTGCAGTCTTCACGTTTAGGATAACGATTGGTCAGCTCACGGCCTACCATGCCCTTGATGATCCGCTCCTCGGAGAAATCATCCGTACCCTTCTGCAGGGTCTCAATGGTGTGGCCGTCGCGGATGATGGTGATGGAATCCGCCACGTAGCTGATCTCATTGAGCTTATGGGAAATGATGATGCAGGTCATGCCCTGAGCCTTCAGCTGAAGCATCAGGTCCAGCAGCTGCTTACTTTCCTTATCATTCAAAGCGGCGGTAGGCTCATCCAGGATGAGGAGGTCCGCCTTCTTGCCCAGGGCCTTGGCGATCTCGATCAGCTGCTGCTTGCCGACGCCCAGGGAGTTGACCGGTACATTGACGTTCTCATGGCCAAGGCCCACCCGCTCCAGCAGCTTCTGGGCTTCCCGGCGGGTCTCCGTCCAGTCAATAATACCGTTGTGCTTACGTTCGTTGCCGATAAATACGTTTTCTGCGATGGACAGGTAAGGGCTCAGTGCCAGCTCCTGATGGATGATGACGATGCCCTTCTTCTCACTGTCACGAATGTTGTGGAATTTGCAGGTCTCACCGCGGTAGACGATGTCACCGCTGTACTCGCCGTAGGGGTAAACGCCGGAGAGAACGTTCATCAAGGTGGACTTACCGGCGCCGTTCTCTCCGCAGATAGCCATGATCTCGCCCTGCCGGACCTTGAAGTTCACGTCGTCCAGGGCCCGCACGCCGGAGAACTCCTTGACGATATGGTTCATTTCCAGGATATACTCTGCCATTCTTTCAGCTCCTTTTTTCCTAAACTCCTCTGCCCCTCCTCAGCTGTCCTGCCGAAGAGGACCGAGGAGAAGAGGGCGGCGGCGTTTGCCGCCGCCCTCTGTTTTTGCGCGCAGGTCTTGTACGTTACTTGATTATGTAAGGGATCACTCAGCCAGCTGCTCAGCGGTGTAGTAACCGCTGTCGATCAGCAGCTCCTCGTAGTTGTTGACATCAACAGCCACGGGGGTGCACAGGTAGGAGGGAACAACCAGGACGCCGTTATCGTAAGTCTCGGTGTCGTTGATCTCGGGCTCGGTGCCGTTCACCACGGCGTTGACCATGGTCACGCACTTCTCAGCCAGCAGGCGGGTGTCCTTGTAGATGGACATGGTCTGCTTGCCGGAGATGATGTTCTTGACAGCCATGAGCTCAGCATCCTGACCGGTGATGAGGGGCCAGTTCTCCTCGGTGTAGCCAGCAGCCTCCAGAGCGGAACGGCAGCCATAAGCGAAGCCATCGAAAGCGGAGCAGACGATGTCCAGATCCTCGTCAGCATAGTAGCCGGACAGGTAGTTCTCGCACCACTGCTGGGCAGTCTCCTGGCTCCAGCGGAGGATGCAGGTGTCGTCAAAGGAGGTACGACCGGTCTTGCAGACCAGAGTGCCGTCGTCCAGGTAGGGCTGGAGGACTTCCATGATGCCCTGGTACAGAAGCAGAGCGTTGTTATCGTCGGGGGAACCCATGAAGAACTCGATGGTGTAGCTCTCGCCAGCAGCGCGGGCGCCTTCCAGATCCTTGGCCTCAACGATGTACTCAGCGATGGCCGTGCCAACGCCCTTGTTATCGAAGGAAGCGTAGTAGGAAACAGCGTCGGTATCCATCAGCAGACGGTCATAAGCCACGATGGGGATGCCAGCGGCCTTGGCCTGAGCCTCAACAGCAGTCAGAGCGCCGGAGTCAACGGAAGCGATGACCAGGCAGTCGACCATCTGAGCGACCATGTTCTCGATCTGGGAAACCTGCATCTGGACGTCGTCCTCAGCGTACTGCAGAACGACCTCGTAGCCGAGGGCTTCCAGCTGGGCCTTCATGTTGGCACCATCGTTGATCCAGCGCTCGGAGGACTGGGTGGGCATTGCGATACCGACGGTCTTGCCGGCACCGGGCTGCTCAGCGTCACCGGAATCACCGGTATCGTTAGCGGTGTTGTCGCCAGTGTTGTTGGTGGTGTTGTTCGCGGTGTTATCAGCGGTGTTGTTGCCGCTGTTACCGCCGCAGGCTACCAGGGCGAAAGCCATGGACAGCGCCAGGAGTACAGCCAATAACTTTTTCATCTTGTTTACTCCAATCTTTTATTTCTTGGGTCTTTGCTTACCCTGCCGCCGCGGCGCTTCGTGTCTTGTCCGTGGCGACCTTACGAGTAGAGTATACTGCTGTTTTCTCTCCACGTCAAGAATTTGTATGGTATAACTTCAAAGTTTGTTTACATCAACAATACAAATTTGATTATTTTGGATAAATAGTTCAACAGCAAAATCATCAATTCCCTTTTTTCATTTCGAAATCATTTCAAAATATCGATTTTATATCTAATTATGCAAAAATTTATTTGTATTGTCATTTGTAAAAACCTAATTATTCTTCACATCATTTTGCACAAACCACATAGCTGTATCCATTTTCTTTCCCTGCATCTTAGCTAAAAACATTTTTTCAAAGGCTCCTTTTTTGTTTTTGAAAAGAATGTTATCCCAGTTTACAGCCAAATTTCATATCAGCTATACAATTTTCTTTTTCTACGTTTTTCTTCTTTAAAAAAATAGATACAAATCAAAAATACATCTTGCTTTATCCCGCAGATTTGTATTATAATGAGGGCGAAGATGAAATCCCATAGATCAGGAGGGATGGTATGACGCCAAAATATCAGGCTATCGCAGACGAACTGCGCGTTCACATTCAAGCCGGAAAATATGTCAATGCCCAAACGCTGCCTACCGAGTTCGCCATTGCCGAGGAATACCAGGTCAGCCGCCAGACGGTACGTCAGGCCCTGTCTGTATTGGCAAAAGAAGGACTGATTGAAAAGCGTCAGGGCAGCGGCTCTCATATTACCCGCCGGGAAACAGAAACTGCCGTACCTCACCGCTCCATTGCGGTAGTTACCACCTATATCAGCGACTACATCTTCCCCAGCATCCTGCGGGAAGTAGAGACCGTCCTCTCCCAGAACAACTGTACCCCCTCCCTTTTTGCCACCCAGAACCAGGTATCCAATGAGCGCAAAGTACTGCAGAACCTTCTGAACCTGCCAATAGATGGTATTCTGGTGGAAGGTACCAAGACCGCTCTGCCCAATCCCAACCTTGACCTCTATCAGAAGATCATGGACAGAGGGATTCCTCTGGTGTTCATTCACGGAAACTACGCCCAGCTCCACGGGGCTTTGTCCGTACTGGATGACAATTTCAGCGGCGGCAAACAGTTAACAGAGTACCTCATCCGCAAAGGTCATACCAGGATCGCCGGTATTTTCAAATCCGACGACATTCAGGGTCCCGGCCGTTACGCCGGTTATACCGCCGCTTTACGGGAGGCCAACATTCCCGTGGACGACCGGCTGGTATTCTGGTACAACACGGAATATAAGACTTCTATTCTTGCCGATACCCTGGCGGCATCCCCTATTATTCAGCGCAATACCCTTCCCACCTGCTCTGCTGTGGTCTGCTACAATGACGAAGTGGCCAATCAGCTGATTTCCACTCTGGTCAGAAATAAGATTGATGTTCCAAATGAGGTAGCCGTTGTCAGTTTCGACAACAGCCAATACAGCGAACTGTCTCCCGTCCCTATCACATCTCTGTCCCACGGGAATAAAAATGTGGGGCACATTGCCGCAGAAAAACTCCTCTCCCTGATGGATGGCGGCCTGTGCCAGTCCGAACTGGTGCCCTGGACCTTGGTCGAGCGTGCCAGCGGCTAACATACTCCTTATATATAGTATCAGCGGCGCGGACGCCTGTTCCGCGCCGCTTTTTGTTGATCCTCCCCTTTTCCCGAAAAATTTTTTAAAAAATTCGGCTAAGAAGGAGGAAATTTGCCCTCCGCGTCGTATACTGGTATAGTGAGTTTTTGCGGAAAGGAGGATTGATCTCATGGCGTTTCCCCAGCAATTTCTGGACGAGCTGGTGAGCCGCTGCGATATTGTGGATGTGGTCTCCTCCTATGTCACCCTCACCAGGAAAGGCGGCAACTATTTCGGGCTCTGCCCTTTCCACAACGAAAAGACACCCTCCTTTTCCGTATCCCCTGACAAGCAGATCTACCACTGCTTCGGCTGCAAACATGGCGGCGGCGTCATCAACTTCATCATGGAGATTGAAAACCTCTCCTTCCCTGACGCAGTACGCTTTCTGGCCAAACGGGCCAATATGGAAGTACCGGAGGATGACAGGGACCAGGAGGCCGCCCACCGTCGGCAGCGGGTACTGGCCTTGAACAAAGACGCCGCCCGCTGGTTCTATCAGAATCTCTCCACACCTCAGGGGGCGGCAGTCGCCGCTTACCTGGACCGGCGGCAGATCACCCGCAAAACTGCTGTCAGCTTCGGCTTGGGCGCCGCTCTGGACAGCTGGGACAGCCTGCTCACTGCCATGCTGGCCAAAGGCTACTCAAAAGCGGAGCTGCTGGCAGCAGGTCTCGTGGTCCAAAACCAACAGGGGCGGCTTTACGACAAATTCCGCAACCGCCTGATGTTCCCCGTGATCGACGTCCGGGGAGACGTGGTAGCCTTCGGCGGGCGGGTGCTGGACAAATCGGAACCTAAATATGTCAATACCCAGGAGACCATCGTCTACAGCAAACGTCGGAACCTTTACGGCATCAACCTGGCGAAAAAAAGCAAACGGCCCAACATCATTCTCTGTGAAGGCAATATCGATGTCATCACCCTTCACCAGGCAGGCTTTGACAACGCTGTGGCCTCTATGGGCACTGCCCTCACCACCGAGCAGACCCGGATTCTCTCCCGCTATACCAAGGAGCTGGTCCTCTGCTATGACAACGATAACGCCGGCAAAGCCGCCACGGAAAAGGCTATCGCCCTGTTGGAGAACAGTGAATTCACCGTTCGGGTGCTCCAGCTGCCCCGACGGCTGGTGGACGGGGAATATGTCAAGCAGGACGTGGACGACTTTATCAAATTCCACGGCGCAGCAGCTTTCGAGGGCATATTGAACGGCAGCGAAAACCAGATGGATTTCCGCATGGATGCCGTAGCCGCCAAATATGACCTCAGCGATGACCAGCAGCGGATCGCCTATGCCGGAGAGGTCAGCCAGCTGATTGCCTCACTGCCCAACGCAGTGGAGCGGGAGGTATACGCCGGCCGGGCGGCAGAGCGGGCCGGCATCTCCAGGGAAGCTATGCTGCTGGAAGTAAAACGGGCTTTCGGCAAGCGGAAAAACCAGGAGCGCCGGGCCCTGCAGAAGGAAAACCAGAACATTGCCGCCCTGCACCAACCCAAGTCACGGGCTTTGCGCTATGACGATGTACGCTCCGCCATGGCTGAGGAGGGTGTGATCCGCCTTTTGTATCTGGACGGCTCCCTGGCATCTCATTGCAGGGCGCTGCCCCCCGAGGCATTCAGCTCCCCCCTGCTGGCTGAGGCTTACCGGTTACTGCTGGAGGCTGCGGACCAGGGCAGACCGCCATCATCTGCGGTATGGGATCAGCACTTTACTCCGGAGGAGATGGGCCATCTGACTTCCGTCTTGCAAAAGCCGGAATCCCTGGCGGCGGCAGACCGGTCACTGCCGGACTACATACACATCATACAAGAATCAGCGGATAAGCGCCGCAGTGGGACCGATGAGGACCCCCTGCTGGCTGCAAAGGATAAATTCAAAGAGAAAAAGGGCTATGGAGGAAAGCAAAATGGCTAAGAAAAAGGACGAGATGAGCGTGGCCGCAGGCCAGATGAACGAGGCCAAAAAGGCTGAGAGCGACAAGAAATACGCACGGCTGCCGGATAAGCTGGTGGCTACTCTGCCCGCCGCATCCATCCTTATGGCAAACGAGAAGATCATGGACCTGTTTGCCCGGGGCAAAAAGCGGGGCAGACTGGATTCCGCCGAGATGATGGATGTTTTGGATGAAATCGATCTCGACAGCGAGCAGATGGAAAAGATTTACGACTCCCTGGAGGCTCTGTCCATCGAAATCGGCAGCGAGGAGGATATTCTTCCCGAGCTGCCCGACGACATGGAGCCTCCTATGGACGAGATCGCAGACATCGAGGAGGAGGAGCTGGTAGATCCCAACACCCTGGTGGACAGCTTTTCTATTGATGACCCGGTGCGCATGTACCTGAAAGAGATTGGCAAGGTCCCCCTGCTTTCCCCCGACGAGGAGATCGAGCTGGCCAAAAAGATGAGCGCCGGCAACCTGGCCAAGGAGCAGCTGGCAGAGGCAGCCGGAAGCGACCTGCCCGCTGAGGAGCTTGCTCAGCTCAAAGCCCTGGTAAAAGAGGGAGAGAAATCCAAGCAGAAGCTGGCGGAAGCCAACCTCCGTCTGGTGGTTTCCATCGCCAAGCGCTATGTGGGCCGAGGCATGCTGTTCCTGGATCTGATCCAGGAGGGCAATCTGGGCCTGATCAAGGCGGTGGAGAAGTTCGACTACACCAAGGGCTACAAGTTCTCCACCTACGCCACCTGGTGGATTCGTCAGGCCATCACCCGCGCCATCGCCGATCAGGCCCGCACCATCCGCATTCCCGTGCACATGATAGAAACCATCAACAAGCTCATCCGCACCTCCCGCTATCTGGTGCAGGAGCTCGGCCGCGATCCCACTCCCGAGGAAATCGCGGAACGCATGGACTATCCCGTGGACAAGGTGAAGAAGGTGCTCAAAATAGCCAAGGAACCCATCTCCCTCGAAACCCCCATCGGCGACGAGGAGGATTCCAGCCTCGGCGACTTCATCGAGGACAAGAAGGCCGTGGCCCCCGCCGAAGAGGTGGTGAACACCAAGCTTTCCGAACAGATCGCCTCCGTGCTCGCCGACCTCACCCCCCGCGAGGAACAGGTGCTGCGCAAGCGCTTCGGCATCGGCGAAAAGTCCGACCATACCCTCGAGGAAGTGGGCAAGCTCTTCAACGTCACCCGTGAACGCATCCGCCAGATCGAGACGAAGGCGCTCAGAAAGCTTCGTCATCCGTCTAGAGCCGACAAGCTGAGAAGCTTCGTCGAGGGCGACGGAAAGGATTGATGCCTTGCATGACGGGGAGCGGCTAAGGCCGTTCCCCGTTTTCAAATGCGGCGCCCGTGCCGCTCGGAGGCCCTGACGGGAGGGCGACGGGCGGCGTTTCGCCGTTTGTTGCTTTTTCTGCTTGAAAAGAGTATGGCGCAGTGTTAAGCTATCCGCCTTTTTCGCCCATGACGGTGTCTGCCGACACTGTCGCGGAAGGCGTCGTGCGGTCTGGACCGCCGGAGGCGCAGGATCGCGTTGCTCCGGAAGAGAACGGGAGATCAGGCAGCGACGGCACGAAGCGCGCTGACGTAGGACGAAAAATAATCGATGCAGCGCCGGGCTGCGAGGATGACCGGCTGCTTTTCCCTGGATGCATGGCTCCCAGGCCGATAGTCGGCAGGCCCCGAGAAGACAGAATGATTCGGGCGGACGAGAGGAGGATGCGGGAGAAGGGCGGCGCCGAGGCGGTCCGGAGAAATTAGGAAGAAGTGGGGCAATTGCAACAATAAGAGCCCCGCCAACGAGAGATTGGAACAGATGAAGACGAACGAAGACGCTTTTGAGAATGATGACGACATCGACGAAATGGAGGAGGACTCTTCCATCGACGATGAAGCCGCAGAACTCGACAAGTGGGAGGACGAAGGTTCCGAGGAACAGGGTTCGGCTTCTGGCAGCCGCCGTTCGGTGA
>ERZ779866.3573-NODE-3573-length-12466-cov-3.048102_pt1 | contig 12466 bp, 8 predicted proteins | sample MGYA00511248_ERZ779866 | MGnify/ENA primary metagenome ERZ779866 (study PRJEB29588, sample SAMEA2155758) | human gut metagenome | biome: human gut; feature: human-associated habitat; material: faeces | place: Denmark | collected 2008/2010 ... | reverse complement strand
ACTCGGAGATCCTGCTGGTCAATCTGGATAAGCTGACCTACGCGGGCAATCTGGAAAACCTGAAGGACGTGGAGGGCGACCCCCGCCATGTGTTCGTGCAGGGCGACATCTGCGACGAAGCACTCGTGGAGCGGCTTTTTACGGAATACGACATCCGGGGCGTGATTCATTTTGCGGCGGAGAGTCATGTGGACAACTCCATCAAGGGACCCCGGGCCTTCATGGAAACCAACTACATGGGCACGTTCACGCTCATCGAGACGGCGCGCCGTCACTGGATGGACGCCCCCGGCAAGGTGAAGCCCGGCTATGAGGACGCACGCTTCCATCACATTTCCACGGATGAAGTGTACGGCACGCTCGGGGCCACGGGCTACTTTGCCGAAACCACGGCCTATGCGCCCAACAGTCCGTATTCGGCGAGCAAGGCGGGCTCGGACTTCATCGTGCGGGCCTACCATCACACCTACGGCATGAACGTGACTACGTCCAACTGCTCGAACAATTATGGGCCCAAGCAGCATCACGAGAAGTTCATTCCGGTCATCATCTCGAAATGCCTCGCGGAAGAGCCCATTCCGGTGTACGGCAACGGTTCCAACATCCGCGACTGGCTCTACGTGCTCGACCACTGCAAGGCCATCGACCTCATTTTTCACAAGGGCCGGAGCGGCGAAACGTACAACGTCGGCGGCCACAACGAGCGGAACAATCTTCAGATTCTGCACAAGGTGTGCGCCGTACTGGATGAAAAGAGACCGCGCAAAAACGGGGCGAAGTACGAGGACCTCATGACCTTTGTGGCCGACCGCCCGGGGCACGACCTGCGCTACGCCATCGATCCGACCAAGATCATGACGGAACTCGGCTGGAAGCCGGATGAGAACTTTGAGTCCGGCATTGTAAAGACTGTGGATTGGTATCTGAATCATAGAGAGCAGGGGAAATAAATGAAAGTTGTCATTCTGGCCGGAGGGCTGGGCACCAGACTCGGCGAAGAGACCTCCATACGGCCGAAGCCCATGGTGGAGATAGGGGGCAAGCCCATACTCTGGCACATCATGAAGATCTATTCGCACTACGGCTTCAACGACTTTATCGTGCTGTGCGGCTATAAGCAGGAATACATCAAGGAATATTTCATGAATTATTTCATGGATAATTCCGACGTTACGTTCGATCTTTCCCGCAACGAGGTCATGGTGCACGAGCGGAGGGCGGAGCCTTGGAAGGTCACGCTGCTTGACACCGGACTTCACACCATGACCGGCGGCCGCATCAAGCGTGCGCAGGAGCACATCGGCGATGAGACTTTCATGCTCACTTACGGCGATGGTGTTTCCGACGTGAATATTGCCGAGCTGGTGGAGTTTCATCAAAAAAGCAGACGTCTTGCCACGCTCACGGCCGTGCAGCCGCAGGGGCGTTTCGGCGTGCTGGAGCTGGACGAGAGCAGCACCATCCGTTCCTTTCAGGAAAAGCCCAAGACGTCGTCTTCGGCCTGGATCAATGCAGGATTCTTCGTGCTTGAGCCCGGTATTTTCGACTACATCACCGAAGGCGATCAGACCATCTGGGAGCGTTCGCCGCTGACGAAGCTGGCCCATGCCGGAGAACTCAAGGCCTACAAGCACAATGGATTCTGGCATCCCATGGACATGCTCAAGGACAAGATTGAGCTGAACGACATGTGGAACGGCGGCCGGGCCCCCTGGAAGGTGTGGGAGTAGCCGGTCATGAAGGAGGTGCTGGTCACCGGTCATACCGGTTTCATGGGAACGGCCGTGACGGAGGAACTGCTGGCGCGGGGATGGCACGTGACCGGGCTTTCCAGAGAGCGGCGGCTGCCGGAGCGGGAGGGACTGCGTCAGGTGACGTTCGATCTTCTGGACCGTGAGGCCGTGAGCGCATTCTTCCGCAGACAGGCTTTCGACGCCGTGATTCATCTGGCGTGGTACATCGGTCCGAAATGTCATGGCCATGATGTGAACATGGCGTGGCTTGAGGCCTCGCTGCACCTGCTTTTCTGCTTTCAGCAGGCGGGGGGAAGGGTGTTTCAGGGCTGCGGAACCGTGTCGGAATACGATTTTTCCTGGGGATACCTGTCTGAAGACAGAACGCCGCTCGTCAACGGTTCGCTTCACGGTGCGTGCAAGGCGGCGCTCTACAGCACGGCTCGTGCGTTCTGCGCAGGGCACGGCATGATGTTCAAATGGCCGCGTCCTTTCAATCTTTACGGGCCGAACGAGAGGCCGTCGCGGCTCATGCCCGGCGTCATTCTTTCCGCGCTGCGCGGTGAAGAGATACGGGTGAGCGAATGTCGGCAGATGCTCGACTATCTGTACGTGGGCGATACGGCCCGGGGCATTGTCGATATTTTCGAGAGCGATGCGACCGATGCCGTGAACGTCTGTTCCGGTAAGCCTGTGCAGCTGCGTGCCGTAGTCGAGCGCATAGCCGCCCTGACGGATTTTAGGGGCGACATACGGTGGGGAGCGATTCCTGCGGCGGTGGAGTATCCGCTCATTGCGGGAAGCAACCGGAAGCTTGCGGCGCTCGGATGGGAGCCGAAGGTGTCTCTGGAAGAGGGACTGAAGAAAACCGTTGAATGGTGGAAACGGAGGAGCTGCCGTGTATAACGACTGTTACAGGGGAAAAGTGGTTCTGGTGACCGGTCATACCGGGTTCAAGGGGTCCTGGCTGTCCATATGGCTTACCATGATGGGCGCGAAAGTTGTGGGCTATGCCCTCGATCCTGCTTCCGACAAGGGAAATTTTTCGGCCTGCCGCCTGCACGACAGGCTGCATGCGGACGTTCGCGGCGATGTGCGGGACATGGATTCCCTGAACGCCGTCATGGAGCGCTACAAGCCGGAGTTCGTGTTTCATCTGGCGGCGCAGGCGCTCGTCCGCACGGCCTACCATTTTCCGCGGGAGACGTACGAAACCAATCTCATGGGCTCGCTGAACGTGCTCGAGGCCGTGCGCAGGCATGACTGCGTACGGAACGTCGTCATGATAACCTCGGACAAATGTTACGAGAACGTCGAGCAGATATGGGGCTACAGGGAAACGGACCGCATGGGAGGCTATGATCCGTATTCCTCGTCCAAGGGCTGCGCGGAGCTCATGATAAGTTCCTGGCGCCGATCCTATTTTCATCCGGCGAAGTATGCGGAGCACGGCCGCTGCATTGCGAGCGTGCGCGCGGGCAACGTGATAGGCGGCGGCGACTGGTGGGAGAACGGGCTCATTCCCGACTGCATCCGCTGCATCGAGGCCGGAAAGGATATCGAAATCCGCAGTCCTGCGGCCACGCGTCCGTGGGAGCATGTGCTGGAGCCGCTGTCCGGGTATCTGCGGCTCGGCGAGAAGATGACGGAGGACCCCGTCCGCTACGCCGAAAGTTTCAACTTCGGCCCGCATATTTCCGCCAACAGAACGGTGTTCGAAGTGGTGAGCCGTCTTGTGGACTATTACGGCCGGGGCCGCGTGGTCGATGCTTCGGATGCGGACGCCGTGCATGAGAACACGCTGCTCAATCTCGACGTGACGAAGGCCCGCGTCATGCTGGACTGGGAGGCTCTCTGGGATCTGCAGACGGCCGTGGAAAAGACCGTCGACTGGTACAGGGAGGAGCTTCACGGCGGCGACATGTATGACTTCTGCGTACGGCAGATTCTTGAGCACGGAGAGCACCTTGTCCGATAACGTCATTCTCGGCGCCGGCATTGCCGGCATTTCGGCGGGATATCACTGGAAAAAGGCGGGGATACCCTGCGTCATCTACGAAAAGGACGGCGACTGGGGCGGCCTTTGCGGAAATTTTTCCCTGGACGGATTCCGCTTCGACAGATTCGTGCACCTGTCCTTCGCGCCCGATGAGGAAACCCGGAAGCTGTTTTCCGGCAGATGCGGCATGCACGAGCATACGCCCTTTCCCAGCAACTACTATCACGGCCTCTGGCTCAGGCATCCGGCCCAGAACAATCTTGCGCCGCTTTCCGCCGGGGAAAAGGTGGACATCGTCGCCGACTTCGTCGACCGTCCCCGCAAGGAGAGGCGGGACATCACGCGCTACGACGAATGGCTGCGGGTGCAGTACGGCAACTGTTTTGCGGAGCGTTTTCCCTTTGCGTACACCAGAAAATACTGGGGTGTGGAGGCGTCGGAACTGGAAACGGAATGGGTGGGGGTACGCATGTATTCGCCCGATCTCAGACAGGTGCTGAAGGGCTCCTACGAAACGCAGGACGAATGCTTCTACTTTGCCAAGAAGATGTACTATCCCAGAAAGGGCGGATTCCGCAGCATTCTGGATACCTGTCGGGAAGGGCTGGACATACGTTTGAACAGGCGCGCCGTGCATATCGACACGCAGGGCAGAATCGTGCGTTTTGCCGACGGTTCTTCCGCTCATTACGAACGGCTGGTTTCCACGCTGCCGCTTCCCGAAATCGTCCGCATGCTCGATGAGCTGCCGAAATCCGTGCTTCGTTCGGCCTCTGCCCTTCGCCATACGTGCGGCTATCAGGTGTCGCTGGGATTCAACAGGCCGGACGTGGCGAAATATCTGTGGTTCTATATTTACGATGAGCAGATTCCGCCCGCCCGCGTGTATTCGCCGAACCTGAAGTCGCCCGACAATGTTCCCGAAGGATGCAGTTCCCTTCAGGCCGAAGTGTTCTACGACAACCGCACGACGGTGCCTCCCGCGGACGAGGTGCTGGAAAAGACGGTGAACGCCCTCATCGGTATGGGGCTTTTTTCCGAAAAGGACATCGTGGTGCGGGACATCCGGTTCGAGCCCTATGCCAACGTCACGTTCGTGCCCGACATCTACGAGAACCGGGCCGTGGTGCTCGAGTATCTGCATGCGCTCGGCGTGAAGAGCATAGGGCGCTTCGGAACCTGGGACTACAAGTGGACGCATCAGGCCTTTGCCGACGGCAGGGAGATGATATGAAAAAGGTATTTGTCACCGGCGCTTCCGGTCTCATAGGCTCGGCCGTCGTTCCTTTTCTCAGGGAGAGCGGCTTTGAAGTATACGCCCTGTCGACGAAGCGCTCGGGAAGCGAGGACGGCGTCACCTGGATACGGGGCGATCTTTTCGATGTCGCGGCCATGGAATCCGTGCTTCGGGATATCAGGCCGGAATACATGCTGCATCTGGCATGGCAGAGCACGGGCAACTTCGACGACAACAGCAATTATGAGTTCCTCACGGCCTCGGTGGACCTGCTCAGGCTTTTTGCCGCCCATGGAGGCAGGCGTGTCGTCATGGCCGGAACGTATGCCGAATACGGTCACCATGAGGGAATTCTGAAGGAGTCGCAGCCGGCGGAACCCATCAACGCCTACAGCCGATGCAAGGCCTTTCTCTGCGATGTGGCGCAGGACTTCTGTGCCCGCAACAAAATCTCCTTCGGCTGGGCCAGAATATTTTCCGTGTACGGCCGGGAGCGTGATGCCCGAAGGCTCACCGGAGATGTCGTGACGCATCTTGCGGCGGGGGAGACGGTCACCATACGAAGCGGCAGTCTGGTCCGCGACTATATTTATCTTAAGGATGCCGCCGAGGCGCTCGTCCGTTTTCTGGAGAGCGATGTTGAGGGCGTGGTGAACGTCTGTACCGGCAGAGGGACGTCCATTCATGATTACGTGATGACGCTGGCCCGTGCCATGGGAAGGGAAAAACTCGTGGTGTTCGAGGAGCGCGGCAGCGGTCAGCAGGCCGTTGTGGTGGGGGACGACACGCGTCTGCGGGAGGAAGTCGGATTCACGCCGCGCTGGACCATGGAAGAGGCCGTGCGCGAGATTGTGGAAGAGTACGGCACGCTGCCTCCGAAACAGACGAAGAGCGGGCATCCGGGGCTCGTATCCGTACTGCTGAGCATTTACGACGTGGAGGAGTATCTCGAGGAGTGTCTGGACAGCCTGCTCAGGCAGAGCTACGGCAATCTTGAAATCATCTGCGTGACCAACGGCTCCCCCGACGGCTGCGCGGCCATTCTCGAGCGCTACGCCGCGGAGGACGAACGCATTAAAATCGTCACCGTCAGGGAAAACCGGAAGCTCTGCGGCGGACGCAACGCCGGTCTCGACCATGCAGAGGGGGAATACGTCTGCTTTGTCGATCCCGACGACTGGGTGGAGAAGGATTACATCAGGAGCATGGTTGAGGCCATCGAGACCGTGCGCGACCCGGAAGGAAAGCCGTACAACCTTGTTGTTAATTACAACTTCAAAAATTACATGATCAAAGACGGTCAGGTAAAGATTCTTTACGACGGCGACACGCTGTGCGGAGATATCGACCTGGACCGCATCAATGATGATGTAAGAATTGAAACAAATGTCCCCATGTGGGGAAGACTGTACCGGGCATCATTTCTGAAGAAATACAATATTCGTTTTCTGGACGGGTTTCAGACGGACAATATTCCGTATGCGCAGAAACTGCTGGCTCAGATGGGAAGATTCTACGGCATCAACAAGAATGAATATCCCGATTCCTGCTACTGGCGTCGCATGCAGACGGATGACGGAGCGCTCACGGTTACGGTGCTGTACAGGAACATGGAGATTCCCGACTGTCTGGAGAATCTGTACGACTATCTGAAGGCCAACGGGCTGGAAGGCAAGCTGAAGGTCATGTTCTGGCTGCTGTTCACCCTGTGCTTTCCCCGCCATGCGGACATGCCGGGCTACTACCTGCGGTTCAGGCAGCTGGCGCAGAAAATGGAAAAGGACATCAAAACGCTCGACGTCTACAATCAGGACGACAGAACTCTCTGCAATCTTTTGATCTACACCAGCGATTTCTTCCAGTTCTGTGATCTGTATTTCCGAAAATCCTCCATGGATCCGGATCAGCAGGTCCATAAGATCAAGCTTTTCGGAAAAGTGACGCTCTGCAAGAAGAAAGTGTACATAGGACGAAAGACCTATTATTATATTTTCGATATTCCTCTTCTGAAGACGCGCAGAACCTCAAAGGGCAGGACCATGGTGTATCTGTTCCATTTTCTGCCGCTGTTTTCCGTTTCCTGACGGGAGAGACTCTGCGGCCGGAAAACTCGGGGCTCCGCACCCGTGCGGATTGATCGTATGTTTTCTTCCGTGAGCCTGCGGAAACGTTTCGGGAATGCGGCCGATTTCTTTTCTCCGTGCCAAAAGCCCCCTGTACTTCGGGTGCAGGGGGCTTTTGCGCGGCTCTCGGAACAGACGTTTCAGCGGCCGATTTTTTTCTTCATGGCGTCCACGGAAAGGTGTTCCAGCTTGTGGATGCGCAGAAGGTACAGCACGGCGGCCACGCTGAGACCCACGATGAGGGCGACCCAGAATCCCAGCACTCCCAGAGGCTTTTCCGTCATCCAGTCGGTCATGCACAGAACCCAGCCGAGGGGCAGGCTCACCACCCAGTACGCGATGAAGGATATGCAGAAAATGGCTCTCGTATCGTTCCAGCCGCGCAGCGCGCAGAGAGTATTGGTCTGCACGCCGTCGGGGAACTGATAGAACACCTCGCAGATGAGGAGCAGACTGGCCATCTGAATGACGGCCTGATCTTCGGTGTACAGGGCGGATACGGGGTGGCGCACCAGATAGATGAGCACGGCCAGCACGCAGGCCATGATGAGCGTGATGGTGAGCGCGGTGAGGCGTGCCCTTTTGGAGCCTTCGACGTCTCCCGCCCCGAGCAGGGTGCCCACGCGTATGGTGGCGGCCGATCCTATGGAGAAGGGGCACATCCATACGAAGGCGCTCACGTTGATGGCTATCTGATGTCCGGCCACGGGGGTGACGCCGAGCGGTGAGACGATGAGTGCGATGAGGGCGAAGGCCGCCGTTTCGTTGAGCATGGCGAAGGCTCCCGGCAGTCCGATGCGTACGATGCGCTTCAGGACGGCGGCGGAGGCCTTTTCCGCGGCGAGGGCGGGTCTGTCCGTGCGGCGGACGAAGAACGTCATGGAGGCGGCCATGAACCAGAAGAGAATGGCCGTGGCCACGCCGCAGCCTGCGGCGCCCATGGCGGGCAGTCCGAACTTGCCGAACACGAAGATGATGTTCAGAGGAACGTTGAGCGCCAGCCCCACGAATCCGGCCACCATGGCGGGCCGGGTTCGTCCGTGGCCTTCGAGAAAGCAGCGCTGCACCACGAAGAGCATGAGCGCGGGCACGCCCCAGAGCACGGCGAAAAGGTATTCCGAAGTTTTTTTCGCCAGCAGTGCATCCATGGTGCCCCAGAGCGTGATGGTTTTGCTGATGACGAGAAACACGGCCATGAGCAGCAGGGAAATGGCCGCGGCAAGCCACAGGCCCTGGCGCAGAAAATGCCTGCTCTCCATCCTGTTGCCTGCGCCCAGCGACTGGGCCACCAGCGGCGTGATGGCCATGATGAGCCCCTGCCCGAACATGGTGCCCGGAATCCAGAACGATGTGGCCACGGCCACGGCGGCCATGTCCACGGCTCCTGCGCGGCCGGCGACCACGGTATCGACGAAGGACATGGCGATCTGCGCAATCTGACCGAGGAATACGGGAACGGCGAGAAAGACCAGATTGCGGGCTTCCTGTTTGCTGAAATGCCTGAACATGATGGCTCCTCCCGGTGGAAGAGGAGGTCTTGCGGGGAAGAGAAGCCGGACTCAGCAGAAATGCGGCTTCCCTGTTTCGAACCTCATCCCTTTTTTACAGGTCTTGATGGTAAATGCGGCGTGCGTTCCGTCCGTGTCTGCGGAGGCGGAAAGCACGGTAAGGCCCGGCGATGTGGGGCGGCCGGGCGGTCGGAAAAGAATGTGCCGATGCTTCGGCGCGGAGCATGGAAGGCGGCGAAGATCGGTACGCGGAACCGGTTCCGCCGCGATCTTGCCGGAGAGAACCGCATCGGGAGTGTTCCCCGGAACATGCCGCAGGGCGGCAGGATGAACCGAAAGCGCGCCTCTGCCGGAAAGGTCGTTTTCCGGCGGCCTGCTCGAAGCGGCGGAAACGGCGTGACGAACAGGATCGGTGCGTTCTGCTGTTTAAACTCGAAAACCCGTCGGCCGCCGAAGCGGGAGACGGGATCGAGTCCTTGAAAGGAAAGACCTTACTTGCCCAGCTTCTTGAGGAGGGTGCGCACGGTATCGGACAGTTCGGCGCCCTTGCCGACCCAGGCCTGAAGCTTTTCGTTGTCGATGCTCAGGGTGCCGGGGTTGGTGTTGGGGTTGTAGTAGCCCAGGAATTCCAGCGGACGGCCGTCACGGCGGCTGTCACTGTTGATGGCCACGATGCGGTAGAAGGGACGCTTCTTGGAACCAGAGCGGGTCATTCTCACTTTAACGGACATATCTCACTCCTGATAGGGATAGGCAGCGGGGCTACCTTTTTTTGTTTTTACGTTTCTGCTTGTCGCGTTTCTTCTTGGTAGCGGACTTTCCGCTGCCAGGTATTCCGGGCACTCCGCCGGGCAGACCCGGCATGCCGCCCATTCCCGGCAGGCCACCCATGCCGGGCAGACCACCCAAGCCCGGCATGCCGCCCATGCCTCCCAGCCTGTTCATCATGCCCTGGGGAATTCGGGGCGCGTGACGGTTGGGCTGCATCATGGACTGCATCATTTTCTTCATCTGTTCGAACTGGCGCAGGAGCATGTTCACGTCCTGCACCTTCGTGCCCGAACCTTTGGCGATGCGGGCCCTGCGGCTGCCGTTGATGATATCGGGGTTGCGGCGCTCCTGAGCGGTCATGGAATTCAGGATGGCTTCCGTTCTGTTCAGTTCCTTCTCGTGACCGCTCATGTCGCCCAGCTTGCTGGCGAGGCCGCCGAGGCCGGGAATCATCTTCATGAGGGATTCGAGGGAGCCCAGCTTGCGCATGTGGCGCATCTGGGTGCGGAAGTCTTCAAGGTCGAACTTGGCCTTCTGCATCTTCTTGGCGAGGGCTTCGGCCTCTTCGGCCTTCATTTCGCTCTGCGCCTTTTCCAGCAGGGTGAGCACGTCGCCCATGCCGAGGATGCGTCCCGCAACGCGGTCGGGATGGAAGACTTCCATTTCGGAAAGCTTTTCGCCCATACCGACAAATTTTACCGGTGCGCCCGTGACCGACTTGATGGAAAGCGCCGCGCCGCCGCGGGCGTCGCCGTCCATCTTGGTGAGGACCACACCCGTGATGCCGAGATGTTCATTGAACGATTCGGCGACGGTGACGGCGTCCTGACCGGTCATGGCGTCCGCCACGAACAGGATTTCCTGCGGGTGCACCGCGCTCTTGATGGACACGAGTTCCTGCATCAGCGGCTCGTCCACATGGAGACGGCCGGCGGTGTCGAGAATGACCACGGTGCACTGCTTCTCCCTCGCGTCCTCCACGGCCGCGCGGGCGATGTCCACCGGGTTCATGTCCGGCGTGGAGTCGAAGCAGGGGATGTCGAGCTGCTTGGCGAGCGTGCGCAGCTGATCGATGGCGGCGGGACGGTACACGTCGGCGGGCACGAGGTAGGGGCGCATCTTCTGCTTGCGCAGAAGAAGGGCCAGCTTGCCCGAAGACGTGGTTTTGCCCGAGCCCTGAAGGCCGACCATGAGAATGACGGCGGGCTGAGCGCCCTGCAGCCTGAGTTCGGTGTCGTCGCCGCCGAGCAGCTTGACCAGTTCGTCGTGAACGACCTGAATGACCTGCTGCGCGGGAGTGACGCCCTTCATGACCTGCACGCCGAGTGCGGCCTCGCGCACGCGATCCACGAATTCCTTGACGATCTTGAAGTTGACGTCGGCTTCGAGGAGCGCGAGTCGGACTTCACGCAGAGCGTCCTGGATATTGGATTCCGTGAGCTGGGCGCGACCGCTGAGATTGCGGAACACGCCGGAGAGTCGGTCTGTCAGGCTTTCGAACATCGTATTTCCCGTTCTTATGACTTGGAACTAAGAACCGTTACGCAACTTTTCCCTGCAAGTCAAGTCAAACGTGTCTCCGGTGCGGAAAGCATCGTTTCCGCGCTTTGTCGGCGACTCTTGCCTCTTGCTCTCCCGGGCCCGGGCGGGTATCCTGTTTTCCCTTTCGGGGAAACAGAAATTCAGGAGTTGTCATGTCCGTCATCATGGGAACCGCCGGTCATATCGACCACGGCAAGACGTCGCTCATCAGGGCGCTTACGGGAATAGACTGCGACCGTCTCGGCGAGGAAAAGCGCCGCGGCATCACCATAGAGCTGGGCTTTGCCTACGCCGATCTGCCCGGCGGGGAGCGCATGGGCATTGTGGACATGCCCGGTCATGAACGCTTCGTGCGCACCATGGTGGCCGGCGCTTCCGGCATAGACTTCGTGCTGCTCGTCATTTCCGCCGATGAAGGCGTCATGCCGCAGACCCGGGAGCATCTGGAAATATGCACGCTGCTCGGCGTGAAGCACGGCATTGTGGCGCTCACCAAGACAGACATGGTGGACGCCGAAATGCTGGAGCTGGCCACGGAGGACATCCGCGACTTTCTGAAGGGCACCTTCCTCGAGGGCGCGCCCATTTTCCCCGTATCCTCCGTGACGGGCGAGGGGCTCGACGCCCTGCGCGCCGCCATCGTCGAGGAGAGCCGCCGTCAGCCCCGCCGTCGTTCCGATCTTTTCCGTCTTCCCGTGGACCGCGTATTCTCGCTCAAGGGACACGGCACCGTGGTCACCGGCACCCTCGTTTCCGGCTCCGCGGCCTGCGGCGACGAGGTGGAGCTTCTGCCGAGCGGCAGGCTCTCGCATATCCGCAGCATACAGAGCCACGGTCAGGGGCAGGAAAAGGCCGAGGCCGGACACCGCATTTCCCTGAACCTGCACGGTCTTTCCGTGGAGGACATAAGCCGCGGCGACGTGGTCACGCATGTGGGCACCATGAAGAACGCCAGACGCTGGATCGTGGAACTCACCTGCCTCAAGTCTTCTCCCCGCGGGCTGCGGCACCGCGGCGAAATCCATTTCCATCACAGCGCCCGCGAGCTTGCGGCCCGCCTGTATTTTTACGATCGCGATCGTCTCGAACCGGGCGATACCGCACTGGCGGAAGTGCATTTTTCCGAGCCCGTGGCGGGCATATTCGGCGACCGCTGCATCATAAGGGCGTTTTCTCCCCTGCGCACCGTGGCCGGCGGCTCCATTCTTTATCCGCTGGATACCGCACCGCGCCGCAGTCACATAGACGCGGCCATGCAGGAGCGTCTCTTGGCGCTGCCCGATGCCGACGAACAGACGCGCATCGGCGTGCAGCTGGAGCTTTCCGGGCGCTTCGGAGTCACACTGTCGGATCTTTCCATCCTGACCGATCTCAGCAGAAAGTCGCTGGAAAAGCAGCTTCAGGCCATGTCCGGCAAGGGAAGCGCCTTCTGCTGGGACAAGGACGCCAAATGCTGGATTTCCTCCCTGTGGCTGGACAGACTGCTGGAGCGGGCGCTCGCCGCCCCGGAGGCCTTCCATAAGACGAATCCTCTGGCGCACGGCATGGCCCAG
>ERZ779866.3568-NODE-3568-length-12482-cov-3.873823_pt1 | contig 12482 bp, 3 predicted proteins | sample MGYA00511248_ERZ779866 | MGnify/ENA primary metagenome ERZ779866 (study PRJEB29588, sample SAMEA2155758) | human gut metagenome | biome: human gut; feature: human-associated habitat; material: faeces | place: Denmark | collected 2008/2010 ... | reverse complement strand
GAGCCACTCCAGCAGAGTACAGGCCTCCGGCAGGGTCATTGTGATGGTGATTTGCTTCATATTGCCTCCTGTCGATGGGGGGAAGCGGCTGGAATTTCCATATATCAAGAATATCATATGAATTTCCTCTGAAACGGCAAAATATTGCTGATATCAGAAACCGGAGGGATTATATATGGGCCAACACAGAATCACAGTCCAACAAATTGCCGCATTTGAGAGTTGCCTGAAGCGGGAGGAGCGCAGTGCCGGGACCATCGAAAACTATCTGCGCCGCGTGCGTGAATTTACCGCATGGCTAAACGGCGAGGAGGTGGATAAGGAGCGGGCAGGAGCATGGAAGCTGCACCTGATGTCCATGGGGCGGAGCTCTGGAACAATCAACGGAGCTCTGGTGGCGGTCAATCAGTTTTTTAAATTTCTGGGGTGGCAGGAGTGTGTGGTAAAAGGGCTGCGCATCCAGCGGAAATTATTTCGGGATGACCGCAGGGAGCTGACCAGAAATGAGTACGAACGTCTCCTTGCCGCGGCCCATGGTCTGGGGCGGGAGCGGCTGGCTCTGCTGATGGAGGCCATCTGTGCCACCGGAATCCGTGTCAGCGAGGTGCGGTATATTACGGTCGAGGCGGTAGCCTCGGGCCGGGCTGAAATTTCGCTGAAAGGAAAGCTGCGCACCATTCTGATCCCCGGAAAGCTGTGCAGGAAGCTGAAAAAATATGTGAAACAGCAAAAAATTGCTTCTGGTGAAGTTTTTCTTACCAGAAGCGGAAAGAGAATGTCCAGAAAGCAGATTTGGGCGGAGATGAAGGCGGTATGCCGAAAGGCGGAGGTTGTGCCCTCCAAGGTGTTCCCCCACAATCTGCGCCACCTGTTTGCCCAAATTTTTTATCAGGTGTGCCGGGATGTCGTAAAACTGGCGGATGTACTGGGGCATTCCTCCATCGAGACAACGCGGATCTATCTCATTTCCACCGGAGCGGAACACGCGCGGCAGCTGGACCGGCTTGGGCTTGTAGAATAGACAATTTTCACAAATTGTTCCGGAACAGGGACTTGCGATTGGGGTGAATTTTGACTTTTGCAATTATTTTCTGCCAACTAGCAGATCCAAACTGAAAAATAGGCGCACAAAACCAAGACCCAAAAATCAAGCGATTTGTTTGGCCTGGTTTTTGTGTCCAGAATCAGGAATCTGCTTGCTGTGTCCAGAATCAGGAATCTGCTTGCAATGATAGGTAAATTATGTTAAAATGTCATAATCAAAATGAACTAATTTGTAAACCTGATTTAGACAAAATCTTTTTATATGTAACAATTTGTGAAAATTGTCCTGGCAAGGGACAGAGGGGGAGGGAACCCAATGCCGCGGATGGGAAAGGCGGGAATCAGGCGCAGTATGGCGGTTGGCATTCCGGCCGCCGGAGAGCTTATCATGGATTGGGGACAGGCAGAGACTTACCTGGACAGCCTGGAGGAGCGCGGCTGTGCTGCGGGCACGATCAGCGCGTACCGGAACAGCCTCAATAAATTTTTTCTCTCACTGCCGGAAGACAAGCGGATCGAGCCGGACAGCATCTTGAATTGGCGCGAGCGGCTGTTGGGGGAGGGCTATACCCCGCGTACGGTCAATTCAGCGCTCTCTGCAGTGAACAGCTTTTTGGACTACATAGGGCTCAGAGGCTATCAGCTGCCCCAGTATATCCAGCTCTCGGAGGAGCCGCCCCAGCCGGAACTCACGCGGGCTGAATATCTGAGGCTCCTCTCCACCGCCCGGGCGCTGAACAATGAGCGGCTGTACTTAATGATCAAGACCTTTGCGGTCACGGGGCTGACAGTGCAGGAACTGCCGCTGATGACGGTAGAGGCGGTTCAGGCGGGAGGTGTTTCGCCACCAGACGGCGGGGCAGGGCTGGTGCGGATTCCGGCCTGCCTGCGGGAGGAGCTGGTCCGGTACATATGGCGCTGCGGGCTTCGCTCCGGCCCTGTGTTTGTCACCCGGCGCGGGAAACAGCTCAGCCGTACCGCAGTGACTGGGTGCATTCAGCGTCTGGCCCGGGACGCGCAGGTTCAGGCGGAGAAATGCAACCCCAGATGCCTGCATAAGCTGTACCTGACGACCCGGGAGGAGATCCAGGACAGCTTCAACCCGCTGATAGAGCAGGCACATGAGCGGCTGCTGGAGATGGAGCAGAAATTTGTGGGATGGGAGGAAGCCGCGTCGGAATGAGCGGTCCCCATGGGTCTCCACGCCCAAAATATAGACGAAATGTAAATTTTGAAGGTGATTGGGTATGAAAAAACGTGTGTGGAAAGGAAAGCGGCTGTTCAGCCTTCTGCTGGCCTTTGTGATGCTGGCATCTATCATGCCGCTGGAACTGCTTGTGGGGGCGATTGGAACCCCGGCCGATTCTGCAGAGGACGCCGACGTCAGCGTGGTGATGACGGCGGATCAGGAGAAGTGCGCCATAGGGGGTACAGCCAATGTTACGCTGACGGTGACATTGAATAATGATATTGATAATGCGACGATTCATATTGCATTAACAGATCAAGAAATTGAAGCAATCCAGGACTCGTTCTGGAAAACCGCAGAGGAGGATACCGGCGCCGTTTTGCTGGACGAAAGCGCAGATAGTGCCGGAGAAGTTACAGGGACCACGGTTACCCGTGTAGGGGGTGGCCTTGAAATCCAGACCAATGAACATAAGTGGACTCAAACCTTTTCCGTCTCCTACCCGGGGACTGCGCCGGAGACCCTCGCGGAGGGGGAAGGCGCCCCGGCGGATGAGTCAGAAAAATTTGAATTTTCGGTTGAAAATGATGATATCACGCTAAAGTGCTTTGAGTGGGTGCCAGAGGACGTTACTTCCCCGGAACCCGAAAGCGGCACTGAGGGTCCTCTTTCGGACAACAGCACTGGAGAGACGGATACCTCCGCCGATGTGCCGGTGACCCCCGCGGATGAGACGGATACCCCCACCGATGTGCCGGAGACCCCCGCGGATGAGACGGATACCTCCGCCGATGTGCTGGTGACCCCCACGGATGAGACGGAGACCGATGTGCTCAGCGATCCCGCGGAGCAGAAGAACCCCGAAGATGAGGAGCCCGAACAGCCGGGCGACGCCCCAGTTGAGGGTGGAGCGGTCTATGAGACCGTGACCTTGGCCGCTTCGACAGGCGGCGAGGAAAATGCGGATGGCGGTAATGACGAAAACGACGGCAGCAGCGAGGGGGAAGGGAATAACCCGGGAGATAACCAGCCGAAGACCAATTTCCAAGGGGTGACCGTGACCTTTACCAACCAGGAGGACCCTGCCGAACTGGGATTTTCTGAGGAAGATTTCCCTAAATCCGTCACGGTTACAGAAGATCGAACTGTAAATGACATTAACTTTGCATTCGATGTGGCGCTGGGCTGGCATCCGAGCTATGAGGAGGTCTCCACCTCCTTCCGACTGGACCTGACCCTGCCGGATGGCATGTCCTTCCCGGCCGGGGCGGTGTCCGAGAAGGACGGTATTATCTCCATTGGAGATACCCGGGTGCTGAACGTCACCTTGCCCAAGGGGGCAAAGATTACGGAGGACGTAACCTATAAAGCTGAAGCGAATACCCTTTCCATCCCCATTACGCAGAGTGTGGTTCCACCCTCTGAGGGAGAGGAGACCGTTACAAGATGGTCCTACCCAGTCACAGTGACCGGCGCGGCGCTGACCCTAGCACCGTCTTTCGCTGAAGGTAAAATTAACCTGGAACTGTACGACACGACGGATAGTGAACAGGGCAGCAAACTGCCGGTTTCAAAAGAGATTCCGGTCAATCTTGGCGAGACTGGGCCGGTTGAGCCGGGAACGCCGACAAATAAGAAGTACGAACAGCAGATCATCTGGGTGGACAACAAAGATGAATACAGTTTCCGTCCGGAGACGACGGGCTTCCCGGAGGCCCAGCTCTATTTTACCATCGACGATGGCAAGCGGACCCCCCTTAATACCTCCACGATGGGACAGGTGGGACTGGATAAGATGCCCAAACCTACTGTCGCATCGGGCGGCGTCGGCGTGTACAACCTGAGCTATACCCTGCCCGAGACAATCACGGTGACAGATGGTAACGGGATCTTGACCAGCGTGAAAAACATCACCTGGGACTTCGGCGAGCCCCCGGAGGTGAGCGGCTACCAGGCCACCGATGTCACGGACCATGAAGCGGCTGGTGTCAAAACTGACGGCTGGTACTATGTCTTGGAGGACTCGTTCACCATGACGGTGGATGTGCGCTGGGGCACTTTGGGTTCGGCGGATGGCATCTCGGACGCCATTTTGCAGGCGCTTGCCCTGTACCAGTTTGAGGGATCGAGTGACGATGGAACAGAGCTTGGTACGCTGTATAGTACGCTGCATGGTCTGGCGAACGGTCAGGTGGAAGGTGTAGAGACACAGATCGAGATCGCGGAGGGAGAGGACCCGAAGAACCCCACCAGAGGGACCTGGACCGTCTCGGGCATGCCCCGGTACAAGTTGGACGGAACGCTGATTTCTTATCGGGCGTATCCAGAAGTCGACAATATTGGCTATGATGAAAACAATATGATACTCAAGCTGGACAGCTTGGAGGAGGGCGACTACTTCAAAATTACCTTTGATAACTCCAGCGTTCCCAACCACAATTCGGATACCGACGCCATCTACTCCGGCGGCGAGCTGATCCTCACCCTGGCCGGGACCACGAAGTATACAGCCACGAAGGTTTGGCTGGACGAGGGCGAAAACGCAAATCGCCCCACTGCGACCTATCAGCTGTACCGCTACCTGGAGGGGGAGGACGCCGGCCAAGCCTCGCCGGTTTACTGGTACACCACCGGTGAGATTCTCACGGCGGAATCAACTTTGATCCCAATGCCAGACGGGGAAAACTCTATCACCTGGGGCGAGCGGTATACCCTGTCTCTGCCCGAGAACATTGTGCTGGACAAATACAACCAGGACGGCTATAAGTACGTCTACTGCCTGAGGGAGACCATGTCGGGTGACAATGCGGGCAAATACCAGCAGGTCTTCGGCGAGGTGAATCGGGTAGCTGATGGCGACGGCACGTACAGCGTCCAGGTGAAGGACAAACTCCCCGAGAACTACTACTATGAAAAAGACGGCGAAACAGTCCGAGAGGAGAATTACGACTACTACATCTATGACGAGGGTTACATCACCAACCGCCGGTATGAGGCCGCCACGGTGGATGTGGAGAAGTCCTGGGAGGCGGCCTCCTTCCAGGGGGAGCTCACCCATGTACAGGTGACCCTGTCCCTCCAGTCCCGGCCTAAGAACTTTGGCATGGAGTGGACCGACACCGGGATTACCGTGACGAAAACCGGCTTCACCGAGGAGGACCTGCACTCCTGGACCGAGAGCGCCACCGCCAACAAATACGGCAATTTCGGCTATGAGGCGGAGTTCCGGTGGGTGGAATCGGAAATCGCCATTGTGGACGATGATGGAAATAAGAAATACGTTCCACTATCCGAACTTGCTTATAACGAGGAGACTAAAACAGGAACTGCCGCGTTTACCCTGGGCGAAACGACCTTTGAATCCGAAGTGGTAGTGGAGGAGGACGGACACACCAAAATTACAAACTCCGTGGCGGACAATTTGGATTATGAGGTCACAAAGGTTTGGAAGTCTGCGAATGTAGAAGGTCACAAGCCCAAAGAGATCGCGATCAATTTGTACCAAGTAGCCAGCGGTCAGTCCCTGGCAGATTTGGACGAGAATACAGAGCCGTACCTTTCTTTTGAATGGGATGGGGAAACAATTACTTTGGTAGAGAAACCAGGAGATTCTGAAATTAAGGTTGACCGAGGTGTTGTAACGAACGAGGGTGAACAGGTCGTTAATTGGGATACCATAATCCGTAATTTGCCCAAGTACGACGAGAACGGCGGGGCATACGAGTACATCCTGCTGGAGAAGATAGGAGCAGGTGATAGTGTTCCGGAATACAAAACGGTCCGGGACGAAAATGGTAACTACCACACCACGGTAACCAATGGCCCCGGCGGCGGCCGTCAGATTCTGGTGCGCAAGGACTGGATCAACGACAGCGATGTGGCCCACCGGGGTGACGTGACGATCCAGGCGTTTAAGGTGGAGAACGATTCGCCAGCCAGCGCAGAACTTGTTTTGGAGAACGGCGTCTGGTTTGCGGAATTGGCCCTTAATCCTGACATAACAGAAAATGACGAAGTCTATATCCTGGAAACCGAAGTGGATGGAAACTCCGTTACATGCCAACCGTATACGTTTGACAATCAGACAGGTAATCTTCCGGATTATGACACTGTTTCCAAGCCGGGTGAGAATTGCAGATACCAGTACGAAACCGATTATCACCGCTACGAGGTCACCTACGACGACATAACACTGGCCGGACAGACGGTTTATGTGGTGACGAACCGCCGGCTGGGCAACATCGACCTGACGGCCACCAAGGTGTGGAACGACGGCAAAAACCTCCGGCAGGCCCTGGCGGATGCCATTGAGGCAATCGAAACTGCAAATTCCGGCGAGGCGATCACCCCCTACCTAGAGCTGCATTTTGCCAGCAAGGCCGAGGAGGCTGCCCACGAGATTACTTACGGCCAAGAGGGCGGCGACACGGTGACCCTGGATGTGGCCGATGGCGGCAGCCCGACGGAGATCAAGGATAAAAACGGTAATTCCGCCCAGGCCCGGCAGAAAATTGACTTAGAATATAAGTCAACAGAGGAAAACCCGAACCAGCCCTTCTACTTCTACAACCTGCCCAAGTACGACAAAAACGGCGCGGTGGTCCACTATGAGATTCAGGAGGTGTGGATTGCTGGAAATGAGAGAATTACGGAACCGTCAGAGCTCAAAGCGTATTTTGAGGATCATTTAACGGAAGAGGTACTCAATAGTAGTGGTTATACAAAGGAGGAAAAGGAAGAACTCCTCGAACTCCTGTCCGAATTCAGCTGCACCATCACCAGCGAATATCTGGCCGGACGGGACGACGAGGAAGCGGCAGGAAATAAGGACGTAAGCAACGACAAGCAGACGGTCACCGTGACCAACGGCCTGTCCAACACCAAGAGAGTGGTGTGGGAGAAGCAGTGGTACGACGACTTCACCGTCAACCAGGGCCAGCGGCCCGACCTGTACCTGGATATCTACCGGGCGACCTTTGATGGGAATGGGGTCCGCACTGTGGAGCTGGTTCGAGCCAACTACCTGATGCAGCCCGGTGTGATTGTTGAGGAGCCGGAGGACCCCGAGCCGGGCAGCGAGGAGACCCAGGAGGATGCGCGCTCTCTCGTGACCACTCTGTCTGACGATGGCGGGCAGACGGACTCCGCCACCCTCGACCCCAACCACTGGACTGTGACCATGAAGAACGCGGCCAAGTACGACGGCGCTGGCTACGAGTACATCTACTACGCGGTGGAGCGCACCCAGGTGAACTTCGCGGACTACGACTACCAGCTGGCGCAGTATGAGTACGATGTGAACGGGGATGGTACACTGGAGCTCCTGGGCGACCGGGACACGATTTCAAATGAGTACCTGCCCGGTAGCGACAACGGGAAAAACCTCGTTCTGGATTTGAAAGCAAATACAAATTTGAATCTGGCCGACGACTACCCCCGATACGCCCTGCGGGAGGGTGGCACCATCGTCAACAGCCTGGACGACGAAGTGGTGATTCAGGGCCAGAAGATCTGGGTCTCCATGCCCAACGCCTACCCGGACGTTGACCTGCCCGCGGTGACCTTTAACCTCCTGCGTTATGTACCTTCGATAGGAGAGACCGAGGAAAATGCAGAAGAAGTCGCTCAGCTGACCGTGAACCAGTGGGCCAGCGCAAAGGTCAACGGCACTTACGTTTTCCAGATCGAGTACCTGGGCGAGAACGTGATGACGGTTGAGGCTGACGGCACAGTTACCGTTACAGGTGAGCCGTTGAATGGTGACACAGAACCGACACCTCTCCCCCGATACGACGGAGAGGGACGTCTGTACACCTACGTGGTGCGGGAGGAGATTGCTACAGCAGAAGACGGCGCAGATACGGCTCCGTTTAAGGTCGAAATCAATAACGGCACCTTCGTGGCCACCAACTCCTACAACAGCGAAAAAGGCGACATCCACGTGAAGAAGATTCTGGAGCTGCCCCGTGATTTGCTTTCGGAAGATTCGACCTTTGATGACTTCCCGGCCATCAAGTTCGTTTTGACGAGGCAGTATCAGGGAACCGGTACGGATGGAAAACAGGAGTTGAAAGATGACACCGGGTTCCGAACAGAGGAGGTTTGGAAGTCCGCAGAAGTAAAGGCGGCGTATGAGAAAGCTGTGGCCAATGGTCAGAGTGGTACAGTTACATTTACCAGCGAAGACATTCCCGGACAGAGCCTTGTCTTTACCGGTTTGGAAAAGTACGCCCCCAACGGTTCTCGGTACATCTACACCGTGACCGAGGTCAAGGAGGGCGAAAATGGCCAGCAGGGTTTCCTGTATGGGTTTACTACCTCTGCCGGACAGGGAAATTTGGATGCCGACAGCAAATTGCTGCTTGAAAATCAAACATCGGTAGAAAATCTGATTCCCATTCAATCCGCCGATACCGAGACCCAGAACTCCCAGGAAAGCGACGGCAGTGTCCCTGTACAGCCGCTCGGTCCGGCTTATTCCGATTGGGCCACCTTCAAGAACGTCCCGGCGCAGGTGACAATCCAACTGACCGGTGATAAAATCTGGACGGACTTCGAAGACGCCTTTGGTGTCCGGCCCGAGAGTATTACAATCAAACTAACCCGCTCTGCAGACTCCCAGCCGAATCAGAATAATGGGATTGATTCTCAACTGGTAGAACTCTCCGAGAGTGAAGCCAACCAGAATCTCACATGGAACAAAGATACAGATGACGCGAATAAGTGGACCTACACGATCACCGGCCTGGAAAAGTACGCCCCCAACGGCATGCCCTGGAAGTACACCGTAACAGAGACGTTGGATGACAGTTTGGATACCATCTACACCAAATCCCCCAACAATGGCTCTGTAACGAAAAGCGCGGATCAGGCAGAAGCAGCAACGGAACCAGATGGTATCCCGGTGCTCAAAATGGATGCTTTGAAAAACTCCACCCAGGCCAGTGTCCAGTACAAAAAGGTCTGGATTGATGAGAGCGGCAACGCAATCACCGAGGACTTCCTGAATCAGGACCTGACTGTGAACTTTGAGATTCAGGTGCGGACGAGAGCGAGTGCGACAGAATCCGGAACAGGTGAGTGGTACGAAGCGAGTGCCTTCTTCACAAAACGGCTGGAAGATACGGTTTATGACCAAATTTTTAAAGGTACCGATTTTACACCTCAGTTAACGGGCAAGCTGGGAGATAGCACATGGAACACGACGCAAACAGTCAATGGTCTGCCCAAGGCTGTTATGGAGAGTTGGCTGAAGGGCAGCGGCGGCGACCAAGAAACCGGTGGTACCGAAGGCTCCGACCCGACCCAGACCCTGGAAGAACGCGTGGAAGCCCTGGATCTCATCTTCCTGGAGTACCGCGTGGTAGAGACCAGCGTTACGGTGGAAGGCAGTCCCGCGCAGACAATTACGAGCGACGGCGTATCCATTGATGAAAACGGAGGTTTTACCTACGAAGTGCCGCCTAACAGCGGCCTTGTAAAGGAATCCACGTTCAAAAATGAAAACGGCGTCAGTGTCACCACCAACCGGCTGGGCCTGGTCAGCATCACCATCACCAAAAATTGGGTGGACGGAAACAACCAGTACAACACCCGCCCCGCAGCCGGTGGCAACCAGTACGACTGGAAGGTCGACTTTGTGGTGCAGGTCAAGGGAAATGATGGGGAGTGGACGAATTTTGTCCCGGATGGTGACACAACTCCTCTGATCAAGCCCATCTATGGGAACAACAAAAATGAAGCAGAAAAGCCTGTAAACAGCGGCTCTATCACCATCTCCGGCCTGCCCCAGGGCACATACCGCGCGCGGGAACTTCAGCCGAATTATAATGCCAGCGATGGAATCGATGAGAATGAAATTGTCGAGAATAACGAGACGTTCCACGAAGGCATTTACAACGCCACATACCAAGATGATGGGCCTTCTAATGTCACGACCGCCACGAACACCCTGGTGAATATCCCGGCTGGAGGTACGATCAGAGTAGAAAAGGAGTGGCATGCACCGGATGGAACCGTCCTTCCCGAGTCCATCACTGTTACGCTCCAGTATCGCGCGGCAGGCACACAGAACGCATGGCAGACATTCCCATACAGCGGCGAAGTAACGCTGAACGCAGAGAACGAGTGGAAATACACCTGGACCAATCTCCCCCAGAGCATGCAGGGCGTCGGCAAGGTGGAGTACCAGGTTGTGGAGGCTGACCCCGGAGCGGGCTACCTGGAAGTGAAAGAGGACGACGGTTCGGACTATACGTGGACCTTCGTCAACGTGTCTACCACCAGCCTGACCGTTAAAAAGGAGTGGAGGGGCGTTGCATCAGACAGCTGGGAAGCTGTCGTGGTTCAGCTCTACCGCTCCACCGACGGTTCGACAACAAACGGAACACCGGTGGAAGGAGCGACGCTTACTCTGAGCGCAGTCAACTGGACCGGCACCTTTGAAGACCTGCCCGCCTATGACGCCGACGGGAAGCCGTACACCTACTATGCCCGCGAGACTACCACAGGGGACTTTATTCCCTCTTATACGGATGCTGCAGATGGAGGCAATTTTACCACTTCTATTACCAACGTTGCCAAAACCCAGGTCACAGTTACCAAGACTTGGGTGGACAAAGGGAATCATCCAGACGGGCTGGAGCTGACGCTGTACCGAAGCATCAACAACAGTGACGAGGAAATTGTAAAGACAGTCACAATTCAGGGGACCGGTAATACTTGGAACCACACCTTCACGGATCTGCCCAAAACAGATGTGGCTGGGAATGTGTATACCTATCGTGTGGAGGAGAAGGTGCCCGACGGTTACGATAGCAAGACGAAGGTCTCCGCGGACAGCGGCTTCCACTTCACCAACGTGAAGGAGGGCAGCCTCACCGTCTACAAGAGGGTTAACGGCTCCGGCGGCAGCTATACCCGGGACTTCCAGTTCACCGTTACCCTCACCGGCAAGTCTATCAGCGGCATCGAGGCCAACTCGTTCAACGAAGAGGTGCGGACCAGCGCCGGGAGCATTCAGTTTAAAAACGGCATGGCCACATTTACTCTGCGCCATAACCAGTCCCTCACCATCAACGGCCTGCCCGCCGGGCTGACTTACACCGTGACGGAGACGCCGGTGGATGGCTACACCACATCCTCCGACAAGGCGGAAGGAACCATCCGGCCGGGTGAGCAGAGCATGGTCACCTTCACCAACTTCCGTTCCGGCGGAGGCAGCGGCGACGAGAGCACCAGTCTGACCGTGGTGAAGCGCTGGATTCTGGACGACGGCGGACGGACCAGCCCGGTGACGGTCCAGCTGCTGCAGAACGGTACACCCGACGGGGCCCCCGTGGTTCTGGACCAGAGCAACAACTGGACCTACACCTGGAATGACCTGGACGCCAAGTCCAACTGGAGTGTGGAGGAGATCGACGGGCCCGACGGCTTTACCACAACCAAATCTTACAGCAACAACGTGGTGACCATCACCAACGACGACCCCGACCAGCCGGACCCGGGACCTGACCCTGATCCCGATCCAGATCCAGATCCCGATCCTGACCCTGACCCCGATCCGGATATCCCGGACGAACCGGATATCCCCGATGAACCGGACGAACCCGGTGATCCGGACCAGCCGGATGAACCCGGAACGCCGGACGAACCTGGCACACCGGATGAACCCAATACCCCCGATGAACCGGATCAGCCGGACGAACCTGACATCCCCGATACCCCCAAGACCGACGACCCCACCCACAGCGGAGTCTGGGCGGCCCTCTGCCTGGCCTCTCTGGCCGGCATGGCAGCTCTGGGTGTGGCTGAGCTTCGGAAGCGCGGAGGCAGACGGGGCGGAAAGCGGCTGAAATAAGACCGCGAAACAAACGCACGAACGCACGGAAGAAGGGGCCTTGCGGCCCCTTCTTCTCTATTTGAATTTGTCCCGGAAAGGAGATGAACCATCCGATGCATTCGACAGCTGCCCCCGGCCCTGCCGGCAATCCCGGCGGAAAGCGCATGAAGCGCACCGGCGGCCATTGGAGGCGGTGGGCCTTTTTGGGCTGTCTGCTGATCTTCCTGATCTCTGGCGGCCTGCTCCTCCGGGACCAGCTCCGCGCCTCAAAGGAGCGGGAGGCCAACGCCGCCCTGGCCCAGCAGGTCCGCCAGGCGGAGGAGCAGCTGCGCCAGGCCGCCCGGAGCTCGGTTTGCAAGATCAACATCGACTCCGATCTGCGTCTGGCCATGACCGGTACCATTCGTC
>ERZ779866.3567-NODE-3567-length-12487-cov-4.110441_pt1 | contig 12487 bp, 11 predicted proteins | sample MGYA00511248_ERZ779866 | MGnify/ENA primary metagenome ERZ779866 (study PRJEB29588, sample SAMEA2155758) | human gut metagenome | biome: human gut; feature: human-associated habitat; material: faeces | place: Denmark | collected 2008/2010 ... | reverse complement strand
ACTGCACGGTGGGTGGTGTGAGAGGGGCAGATCGCTAGATCTCCCCTACTCGATTCTGAAATCAGTTTAGATATTGGCTTCGATAAAACGGCGCAGATCTTCTTCAGGAAGTGCCCCTATTTGTGAAGCCATTACTTCGCCGTCTTTATAAATAACCATTGTGGGGATGCTCATTACTTTGAGCTTGCTGGCCCATTCAACATTTTGGTCGATATCAACTTTACAGAATTTTACGTTTTCCATTTTTTCTGCTAAAGCTTCAATGATCGGTCCTACCATTTTGCACGGACCGCACCAGGGTGCCCAGAAGTCGACTAAAACCGGCTTGTCTGATTTAATCACCTCAGCTTCAAATTGATCGTCGGTAATGTGTAAGACTTTGTCGCTCATTTCTTTTTCCTATAGTGGATATAAAAACTAGGGCTTATTTTAGCACTGCAGTTTGACTGCGGAAGTCAAACTGCGAATTTTGAGCATTTTCCTGCGCTTACTTAATTAAAATTAAGCGCCGATTGCGGTTAAAGGGCGTTTGAAAACGAATTTTGCAAGGTATGAAAGGATAAGTCCGTACAAGGGTACGAATAATATGACGTTGCACAGAATTTTTACCGTACAGTCAAAGATCCCTATATCTACCCAATTTGCTGCCATGAAAGGATCGGGGCAGTGATAGAAAGCTACCGAGAAAAAGACGAAGGTATCAAGAATATTTCCGGCAACCGATGAGCAAGCCGGAGCCGGCCACCATTGCTTTAAGCGGCGTAATCTTGAGAAAACTAAAATATCAGCAATTTGTCCTATTACATAAGCGCTAAAAGACGCTGCGGAGATTCTGAAGACGAACATGCTGAATTCGGTAAGTGAATTAAGCCCCTGATATTGTCCTTGGGCAAAAAGCGTTCCGACAAAATACGAAGCGATTAATGCCGGAATCATTGCGGCGAAAATTACTTTGCGCGCAAGATGCGGTCCGTAAATTCTAACGGTTAAGTCCGTGGTGATAAATATAAAGGGATAAGTAAAAGTACCCCAAGTTGAAGTGATCCCGAAAAAGCTCATCGGGATTTGTACTGCATAATTGCTAAGCACAATAATGAAAATGTGCCAGGACAGCAGTTTACATAAAGTCGGTGAAATTTTTGGCATAAGCATACTTAAGAAACAGTTAAGCGCTCAAGCGCAGGAAAAAATGCAGGTAAATTGTACATGAACTTTGTAAAATGAAGAAAATAATTTAAGGAATTTTTATGAACGCTAATTCTTGCCTGATTTTTATTGACGGATCTTCATTTTTATATCGCGCTTTTTATGCAGCAAAACGTGGGTTTACTACTAAAAGCGGCATTCCCACAGGAGCGGTGCTTATTATTACCAACATGCTTAAAAAGCTGTTGAAGCAATATGCCGGATACAAAATCGCAGTGGTTTTTGATGCCAAAGGAAAGAGTTTTCGTTCCGATTTATATCCTGAATATAAGAGCAATCGTCCCCCGATGCCGGAAGATCTGAAGATTCAGGTGGAATATGTGCACCGTATCGTTAAAGCTATGGGTTTCCCTTTAATTGTCGTCCCTAAGGTTGAAGCAGACGACGTTTTAGGTTCGTATGCCAAAAAGGCCCAAAGCTTAGGGCTTTCTTCTTTAATTTGTACCGGTGATAAGGACTTGGCTCAGCTTGTCAATGACAAGGTTACGCTAATCGATACGATGAACGATCATGTCTATGATGAAAAAGGCGTGATTGAAAAATATGGTGTTCCTCCTTGCCGTATCATTGATTTTTTAGCGTTAAAAGGCGACAGTTCGGATAATATTCCGGGGATGCCCGGAGTAGGTGACGTAACGGCTAAAACTTTAATTAATTCATTAGGCGGAATTGAAGATATTTTTAATAAGCGCAGTGAAATTGCATCGTTATCTTTTCGCGGAGCCAAAACTTTTGCCGCAAAACTTGAAGAGCGCATTGAAGATGTCCGTCTTTCTTATACTTTGGCCACTATCAAGACGGATGTTGATCTGCCGATTGCAATTGAAGATTTAGTCGTGCCTAAAAAAAACAAGGAAGAGCTTTTAAATATTTATAAAGAACTGGAATTTGCAAAACTTTATGCTGAAGAGTCTCAGGAAGATTTAAATGTTGAAGAACATTCTCAAGCCCCTGAAACTCAGGCTGCGGCTGTTAAAACTCAAGCAGATATTGATTTATCCGGCGGTATTTTAAGTGACTATAAAAGCATAGGCTGTAAATTTGAACTTATTGATACCAAAGTTAAGCTTGATGCTTTAATTGAAAAAATAAAGCGCAAAGGACTGTTTGCGTTTGATACCGAAACAACTTCTTTACATCCTGAGGATTGTACCTTAGTCGGAATTTCTTTTTCCGTTGAAGAAAACGAAGGTTTTTATCTGCCGCTTGCTCATGCTTATTTAGGTACTCCTTTGCAGCTTGAAAAGGACGAGGTGTTTGCAAAACTTGCTCCGGTTTTTGCCGATCCTAAGATTAAGAAAATCGGACATAACGTAAAATTTGATTTATTGGTTTTATATTTTTCAGGTCTTTCAGAAGTAAACGGTGTTTATGCCGATACCATGCTTATGGCCCATCTTTTGGATTCGGTTCAATCTTGCGCGCTTGATAGCCTTGCTGAAAAATATTTATCTTATAAAACAATCAAATACTCAGATGTCGCCGGTAGCGGCAGCAAAGCTGTGACTTTTGATAATGTGCCGGTTGATATCGCTTGCGCTTATTCAGGAGAAGATTCTGAAGTTGCTTTGCGCTTGTTTAATGTTCTTTTGCCCAAAATTAAGGATGAAGGTAAAGCTTACAATATTTTGTTTGACTTGGAGATGCCGTGTCTTCATGTTTTGTTTGATATGGAGCGTATCGGAGCACTGGTAAGTGCTGATGAGCTTTATCGTCAGACAGAAGTACTTAAAGCTGAGCTTTTAGCCGTACAAAAAGATATCTATGCGGCCGCAGGGCAGGAATTTAATATTGCATCTCCTAAACAGCTTGGCAGCGTGTTATTTGAAGATCTTGCCATTCCTTACCCTAAAAAAGCCAAAGTAGATAAAAACGGTAATAAGCAGTATTCAACTGCTGAGGACGTGCTGACCGAGATAGCACCTATGTACGATATTGCAAATCTGGTGCTGCGCTTTAGATCGGTATCAAAACTTATCGGTACCTATACCGAAAAGCTGCCGCTGTTAATTTCAAAACGTACCGGGCGCATCCATACTTCATTTAATCAGGCCGGCACCACAACAGGAAGATTATCGTCATCCGATCCGAATTTGCAGAATATTCCGGCAAGAACTCATGAAGGAAAACTTATAAGAAAAGCCTTCATTGCGCCGCAGGGGTATACCTTAGTTTCGGCAGACTATTCACAAATCGAGTTGAGGCTTATTGCTCATATAGCTAAAGATCCTAATTTAATTAAAGCGTTTAGATTAGGTTATGACATTCATAAAGCTACGGCTGCAGAGGTATTAGGCAAAGATATAAATGAGGTAACAAATGAGGAGAGATCGCGTGCCAAAGCCACTAATTTCGGTTTGATGTACGGCATGGGTGCTCACGGTTTGTCAGCTCAAACCGGTTTACCGTTTAAAGCGGCAAAAGCTTATATCGACTGCTATTTCACCCGTTATCCTAAAATCCGTGATTATATGAACAGCATCAAGAAGTTTGCTCATGAACACGGCTACGTAGAAACGATTTTAGGCAGGAGAATCGATTTCCCCAGGATAAATTCTACAAACCGTATCGCTGTAACGGGAGCCGAACGTGCTGCCATTAATGCGCCGATGCAGGGCAGTGCTGCAGATATTATTAAAATAGCCATGATTGCCATAGAAAAATGGATTGATTCTTTAGAGCCTGATACGGTGCGCATGATCTTACAGGTGCATGACGAACTTGTTTTTGAAGTAAAAAATGAGTTCTTAGATGAAGCAACTGCTAAGATTAAAGAACTTATGGAAAGTGCTGTAACCTTGGATGTCCCGTTGCTTGCCGGTATCGGTATCGGCGAAAATTGGGGGGATGCTCATTAGTCGGCAGATGTCGGCAACAAATTGCGGATTTTGCGTATAGAAAAATGTGCTTTAGGCAAAAATTTGATGTACGCAAAAATAAGTTTGAACGACAGAGATTTTGCGGCGGCAGTCAATATTCTTAACGAGGGACTGAGACTGTTGCGGCAAGAGGGTAGCGACCTGCGCTCTAGGGGGGGGGAATATCCCGATGTCTAAGCCTGTGGAGACTTCCGCTGGGGGGGGGAGTCGATTAAGCAGGAAGCCCATCAACTTTAGCTGATGGCAAGTTCACTAAAAAAGAGTTACAGTGAGGATACTCTGTAGATTAAGGAGATCAATTAATGCAAATCAGATCTAAGTTTCTTACTTTTTGCGCTGCCGCATGTTTTTGCGTGAGCGCTAATGCCGGGATTTACGATTTCGGTACTTATGACGCCGATGATTTCGGCTATATTCCCGATGATATGCTTGAGTTACCTGATACTCCTGCGGCTTATGTTTCGGGAATTTGGCTTACTCAAGATTTTTTAGGCCGCGATATTAAATTTGTGGTTCAGCTTACCGAAGGAGTGCCATATGTCGGCGCAGTAGGATCTGACCCTATTCCTGTAAATATAGTAAAAATATCTAAAACGGGAACCGTTACCGTACAGTTGCTTGCAGGTGAAAAGAAGCAAATTATGCTAAAGGAAGTAAATAAAGACGGTGAAAGGCTGCTTTTAGTGCAGCCGGTAGGCGCTAAGAGTGCGATGCAGTTTACAGATTCATCTCTTGAATACTTGACACCTAATCAAGTGGTGCAAAGCGCTAAAGATTTAAAGCAGTAAAAACTGTATTCAGTTGACAAGATCGGCAACGGTTTTTTTAGAAAGATAAAATCCGTTGCCGTCGATTTTGACAAAACTGTAGTATTCTCCCCAATCCCCTAAAGCAAGTCTTTGTTTTGCATGGGGTGTTTCGTTATAGTGGTCACCGTATTGATGCAAATGCCCGTGAATGATTATTGAGCAATTGCTGTCGGTTAGAATTTTATCGAGGGTCGCGGGGACCATTCCGTAAATAAGCGGATCTCTGCCTTTGCCGGTCAGTTTTTGACTGTCGTCGCGCAGCTTGGCCGCAATTTTTTTACGTACAAATAAAGGTAGGGTGAAAAAGAGTTTCCTTATCCATGTCTTTTTAGTGATGGCTTTAAATTCCTGATACTTTTTGTCGTTGGAGCATAGACAGTCACCGTGTGTAATAAGACATGGCTCGGGGCCTGATTTGTCTATAAAAAGCTCAGGCAGCAATGTGAAGTTAAAGTAGTCGGCATCTTTTTTTGAAATCAAAAAATCACGGTTGCCGTGCTGGAAAAAAACATCAATTTTGCGCTGTCTGGCAGTTAATAAGGTTTGCTTTATAAACTTTTGGCATTCGTCATACGGATCGATGCCTACGAAAAAATTAAAAAAATCACCCGAAATGATCAGGCGATCTTCTTTTTGTAATTTGTCTAAAAAAGCGGCAAAAGCTGAGCATAATTGTTTATTTTCTATGCTTAAATGCAAATCGGCAATTACATAAGAAGCCACTTAAGCCGCCTTTTTATTTAGTCAACGATTTTGGCTGATTCAATTACGATATCTTCAACCGGTACGTCTCGGAAGAATCCGCGGGTAGAAGTACGGGTGCCTTCGATTTTATCAACAACATCCATGCCTTCAACGACTTTACCGAAGACGCAGTAACCCCAGCCCATAGTATCTTTTGAACGGAAGTTTAAGAAATCGTTGTCAACGGTATTGATGAAAAATTGAGCGGTAGCCGAATGAGGGTCGCTGGTACGGGCCATGGCGATAGATCCGCGGACGTTTTCAAGACCGTTGTTGGCTTCGTTTTTAATCGGATCCATGGTAGGTTTTTGCTCAAAATCGGTAGTAAAACCGCCGCCCTGAATCATAAATCCTTTGATGACGCGATGGAAAATAGTTCCGTCATAATGGCCCTGCTGGACGTAATCTTCAAAGTTTTTAGCAGTTACGGGAGCTTTATCATAATCAAGTTCAATTTTGATATCGCCGAGATTGGTTTTTAAAAGTATCATAATATCCTTACCTTGTATTTAATACTTCGCTAAAATGAGCGGCATAGATTCATATAATAGAGAGAGATGGCCGATGTTGCAAATCCATAATACTATTTCACGTAAAAAAGAAGAATTTAAACCGATAAATGAAGGCCAGATCGGCATGTACGTCTGCGGTGTAACCGTATACGATTTATGCCATATAGGACATGCGCGTACCTTCGTGAATTTTGACATGGTAGTACGTTATTTGCGCTATCGCGGTTACAAAGTCCGCTATATCCGCAATATTACCGATATTGACGATAAAATCATAAAGCGCGCCAATGAGCGTAAAGTCAGCGCAAAAGAGCTTGCAGAGAATTTTATCGTAGAGATGCACAAGGATTTTGACGCTTTAAATATTATGCGTCCTGATGAAGAGCCGCGTGCTACCGAGACTATTCCTGAAATTATCGCTTTAGTACAAAGATTAATTGATAACGGTAATGCATATGTCGCCGATAACGGTGATGTAATGTTCGCTATTGATACATTTAAACAGTATGGAAGACTTTCAGGACAGAATCTTGAAGAGCTTGAAGCCGGCGCTCGTATTGAAATTGAGAAAACCAAGCGTAATCCTTTTGATTTTGTTTTGTGGAAGATGTCAAAACCGGGAGAACCTTCATGGAGTTCCCCTTGGGGCGAGGGACGTCCCGGCTGGCATATTGAATGCTCTGCCATGAATCTTAAGTATTTAGGTGAGAATTTTGATATTCACGGCGGCGGTTCTGATCTTATTTTCCCGCATCATGAAAATGAAATTGCTCAAAGCTGCTGCGCTTGCCACAGCAAATATGTAAATTATTGGATGCATTCGGGCATGGTTATGATTAATCATGAAAAAATGTCCAAGTCGTTAAATAATTTCTTCACGATTCGTGACGTACTTGAGCATTATGATGCCGAGACAATCCGTTTCTTCCTATTGTCTGCTCAATATCGCAGTCCGCTTAACTATACTCAGGAAAATCTTGATAAAGCTAAAGCTTCACTTGCCCGTTTATATACTGCACTGCGCGATGTAACACCGGTTAAGGCTGAAGGTGAGGATGAGTACACTAAACGCTTTAAAGAGCTTATGGATGATGATTTCAACACCCCGGGCGCTATGGCAGTACTCTTTGATTTAGCAAAAGCAGTTAATAAAGAAGAAGGGGAAACTAAAGCCAAGCTTGCAGGAAGACTGGTAGAGTTAGGATCGGTTCTTGGTATTTTGTATCAGGATCCATCATCTTTCTTAAAGGGAGAAGACTCATCCGGTGACGATGAAGTATCGGTTATTGAAGCTTTGATTCAAGAGCGCAAGGATGCCAGAGCCCGTAAAGACTTTAAGGCTGCTGATGCCGCGCGTGACAAGCTTACGGCGATGGGTATTGTCCTTGAAGACGGTCCGTCAGGAACGACTTGGAGGCGAAAGTAATTTTTAAGCCGAGGTTTTAAACCTCGGCTTTTGTCACTTTTTGAGTGCATAAAAATTGCCAATAATTAAAAATCCTGTATAAAAAACAAGATGGATTACTAAAAAACAACAAGAAAAAGGCAATGTTATGTATCTTGAAACAGCCGAAATTTCCAATTTTCGCGGAATACGTCATTTAAAGATTAATTTTGAAGAAGATTCCTCGGTTCTTATCGGTGAAAATTCCTGGGGTAAGTCATCTTTATTAAGTGCCTTATGGATGATGCTTGGCAACGGTGAAAAACTTTGCCAGTTTGAAAAAAGCGATCTTTATATTCCAATTCGTCTTTTAGTTGACGAGATTATAGAAAATAATGAAGTTCAAAATAAGGAAATTGAACTTTCGTCCAATAAGCACGGAAAGCCTGGTCACATTAAACGCAGGGCTCCATATTCCTCTGAAGACGAATCTTTGGTTGCCCCTGATTTTCAGGATGAGCTCCCTTTTGATTTGGAACAATATCCTTTGAATTCGGAAAGTATTTCTTACTTAAATGAAAATTTAAGTTTTATGGAAGAAGATACTTTTAATGAACAGGCAGACAAACTTACTATTGATCTATTTTTTGCTGAAAACTCTTTCGGAAAAGAAAATAAGCAATGCAAAGAATTGCTGCAGGATGCTTGTGCTTATTATCCTGACGGAGTGTATCGCATTCATTGGCGGGCAGAGGCATATACTGATGCAAAAGGAAAGTTTATTACCAAACACAGTTTGCTTAACGAAAGTCTGCAGTGCATTGAGTGTGATCAAAATGTCCTTATTAAAAAACTTATTCGTTTAAATCCGATTTTGCGCTTACGTGACGGACGTATGGCGTTCAATTTAGAAAATAAATGTGAAGACGAAGACGGAGATGTAAAAAATCTCGTAACTGCTTTTTCCATGCTAAACGGAGAGTCCGGTATAAAAGCAGATGACATAGTTCAATCAATTTCTACTTTAAGATCCGTTACTTCAAAATATCTTGTTAACTCAAATAAGCATTATTTACATGATAATCGTGAATATCCTCGCAGTATTAAGGATATGGTAAATCGTCCGGTGACAATAGAGAGTTTGAATAATTTGAAACGAACTTTAAATCAGCCCGGGATGAATAAAACGAAGCTTCTAATAAGTTTATTAACGGGAGCCCTTTTGGTTGCCAATAAGGATTATCAATATGATGATGCAGCTCGTCCCATTTTAATTGTTGAGGATATCGAAGGGCGCTTTCACCCGTCTTTGCTTTTGTCTTTATGGTCGATAATTGATTCCATTCCGTTACAGAAAATAGTGACAACCAATTCAAGCGATTTGCTTACAGCCGTACCTCTTAGAGTTTTGCGCCGATTATGCAAGCAATATTACGATACGCGCTGCTATAAAGTGAATGAACGTTCATATAATGCCGAGGATTTGCGGCGTATCGCATTTCATGTCCGTATTAATCGCCCGAACACTTTGTTTGCCCGCTGCTGGATATTGGTTGAGGGAGAAACCGAAATTTGGCTAATGACACAAATCGCTTCATTGCTTGGCATAAGTCTTTATTGTAACGGCGTTCGTCCGGTTGAGTTTGCTCAATGCGGATTACATCCTTTAATGAAGCTTGCACGACAATTGGGTATTTCTTTCTTCGTTTTAACCGACGGTGATGAGGCCGGTAAAAAATATGCTCAGACGGTAACTTCCTTTGTCGGAGGTAAAAGCGCTAAAGATCATTTAACCGTTTTGCCGCATTTAGATATAGAGCATTATCTTTATAATAACGGTTATCAGGATGTTTTTCTGCGCTGCTCGGGAATAAACGGACCTGTAAGAAAAGGGACGACATCCGATAAAATTATTGAACTTGCTATTCATAAACAGAGTAAGCCGGGGCTTGCTCTTGCGGTTATGGAAGAAATGCAGCGTCGCGGCGCTGATGGTGTTCCTCCTTTGTTTAAGCGGATTTTTAAGAAAATAAGTATTTTAAGTCAAAACGAGTACGGTATTGATTAAGGAAAGCACTTCCCCTTAAATCAAAGTGTTTAAGGGGAAAAGTATTGAAAATCTAATCGATATTTTGTACTTGTTCGCGCATTTGCTCGATAAGAACTTTAAGCTCTACGGCAACTGACGTAATGTTAAGCGAAGATGCTTTTGATGCCATGGTGTTTGCTTCCCTGTTAAACTCCTGCATCATAAAATCAAGGCGCTTTCCGCAGCTTCCTCCGGTTTGCAGAATTTTTCTGACTTCCTTAATGTGGGATTGCAGACGATCGTATTCTTCTGCTATATCGCTTTTTTGGGCTTGCAGGACAACTTCTTGCTCAATCAGATCGGGATTTATTTTTATATCGAGATTGAGTTTATCAAGTTTGCTTTTTATTTTTTCACGTTCAAGCGCAGTTAAGGAATCGAGATTCTCTTTAACAATCGCAAGTTGATTTTCAATGAGGTCAAGACGGGTAAGAAGAGCTTGAGCAAGTCTTTGACCTTCGCTTTCACGATTTTTGGTGAATTCTAAAAGATTTTCGGAAAATGCTTTCGTGACTTCATTTTCAATTTCAGACTGCATACTGCTGCTTTCTACAATAACACCCGGAAAATTAAGTATATCGATGGGATTTAGGCAAGCATTAACAGCAATCTTATTTATTTTGTTTGCCTCATCGACTAAGGTCTTTATCAGATCATGATTAAATTCAAGACCTGAACTTTCTTTAGGCGTAAAGCGAATAAGACACTCGAATTTACCGCGCGGAGCTTTTTGCTTTAATATTTCCCGAAGTTTTCCTTCAAGGCTTTTTAAGCCGTCGGGTAATTTAAAAATTACTTCAAAATAACGTGAGTTAACTGATTTTAAGTCAATGGCAATAGATCCTGTGTTTCCGTTTTTACGCAGTGAAGCAAAACCGGTCATGCTTTTAATGCAGCTCATCTGTTCTCCTTAAATTGCGGCAAGCCGCATAATATGCTTTTATTTTGTCAAAAGCATTTTGAGATAATTTACCATTTACAAAGTGACTATGTAATCAGTTTTTTAGTTTTGCCGTATTTGTTAGAATGAACGGCAAACTTTTACGAAGTCGGAAAAAGGAGTGCGTAATGCAGGAATATCAGCGCAGATTTATTGAATTATCCTTAAATAAAGGTGTTCTTAAATTCGGTCGTTTTGTTCTTAAGTCAGGAAGAGTCAGCCCTTATTTTTTTAATGCCGGCGGTTTTTGTACCGGTGAGGATTTAGCTACTTTAGGCTCTTGCTACGCTCATGCTTTAATTGATTCAAAGATAAAATTTGACGTTTTGTTCGGACCTGCCTATAAAGGAATTCCTCTTGCTTGCGCAACTGCTATGGCTTTAAGCAGTGAACATAATGTAAACGTACCGTGGTGCTTTAACCGTAAGGAAGCCAAAGATCATGGAGAGGGCGGTAATCTTGTAGGCTCACCTTTAAAAGGTGATGTTCTGCTTATTGATGACGTCATTACTGCAGGAACAGCCATCCGTGAATCGGCTGAGATTATTAAAAATTCAGGAGCTCATTTTAAAGGAGCATTAATTGCTTTAAACCGTATGGAAAAAGGACAGGGTGAGAAGAGCGCAATTGCAGAAGCTGAAGAATCTTTAGGTATTAAGGTTATTTCAATTGTCAGCTTCAACGATTTGCTTGCCTATATTGAAAACGATCCTAAGTTAAAGGAACATTTGCCTGAAATGGAAAAATACCGTTCTTTATACGGGGTTTAGCGCTTAAGCGGCGTTATTTTCTATACGCCGTATTTTCTTTGCTGAAAACGCAGCCGCAATACTGCTGATTATAGAAATTAAATTTTTTAACCAAAGCATCGCGGCGCGTTACCATTCCTTTTTTTCTCCAGTCTTCAGGCCAGTATTTAACTTCATTTTTTACAAAGACTTGTGCTTTAAATCCCGCTTCATCAATCTGTGCTTTGTTTTTCCATCTTGATGTGGCCAATGTTGTCGTAAAATGCGTGGCTCCTACTTCTTTTGCAAAAAGGGCGGTTGCACTAAGGCGCAGGGTAAAACATACGCTGCATCTTTGACCGCGCTCAGGTTCATTTTCAAGACCTTTTACGGCGTCAAACCATTTACGCGGCTCGTAATCGCCTACAGTAACGGGAAAATCCAGAATAGAGCAGAGTTTTAAAAGTTCATCGCGGCGCTTTATGTATTCATCTTGCGGATGAATATTAGGATTAAAGAAAAATACGAACGGTTTTATATTATGAGCTTTAAAGCATTCGAACATAGCGCCGGCACAGGGAGCACAGCAGCAGTGAACTACTAAAGAAGCAAAACCGTCAGGCAGATGCAGCTCTTTTTTAGGAGTATCTCCGAAGTCTTCGGGTAAAATTAAATCCGTCATGCTTTTTCCTCCGTGACCATTATAAGAAAACAGAAGGTATTTCTTCAGATTTAAGCGAAAAAAACTTGCCACAAACAAAAAAAAGAGTAAAATAATTGCACTTTGTCGTTGCCTTGCGCATAAATGCAGGTTAGAAACGACGCCAGCCCTACATTTTTATAATGCGGCTGAAGAGACTCCCCCTGATTTTGGGGGAATTGTTTTGTATCACCTCCTCTTGTTGAAAACGTTTTTAAACGGAATAGATGAGAAGGCGGGTGTTTACATGTTCTTTTTATAAATAATGGAGTCTGTAATGCAGAACCAAAGAATCAGGATCCGCCTCAAGGCTTACGATCACAGACTTATCGATCACTCCACTGCAGCAATCGTTGAGACTGCCAAGCGCACCGGCGCTCAGGTTCGTGGTCCGATCCCGCTCCCTACCCGTAAGGAGCGCTACACCATCCTCATCTCCCCACATGTCAATAAAGATGCCCGTGATCAGTACGAAATTCGTACTCACTTGCGTCTG
>ERZ779866.3564-NODE-3564-length-12494-cov-3.708819_pt1 | contig 12494 bp, 17 predicted proteins | sample MGYA00511248_ERZ779866 | MGnify/ENA primary metagenome ERZ779866 (study PRJEB29588, sample SAMEA2155758) | human gut metagenome | biome: human gut; feature: human-associated habitat; material: faeces | place: Denmark | collected 2008/2010 ... | reverse complement strand
ACGCCTATGTGGCGGCCCACAAGGACACCCTGCTGCCCATGGGCACGCTGGCGGATCGAAACCTGCGTCGAAAGCGTATGGAGGCACATTCCGCACTGAACCGGCTGATCTCCAGCGGCCTCATGAATCGAAAGCAGGCATACCGCTGGCTCCAGATTCAACTGGGCCTGCCGGAGTCCGAGACACACATCGCTAAATTCTCAGAGCTGCGGTGTCAGAAGGTGATCAGCCTGTGCCGCGCATTCGCCCGGGCGCAGGCCCGGGTGGCCTGAGCGCCATCACAATTTAGAGGGAGGTGAAGATCGCAATGGATGCTATGATCCAAATGAATGAAGATCAGAGGAAGTTGGTGGAGGAGAACCTGTCTCTTGTGGCTCAGACGATCGCCCGGCATATCCGATACAATGAGACTATCTGTGATATGGGTGTGGATGATCTATATCAGGAAGGCTGCTGGGCGCTCTGCCGCGCCGCTGTGACCTATGACCAGACAGGGCGGGGGACGCCATTTTCCGCCTACGCCCGGCCCGTGATCCGCAACCACCTGCTGGACTACTGCCGGCGCGTGCTGCGCCAGCGGGAGCATCTGCCCACCGTGGCATTGGATGTTCCGGTCAGCGAGGACATCCCGCCGCCGGGGGCTTGGCTTCAGGAGTTGAACGGTCAGGAAGTGTGGGATGCTCAGATCCTTGTAGATCAGCTTCTGGAACACGGCAGACGCACCTGCACCGGCGTAGCCAGGCTGGGCGCTGAAGGTCAAGGGTTATACCGGAGCCGACATCGCCAGGATGTATCATACCAAGCCAAACCATGTGGGAGCGTGGATCTCCCGCGCGGCGGAGAAACTGCGGGGAGATGAAGTTTTCGTCTCGCTGCTGGATCATGAGGTGCTGCCTAGAGCGGCCGGTTTCTAAATCCAAAAGAAGGACGAACAGACATATAGGAGGATCACCACTATGAATATGCAGAGACGAACACTGTACACGGCAGTTGGGCATTTCAGGAGCATCACGACCAAGGACGGCGCCTATCCCGTGGTGCTGGTAAACCGACAGGAATACCGGATGGACCCCCAGGAGATGACGGTTTGGAGCATCCTGAACTGGCGGCTTTTGGATGCCCAGAGCGTAGCAGAGTACTATGAGCCTATGTTTCGGGCGCTGAGGCTGGAGGAGCGCCGCCCGCTGGAAACCTGTCTCGGCCGTCTGGTGACCAGGGGCCTGGTAGCCGCCGGGCACGGAGAGACCGATTTTGAGGCTCTCTACGATCTGCTCAGCAGCCTGTATGTGGTACCCATCTCGGAGAGCCTGCCCCTGCGTACCGTTACGTTCCTCAAAATGCTTCTGCTGGACGGAGTGCCTTTCGCCCGGGCGAAGCAGATTTTTCACAAAATTCGGCTGTCTGAGGGCGAAGCCCAGGTGATGGCTCTGGCAAGACAGGCGCTGCTCTCCACGGCGGAACTGATCCGCTGCATGGATTTGGGTGTCACTGACGTCTCCAGCGATGACAAGGTGATGGACGCCCTTTACTGCGACGCCGATGCAACCAGTGACAACATGGGGGATCTGATGCGCTCTTCTCAAAGCCGAGGGCCTGTCACGCTGTCCGTCGCCAACCTGTGTCTGCACAAGCAGATCATCTTCGAGCGGGTATAGGATATGGATAGGCTTGCGTTTCAGGAATGGCCCGCTGTGCTGCGGCGCCGGTGGCTGCTCACTGGCGCCGCAGGCTTTGGGTTTCTGCTTGTAGGGCTGGCTGTGTTTTTTGCGCTTGGGGATCGCGTGCTGCTGATGCTCAGTGGGATGCTGACGCTCTGCACACTCCTGCACTGCGTGGAGTATTACTGCACGGTCCGGAGCCGGAGGTATCAGGCGATTGAGGCAACCTGCGTTGCCCTCGGCCGCACCGGAATCGGGAGGCAGAGGAAAGTCCGGCTGGTTTTGCAGGATGGCCGGGAAGTGACCATAACTTTAGATAAGCGGATGGCTCTGCGGGTCTGGCACCAGTACCGCATCTTTTTCCGTTTGAACCGTGCCCCGTCTCATGGAGAGCCAGATCTTCAAGGTATGCCTGCGGGCGATTCGATCCTCGCGCTGGAGGATCTTGGAGAATCCCGCACTGACACGATCATAGAGGAAAAGGAGGAAACCGTGCATGACCTATAAGCCCTGTACAGCGGCACAGTTCCGAATCATGGAGTATCTGCGTGAGGTGTTTGACACTTCTCTGTGCCTCATTTACCCCTCCCGCCCCAACGCATTGGTTCTGGAAGACCAATTTGGAGAGCGTTTGGAATTCTTCTCGCGTGATGGCAAGGTTCTGGAAGGTCCGCTAACACCTCCTGCAAATCCTGCATTTGTTGACATTTTCCACAAGTGCTTGAACTGTTGGTATCCCGTGCGCAGTCAGCAGACGTTTTCCGCACGGAACGCCCTTTGGTCCACTGGTGCGTTCCCTTTGACTTACCAGCAGGCGTTGGCTCTCACCGATGAATTGTTCCGGCACTATCTGAAAACCCGGCCGCTGACAAGAGAGGAGGTGCGGGATCTTGCCACATGCGGCTCGGTGACTGAGGCGGATTTCAAGTCCATGCAGCTGTGGCAGCTGGATGGTCACATGGAAGACTGTGTACTCTGTGGTCCCTGGGAGGACGGAATCGGAACCTACGGGATATTGTTTCTCACCCATTCTGGCCAGTTGGAAGAAGAACTTCATTTTTATGTTACATGAGCCTTTTCCAATGGGGGGAGCCATCCGAATATGACCATATTGCGAAACAGGTTGCAGCGGCCAAGCTCGGCCTATTTTGCGACAAATTTTATAACAAGAAAGAGGCCGGGGGAAGTGCTGTAAAATGCACTTCCCCCGGCAGGCTTTATGGAGATATTTGACCAGAACAATGGGACGGCCACCCGCATTGATCCTCACCAAGGCGCGTAATTTCCCAACGGATCCTTCTGGATGGGTCGGCTTGACCCATCCAGAAGGAATTTTCCATATCCCGGGCCGCTTGCGCTGATGCTCGCCCCGCGCCCGGAAATCAAAATTTCTGAAAAGGAGCAAACAATAAGCAGATTTGTAAACGTTGAGTCGAACCTGATCAATGTGGACCACATTGTCAGAGTTCGTCAGCACAAGAACGATGCCTTGAGCATTTACCTTGACAACGGCAAGGTAATCAAGACGGACTACGCCTGTGAACGTGTTCTGGCAGACATAACGGGCCGGGACTTTATCGTTGGCACGGCGCCCTGCGAGGGGGTATCTGTCGCCATCGATAATGGGGATGGGACACGGCTCTATCCCGTGCGCCAGCTTGCTCTCACCGGGGACGGCGAGGTGCGGCCCCTGAGCGTGCAGTTTGATAGGATCGAGTTCTTCGATGCATGGTCTGGCTATGGCGGTATGACACATTCGCGGCCTCCCACTGAGGAAACTGACCCTTGAAAGGCAGCGTCCGCAGCAGTTTCCTGCGGATGCTCCGAGAGGCAGAATGTATGTGGAGAGCGGCAGCGGACGGTTTTATGAAATACGTCAAAAGGAAAAGAAATCCCTGCGGCGTACATGGAAAATTCCATCCACTCCGTGCCTGTGGAAATCACATCAAGTTGTATGTGCATTGTTAATGCGACCATTCGGGTATATCTACACCATGTAACCTCTGCCTGTGATTTGCCAATTCTCGAATCCGACAGGTGGATCACTGCAAGGCTGGTGGCTTGCCCACTCCCATTGGCTGATGGTTTACGAAAACTATCATCAGATCCATGCACACATTCTTTAAGTGCCGGTGTATATCCAAACAGAAAAATGAAGGAGGTTCTTTTTGTGCGTACAAATTCATACTCGATATTTGAATTCCTGAGAAGTTGCGGCGGGGACTGGCGGAACACGCTCTACGTCCCCTGCGGCATCTGCATTGATCCCTGCAGGGCTAAACAGCGCGGTGCCTTGCTGACTGCGGACAACTATGGCCGGCCCCAGGCCATTTCTGTGGAGCGCTATGAGGCCATTACGGGACAGCGGATCGATCCGGACGAATGCGTCGGAACACTTCGCCAGTATGCCTTTGATCAGATTTTCAGGGAGTTTGCGTTTTGGAAATGTGAGCAGGTTGGAGATTGCCTTCTCTGCCGCTTGGACAGCGAAATATCTGCCGGGCCGGTACAGGGTGAACCGCGAGCAGATTCAGAAAAGATTGCATCTGCCGCAGACACAAATATGCCATCAAAACGGAGCTTCGCGTCCAAACTCAAGCAGGCACCCAAGTAAGGGCCTCAGCACAGCCGAACACGCCGCACGGGACAGTGGGGCACCGCTTCGGCCCAGGCCAGCCCTGCCTCGCGCGACGCCGGAGTGACATTTTATTTGAATCGGCAGTCCCGCTAAGAGCGTGATTGTCTTTCTGCTCCCGCCGTGCTATAATAAGGACAATTTTATGGAAGGGGCAGGGACGCAGGTAATGGAGGATACAAAAAAGCAGGATAGCCAGGAGCTTATCTCTACTCCAGCTGAGGAGCCGGATCTTCATCTGATTGACTTCTGGGAGATGCTGTCGGAGCTGCGGATCTGATGAAAAGCAGGATGCAACTCCATTATCGCTGCGATGGATGAAGGAGAACTGGTGACTCCAGGTAATTTAGCGTGCTAAAATGGCTGAGGGCGGCCCGTACTATATTGTACGGGCCGCCCTTTTATCATTTCCCTCAAATCTCGTTCAAACCATCAACGGACTGCTCATGCCATCTTCTTTAGGTAGCTACACATGTATTCAAAGGATTTGCTGTTGCCGGACGTGAGAAAATCAGTTATAATTTCCGTGTATTTTTGGTAATGTAGGTTCAAAAAATCACGGAATAACTTCATGATGGAGGAGTTGAACGATTTGAATTATAACGCTTATCTTGCCCGTGCCATAGAGATTTTTAACGAAAAGATGGATGCGGATTTTTCTCTTTATAATGTTATCCTTAGTTGTTTCGTAACTGGCAATCAGGAAGAAGTATTCGAGCAATTCTGCACGGAGTATTTTCCATACCGACTAAGCGACCGGTATCATGAGGAAGGCTACTTTGATTTCCGGGCGTCCTCCTTTATTGGAATGGACAACGGCGGTAAGGACGGCATCCTGCTTCGTACGGACATACCCTACCATCCCTTCGAACTGCTACACATCTTCCTGCATGAACTGGCGCATATCTACTGTGCTCACCATGAACTGGGGGGGAAAATCTTCTATGACGAATACTGTGAAGACTATGCGCAGACCAAAGAGGAGGACGGCATGATCAACGCCGGATATGCGGTCTGGCGGGAGTGCATTGCAGAGATTATCGCAGTTGAATGCGATGATAACTGCGGCATCTTTCCTCTACGGGAGAAAAAGAAATTGCTTGCCCAATTCAGGGACGAAATCAACCAACGGGACGGCAAGCTGCTTGTAAGTGAAATTTTGACGGCAGTAATGACCAGTTCTGAGATTGAGGCATCCAAAACATGGGAGGATGCTGAAAAAGCGATCCGCAACTTAAAGCTGTTTGATTCCCCGCAGGAACTGGATTTGATGAATCTTGTCTTCAACCAGCTTCGGGAGAAAATGATTGAAATTGATGTTAATTTTATTTCAGATCTGGGCTTTCTGTATCTGAATGTTTTATCCCTTAGCATACTGCGAGGCTTTCAGCGGTTTTGATGTTGCGGCCCAATACTACACGCGGACCACAAAACATGGATTGTTGTCAAAGGCCTCCCATGCCGCCGAAAGAATAGGTGACAGGAGACAGAGGTACTTGGGGGCCACTGTCTGGCATCGTCAACCGTTCTCCGTCCACCTCAGTGATTTTTCCAGTAAAGACACTTGCCTCGTGTTCGTCACCATAGGCTCATCTGCTGTTCTGCGGACCGAACCTCCGGAATTGGCGGGGTCGCGGCCAGAAGCAACTTGGTGTTGGAGCCGCCGGAAAGCGATTGCCCAGCTTCACTGCGGGGCAGGATCAGGGGCATCCGGTCATGCACCGGCTTCATGGAATCGTTGGCGGCGGCGGTGAGGATACAGCAGTAGTCCTCGTTGCCGACCCGGTCAAAGAAGCCTGCCATATAAAGAACGGGTTCCTCTGGGAGCGTGAATTGATATCACCGCTTGTCGGCGTTCCACTTATAGAAGGCTGTCGCAGGGATCAGGCACCGATGGGCGGTAAGGCTCCACTAGAACAGTGGGGCAGCTTTTCCGCAGCATCCCAGCACCGTTCCTCAGCAAAGAACCCAAGCATTTTGTTCAGGTAAGAGAGCATATGCGTCACCTCAAATTAAACTATAACATATCGAGTGTTAGTATGTAATTATTATGTTAGTATTATTTGAGGGAAAATGCTGGCAGCTGCGCTGGATGATCCCTGCAACTGGCTCCATCCGGTGGAAAGAGATTGGGAAGAAGCGGTTACCAACCCAGCAAAAAGTTCTGAGATGGCCTACTTCATACAGATCCGGTGGTAGAAATCTTCCACCACCTGCAGGTTTGTCGTGCGGTTGTGGATGGGGAGTGAGTTCCAGACGACATCGTGATAACGCTCCGGAGCATCGTCACGCAGGCGACTGTCAATGATGGACACAATGCCGGTGTCCGTGAAATTACGGATCAGCCGGCCAATTCCCTGCTTGAGTTTGATCACCATCTCCGGTACCCGAACCTCCATCAGGGAGTCTTTGGCGAGAGATGCCTTGTATTCGATGATCGGGTCAGGGACAGGGAAAGGCAGGCGGAAGATCACAAGGTGGGAAAGAGATTTCCCTTCGATACTGATCCCTTCCCAGTAGGAACCGGTGCCGAGCAGTACGGAGTCTGTATCCTCCCGGAACTCCTGAAGGACACGTTCCTGGGACGAGCCATCCTGCTGCACCAGGATCTTGTATGGCAGGGCCGTTTTCAGGAGTGCGGAGTAGACCTCCTCCATATCTGTTTTCGCGGTGAAGAGGATCAACGACTTCCCGTGCGTGATATTAAGGAGCTGCACGAGGCGATCTACTCCTTTTTCAATGAATACCTCATGCTCGCGGGTAGGATGGGGAAGATCCTGGCAGTAGTAGATCAGCGCGTGCTCATCATAGGGGAACGGGGAGGGTTTTGGCTCGGAGAGTACACCGCGTTCTCCGACCGGGAAACCGGTGTTCTGCAGGAAATAAGCATACTGCTCCTCCGCCCGGCCACCCTGTGCACTGGTCAGGGTGGCTGAGGTCATAATGGATTGGACAGATCCGGTGAAGTACAGTTGGCGGATCGTGTCCCGGGTGTTCTTGGGACAGCAGATCAGATCGGGGAATGGCGATGTGCCTCGCCGCTCCAGCCAGATCAGGCGCTTGTCCTGCTCCGCGAGGAGTACGGAAAGAGACTGGGCAAGTGCTTCCAGATCGTCAGCTGCAGTGGTGTCGCTCCTGTGCCGGAAATCCATGCTGGCGTAGACCTGAATGGAATCAGACAGCTTAGACAGATCCTCAGAGAGGACCCGCAGTTTTTCAATGGCGCCCCAGATGTCATGAAAGAAAAACCTCTCAGCATATTTCAGATCCCGGTCTGTGGAATCCAGCTGCTGCTTCATCTGACGGGCGAGATTGCCATAGAACTGCTGGGCGGAACGGACAGCCCTGTCCGCCTGCCCCTGGACGTAGGACTGCTCCTCGCTCCGGAGCGTCTTCAGGCTTGAACTGATCAGGCTGTTTATTTGCCGCTGGCTGAAACGCTCTGTCGTAGCGCTTCGAACCTTGTCCTCCAGATTATGCGCCTCATCTACCACGATCAGCTGTGTTTGGCTATTCAGCAGGCCCTCCTGCCCTCTGCCCAGGCGGAACAGGTGCGCGGTCAAAAGATCCTGATTACAGAGGATCACGCCGGTTGTAAATTGCAGTTCCTGGCGAAGCAGATAGTATTGACAGGTGCCCCGGTGATCACAGAATATGCATTCCAGGCGGCTGAAGCGAACGACGTTGATCTTCTCCCAGATGCTGCCTGGGATCGCATAGGGGAATGACCTGCGATCCTGACATCCCTGGTCGATCTGGAGCCTTATTCGGGCATGAGGCTGCCCCTCCGGTGAGGAGAAAAACGCCTCGGCGCGCCTCTTGCAAACATAGTGGGTCTGCCCTTTGGCCAGAAGTACGTCCGGGCGGACGCCCAACATGGGGCTAAGGCGTTTGACATCGTCCAAGAGCTGTTCCTGCAGTGCAATGGTAGAAGTAGCAATGACGACAGGGAGCCTTGTCTGCTGATTGTAGAGCAGGAGTGGGACTAGGTAGGCAAACGACTTGCCGATCCCCACGCCTGCTTCTACTGTGATGTGCTGGCCACGGCGGATCGCATCCAAAATGTCGAAGGCCATCTCCTGCTGGCCCTCGCGGGCCTCCAGACCATATTTCAGAGGCGCGTCATCCCAAAAGAAATCTGTAACAGCTGTACTGATCTCATAGATGGCCTGCTTCATCCGTTCACGGACCAGCTTCGGACTTTTAAATGTATGATATTGGGGAATCAATCTGAAATCATCTCCATATAAATTATGCCTGCGAAAACAGGGAGAGGAACTGCACTTGCTGTACTGTTTCAGGCAAAAAGGGCGCTTTGGGTGGCACTTGGGAGCCAGCCATCATAGACCCTGGTCTGTACACGATGACCGATATTGCGGCTGATTTCTCCCTACACGCTGCTGAGAGAGATAATATAGCGGGCTTCCTGCCTGAGTGATTCACTCCCGGCAGGAGGCCCGCTTTTTTATGGGAACAGACAACGATCCGGCTCAACCAAGCTGCATTTCGGCCAGCAGTTCCAACAGCAACGGTATGGATGTGTAGCTCTCCAGAAAATCCTCCACCTTGTTATTTCCTGTCAGTGTCTTATCCCGTTCGTCCGGGCCTGTCTCGATTTTGCTTGTCTCAAATTTTCCCTATAATACCACTTTTGGGAGTGCGGGACAAGGGCATCTTTTCCCTTTCCACAGGGCAAGCCGTCAGAACTGGAGTTTTCAGAACACCAAATGGGAGTCCACTGTGGCGCACGGGTTTTGTTACTGGCTTTTCTCTTCCACCACATTCTGGATAAGGGGATAAAAGAACTTCCACTGAGGGCTAAAATCGATTTTCATAAGTGTATGACGGAATCCCCGGATCAGCGGCTCATTGATCTCATCTTTCCCCATGAGAAGTTCTGTGATATAGGTCTCCCAGGCATAAAGCGGGCCTCGTACTTTCTTCATCTGAGAATAATAACCCCTCTGTGCCTGCAACATCAGAAACTGAACTGCTGGGAAAGACTCCGCACTGGGAAACAGTTGTGCAAGGGTTACCATTTCATCATCGGCTAAGTCCGGAATTTTGAAAAGGGCCTCGTCTTTATGAGGAGAGAAGTCAAACTGAGTTGGCTGCACAGTCAGAAGGACCGCTTTCATGACCTGACGTGTGGCCGCAAGAAGGACCGGTGTGCGTCTCAGAAAGGTTATATAGTCACGCCAATCCATACCTGCCCAAAAGTTGTTAGGATCTGTTGCTTGCCGCTGTTTCCACTCATACAGATCGCGCTCAGCGCGGTATGTCAAATACACCAGATCCATTTCTATTGCTTCATTGCTTTGCAGGTTGATATAAAGCCCACTGCGCAAAAGTCCCTCATTTGCCTGATCGTTATCTTCGTTAAATGTATGCTCACAATAAAACATGGACGCTGCTCCCCACTCACAATACTGATAAAATAGTTGGCTACATCGACGAACGCTATTCCCATATTTTAAGAAACCGCAGCCCCGCGCCTTCAGAAATCATAATGTTGTCTTCTGGAAAGCTCTGAAGTTCTCTCTCGTCTCCCAACACATTCAGCAGCAGGCCCAATGTGTCGTTTAACCCAAACTGGTTGTTCAAGTTATGAGCAGCGGCATATTCCGGTGCGTATTTCCAGATATAATTCATCAAGGCCGGATAATCAATATATCCGGAATCCCGCAGCGAATCATAGAGCTGCCACAGTTCAAAGAGTGCAAGGCTTCCCGCGGTCTTATTGAAAAACAAATATCCCAGGGCGATATCCATCCCCGCCTGCGCATCTCCCTCGGCAGGGATACCAAGTTCCATAACACCATCGGAAAGGTCTCCATTCCACATAGGGTAACAGATGGCCAGTGTCTCTTTACACTGATCTGTTTCGATCCAAAAGACCCCTTTCATCAGTGCGTGATAGCGCGTTGTATACCCATAAGGTGTACAAGTCGGCGCCGGATATGTTCCAAAGTACTCCGGATTGTGTTCCATATTATATATTGCGATGTCATGTAAGGTGGAACCGGACGGGTCAGAAATGTTATGCTGATATCGGTATTTTGCTACCTCATAATCGATAATGCCGCACCCGCTCGATTTATCATTCCGGTCATAGAGCAGGAAACGTGGAGATTCCTGCGACCTGCGCCCATATCTCTTGGCGGTTTGGGATATCATGCTTGTGTCATCATCAACAACATAATACTCGTCAGCAACCAAAAATGGCCCGCGGGACGCCGCTATATAGTAAACTCCCGGACACTCCAGAGATGCCGCTTTGATAATTCCGATGTCAGATCCCAGGTCGAAGGGCAGATCCATTGGATCCAGTTCTGTCTCATGCTGCATATTCAGCTTCTCTCTTTTCTGTCTTATTTGACTTTATTGGTGTGATATTTCGTAAAATATACCCACCAGCAACGACCCATTGTAACACTATAAAAGTGTACGATTGACAAAACGGCTGGTGGAGGAAGCATACATGGATATGGAGTTTATCAGGCGCCGGATCACCGAACTCAGGCTGAAACGGGGAATTTCTGAATATCAGTTAAGTTACGACCTTGGACACAGCAAGAATTATATCCATAATATCGTCACCGGCTATTCGCAGCCGTCCGTAAAGGAACTCCTCGCTTTGATAGAAGAATTGGGCGCCAAGCCGAAATACTTTTTTGATGACGAAGCCGAATTTCGGGAACCGCAGCTTGCCTACGCAATTATTGAAGGTATCCAAAATATGGACAGCAAGGATTTGGAAAGCGTTCTGATGATGATCGAGCGGCTAAATGATAAGCAGAAGTGAAGTGCCCGAAGTGACGGGCACTTTCTCTATGTGGGAATCCTAACATAAAAAGGCGACAGATGTCAACGAAATACATCTATATATTTGCATAATCGTCATCGTATTAAGTCTATATGTCAACACTACAATATACATGAGGTGTTGATATGGACAATGAGATGATCTACGATTTCGGTTATCGTCTTCGCCAGTTGCGGGAAGACATGAAGTTGTCACGCGCGGAGTTGGCTAAGAAATTAGGCGTCAGCAAGGAGACCATCTATCGCTATGAAAATAACATACAGGATCCATCCTTGGATCGAGCAAAACAGATCGCGGTGATCCTGCATACCTCTTTGGATTATCTGGTCGGCTTGGATCATACCTATATGATCCGGCTGCCAGCCATGACGGAAAAGCAGAAATCTGTTCTTCAAGAGTTCCTGCGTGAGTTTGTATCCGAAACCAAATAGTAGAATATAGCTCCGTTTTCCGTTATGCTGACTGTGACTTGGGCCGTTTCCTCGATAGCGTCCAGAGGGGTGTCTTTCCCCGCAATATGAGGCCTCATAAAATGGCAGCGGTACTGCTTGGTTTGACAGGCTTCATGTTGGTTCAGACGGCCTTTTTCATTCTCTGCCTATCACGCGGCATTCGCTGGAATCTGGAACAAGGCTAAGAAATACAAGATATTGAAATAATTTATTGACATACACTATATATTGTGGTAGACTACTCGTGTAATTGATTCTTTGTGCGCGCCTCGTGAGAGGATAGGTCAAGTTGGATTGGCCTATGAGCGAGCGGTCTCGCATTGCACACGTTGTCAGGTTTGTACGCAAGTGCCAGCGGCATTACTGCACCCATTTGGGGAGGCAGTCTGTCCTCTGGCACTTTTTGTGTAAATTTAGCCTTTGGGCGGAAAGGAGAACGATGGCGCAACTCTACACAATCGGCTGGGCAGCGTCTGAGCTGAGGCATGGAACGAGCGTGAATCAGAACCCCTACACCATGTTTTCCCTTGGGGAACACATCGGGTATGGACACAGGGCCAGGACCCAATATTACCAGGTCTGGGCCAGGGGTGATGTGATGCGCAGACTTCAGAAGGCCGGCGTCAAAAAAGGCAGCTTGCTCTGGGTATCCGGTTCTCTGGAACTGGAGGAGTACACCAGGAAAGATGGTGTGACCCGGGACAAGGGGCTGAGACTTGAGCTGAGCGACTGGGGCTTCGTTCCGGGCCAAGGCCGGACAGGGCAACCTCCCGGCCAAACAGCAGACACAGCGCAAGGACCCATCCCGATCCCCGACAGCACGATTGACGGGGAGCGGGAAAACCTGCCGGAATAACCATCCGGCAGTCAAAGAGGCACGATACATCAATGTTTCAGAGACATTCTGAGCTTGTGTATCGTGC
>ERZ779866.3558-NODE-3558-length-12501-cov-33.700225_pt1 | contig 12501 bp, 9 predicted proteins | sample MGYA00511248_ERZ779866 | MGnify/ENA primary metagenome ERZ779866 (study PRJEB29588, sample SAMEA2155758) | human gut metagenome | biome: human gut; feature: human-associated habitat; material: faeces | place: Denmark | collected 2008/2010 ... | reverse complement strand
ACGAGGCCCGTCACCACATCTGCGGCATCGTGCCAGCGGTTAGCACGGAATTTCCAGCGGTAAGTGGTCAGATGGGCATACAATTCGGGCCAGCGCAGCGCCCAGTCGCAGGGAAAACGTACCGTATGAACCACCGTCGCTGCGTTCGAGAGGATGCGGGCTTCCTTGTTAGCGGACTGGTGAAACCACTCCACACGAACCTGCGGCGCTAAAGCCTGCACCGCGCGGGCAAATCCCCGGCCTCCGTTGTTACTCTCGATCAGTGCCGCACGCGTACCCGACTCGCGGAGCATCGTTCCCACCAGTCCTTCGGTCATCTCCATCGGTTCGCGCGAATAAACCGCATCGGTAACGTAGATCACCCCGTCCGGATCGACGACATAACAGAGCGAACAGAGGTAATCGTCGCCCGTATCGGCCGTATCGGTATAGTTCGCCCGGCGCACGATGTCGCGGGGCAGCTCCTCGTAAGTCAGGAAATTATCCCCGTAGAGCAGCCCTTCGCGCACCGAAGGACGCCCCTGATACATACACTCGAACCGCACGGGATCGAGCCGCCGCTTACCACGCAGCAATTCCGCGCCGTGAAGCTCCTCCCAGAGCGCTTCGCCCGGTTCACGGGGATCGACCGGCGACGGAGGACGCGTTTTGAGAGCTTCGAAGTTCAAATAGAGCCAGGTATCGGGCGGCAGCGTATCGAGCTGCGCCCAGTCGGTGAACTCGACGAAAGGCTCCCGGCGGCAGAGCGTGCCGATCAAATCCTCCTCGTGCCAGCGCGTGAAGACGATCAACTCGCCGGAGAAGTTGTGCATACGGGTCTTCACGACCGAGGTGTACCACTCCCAACAGTTCTCCCGCACGACGGGCGAATTGGCCTCCATCGCATCTTTGTACATATAGTAATCAATTTTGTCGCAGATTAACAAAAAAACGTTAAATTTGCGCTAAAGATTGATTGACAGCGTTATGGAAAAATCGAAAAGAGTAGTCGGTTACGCCCGTGTTTCGACGGAGGCACAAGACATTACCCGTCAAATTGAACTTATTACGGCCTATTGTAGCGACCGAAATTATCATCTAATCAAAATCATTCAAGAGAAAATTTCGGGAGCCAGAAAGGACAGGAAAAGTCTAAATGAACTTTTAGATGTGGACGATGCGGTCGCCGATATGATTATCGTGTCGGAACTCTCCCGTTTATCGCGTGAAGATGATATTTTATCCGTTCTTTCAACGATAAACGAACTTTTGAAACAAGGTGTCGATATTCTGTTTTTGGATAAGCAAGACCGCATTTATAAGGCTGGAACTATTTTATCCCTTTACGACATCATTACGCTGTCAGTAGAAGCCAAAGCAAGTGCCGACGAACGCTACAAGATTGCAGGTCGGATGCAGACGGGTTTACGCTCCAAACTGGCCGAGTTTAGCAATATGTTTGCAGGCGGTACGGTTCCTTTCGGCTACAAAGTCATTCACAATCCCGATTACAAACTGAACCAAACGCCTAAAAACCTGCTTGTCGTCGATGCCAAAGAAGCCGAAGCGGTAAAATACCTTTTTCAGCAGCTAATCGACGGCAATACGATACGGCAGACTGTAAGGGTTTACAATAAATTATACCCTTACAAACTCTCTTATTCGGGCATCTGCCGCATTATCCGCAATCCCAAATACAAAGGGGAGATATACCGACGGGGAAAATTGTACGGCCAAATTCCCGAACTGCAAATCATCACGCCCGAAGATTTCGACAAGGCCAACAAACAGATGCGTGAAAACAGCCTGTTTCAAAGCAATGCTCCGAAATACTATAATCCGCTGAAAGGTTTGCTGTTTTGCCCGTGTGGATGCGGTCTTTACATGAAACCCAACCACAACAGCTATCTAATCTATCGTTGTTCAAGTGCTTATAACGACAAACAGAAATGCGAAAATTACGGCGTCAAATGCGCTTATATCCTATCGTCCGTTTGGACTTGTGTAAAGGAAACCTTGCACACCGAGGAATACAAGCGCTTCAATACCCAGCGGGCAAATGAATTGCAGGGGATAAACAAGCAGATTCGGGAAACAATCACCCGAAAAGTCAATAGCGTCGATGAACTGAAAACGCAATCGGCATCGTTGATTGCCAAAATCAAGAAACTGAATAATGATGACCTTATCAATGAATTGGAAACCGATTATAACGTGCTTTGCAAACAAATCAAGCAAACCGAGCAGGAAATTTCCGAACTGAACGGACAGATAGCCGAAAACGATGCCGAAATAAAACGGAATGTGGAGCAGAAAGATTTTAGCAAAATGGAGCAGTCGGCCTTATACAAGGAAAAATTGCAAAAAGCCGTCTATCATTCCCTCTCTGCCATGCGTGGCATTTTGGAAATAATCTTTAAGAACGGCATGACACGTTACGTGCTGATTAAAAAGCACCGAAACGGCGGAACCTACCTTTTGCCCGATACGTTCAAAGGCGACATGGAACGGAAACAAATTATCGTTCCGTCCTTACGAACCGACAAGGATAATCCCTATTCAGCCCAGCCAATGAATTTGCGCTACACGTTCGACGAATTTTTCAAGGCCATGCCCGTCGAAGAATACGAGATCCCGATAACGGAATGAAAAAAGAGGGCGATTGCTGTAATGGCAATCGTCCCCTTTTCGGTTCGGTTAAACGACCGAACAATTAAAGATGTTCCCGTAACAGATCAAGGATTATCTGTTCTTGTGTCTGCGTAGAGGTTTTGCGGGCATTTTGGATTTTATCCGCCTGCCATTGGGTAAGATTCTTTAATTTTTCTTCCATTTCAGAAGTGTAGGCGGATGCGTCATCGGCAGCATTATAACCGTCTTGGATGAATGTAATCAAATACTTTTTGGCGAGGAATTTAGCCGTGAATTTTTCACTTGCCGCTTCAAACCATTTGCGGCTCTTGGCACACCACCCGTCAGCCTCTTGCAGACATTGGGGCATTTCACGGGTTTTAAGACTTGCCACCAAATCTTTGGCTTTGAGTTTGTTGTTGCCACACGCCCAAAACGAGATTGTCGAAAGCGGGAAATTGCGTCGTTGCAATTCCATAGCAAAATCAAAGGCCGCATTTGTTTCCTTAATGGCCATTGCGGGGGCTGCCATGTAGTCGGAACCTTTCCACGTTTTCGTGCAAATGTTCATTTCGGCAATGAGCAATGCAATGGCAACCCCTTTATTCAGCGGCTCAATGACCACCAAATCTTCAAGCGGCAAGCCTAATTCAAGGTAGGCTTTCAGACGGTGCTGACCGTCCAAAACAGCGTAATAATCCTTTGCATGTTCATCGGCAATATCGTTGCCGTCCAAATCGGTCAGGTGACCGCCCGATGCTATGATGGCTTTACCGTTCACCGCCGTAATGGGACACAACATCCCATATTCGGCAAGAGAATCCTTTTTTGCCTTAATCGCTTTTTCATCGGTAGGACGATTGCCTTTGATAAAAGCAAATTGAGAAGATTTGAAAATTTCAAAAACATTTAAGTTTTTCATAATATTTCTTACTCCTTGTTAGGGAGAGGCTTAAATTATGCTGCATCCCTTGCCCAAGTGTTTGCAGGTCGTCGGGGTTATCCCTTTCGACACTGCAAAAGTACTATTGCCAGCGACCCTTTGCAGGGAGTAAAAAACAGCCCATTTCCTACTCCCTAAAATCCATAGATAGCGGATTCAGTATGCGGCAGCTTGTTTGCATAGGTTTTCAGCACTCCTTTCAGCGATTCATCGCTATCCTTAAAGTTTACATTTCGTGTCAGCCGCATAAAATAGAACAGACGGGAAATAAGCAACATTTTATTATAAGATACCTCTTTATCGCATCTGTGTTCATTCGCCGCACCTCGATTCGGCAATTTCAAAGCATCGAACAGATGTTTGAACTTATCCGCTGCAAAGCACATATAATAGGATGAATTTGTGAATGTCGTTGTGTAGGTAGAATGATCTATTATGCGGTAAAACTCCTTGTCTTTCCACTCTTTGAGTTTTTGCCTTAATCCATACATAACTGCTGCTTTTACATTTGGGTCTGCTTCGCGGCTCTTTTTACCCTTTACTCGGAATGTAATCTCAAAATCTTTTGAATCTCCGATATAGTCTAATATTTTGGTTAATGATTTTGGCGGGAGTTTAACCCAAAAACATTTGGTAAACTTTTCAATCGACCAATCATAAACAAACAGCACAGCCCACCAAAATTTATTTACGTCCAATCCAAAGCCTTTAATTGTCGCTATAATATCCGTTTCCTGCAAAAACATTTCTTTTGTAAACGGGGCTTTTATCTTCTCCTGACAGACCCTATCCCAAAATCTGCGTGGGAAAGTGTCTATGACTTCATCACCCATATAATTCCAAGAATCGGTAATCGCATATACATATTCCAACTCTTTTTCTTCTTGTTCGTCGGCTTCATAAAAGACAAATCCTAAATCGTCGGTTCTAATACTCATAATCCAAATTATTTTATTTCCAAATTTAGCGAATTTCGCTGAAAAGCCCTCATTTCGGCTCCCGATAAAGAATTCCCCGATTCATTTGTTTGCTGAAAATAACCTCTGTACCTTTACAGAAGCCAGCAAGAGGGATAAGGGCGATGCCTAAATCTGTCCCCTGCTTCGTGCTCAAAAGTGGCACTTATACCACTACCTACCCAACCAACACCTAATTTAGGCTCTCGGCTCTGAAGAGCCTCAAACCCGATTTTCAGACTATGCTGTACTATGTAACGCAACACAAATGATTCGACAACCGAAAAGCCGCCAAAGCCGCGTTAGGCTCCGCCTGCTTTCGGAAATTATTAAAAACAAAAGAGATACTATTTACTAATTACGTCGCTAACGATGAATTATACAACGATTCCAAAATCAATTTGCCAGCTTCAGACGGGCAACGGCAAACCGACTGACATTTACGTTTGAGCAACGATTAAATGCAAATCGGACTACAAGACACAAACAAGCCATATAACGGAAGATAGGCTGTCCCAAATAACAGGAGTAAATATCCGTACCGTCAAACGGTCTGTCCAACGATTGGAGGAGTGCGGAGCAATGCAGGTTACAACCCGCATAATCGACGGATGCAAACGCCGTAATTCCTATTATATAGCCAATCCCCAAACGGATTTCTTTTTCGTGGATAACCGATTCTTTGCAAAGAACCATCCGCCGAAAATCGCGGGCTTTCTACTCATATTAAAGGCTATATGTCTTAATAATACGAATACTATCCTTTGAAATATCGGACAGATTGCCGATGCTGTCGGAATGAACCGCAACACGGTTTCCACTCTTATTAAAGAGAGTAACGGATTAGGACTGATTAAGGCCCTACCGAACGGCTACGAAATAACGGATGATTGCTTTGTAAATCCGCCGCAGAAAGATACGGCACACGCCGTCTATAATGAAATATGTCAATTCTGCCTAACAAAGGGAACAAATCCGCCGCAATGAAATGAACGGGCAATGAATCGGATTCTTACTAAATACAACATTCCGAATCTGTCGGCTGATAATTCGCTGTCGGTTACTTATGCCCTAAATGAACGGTGCAAGATGATTCCCGAATCCGTGTCGCTGGCTTATTTCGTTAAGGTGCTATGCACCCAAGACCCGATAAAGGCCAATAAGCTACATTTACAATCTTTTCTACTCACATAATATACTTTCGTTCAGACGCTCCGATTTTTATAGTCGGGGCGTTTTGCTTTGATAGGCCGACCATGAAGATACTATCACTTTTTCACCCCTCCCCCTTTTCAGATGGAAAATCGAATTTTTATCCATTACATATAATAGGATTCCACATAAAACAGACCGCCCCCTATTCATGCCCGAAACCATCTAACAGCATAAGATTATTGATATTACATGAAGTTGGATTACTACTAATAACCGAAGAATAAAACTTAATCGCTATGTACGAAACACAAGAGAGAGCCAAACGGATTACGGACATCCATGTTTTATGGGGACAAAGCACGGTTATCGAGGAGCTGATCCAAGCGGGGAAAATCGACGAGGAATATATCTATCCCTTTAACGGGGACGAGGTGCTGGAATGGTGGCTTGTTACTCCGTGGCTGGCCGAACGACTGAAAGAGCAGGGCGAAATCATCATTGACAAATTAGGGTGTCGTTGGTGGGGACGGCTGACGAGCGGGCAGGCGATTTACATGGACGGCGTAATACAAGAAATTTGCGGGAACGATTAACCCAACTTACAACTAACAAAGTTTCGATTCCATACTCCCTGCTATTGGATAGAAACTTTGTTTTCAAGAACTTTGCACAATTAAATACGGCAACAGCACCCGAAAGGGCAAGATGTTTTGCAATTTCCGCCGAATATGCTACTTTTGCAGTAACATATTGATACACGGAAAGTGTAGCTTGTTCTCGTTAAGCGAATCTGACAGTTCAAAAGACAAGAGAATAGGCGAACATCTACCGCGTCATATCCTTACGGATAGGCGTGGGGCTGTTGCTTATTATATTGTCAAGGTTTTGTCAGAACCCGCTTAACTATAATAGGCTTTCAGTCCTGCGCTTTCTTTTGCACATAAGCCACTATCGAGGGACGGATAGTAAGATTTGAAACACTTGTTCAACTTAAATAAATCTTACTATGAAAAAACTATTGGCCTTTGCCGCATTATTTGCGGTGGTTGCGCTCACATCGTGTAAATACGATGATGATGACCTTTGGAACAGCGTTCACGGATTGGAAAACCGTGTCGCAAAATTAGAGGAACTCTGCAAGCAGATGAACACAAATATTTCATCGTTGCAGACTATCGTAACAGCATTACAAAACAACGTCTATGTTACGGGGACTACACCTCTTATGAAAGACGGCAAAGAAATCGGCTATACAATTACTTTCAGCAAAGGTAACCCTATTACCATCTACCACGGTAAAGACGGACAAGACGGTGAAGATGGGATAACACCCACTATCAGCGTAAAGAAAGATACTGATGGTGTCTATTATTGGACGTTGAACGGTGAATTTATCATGGTCGATGGTGGAAAAATCCAAGCCGAGGGTAAAGACGGCACAAATGGAACCAACGGCACGACCCCGCAATTCAAAATCGAAAACGATTATTGGTTTGTTTCCTATGATAACGGAGCAAATTGGACGCAGTTAGGTAAAGCAACAGGTGAAGATGGCATTGGTGGCGATTCCATGTTTTCGGGCGTGGATTATAAAACCAGCACCGACTATGTAATCTTTACATTGGCTGACGGTACGCAAATCAAACTGCCTACATGGTCTGCTTTTGAAGCCTTACAGCGTCTTTGCAACGAAACGAATACCAACCTTTCGGCATTACAAACGATTGTGACAGCACTCCAAAACAACGATTATATCACGAGTGTAGACCCGCTGACCGAGAACGGCAAGGTGGTAGGCTACACGATTAAGTTTGCCAAGAGTAACCCGATTGTGATTTACAACGGTAAAGACGGTGCAGATGGAAACACTCCCGTTATCGGTGTGAAGAAAGACACGGACGGCATCTATTATTGGACGTTGGACGGAGAGTTTATCGTTGTGGACGGACTGAAGATAAAAGCACAAGGGACAGACGGTAATAATGGCGTGGATGGTTCAGACGGAGTTACGCCTAAACTCGAAATTCGAGAGGGCTATTGGTGGATTTCCTATGACAACGGAACGAATTGGACGCAATTAGGCAAAGCTACGGGAGAGGACGGCAAGGATGCAGATAGCATCAAAATCACGCAGGATGAGAACAATGTTTACTTTGAATTGGCAGATGGTACGGTAATCACGATTTCCAAAACGGGACAATCAGCAGATCCGAATGTCATTCAATTTGAAGATGAAGCGGTAAAGGCAATTTGTGTAGGCTATTGGGATTTTGATAACGATGGCGAATTGTCATATAATGAAGCAGCCAAAGTTACAGATATAACGAATGTTTTTAGGGGCACAAATATTTCAACATTTAATGAATTTCAATATTTTACAGGATTAACAGAAGTCTCAAAATACACGTTTACTGGTTGTGAAGATTTGATTAGAATTATTATTCCGCAAAATGTAAACATTATTGATGAACACGCATTCGCAAATTGCACAAATCTCGCAAGAATAACATTAAATACAAGCCTTACCACAATTGGCATATATGCATTTGGGAACTGTAGTAGCTTAAAAACAATTACAATACCCTCAAGTGTAACAACTATTCGAGGATCTGCATTTTATCTTTGTAAGATATTATCAACTATTTATTGTACCCCCACTACACCGCCCACGGGATTAGATAATTATACTTTTGAAACTACTTGTAAAATATATGTTCCTCTATCAGCAGTCAGCAGCTACAAATACAGAGAGTCATGGAGCAAATATGCCAGCCAAATAGAGGGATATGATTTTGAATAAAACTGAACGATGAAAATAAGTCGATTAGATGTGCTAACAGCCTGCTGGCATGCGGCACAACATAATTCCGATTATAGTAATATTGGGAAAATAGAACATGAATTAGCTAAATACATACAGAATAATCATAATTTATCCAAAGAGGAGTTTTTCCTTAAATATATAAACCGAACAATCAATATTTCTTTTATACCGACATCCGATGCTTATAAAAGATACGGAGATAATATAACGATTAGCGTTCGGATTAATACAGATGCAGAAAACATTATCAAATCATATTGCGCAAATGAAAAGTGTTCATTTGGTAGAATAATAGTAAATGCAACATCTCCAACATTAGCAAAAGATAAATTGGCTGAATTAGCGGAAATAGGATTTAACACCCAAGATATAGCCGAAATTTATTGTTGCTGATATTCTGATTCGGGAGTGACAGACTTTGTGAAAAGGTTAATTTATAAGACCCTTTTGCAGAGTTTGTCACTTTCTTGTTTTGTTTATTCCGCTAATAATCTTATCTTTATAAAGATAAACAACCATTAAATTTTAGCTAAAATGAACAGATACAAACAACCTAAAACAGAATGAATAACCAAAACATGAGAGGATAAACAGATAATCCGAAAGACGGTTAAATGGAGCCAAACAGAGGGAATAGTCCTGCTTGTAGGAAAACCCAAAGACGAAATATTTCCCGAAACATTTATCTACATGTTTGCCCCTAATATGGCAGACATTACAAAGCCCGTCGAAATTGTCCTTACAAAGAATCGACAATACATATTTGGATGAAAGTGCGAACTTAACGAAATGGACGGGATAATCGGCACAATGACGGCTAACGAGGCACAAATCGAGGGAACGGGCGAAAAGGTGAATTTGTTCGACTACCACGTGAAAGCCGATACAATCCTATTCCAATACACTACACCCGACGGACGAGACGAGATGGTGAAATTCCCGTTAGCAGGATTCTGCGAAAACTATTTGATGCAGTTTGCAAAGTAGCGTTCGGTGGAGTTATAGTTAAGCAATTATCTGTGTAAGACACGATACGACCTTTCGGCCTTTTGGGTCGGGAGGTTTTTATTAATCCAATTCTCTAAAAGATGAAAAACACAAGCTAACCTAAACTACAAACGATTTATCTAATTCTTAATTACTTACCTTGCAGAAGAAGGGACAAAATTGTTTACCCTAATGTTTACCCCACCCTATAAGACACAAAAACATTCGCAATCAGATAACGATTGATGCCTCTTTAGCTCAGTTGGTTACGCCGAAACGCGGAGCGTTTTGGTGGCTTGGAGAGCACGACACTCTTAATGTTGGGGTCCAGGGTTCGAGCCCCTGAGGGGGTACAAAGCAAAAGACTGATAATCAATGATTATCGGTCTTTTTGTTTTTGTGCGTCTGCCCTGTCGTCGGGCATTTTCGGGTGGAAAAGAGAGCGTTTTCGGGGAAATGTTATACACAAAATCGGTTGGTTAAACTTGTTTGCGCAACAATGCAAACAAATGAATATCAACATTAACGCCGTCTTTCGCAAAGACAGACTGAACAGCCAAAACGCCGCGCCCGTCCATCTGCGTTTAACACAAACTCGGAAAAACAAATTTATCAGTACAGGCATAACGCTAAACATTGACGATTGGGACTTTGAAAATCAACGCATTAAGGCCAAAACTCCCGAATTGCAGGCGTTACAACTCCGCATCGACACCAAAATCGACGAACTCCGCCGCAAAATCAAACGCTCTGAAGCGTTAGCGGTAAACATAGGCAACAAGAACTGCGGATAAATGTCGGAAAGGAATATTTCCTCGGCGCTGAACTTCTATCAGGTCAATCTCTCCTGCGACGTCTACTCATTCGGCAGCCCGCTTTCCGAGAAAACGGTGCAAATACGCCCGTCGGGCACAAATTTATGATGATAACAGAGAATTATTTCACAAAAAACAACTATCTTCAATCCGTGGAACAGAACAAAAACCCTATTTAAACTCTACCTGTCGGATGCGCCCCCAACTCGCTCACTATCCTGCGTATACCTCTCGACAAATAATAACCAGCAACCTCAATACCCCGATGACAAAGTATCTGAAACTGATTTCCGCCATTGCCGCCCTGCTGTTTGCGGCATCGTGCGGCAGCACAAAAAACGCACGTAAAAGCCTTTCGGGAAATCCCGTCTTTCCGGGCTGGTACGCCGACCCCGAAGGCGCCGTCTTCGGCAAGGAATACTGGATTTTCCCCACCCTTTCGGACCTCTATGCCGCACCGGGCGAGGAAATGCCGGCCTACCCCGCCGAGAAAAGCTCGGCAGTCCACCAGCTATACAACATCCAGACCTACATGGACGCCTTCTCGTCGAAGGACCTCGTGAACTGGACCAAACATCCGAAAGTCCTCACCACCGACGCCGTGAAATGGGTAAAATACGCCATGTGGGCGCCGGCGATACTCGAACACAAGGGCAAATATTACCTCTTCTTCAGCGGCAACGACATCCAAAACGACCACGAATACGGCGGCATCGGTGTCGCCGTGGCTGACCGTCCGGGCGGCCCGTACAAAGACGCGCTGGGCAAACCGCTGATCGACCGCATCGTCAACGGCGCACAACCCATCGACCAGTTCGTTTTCCGCGACGACGACGGTACGCATTACATGTATTACGGCGGCTGGCACCATTGCAACATGGTCAAACTGTCGGACGACCTGCTGAGCGTCGTGCCGTTCGACGACGGCGAGACGTACAAGTCCGTAACGCCTGAAAACTACGTCGAAGGACCGTTTATGTTCAAGCGCGGCGGCAAGTACTATTTCATGTGGAGCGAAGGCGGCTGGGGCGGTCCCGACTACAGCGTGGCCTATGCCATCGCCGACTCCCCGTTCGGGCCGTTCGAACGTATCGGCAAAATTCTCCAGCAGGACCCCGAAATCGCCACCGGAGCCGGCCACCACTCGGTGATACGGATTCCCGGCAGGGACGAATACTACATCGTCTACCACCGCCGCCCGCTGGGCGCGACCGCCATGGGGCACCGCCAGACCTGCATCGACCGCATGGAGTTCGATGCAGACGGCTTCATCAAACCCGTAAAAATGACTTTCGAAGGGGTCAAACCCGTCCGGATCAAATAACGACCACATAAAAAACAAAGACCATGAAACGCTATCTCTTCTTAATGGCAGCCACGGCCTGCATGCTCTCCTGCGCAGGCAATGGCGACAGCGGAAACGGCGTCGAACTGCTCGATGCCGCCGCCTTCAGAACCAAAATCGACGGGAAACCCGTCGGACTCTACACCCTGCAAAACCCCGACGGCATGACCGTGCAGCTCACCAATTACGGCGCCCGCGTCGTCGCGCTCTGGGTTCCGGCCGCCGACGGCCGCTTCCGCGACGTGGTATGGGGATACGACAGCATCGACGCCTATCTCCGCACGGCCGACAAATACTGCGGACCCGTCGTGGGACGCTTCGGCAACCGCATCGGCAAAGGACGCTTCACGCTCGACGGCAAGGAGTACCGGCTGGCCGTCAACAACGGCCCCAACCATCTGCACGGCGGCCCGGGCGGCTTCCATACAAAGGTATGGGAGGACTGCGTAGACGGCGACTCTCTTGTTTTGTCCTATGTAAGCCCTGATATGGAAGAGGGATACCCGGGGAACCTTTCCGTAAGCGTGCGCTATACTCTGAAAGAAGGGACGTTGACGCTTTCATACCGTGCAAAAAGTGACAAGGATACGGTTGTGAATCTTACAAACCATGCCTATTTCAATTTGGCAGGGCAGAAGGCGGATACAATATTAAACCAGCATATCCGCATCAATGCGGACCGCTTTACCCGGGTGAAAACGGGGGCAATCCCGACAGGGGAGCTTCCGGCGGTAGCAGGGACGCCTTTCGATTTGCGGCAATTTACCAAAATAGGTGCGCATATTGGCGATGATGATGCCGATTTGCGTGTAACCGGCGGCTATGACCACAATTTTGTATTAAACGGTTCGGGGTTCCGCGAAGCG
>ERZ779866.3553-NODE-3553-length-12522-cov-3.764418_pt1 | contig 12522 bp, 13 predicted proteins | sample MGYA00511248_ERZ779866 | MGnify/ENA primary metagenome ERZ779866 (study PRJEB29588, sample SAMEA2155758) | human gut metagenome | biome: human gut; feature: human-associated habitat; material: faeces | place: Denmark | collected 2008/2010 ... | reverse complement strand
GATTTACCAAATCTGCGCGGACGGGATAAAAAAATCGGAGCATCAAATTGAGCCAATTTAGCGACTAAATCCGTTTTATCGATATAGATTTTATTCCTTTCACAAAAATCACTAAATGATGTAATGCTTAAAGGCAGTTTAGTCAAATCAATCATATAAACACTTTCATAAAACAATTAATTATTAATAATCATGCAACTCATTCTATAACATATCACGCTATACTGATCCTTATAGATATTAATATGACTAAGGAATATCTTCTTTAACAGTTATCTCAAAAACATTTACAGTATCACAATCAGGACAGCAAAACTTAATTTTACCGTCTTTGGCTCGCGGAGGAGTCCCTCCGTAACGCAAAATATCTATATAAGGAAAGGCAACATGCATAGCCATAGGACAAAGTTTGCCGCGATCATTATCAAAGTCAAAAGAATCTCCTATTCTATGACCGCGATGACAACCAACTTTTCCTAATCTGCCTACAATTGTAAGGACAATTTTAGGCTTCTTTTCTGCCATATCTGTCCTACTTTATTTACGGAATTTTTTATACGGATCATACTTAACATTAGGGTCAATATCATACCCTACAAATTTGGCCTGACGTGCTATATACACATCAGGAGCTTCTTCCTGACGATCTTCTTCTCCGATATCCTCTTTCTCAAAAAACTCTTCTTCCTTTTTACCCGCATTAAAACCCTTTTCGGTTAATTTAATACCTTCATCGGTAATTTCAATTAAGCGCTCTTTATAAAGATGTCCTATAGCTTTTTTGAATTTACCCTTTGACATATGCAGATAATCCTCAATTTCATCAGGATCAGACTTATCATTAAAATCAAGCTCTCCACCTGAATTTAACAAGGCCTGCAAAATATCGGCAGCTGCATGCTCTACTCCACTGCGTCCCGGCTCTTGCAAAGAAACATCAATACGACCGTCTTCACGAACATTTATGATCCATCCTGAATAGCGCTTACCTATTTGGATTTCACCTTTTTGCTCATTTTTATAAATAAGACCGTAGACATGATCATCAACAATAGTTCTAAACCCAAGCGGAGTATGCGATACCGGTACAAGGCACACCCTTTGTCCCGGCTTATATTCTCCCGGTTTGGCAAAATCATTGATATAACGATTAAAACGCTGAGTACCGAACAACCTTCCCTGATCGTCAAGCGCAACGTAGACAAGAGCCATTCTGCCTACTTCAAAAGAGCCGCGCTGTTCAGATACTGGAACCACTAATTCCTTGGGAATGCCCAAATCAAGATAAGCAGTGCCGCAATCAATCGAGGTTACGCGCAAACGTCCTGTCATACCAAGCTCAAGATAAGGATGGCGAGCGGTCGCTAAGATTCTGCCGCCGTCAACATATAAAAACACGCGTAAAGAATCACCTTCCTGCAAATTTTGAGGCAATTGACGGCGCGGAACAAATAATTCACCATGCTCATGCGCATCTACCATTGCCCCCTGATCGGAAATTTTATTTACCGTAAGTTCATACATGCGTCCCGGGATCAATGTATCAGCCATAACCTTACCTTGCAATTATTAATGAATTTGAGATTATTCTACCGCAAAAGAAAATACCTTGCGAAAACGAACCAAAACGTTCACATATTTATCAAAAAAACATGATTTTTTTTGAATTTTGCGCACAAAAAAGGCCGTCCTTGCGACGACCTTTTTATTGACTTTAAATCTACAGCTTATTAAACGCGCATAAAGTCAACGTGAATAATACGTGAAGTTACCGGATGGCGCTGCATAGCAACAGGCTTAACGGCAATAGCGGAACCGTCAAGATTAATAGTAACGGTTTCGGAGTAAAATTCATCTTTCAATGCTGCTACGATTAATTTCTTCTCATCTAAAGTGATGGAAACGGTCTCCTGACCGGGAGCAACGATAATAGCAGGAATACGTTCTTCACGACGAAGGCGGCGGCTCGCACCTCTCCCCAAGTCGGTACGTACAACGGCATCTAAAGTAATAGCCATAATAAAAACTCTCTATAAAAAATTAAACATGGTGTTAAGTTCTGCGACCGGAACTTAGCGCGCAAAATTATAGCGTAAAATTACAAAAATTAAAACATTCACAGCATGAATCCGGCAACTATATAACAATAGCTGCCGAAAAGATCTTTAATTAAGTTTTGTCTGCATCGCTGCAATGATATGCGCTTTAACCCCGGCTTTCATCGCCTCATCTTCAATCATAAATTTATCGCTGTGGTTATTAGCTGCATTTTCAGTTCCCGGTTTATCAACACCTAAAAACATGAAGACACTCGGAACTTCAAGAGCGTAAAAAGAAAAGTCTTCACTGGCACCGGGATTCCAGGTTGAGATCTTTGCATCAACATTATTTTCTTTTAATAAAGAAACAGTATTTTCAGCAAGCACAGGATCATTCATGGTCACAGGATAAGATTCGATAATTTTAGTAGTAACTTTAGCCCCCGTCGACATTCCGACACCTGACGCAATTTCAGGCAGGCGCTTTATTAAAACCTTACGGATTTCATTATTGTTGCTTCTAATTGTTCCTGTCATTTGAGCCTTGCCGCTCATTACGTTATCGGCCTCTCCTGAATGAAGCTTTCCTACCGTAATTACACCCATGCCTTGCGACAAATCAATTCCTTGAAATAAGCTGCTGCATTGAGACTACGATTTGCGATGCCGTTAAAGTCGCATCGACACCGCTCCACGGCATTGCGCCATGAGCTTGCACACCCTCGACATCAATCTTAAAACCGTCAATACTATTTAACGTAGCACCTTTGGAAATAAGAATTTTACCCGCATCTTGTCGCGCCATGACATGAATGCCGAACATATGCTTAATTTTAAAACGCTCAATCAAATTATCTTCAACTAAAGCTTTTGCACCTGAATTAGGTAAATTGTCGGACGCATAAGGATTTACCAAAGAGTCCCCCTCTTCAGCAGGCTGGAACACAAAAACCACAGCCCTGTCAATTTCATCTTTATGCTCAGCCATAATCTTAGCGGCGCTAAGCAGCATGGACATATGCGCATCATGTCCGCACATATGAGAAACGAATGTATCTTCACCGAAGATCTTGCCTTTTGCAGTGCTGACATAATCAATATCATTTCGCTCTTTTATTGGCAAAGCATCAATATCCGCCCTAAGACCTATTGCATCTCCTTTTTCTTCATTGATAATTCCGATAACGGCGGTAGGCGCGTCTTTAAAACCCGTTACGGTTTTAATTCCCTGTTTTTCCAAAAAAGCCTTGATATACTTTTGGGTCTCATATTCCTGATTACCAAGTTCTCCATGCTGATGCAGATAATGACGCATCTCTACCGTGTTACCGTATTCCGCATTCACTGCTGATTCAAGCCAGGAAATAGGAGCGGCACTAACAATCCCAGTCATCATTAAAGCAGCAACACACGCTGAAATTCTTAACATTTTTCTCTCCTTTTACCCTTAATTTTTTACACCTATCCATTAAAAAGCAAATTGACCAATCTATCAAGGGAAACAAGGCTTTTGCAGAATTTATTAAAAAGGAAAAGGGCTAAAGGTATGTATTTGTCAGGTATAATCTGCACAGCTATTCGGAGTATTTTATTATGACTCAAGATTTTATCCGCCCGTCAAAAGACGAATCATTTATGGAAATTGCCCAAGCGGTTTCCATGCGTTCTACATGCATACGCCGCCGCTATGGTGCCATTATCGTATCTAAAGACGGCAGAATCGTTGCTACCGGCTATAATGGAGCTCCGCGCCATCGTGCCAATTGCTCTGATTTAAAATCCTGCCTTAGAGCAGAACTTAAAATAAAACCCGGCACCCACTATGAACTCTGCCGTGCCGTTCATGCCGAAGCTAATGCCATTATCAACGGAAATCCTTTAGATATCGTCGGAGGAACTTTATATTTAGCAGGAACCGATGCTGCAACTAATAAACCGACCGCACAAATGCGTCCCTGCGCTATGTGCGAACGCCTTATTTTAAATGCCCAAATCGCAAGAGTGGTACTGCGCGATGAAAACGGTAAACTGATTTCAGTAAATCCGCTTGATTGGGATGATGATATCGTAAAGCGTTACGAGATAGAGCATCAAAAAATCAATTGATAAAACAGCAGGTTTTTCTATGATTGATAAAAATAAAATATTTGAGTTTAAATATATTATTTTTGATCTTGACGGTACTTTATGCGATACCGAGCATCTGCACGCCGATGCTTGGACTGCCGTAGCGCAAAAATACGGCATGCCGCCCATTACCCATGAATTATTAATCAAAATAGGCGGCATCAGTACCATCAATTTAAGCAAAATGTTCTGCAAACAATACGGAATAAATGTAGATCCGCAAATTATTGCCGACGAAAAAGCACAAAATTATTTTGATAACTTTTTACCTAAAACCCAAAAGTTCGAATCAATCTGCTCTATTTTGCGTGAAGCGCATGATCGCGGCATTAAAACCGCTATCGCAACCGGCTCACAAATAAAGGAAACAAATTATCTAATTGAACTTTTCGGTCTTACATCTTACGTCGATGCAGTGGTTACCGCAGATCAAATTAAAAACGGCAAACCGGCTCCCGATACTTATCTTGAAGCCTGCAAGCGTTTAAACGCAACACCTGCCGAATGCCTCGTGTTTGAAGATACTCCCATCGGACTTCAAGGGGTTAAAGCTGCAGGAATGACGTGCATCAGAGTTTTTGAGGGGAAAATCGTTTCAGACGACTTTATCAAGCCTTAATTTTATTTAATTTACGTATCATAAGCCCGCACTCGCGGGCTTAACTTTCTTAAAAATTAACTAATCTTCATCAATAAGTCTTGGGAAAGACTCTTCAGGTCTTTGATCAATCTTATCGGAATCATAAGCGCGACGCAGATTAAGATTAATGTCATTTAAAATATCCATGTCGCCTGGCGTCAAATCAAAACTGAAAATCTGTGAATTTTCCAAAATTCTTTCAAAGTTTACGGATTTCGGAATAATCGCAACACCGCGCTGTAAATTCCATTTTAGAATTACCTGAGCCGTCGTGACATGATGATAATCAGCAATGGTCCAAATGCGCGGATCGTTCACCAATGTTCTGCCTTGACCGCCAAGCGGTGAATAGGCTTCCATTAAAATTCCTTCTTTTCTGCAGTAATCAAGCAGTTCGTTTTCCTGATTTTCAGGATGGCATTCAACTTGATTTACCTGCGGAATAACACTTGCTCCGCTGTCTTTTAAATGTTTTAAATGATGAATTTTAAAATTGGATACGCCTATGGCCTTGATCAAACCTTCTTTCTGCAGTTTTTCAAGCTCAAGATACGCTTCCACATAACCGGCAAACGGCCAGTGCAACAGATACAAATCAATATAATCAAGCTGCAGTCTTTCAAGTGACTCAAGAAGCCCCTGACGGGGATTTTTGAAATCGTCTTTCCACAATTTCGTAGTCACGAAAATATCTTTTCTATTAATACCGCTATCTTTAATGCCGCGTCCGACGCTTTTTTCATTACAGTAGACTCGCGCTGTATCAATCATACGGTAACCGTATTCAATTGCGGTCCTTACCGCACTGCGGGTTATTTCACCAGCCGGAGATCTGAAAACTCCCAAACCGAAATACGGCATCAAAACACCGTTATTTAAAACTGCACGTGAATTAATTTCCATAATTGCCTTCCTGCTTACGAGCATCCGTCATGGATTTATAAGCTTTAATTAAAACATCAGGTCCTGCACCTAATTGCGTCATGTGCTCTGACAAGTACCTTCTGTATAATCTGGCACCGGGACATGAATTGAACAAACCTAAAAGATGCCGCATCAAATGATGCACCGGGATCCCCTCTTCCTTTATTTTTGCTGATAAATCAACAGCTTTATACAAAAGTTCTTCCCGTGAGAACAACGGTTTTGTACTGCCGAAGATTTCATTGTCTACTTTGCTTAAAATAAAAGGATTATCAATGACAGCGCGCCCCAACATCACCCCGTCGACGTATTGCAGCTGCTCTTTTACAGCGTCAATAGTCGTTATACCGCCGTTGATAGTAATTTTAAGATTAGGAAAAGTCTTTTTCACCAAATAAACTCTTTCATAATCAAGCGGCGGGATAGTACGATTTTCTTTTGGCGATAAACCGTTAAGCCATGCTTTGCGAGCATGCAAAATCACATGGGGACAGCCGGTGGCAGCTATTGTCTCAATAAGCTTTAATGTAAAAGCAACGCTGTCATCTTCATCAACACCAATACGTGTTTTTACAGTTACGGGAATTGACACTGCATCCTGCATAGCTTTAACGCAGTCGGCTATAAGAGCCGGTGTTTTCATCAACACCGCCCCGAAATTTCCCGACTGAACCTTATCTGACGGGCATCCTGCGTTTAAATTTATTTCTGTATAGCCAAAATCCGCACCGATTTTGGCAGCTGCGGCTAATTTTTTAGGATCAGAACCGCCAAGCTGCAGCACGCACGGCAACTCTTCATCATGAAATTCAAGCAGATAATTCTTACCGTGAATGACAGCATCAGCTGCTATCATTTCGGTATAAAGCATGGATTGTTTGGAAAAAAGACGCGCCATACGGCGGAAAACGGAATCGGTAACATCTACCATCGGGGCCACAGAAAAACGCATGGCCCCTGAAAGTTCAAATTGCTTTTGCACTTTAATTATTATTCTTTAATTTTTTAGTTAGCATACTTAAACGGCTGGGATGAACCGAATCCCTGATAACTGCAGAATCAGAGGTCATATAGCTCATGCGGCTTAAGTTCTCTCTTACTATGTCGGAAAGCCACTGATCATAAAATGCCGGCAGACCTACCGTAATGAGAGAAACTTTTTCTTTTAACTCCTTGATGTGAGCCTCATCAGGACGCTGCAAAAATTCAGCGATGATCTTGCCCATTTCACGCATCTGATTGGCATTGGCTCCACGAGTGGTTGACGGTAAAGTAGAGAAGCGCACGGCATCGTACTTGATATTCGGATCAGATGTCAGCATCGTACAAATTCTTACATTAACACCAGCTTCCATCAAAAGTTCCTGCGCTCCACGGGCAGATACTGCGCATCCTTTGGTATCAATAATTACCAAATGAGAATCCGTACCGCCGAAAAGGACTTTAGCTCCGCCTGTAGCAAGCCCCTCAGCCAAAGCTTTGGCATTATCCACAACCGTGTGGACATAACGACTATAAACTGAATCTTTCATTTCGGACATACGGGCAGCTAAAGCAGCAAGTTCTGCAGACTGCAATCCGTTATGACCTGCGGTAATAGCCATGCGGTCAATTGAGCTTGCATATTTATTTGAGCACAAAATAACCGATGAATGCGGCCCTTGCATTGCGCCGTTGGCACTGAAAGTAACAACGTCGGCATGCGGCAACGGAGAAGGAAGGACACCTCCTGCGATAAGACCTGCCGTTTGTGAAATATCACACCACAAAATCGCCCCGCATTTATGCGCAATATCGGCAAAACGTTCGTAATCAAGAGACAAAGGATAATTAATCGGAGAAACAATGATAAGCTGCGGCTTGCATTCCATTGCCTGTTTTTCTACAGCGTCCATATCAAGTCTGCCGCTTTGCGGATCAACGCCGAAATTAACAAAGCGATATGCAAGGTTTTCGCTGTTGCAATGTTCCTTTTTACGCAAATCAAGAGACATAACCACATCGCCGCGACGGGTCAAACTTTGGAACACCACACGAGATGCCGCTTCAATGGTAATCGGTCTTACATTGGCATGATCGGCTTTAAACAACTCGCAAATTCTTTTTGCGGCCAAAGGCTCAAGGCCTTCAACTCGATTGTAAGAAAAATGACGGATAGTATTTACGAGTACGCTTCCCATAATAGCCGCGCATAAAGGAGACGTACTGTTTTCATCAGGGATGAAAGATAAAGATAAGCGCTGATATTCAAGCTCTTTTTCAAAATAAGCGTAAAGATCGGGGTCAAATCCTCTGATGACGTTAAGCGGATTCATATGACTCTCCTTAGCGATGATCGCGGTTGTCTCTTACATTCTAGAAAATTTTATACTAAGAATTATCACAAAAACAATGAAATAAATTAAAACATGAGCCTTAAAGCATATTTTTAGTCTTATTTAAAGCCGATTTAACACTGTTAAATCGGCTTTGTTCTGCTTAAGGGAAAAACGGCCATACCATCGGAATTATCACTACGCATACGATAAATGATAAAACCACTAACGGAGTTCCCACAAAAATATAATCTTTAAATCTAAAGCCGCCAGGGCCTAAAACCAAAGTATTTGGCGGAGTAGCAACCGGTGTAGTAAATGCACAAGAAGCGGCAATGGCGATAGCCATCAGTACCGGGTACGGGGACGCCCCCATTTCTTGGGCAATTGAAATACCGATCGGACACAAAAGAGCGGCAGCTGCAGTATTTGACATAAACTGCGTCAAACCGCATGACAAACAGAATAAAACTGCCATAAACATCATAGGGGAAGGATCACTTCCGACAAGTCCTACCACATGATGTGCGATCAAGGCACCGGCTCCGGTTTTGTCAAGCGCGGTAGCCAAAGGCAGCATTCCGGCAAAAAGGAAAATCGTCACCCAGTCAATACCGTTATAGGCCTGTCTTTCAGTAAGGCAGCCAAGCAGCACGCACAAAAGCGCACCTGAAATAGCCACCATTTCCGCAGTAAGACCCGGAATTCCGAAACAAATACCTAAAATCACATAAAGCAAAATAGCAAGGCAGTAAATACGAGCTCGCGGAGATCCGGACATGCCGTCAGTTGCTTCAACCGAGCCTAAATCCGCCATGTTTTTAGGTACTAATTTGCGTCCGATAAATATCATGTAGATAATTGACATTATCGACAAAGGAATACCGACGTACGCAAATTCAAACAAGGTAAAAGGCGCGATTCCAGCCGCCTCAAGAGCACCAGAGGCAATAATATTAGGCGGAGTTCCGACCATGGTGATGGTGCCGCCGGTATTGGCCGCTACCGCAAGTCCCATTAAGATTGGAGAAACCGGAATCTTCGCTGCGGCACAGATACCGATAAATACTGGCATTAAACAGGCTACGGTTCCGGTATTTGATGCAAATGCCGACATACATACCGTAACCAGCATCAATGATGCCATCAAAGGAACTTCTTTTGTTCCAACCTTTTTAACCACCCAATTTCCTATCGTTTGCGCCAATCCTGATTCAAGCATCGCAGCGCCGACAACGAACATACCGGCAAAGAGAACTACTGTTGAATTGGAAAGACCTGAAAAGACTTCATTGGGCTTTAGAACACCAAGACAGCCTAATGCAATAGGAGCAGCCATTGCAGTTATGGCCAGAGGGATAAGCTCCGTCACGAATAAAACCGCGACTACAGCAAGAACAATTAAGGTAATGATTGCGGGATCCACGGCATTTCTCCTTAATCTTGAAGCTATAGTATTATTTATAATCACAAACAGGAATTTTCGTTATGACAGATCTCACAGTTACGCCATTTAAAATCTTGATTTGCTTTACTTTAGTTCTGATTACGACGATTAGCGCACGTTTTTTGCTAAAAGATAAACGTGATTTATGGTTCCGTCGCAGCCAAAGCAAAAATATCATCACGATAAGAGGCAAAATCGGCGAATATTTGGCTTTAGGTTATCCTATATGTCTTGAGGGCTTTGCAGTAACGGCACTGCTGCTTGCAGTAATTGCTATCGAAATACTATTTGTACTTTACTTAAACATTTAAAGCGACAGAAAAATGTTTTAAGCGTAATATTTACCTCTTCGCTATTAAGGCGCAATGCCTTGATTTTACCTGTGTTTTGGTTTAAAATATATTTTTATTTTCAGGTCTTATTATTAGGTTTTTTTAGTAAAAGCATGTCTAAAAACTTACTTTTAAAACCGACTTTACTTAAGTTGGGAGTATTTGCGTTATCAGCGCTTATTTGCGTCGGCACGGTTAATGTGTGCAGCGCCTCCTCACGTTATAAGACCACGATTACTGCCGTAAGCTCCGATGAAATAAGGCTTGGGGCTGACAGAAGCAAAATCGGTGAAACTCCGGTAATCAAGCAAAAACTGATTATCGGCTCTTTTAAAAAAGGCGAAACGTTTAATAAAGCCGCCAAACGAGCCGGTCTTTCAGCTAAGGAAATTCATCAGATTCAGCAGATCCTTGCGGACAAACTTGATTACTCACGCCTAAGACCAGGTGATTCTTTCCGCATTTTATTAAGCGATGAAGGAGAAAACTCCAAAGTAAATGCTTTGCAGTTTAAAACCAAGAATCACGGCAATCTGGCACTCTACCGTAATCAGAATAATAACAAGTTTTACAGCGAAAGCGAGATCGCCCCACAGCCTGCAACAGCCTTCAGACGTTTTCCGATTAACGGCGAAATTAAAGTAAATTCTGCGTTTAACCCTTCTCGCAGACATCCCGTTACCGGACTTATCCGCCCGCATAAAGGCGTTGATTTCAAAGCATCAATCGGTACTCCGGTTTATGCACCTGCAGACGGAACCGTATATTTTTCAGGCTATCAAAGAGCAGCCGGCAATTACATTATTATTGAGCACAATAACGGCTATAAGACCGTTTACATGCATCTTTCAAAGCGCCATGTAAAAAAAGGACAGAAAGTAAAACTGGGGCAGCTTATCGCCAAATCCGGCAACACCGGCAGAACCTCGGGACCGCACCTGCATTATGAAATTCACGTCAATAATCGTCCTGTGGATCCGATGAAGGTTAATTTACCGTCAGCTCCTTCCAAAAAGCCGCTGCTATCACAAAAAGAACAAAAAGCTTTTGCTAAAACGGTTAAAAAATATAAAGCCGATATGAAAAGTTTGGCTCTAATTTACATGCCGAACACTGAGATTTCGGTTAACTGATCTGATTTACCAAAATGCGGCTTTACCTGACAGTTAAAAGCCGCCTTTATTCTTTTTTTAAAAAATATCCCTGCCCTCACGGTAATTTGCCGCAAGCGATAAAATCGCTTCACAGGCAACTGCGTCAAGAGGAACGAAAGATCCTAAAGTTTTTCCTTCTTTTAAATCCAATGCTTTTACAATATCCGCAATTGACTCGGTTTTAACCCCCAACTCTATAAGATTGCTCGGTAATTTGGCATTTCTAAAGAAAACTCTTAAAGCATTTATACCGTCATATGCGGTAATTTTAGGATCTTCAAAGTTAATGGCTATTCCGAAAACACGATTTGAAAACTGAGCTACGCGCTGAGGGTTAAACTGCACGACATACTCCATCCATGCAGGAATTAAAACAGCCAAAGCATCTCCGAAAGGACAATCCCTTTCAACTACCAGCTGATTGGCAAGTTTGGTGATTACATTATCCGATCTTCTTCCCATGCAGCAAATGTCGTTATGAGATAAAGTGGCAGCCCACATCAAATTGGATCGTGCATCAATATTGTTCGGATCTTCATAAATCTGCGGAAGTAATTCAATAATGCTTGATAAAATCGCTTCGCACAATTTATCCGACAACAAAACCCCCGTCGTGTTTGAAAAATATCCCTCTAACACGTGATTTATCATGTCAACACAGCCGCTTGCGGTTATTCTTGGGGATAAAGATAAAGTTAAATCCGGATTTAAAATTGCAAATTCAGGAATAAAACTATTGCTATAGGCAATAAGCTTCTCTTTTTTTCCGTCTTTTTCACGCATTAAAGAACTTGAATTAGAACATTCAGATCCTGAGGCCGGAACCGTGACCACACAGCCTAAAGGCAATGACCGATAGGGATCACGGTGTTTTTCAAACATATCCCAAATATCGCCGTCAAAAAATACTCCTGCAGAAACAATTTTTGCCGTATCAATTACTGATCCGCCGCCTACGGCCAATACGTAGTCAATTGAATTGCTAAGGCAAAATTCAACGCATTCATATACTTTATCTATATGCGGATTGGATCTAATACCTCCCATAGGGAAATATTTAAGACCGGATCTCTCAAGAGTTCTGCCTATTCGTTCTACTATTCCGTACTTTATCGCGGCCTTCTCTCCGTGCAAAAGCAAAACCCGCGTTCCGCCCTGATACTTGATTATCTGACCTACTTCGTTATCTGATCCCTGACCGAAAATAATTCTAGTTCTTCTAAAAAAATCAAAAGATTCCATAGTTTTTATACTTAAATACTCACACTGTTTTCATTGTACCAAACCTGCAAAAATTATGCGGCAGTAAAAACAAAGTCATGAAAATGTTAAAACAGCTTAAATTTTATTTTTTTTACTGATTTATTTTTAAAAAAAGATCTGAAAAGCTTTTATTTTTATTTTTTTTTATTATCATAGCCCTAAATTTCCGTCAGCTTTCGGAAAGAAACAATCTGAGTTTCCCGATTATATTTAATCGGGAGTGTCTGCTACCTGTTTTTTAACAGCGTTATGGAGAGTTAAGCACCAGTGGAAAATACACC
>ERZ779866.3550-NODE-3550-length-12539-cov-2.863425_pt1 | contig 12539 bp, 10 predicted proteins | sample MGYA00511248_ERZ779866 | MGnify/ENA primary metagenome ERZ779866 (study PRJEB29588, sample SAMEA2155758) | human gut metagenome | biome: human gut; feature: human-associated habitat; material: faeces | place: Denmark | collected 2008/2010 ... | reverse complement strand
GGGGCCGCGGGAGTGCGGCAAGCTGGTGCTTTCTGGTGGCAGAACCCAATGAACGGCTTCGCACGCTCACGCAGACCAATGACGGCTTCCTCATCGCAAAGAAGGACCTGGAGCTTCGGGGACCGGGAGACATGTTTGGCACACGGCAGCATGGAGAAGCCATGTTAGGTATCTTGCTGGATGGGGATGTACGGCTGCTGGAAGAAACCTCTCGCTGCCTACGGGAGCTACGGGGAAATCCCGATTTGTCTGCGGAGTGGACGCAGGTGGAAGAGCAGGCCCGAACATTCTTTCATGGACGTCTCCGGGAAATTGCGCTAAACTAATGGAAAGTATAGGAAGGACGAGATCTGGGACATGAAACGACTGGCTAGGTTTTTGAAAAAGTATCGTTTCCAGGTAATCGCGGGTCCTGTTTTCAAACTGATTGAAGCAATCTTCGAGCTCATTGTACCGCTGGTCATGGCCGATATGATTGACGTGGGGGTTGCGCAGGGGAACATCCAGTATATCTGGCAGCGTGGCGGTGTATTGCTTTTGCTGGGCGTGGTTGGTCTGGCATCCTCCTTGACTTGCCAAACGCTGGCTAGCCGCGCTTCCCAGGGTGTCGGCACGGATTTGCGCAGGGAGCTTTTCCATCATATCAACGCCTTGTCCTACCGTGAGCTGGACCATTTCGGTACGCCTAGCCTGATTACGCGCATGACCGGCGATATCAATCAGATGCAAACTGCCGTTGCCATGCTCATTCGCTTGGTGGTGCGTGCACCTTTCCTGGTGATTGGCGCTGTGGTCATGGCCATGCGCATTGACCTGGAGCTGTCACTGGTGTTCCTTGCCATTGTGCCTATGCTTTCGGCAGCGCTGTATATCGTCATGAGCCGGTCGGTACCTTTCTACAGGTTGATTCAACGCAAACTGGATCGGGTATCCCTGGTCACAAGGGAAAACCTTTCTGGCGCTCGCGTGGTGCGGGCGTTCCGCAAGCAGGCAGAAGAAGAAAAACGCTTTGAAGGCGCGTGCTCTGACTTGGCAGAAAATGCCATTCACATTGGCAAACTGTCCGCGGTGCTGTCTCCCTTTTCCTTTATTGTCATGAACATTGGCATGATCGCTATTCTTTGGTTTGGCGGCATGCGGGTGAACGTGGGTAGCCTGACCCAGGGCGAAGTGGTGGCCTTTATCAACTATATGACGCAAATCCTCATTGCGCTGGTGGTGGTAGCAAACCTGGTGGTGATTTTCACCAAGGCAGCCGCCTCTGCCGCACGTATCAATGAAGTGTTTGATACACAGCCCAGCATTGTGGAGCAGACCCAGATACAGGCCAAGCCTGTAACCGGAGCGCCCAAAGTGAGCCTTCAGGACGTGAACTTCCGTTATTACGAAGGGGCGGCCCTGGCACTGAAGGAAGTAAGCATGGATATTCCTGCGGGCAGTCTTATTGGTGTAATTGGCGGTACAGGCAGCGGTAAATCCACGTTGGTAAGCATGATACCGCGGCTGTATGACGTGAGCACGGGGCGAGTGCTGCTGGATGGGGTAGATGTACGGGACTACCCCTTGGAACAGTTGCATGGCAAGGTGGGCATGGTTCCCCAGGGGAACTTGCTCTTCTCCGGTACCATTCGGGAAAACCTCCGCTGGCGCAAGCCTGATGCCACAGACGCGGAACTGTGGGATGCACTGAAGGATGCACAGGCAGGGGCCTTCGTCTCAGCACTACCGGACGGGCTGGATAGCCGTGTGGAGCAGGGAGGCAAGAATTTCTCCGGCGGGCAACAGCAGCGGTTGACCATTGCCCGTGCCCTGGTGGGGAATCCTGAGATATTGATTCTGGATGACTGTTCCAGTGCGCTGGACTACGCCACGGACGCTGCTTTACGTAAGTCCCTACGTCGCCGCGCGGAGCACGCAACCGTGTTCATGGTCAGCCAACGCGTAAGCACTGTACGGGGATGCGACCGCATTCTGGTCATGGAGGATGGCGAGGTAGTGGGCAGCGGAACCCATGCGCAGCTACTGGAAAGTTGTCCCACCTATCAGGAAATTTGCATGTCCCAGATGAATGCAGAGGAGGCGGGCGCATGAGCACGAAGGAAGTCGTAAAGCGGCTGATGCATTATGTGAAGCCCTATGGGGCGCTGCTTGTTGGCGCGCTGGTATGCGCGGTGATTTATGTGGTAATGTCCCTGCTTAGCCCCGTGCTGATCGGGCAAGCAGTGGACGGCATCATTGGTCCGGGCCAGGTGGATTTTGCGGGCATTGGCCGGATTGCACTATACCTGGTGTTCGTATTGGCGGCAGGCGGGCTGTTCCAATGGCTAATGACACTGTGCACCAACAAAGTATGTTACCGCACGGTGAAGGACCTGCGTACGGAGGTTTTTTCCCGTATCATCCATGTGCCCTTGAAATTCATTGACCAGAATGCCCACGGGAATATCATCAATCGTATTGTGAACGATGTGGATTCGGTGAGCGATGGTCTGCTGCAGGGCTTTACCCAGCTGTTCACCGGCGTAATCACCATTCTGGGTACGCTCGGCTTCATGATCTCCATCAATCCGTGGATTGCGCTGGTTGTGGTGGCCCTTACCCCGGTTAGCCTGGTAATTGCCACATTGATTGCCCGTGGAACGCACACCACCTTTCTGAAACAAAGCAGGATTCAGGGCGAATTGAGCGGCCATGTGGAGGAAATGCTCAGCGGTCAGAAGCTGGTCAAGCTCTTTGGACATGAGAAGGCCAGCGAGGAGAAACTGGAAGAGATCAATCAACGGCTGTATGTGTGGGGATACAAGGCACAGATATACCCAGCCTTCACCAATCCGCTTACCCGCTTTGTAAACGGGCTGGTCTATGCGGCGGTGGGCGTTGCGGGAGCGCTGGCGGCGGTGCGCGGAGTGCTGACCATCGGTCAGCTGTCCTGCTTTCTCAGCTATGCGAATCAGTACACCAAGCCCTTTAATGAGGTGACCGGCATCATGGCGCAGCTGCAGACGGCCATGGCTGCTGCCCGGCGGCTCATGGCGCTTATTGATGAGCCGGTTGAGGAAGAAGCATCCCCTTTACAGCATCTGCCCCAAGGCAATACTCCTATTGCCTTTGAGGATGTAAGCTTTCATTATCTGCCTGACCGGCCGCTCATTGAGCACTTTCATTTGGAAGTGCAGCCGGGCCAGCGCATTGCCATTGTGGGTCCCACAGGGTGCGGTAAGACGACGCTGATTAACCTGTTGATGCGCTTTTATGACGTGGTGGATGGCGCGATTACTTTAGGAGGCGTGGATATTCGCACGGTAAGCCGGGACGAGTTGCGTTCCCGCTTTGGCATGGTGCTTCAGGAAACCTGGCTCACCCAGGCCACTGTGGCCGAAAACATTGGCTATGGTAAGCCTGGCGCTACCCGGGAAGAAATCATTGCCGCAGCCAAGGCAGCCCATGCGGACAGCTTCATTCGCCGCTTACCCCAGGGATATGATACGGTTATTTCCGAGAATGGCGGCAATCTTTCCCAGGGACAGAAGCAGCTGTTGTGCATTGCCCGGGTGATGCTTATGGACCCGCCCATGCTAATCCTGGATGAAGCGACCAGTAACATTGATACCATGACCGAACTGCGCGTACAAAAGGCCTTTGCGGCTATGGTGAAGGGCCGCACCAGCTTTGTGGTGGCACATCGCCTCTCCACCATCAAAGAGGCAGACCGCATTCTGGTGATGAACCAAGGGCATGTGGTGGAAACGGGTACCCATGAGACGCTCCTGGCCCAGAATGGCTTCTATGCTAAACTTTATCGCAGCCAATTTGAAGCGCAGGAGCATGCCATCGCCTGAGAAAACGTACGGCAAGCACAGACCGTCAAAATTTGAGAAGGTGTGGGAGGATCCTACCTGGTGTAAGCTGTTACGCAAAAAAGAGCCGCTTTCGGGTTCACCCCGGGAGCGGCTCTTGTGATTTCATATGCATTTTATCAAGGAACAAGGGAAAACACATAGGGGTCATCCTTGGTGCCAGTGCCAGTGACTTTGTCCAGCATGGAACAGTCCACGTAGCAGGCAGGCCGCACACCACCAATACGTGTAAAGCCAGCCATGGAGATGTGACCATTATAGCCCAGAATGTGCTCATAACCGCCGGCAGCTGTATGACGGCAAGTGCGCGACCAATACCATGTGTTTCCGTTTTCATGGACATAAGCGCCCTTCAAGGTTTTTGCGTACGGTGTTGGAGGACACTCGCGTTCCCACTCCACCTCGGTCAAAATCGGACGAAAACCATAGGCGCGCGTCATGAACTCCTTGTTGTTCAGAATAAAAAGGCTGCCAAACTCGTAGGTATAGCGAAGGCAGGCCTGCTCTTGCGCAGAAAACATTTCATCTAGCATGGTAGTGTTCATATAGGTATACAGATCGTAGTCCGGCCAATCCGGCTGGTCCTCCTTAACGGAGTGAAAGGGCTGAAAGTCCACCACGTACTCGTTCAACAGGAACGCATAATTGTTCTCAATGGCCAGCACGCGCCACAGGCAGGGACGCTCCGTGCCATCTTTTTCATAAGGGTAGCTGCCAAAGGTAAGATAAACATAGCTCTCACTCTGCGCGTCATATCCCCGGAGCACTTTTTCTGCATCCGTTACCGGATGGATTTCTGTGGAAAAACTTTCCGCATTGGCTGAAATGGCAAGTATGCACAGGAGAACAAGCAATAGAAGGGAACAAGAGAATCTGCGCATAATGAACAAAGCCCCTTTCCGGTCGGATAAATTTATTCTAATAAGGGAATGGGAAAAAGTCAAGGCAGGCAAAAGCGTCCGCTGTTTCCTGACTGTTTTTTATGCATTTCCTGACTGTTTTTTATGCATTCGCCCCTTGACAACAGGAAACAGAAGGGTATAATAAATGCATTCCTAAGTAAGGAGGAGTACGCCATGAAGAAGGTTACCTGCTGCATGATGATGGAGATGTGCATGCGCATGTCTCCTGTTTCGTCCTGCACTTGTAGGTAAAGTCTTTTGGCGTATTGCAGGACGATCCAGTTTCCGGGTCGTCCTTTTCTTTGCACTGGGAATATGTCATGCCTGATGGCAATACCACATAGGTTGCTTTGCCGCTGGGCAATCATTGATTTGGAAGGAGAAAAGATTCATGAAAAAGATTGCTGTGGTCCTTCTGGCGCTGTCATTGCTGCTGGGCGTTGCTTCGGCAGAAAGCCTGACTCCCGTGGTTGTGGGCGCAACCACCTCTCCGCATGCTGAAATCCTGGAGCTGGTGAAGGATGATATGGCTGCGCTGGGATATGACCTGCAGATTGTGGAGTTCACCGACTACAACCTGCCCAATGATGCTCTGGCCAATAACGAGCTGGATGCCAACTACTTCCAGCACCTGCCTTTCCTGAATGCTTACAATGCTACCGTATCCGAAGAAAACCAGCTGGTAGCCGTTATTCCCGTGCATTATGAGCCCTATGGCATCTATGCGGGCAAGACGAAGTCTCTGGATGAATTGCCGGATGGCGCCACGATTACCATCACCAACGATCCCAGCAACGAGACTCGTGCCCTGTTCCTGCTGCAGTCTGCCGGCCTGATCACCCTGCCCGAGGATGCCGACGTGGAGACCAGCAGCCTGACGGTGCTGGACATCGTTGACAATCCCAAGAACCTGAATATCCTGGAGGTCGAGGCCAATACGCTGCCTGCGACGCTGGAAGATGCTGATCTGGCGGTTATTAACGGCAACTTTGCCATCGCTGCCGGTCTGTCTCCGGCTACCGATGCTATCTTCCTGGAGCCTGCCGATTCCGTGTCCGGCAAGATCTTCACGAACTATGTGGTGGTTCGCCCCGAAGATACCGAGGCCGAGTGGGTTACCGCGCTGGCCTCATGCCTGCAGAGCGATAAGGTCAAGGAATACATGCTCAACAGCGAAAAGTATGCCGGCGGCGTTATCCCTGCCTTCTAAGGTAAATGAACCTGATTTTGGGCGGAAGCAGTTCCCTGGAACTGCTTCCGTTTTTTATGCTGGAGAAAACGGCCGGCATAGCGGCTGCTATTGCTAAACCATTGCGCAATGGTATATAATAGGCACGGCGAAGTATCGTCAAGTATAGCAAGAGGGAAGCGTGGTTGACGCATGAATCAGCCCCAAATCCGGGACTTTCAAGGGAAGCATATCCATATGATCGGGATCGGCGGTTCCAGCATGTCCGGTCTTGCTGAATTGCTTGTAAAAGAGGGTTATCACGTTTCGGGATCGGATCGTTCCAATGGCTATGCCCTGGAAAAGCTGCGGAAGCTGGGCGTTACGGTACACGTTGGCCATGCCCCGGAAAACGTTCACGGCGCGGATCTGGTGGTATACACCGCGGCAATACTGCCAGACAATCCTGAGCGCGTAGAAATGGAGCGGCTCGGCCTCCCAAACATGGAACGTGCGGAATTGCTGGGCCAGTTGATGGAAGGCTATGCCCAGGCGGTAGGCGTTTGCGGTACCCACGGAAAGACGACAACGACTTCCATGCTTTCGCAAATTCTCGTAGAGTGCGGAAAGGACCCTACGGTCCATATTGGCGGTCAGCTGGATGCCATCGGGGGAAGCACCCGCATTGGTCATGGAGATACCTTCCTGGCAGAAGCTTGCGAATTCAAAGCTAGCTTCCACCATATGCATCCCACCATGGCCGTGGTTACAAATATCGAAGAGGATCATCTGGACTTCTATAAGGACATTGACGATATTCAGGCTTCTTTCCGGCATTTTTTAGGCCTGCTTCCGCCGTGGGGGATGGCCATTGGCAATGGCGACGACCCACGGGTAAAGGCCGAGCTGGATCGGCTGACGTGCAAGCACCAAACCTTTGGTATGGATGAAAAAAGCGACTGGTATCCCGCTGAATTGCGTTATGATGCGGAGGGACACGGCAGCTTCGAACTGATGTTTCAGGGAAAACGGGTATGCACTATGGCCTTGAAAGTACCCGGAGCCTTCAACGTAATGCATGCCTTGGCCGCCGTTGCAGCGGCCTGTGCCCTGGGTGTGGCTCCGGAGGATGCTGCTCAGGCATTGGCGCATTTTGCCGGTGCGCACCGCCGCTTTGAGTTAACGGATACCATTGATGGCGTGGAACTGTTTCATGATTACGGCCATAACCCCGCAGAAATGCGCAGCGTGCTCTCCGTGGCACGGCTGCGCTGCAAGGGACGGCTTTGGGCCGTGATGCAGCCCCATACATACAGCAGAGTCAAGCGGCTGTTCGACGAATACCTTACCTGCACCCAGGAAGCAGATTTCACGCTGGTAACCGATATCTGCGCCGCGCGGGAAAAAGATCCGGGGGATATCCATTCCGGTATGCTGGTGGACGGCATGCGGCAGCATGGCATCAACGCCGTATGGACACCGTCTTTTGACGATACGGAGGCCTATCTACGCTCCCACTGGCAACCTGGAGATCTGGTCATTACCATGGGCTGCGGGGATATCAATCTGTTAAATGACCAAATCAGCCGGCACGAAAAAGAAAAGCAAGCGTAACGGAATATATTCCCAGGCCTCCCGCGTTGTATGAATAGCAACGAAGGGAGGTCGTTTTCATGTTCATGAGGAGATGGCTGTGTGTATTGCTCACCATGCTGCTTTGCGTATTTTACGGCGGGACGGCACTGGCAGAGCAAATCCTGGTGGTGGCGAATCCAGACCCTGAAGACCGTTTGCATCTGCGCGTTTCGACGTCCACAACGTCTGCTTCCCTGGGAAAGTATTATAATGGAACGCAGGTGGTGGTCTTAAAGACCTACGCAAACGGATGGGCCAAAGTGCAAATTGGTCCCCTGGATGGTTACATGATGACCCAATATCTCAGCGATGAAAAACAGGCCAGTGCCATGCCCCTGGCCGAGGGAGCGTGGCAGGGAACAACCCTTTATGCTTTGCCGGACATTCAAAGCAATTCGCAGCAGCTGAATGGATATGAGCAGCTGTGCATTATGGGTTTCCGGGATGAATGGTGCCATGTATACGTTCCTGCCTTGGACTGTACCGGGTTTGTTCATACTTCCATGGATGCACTGGTGGAAACCAATGCAGTGGTTCAGAGCAGAGCCTGGGTATATAATCCCGACAGTGCTGACCGGCTCAATCTGCGGCAGCACCCATCCACCGATGCCGCCTCGCTGGGAAAGTATTACAATGGCGTCCCGGTTGATGTACTGGAATTGGCCCAGAATGGATGGGTCAAGGTACGCATCTGCGAGGCCGCCACAGGCTATATGCAAGCAAAGTATCTCTCAGCGTATAAGGTGGCAACGGCTTTTCCTCTGGTTTATACCACACATCCACAGCAGCTCCGGCTGGAACCCCGCAGCAGCGGAAAAGCCATCGAACCGATTCAGGCGGGAACAGGCATGACTGTGCTGGGCGTGTGCGGACCATGGTACCATGTATTGGACGAGAATCTGGACGGCTATATCCAGGCTGCATGCACGGATACACAACTAAAACGCTAAAAAAGTATGGGAAAAACTGTCAGGAAACAAAGAATATACACCTTCCGGCCTGTCTATCTCTTGACAAAGCGGTTGCAGGATGCTATGATGCTTCTGCTAACTGATCCTGGGGAGTTTTGGGAAGGGGGCGTAGCCATATGCGGAAACAGCTTTCAGAACCCGCTTATAAGACGTGCTTCTGTTACTGTACGTGCATAGGACTTGCGCCCAACCTGCCAGCCCGGTGAAGGAAGCACAGGGTTTCTATACATCGGTAAAGCATACGGCATGCTTGCGCATGTCGTTTGAAACGGCGCAAAGTCAATGACCCCTTTTTGCATGAAAGGGATTTGATTTTGCGCTGTTTTTCTATGCAAATTCTTAGCTTTGCAGAAGGGCGGCCTTGCATTGGAACAGACGGTGTATGCTTCCCAGCTAAATTCGCTGCTGAAATGGCTGCATAGCCATCCGGAATTGAGCTTTCAGGAGCGGCAAACGACCCAGCGTATACGACAGGAACTGGAAAGTGCAGGCGTTGAGGTGCTTGACAGTAACCTGGAAACAGGGCTGGTGGCTTGTATCCGCGGCGCTTTACCAGGACCCGTTATTGCGCTTCGCTGCGATATTGATGCGCTTCCCATCACGGAAGAGAGCAACTTGAGTTATGCCTCCACCACTCCAGGATGCATGCATGCTTGCGGGCATGACTTTCATACGGCGGTGATGGTAGGTGCCGCTTGGCTGCTTCAGCAGATGCGTTCCGCCCTGGCAGGAACGGTCAAGGTGATCTTTCAGCCAGGGGAGGAAGTGGCGCAGGGAGCCCCACGGGTCATTGAAACAGGACTGCTGGAGGATGTTAAGCTGTACCTGGGAATTCATTCCTACCCCGGCTTTTCCAGCGGGACCCTGGGAATTAAGGAGGGCCCCGTTATGGCGGCGGTGGACCGCTTCGCCATTACCTTGACGGGACGCGGAGCGCATGGCGCACAGCCGCACAAGGGTATTGATCCCGTGGTGGTTCAGGCTGCGCTGGTGCAGAGCCTCCAAGCGCTGGTCAGCCGTACGCTGGACCCCTTTACCCCCGCAGTGCTCAGCGTAACGCATGTGGAAGCAGGCAATACATGGAACGTGATTCCGCAAAGCGCATACCTGGAGGGCACGGTGCGTACCCTTTCTGCACAGGCGAGAAGGTTGCTGGAAACCGGCTTGCGCCGCATGGCCGCGGAAGTGTCCGCGGCGTACGGCGCACAGGCCACGGTGGAATGGTTTCAAGGTCCGCCTGCGGTAATCAATGATGCCGCTTTGTGCTCCCTTGCACGGAAAACCGCCACAGAAATGGGCTTTGCCGTGGACCGGCAGGAAGACACCATGGGGGGCGAGGATTTCAGCTGCTACCTGCAAAAGGCACCTGGCATATTTATCCGGGTGGGAACAGGGGGCGGCTACCCGGGCCATCACCCGAAGTTTACCGTTGATCCCGCCGCGCTTGAACCCGCGGCGCGCTATTTTGCGGCGCTGGCACAGGCTTGCCTGGCTGCCTGCGGCGATCAAAAATAAGGAGGAACGATTGGATGAAAAGGATCTTTGGAGGTACCATCCGCAAGCTGGTTGCACTGACCGTAGCCCTGGCCATGGCGCTGGGCATGTCCGCGCAGGCAGAAACGGTGCTGTAGCCGAAGAGAACACGAAAACGGTAAACATCGCTGTGACCGGCACTATTGGCTCCCTGAATCCCTTGCTCATGGGCGCAACGGAAGTGCTGAAGTATGCCAACTCTCTGGCGTTCCTGCCCCTGGTGGAGCTGAACAGCGACCTGGAGTTTGTTCCCCAGTTGGCTGAGTCCATTACCACCGAAGATAACCTGACCTTCACCATCAAACTGCAGGATGCTGCCACCTGGTCTGACGGTACGCCTGTTACCTCCAAGGACGTGGCGTTTACCCTGCTGTGCCTGGCCAGCCCCGAGAGCTTCAATGCCGGCATGGCCATGTATGCCATTGAAGGCACGGATGATGCGGGCATGGTGGAGAGCGGCGCCACGGAAATCAGCGGCGTCAAAATCGTCGACGATAAAACCTTGACCGTTACCACCAAGTGGCCCATTGCGCTGTACACCTTTGAAAACAATTACGGACGCTATGTGCTGACTTTGCCGGAGCATATTCTGGGCCAGGTTGATAAGGCGGAACTGCTGACTTACGACTGGTTTAACAATGCCGATGTAATCAGCGGTCCCTATTATGTCAAGGATTTTGACTTGAATCATTATGTTCACTACGAAGCAAATCCCGATTACTGGATGGGCGAAGCAAAAATCAAGTATCTGAACATCAATGTGCTGGAATCTGCGCAGTTGCTCAGCGGTTTGCAGTCCGGCGAAATTGATCTGGTACAGCAGACCATGGGCAATATCCTCCTGGAGGACTACGATAGCGTCCGCGCACTGCCCAACGTGACCGTGCACATGGGTACGCCCATTACCAACCAGTCCATCTTCTTTAATGTGGAGCGCGTAACGGATGTGCGCATCCGTCAGGCGTTACTGTATGGCATTGACCGTCAGACCATTCTCAGTGAGCTGGTGCATGGCAACGGCGAAATCGTGGACGGCTTCCTGTGCAGCGCAAGCCCCTACTATGATGCGTCCCTGGGTGTAACGCCCTATGACCCTGAAAAGGCCGCGCAGCTTATCCAGGAGGCGGTGGCGGACGGCGCCAGCAACCGCCTGGAGTGGTATGTAAACAGCGGTGATGCTACCTTTGTTCAGGCAGCCAGCTTCATCGCGGCCATGTTCCAGGAACTGGGGCTGACCATTGACATCAAGACTGTAGACCTTAATACCCTGATGGACGTGGCCAACAATGGGACCTTCGACGTGATGAGCGTGGAATATACGTACGCTCCCGTGGACCCCTACACGGATGTTAGCTGGCTGCTTTCCGCGGATGGCTGGACCCGGTATTCCAATGAGGAAGTAAACAATGCGCTGGTGGAGAGCCAATCGCTGACGGATGTGGAAGAGATCCGCGCTCGCTACCTGCTGGTCGACCAGTATATGCAGCAGGATGTGCCTATGATGTCCGCCTATATCATCAGCAGCATGGGCGCCACCAGCAACCGCCTGCTGAACGCGACGCCCAATGTGTTTGGAACCTTTATCAACGTAAACGAGTGGGACATTGCTGAATAAGCCTGAAAGCTCGTTGCTATCCAATGCGGCAGTCAGGGAGGCGTGCAGCTTCTCTGACTGCCCTTGCCATGTGAATGGAGTGAACCTGATGGAGCGAATGGATGCGGCGAAACCGCTATTGGAAGTACGTCACCTGAACATTGCCTTTGCCAGCGGCAAAAAGTTGACCAGGCGTACAGAGGATGTGCATTTCCAGATTCGCCCTGGGGAAATTCTTAGCATTGTGGGGGAGTCCGGCTGCGGAAAAAGCATCACGGCGCTTTCTCTGCTTCGGCTGCTCAACCGGCAGGGACGTGTGGAAAGCGGTGAAGTGCTTTTCAAAGGTCGCAACCTGCTCTCCTTGACAGAAAAAGAGCTGGATCATATACGCGGCCGGGAGATCGCCATGGTTTTCCAGGACATTATGTACAGCCTAAATCCCGTCTTTACCATTGGCAATCAAATGACGGAAACGCTGCGCAAACACATGGGCATGAAGCGTGCCCAGGCCTGGGAAAGGGCCGTGGAACTTCTGGAAAAAACCGGCATTGCGCAGCCTCGGGCTGTGATGCGCAAATACCCGCACATGCTTTCCGGTGGCATGCGTCAGCGGGTGATGATTGCCATGGCGCTTACCTGCAATCCCAGCCTGCTTATTGCCGACGAACCCACAACAGCCTTGGACGTAACCATTCAGCTGCAAATTATGCAGCTGCTCAAGCGCCTGCGGGACGAATCCGGTATGGCCATTCTGCTGATTACCCATGACATTGGCCTTGTGACAGAAATGGCGGATCGGGTGGTAGTGATGTATGCGGGGGAATGTGTGGAAGAAACCACCACGCAGCAGCTACTGGAATCGCCTGCCCATCCCTACAC
>ERZ779866.3546-NODE-3546-length-12547-cov-2.604307_pt1 | contig 12547 bp, 11 predicted proteins | sample MGYA00511248_ERZ779866 | MGnify/ENA primary metagenome ERZ779866 (study PRJEB29588, sample SAMEA2155758) | human gut metagenome | biome: human gut; feature: human-associated habitat; material: faeces | place: Denmark | collected 2008/2010 ... | reverse complement strand
ATACACCGTTGTTCATCAATGAATCTGGGAAACGTATTGCGGATACAGGAAACTGGACAAATACTCCGGCATCCCTGACAGCCAATGCATCTTTTTTCATCAATCCGGTAACTACTGCTACGAAAACTGCTCCGATCAAAATCGACGCGACGTATCCAATTCTGTTTTCACAAACTGGTAATACGATCAATCCACCCCAAGGTGCATGGTTTAATGTTCCGAATAAGAATCCTGACATACAAGAAAGTGCAGAACCGATTGCATAAACTGGGATTAAGCGGACATCAGCTGTTGCAAATGGGATCGCTCCTTCTGTGATTCCCATGCATCCCATAAGGATAGCAGCTGTTCCTGATCCACGATCATCTTCTGAGAATTTCTTTTTGAAAAGAAGTGTTGCTAATCCGATTCCGATTGGAGGAACGGCGATAGCTGCTCCTACACCACCCATTAAGTATGGTAATGTATCAACCTGTGTCTGTGCAAATGTAGCTGCTACTTTGTTGATCGGACCACCCATATCAACACCGATCATAGCTCCTAATAATAATCCTAGAGGTGTTTTTGCTGCTCCAGACATACCATTTAGTGATACGGTCATCCAGTTCATAAATGCAGCGATTGGTTTTCCTAAGAAGAATACGATGGCACCACCAGAAGCCAAGGTTCCTAATAATGGATAAAGGAAGATATTTCCGACTGCTTTGTAAGCTGTTGGTAATTTGATTTTCTTTAATGCTTCAACGACATAACCTGCGATAAATCAAGCGATGATTCCTCCGATGAATCCAGCTCCGATCTCTCTTGCTAAGTAAGCTCCGATAAATCCAGGTCCAATACCGGCTTTCTCTGCGATACTATATGCGATATATCCACCTAATGCTGGAATAAACAGTGCAAGACCTGCAGAACCGATCTGGTTAAGCTGTGCTGCGATTCCTTCTGTTGGTACGGCTCCTTTTCCGTTCATCATAACGGATAATGCAAAGTAGATACCACCAGGTACTACGAACAGGATCATGTACGATGTTGCTGTCATTAAGTGTCTTTGAAGATCTTTTAATATTTTACCCATTATTCTACCTCCAGATTTTCAATCAGTGTTTCATATACTTCCTCTTTTGTTCCGTTCTTTAATTTATTACGGAAATCTTCATGCATCATCAATCTTGAAAGTTTTGATAATATCTGAAGATGTAATTCTCCTTTTCCTGCATTGCTGACTGCGATCATGATGATGAAATCTACCGTATCATCATCTGCCCATACAACTGGGTTCTTTGGTTTTGCTACGCAAAGTCCTGTATCGATCGCTCCACTGCTCTTTCCGTGTGGAATTCCGATTCCATAACCAATATGTGTTGAGAATACTTCTTCTCTTGCTAACACATCTTTATAAAACTGTTCCTTGTCTGATAAATAACCTTGTTTGTCGAACGATTCAACCATCTGTTTGATCATATCATCTTTATCTTTTGCTTCAACGTCAAATAAAATATTTTCTTTTTTAATGATTGGCTGCATGTTGTTCTACCTCCTTTTCACATCTGCGGATGACCGCCATTGCATCCTCTGGTGTTCTGCATTCTTTTAAATCTTTGATAAGATCTGTTCTGCTGACCATCCTCATTAATCTAGTAACTACCGGAATATGTTCTTTCTTATCCCGGCTTGCCAGACAGAAGATAAGATTTACTTCTTTTTCTCCAAATCTGACTGGTTGTTCACTGATCAGTAAACTCATACAACTAACCTGAATTCCTGCATTTTCACTACCATGAAGTAATGCAAATACCTCATCTGTCACGGAATAAAATCCTCTGACTTCTATTCCTTCAATGACATTTTCACAATATCTGTCTCCATCATTTCCATGATGTTTTAAAATATCCGTTGATGCCTTCACTGCATCTTTCCAGTCATCAATTTGTTTCACACATTTGATATCATCAACCCCTAGAAGATCACTCAATGTCTTGAATTTTCTAGGCATTTTAACCTCTTTATATCCAAGTTCCTCTTTAATGACTGCCATAACTCGATGTTTATCTTCATCATTTAAAAAATCAAGTCTTCTCTCAATTGCAAAATAATTTGTTAAAACATTTCTTTTCTGCAATCCCAAAAGATCTAATTTAATGTAATCATCTTGATTGAAAATGACATTTACCCTGGCAAATGGTTTATCTACCGGAAGTTCTACGTCGACAGTTGAAATCACCACATCGATATCTTCCCAATCTGTAAAATGTTTGACCTGATATGCAGAGATTGATTTCTTTACAAATACCTGATAACTGTTTAGTAATGCATCTTTCACAACAACTGTTGTTCCATATCCAAACCCACAGATCAAAAGTACGTTCATATAAGAATTTTTCTGCATTCGTCTTAAACTTCCAATAAAATACATTGCCAGATAAATCTCTTCGTTCTCCGTCATATGTGCAAGCAGCTTATCTTTTCTCAATATTTCTTTTAATGCGACATAAACATATTGATATTCGTCTGGAATAAACTGGCTTACATCATCATGTAACTGTACATTTCCCTTGATTCTGTCAACCATCGGCCCGAGATGATTTAACAATCCTTTGATCAATACACCATCCTGTTTGAAATCAATTCTTAAGCGTTCTTGCATTTTATCAATCAGCATCTGTGTAAGATCTGCAATATTGATCAAATTATCTGTTACTTCAAGATGAACGTATTTGTTGGTATATTTTTCAAACCCAGCTAAGATTTCACTTTGCTTATGATCAAGAGTTTTCCCAATACACTTTTCGTAATCTTTGAGGCTATCACCAATCTCACCGGTTTTACCCCATTCATGCTCCGGCAAGTCTTTTTCTTTGATCATATACCATGTAAACGTACAAATATTGGCAACATACCATTTATATGTCTGGTCACTAAAGATCCACCCAGTTTTCTTTAATAACCCATCAATCCATAAAAACAATTCATTCAAATCTACTGGTAAGAACATTTTATAAATCAGATTCTTTATATATGCTTCATATGTCGTTGTTAAATGTGTTTTGTATAATGTTTTGATATGACTTCTGATTTCTTTGCTTCGTACTTCATAAGATTTCTTGGACTTCTCTATTAGATAAAATCCATTTTTATACTCAAGATAAATGTCATCTTCTTCTAATTCTTGTTGTATCTCTTCGATGTCATTTTGTATAGATCTTCTGGAAACCTGTAAAATTTCACTCAATTTTCTAATATTCAGATTTGTTGTGTCAAATAGGATCATCAGACGGAGAATCTTGATTCTTTCTTTAGCTGAAAATACAAATTCATTGTCCTCAAGAAATATGGATAAATCAAGACTTTCCGGTACTTTAAGTTTTCCTTTTGGTAATTTTTCAATCAACGGAAGTTTCTGCAGAGACAACTCGTCATTGATCTTGTCAATATCATAACGTATCGCCCTTGTTGTCTCATCCATTGCCTCTGCGATCTGACGATATCCAGTTTCTTTATGTTTTTCCAGATATTTGATAACATTCAGCATTCTTCCTTTTACCATATGAATCTTCCTCCCTGAAATCTCTCTTATCTTCTGATTTCATAACTTCATCATATAATTCTCCTGCACTGATGTTTTGCCCATTTGTATACACTTAAGCTTTTAATTAAGCTTCAGTATTCATGATTTTTGTTGTAAGACCTTCCATATTAAAGCATCTTACGTGCTTTTCCATTTCTTCTTTTAATTTTTCAATGACAAAACGTTTTCCGTCGATCTTGATTGCTGCAAGATTTTCATATAATTTGTCAATTTCTTTTGCTACATCATCATTTGAGAAAGTATAATGTCCACATAATTCTGTAATCTGTAATTTTGTAGCATCATCTAATGCTTCCAGATTAGACATGTCAACTTCATCTGTTAACCATTTCTTCCATTTCATAGAGTAGATAGAATCATGTGTTAATGCTTCTCTTAAGTTAGATGGATCTTTGATCTGTCCAAGTTCAGCAAATTTGTCTTCCACATCTAATAATTCTAATAATGCTCTTGTCTCAATTGTACCAAATGCTGGAGCTACGTTCATAGCTGTAATTCCTAATGGTAAATGTGCAAGTAATTTTGCTTCGCTTAAGTAATCTCCATTATGTTCTTTTAATCCAACTCCGTATTTCTTAGCAACTTCACTTAATGTCTTGGAGTTTTCATAGTTAAAATGTCCTACGTTCTTCGTAAGTCTTGTTAATGTTCCTGTCTGTCCAACGATGAAAATTGGCATTGGCAGGTTGTGTTCTTCTGTATATTCTTTGATTCGTTTGATGAATCCTTCATAAGTATCTAAGGATGTAAGTCCACCGCTTGTTTCTTCTGTTCCTACTTCATAAGCAATCTCTTTTTCGATTCCATATTCTTTTCTTACCTGTTCGCAATATTCGATCAGTTCTATTGTTCTATTGAATACTACGTCGATATCTACGACTTTGCACATTTCGTCTGGATCTTTTGTTGGGTCAATATGTAATAGATCGAATCCGTTTAAGATATCTTCTTTGTAAGATTCTTTTGCGATTTCCATTGCCTCAGCTTCTGGAAGATGATCATTTCTTTCTTTATCTCTCTGCCATGGTCCACCATGATCTCTGCACAGATAGTATGCATTGTCATATCCGATCTCTTCACAGATTGCTTCGATCTTATCTCTGAATTTCTTCTGATCTGCATGGAATACATAACCACCACCAAATTTGTAAGCATCTACCTGATTACGGCTTGCGATGTACATCAGTGGAAAATCTTTTTCTTTTGAAATCTCTAGGGATGCTCTTAAGAAGTTTTCAGACATTGGTCCGATTCCTAGTAATGTATGTTTTTCATCTGTTGAATTGATAACGTATTTAACTGCTTTTGTAATACTTACCTGTTTTTTCATGATTTTAACTCCTTTTTGCTTTGAAATCAACTTTAAGACTTTTGGCCAATGTCCTTGTTTTTTGTTCCTGTTCCTTTTGACAGTTATATCTTAACTCCGTAAGCAGATTTACATAAGATAAAAGAAAAAGAAGTTTTTTTTACAATTTTTGCACCCCTAAAAATATGTATACAAACAAAAAAGGGCTGAACCTTTAAAAGTCCAGCCCATGATGTATGATTTTTAATATAACGAATCTTACAAAAAGATTATAGATTTGATTCCTAATAGGATCATCTAAAAATCAATTTGTTTTTATACCAGATCAAGGTATGTTTTACCTTCACCAACTAAATCTGCAAAATCACTGTTAAATTTATCTACAGCATTATCTACAACGATATTGTCTAACATTCCATCGAATACATCACCTGCTACGGCTACACCATAAACTGGGATTCTTGCACATTCAAGAATCTGGCGAACACTCTTGATAGAACCTGGTACGATCACTGCATCATATCCATTCACATCAATGATATGCTGCAGGTCGCGTGTAACATCCAGTCCGTCTCCACCAAGGTTGTCAATGCGATTCACATATGGTGCCAGAGCTTTTGCTCCAGCTTCTAAAGCTACATATCCCTGTGTAACATCATAAATAGCTGTTGCATTACAACGCATTCCTTCTGCTGCAAGCTGACGGATTGCTTTGATTCCCTGTGGGTTTGCTGGCAGTTTCACAAAATATTTTTCTTCTTTTTCATCAGCGATGATTTCTTTTAATACACGAGCTTCTTTGATCATATCCTCAGCTGTTGTAGAAACAACCTGACTCATCAGCATCTTGTCCTGACCGATAAACTCACGAACGGAACGAAGCTGCTCTACAGGTGTTTTTCCTGATTTTTTCAGTACAGAAGGATTTGATGTGATACCATCGATTGGATAAATATCTGCTACCTTTTTAATAGTGTCAAAATTTACATCATCAAGATAAAGTTTCATTGTGTTCTCCTTTCCCGGAATTTCCACCGGTTGACTTTTTATTTATTATTTGTTGCCTATAACTTATGCAATTTCAGTTTCAATACCGCGTGCTTCCATAAACTCTTGTGCTTTTTTTACAATTTCATCGATTCCTTTACTTGAACGTACCCATTCATACTCACGGCCAAGACGTGGATATTTATCTACACCCAGTACATGATATGGAATCAATTTAATTCTTGGATTCCCTGATTCTTTCAGAAAATCAGCAAGTGCCTGAAGGTTTTCTTCATCATCATTGATTCCAGGAATCAGCGGAATACGGAAGTACACCCATGGAAGTTTTGCAATTGCTGCTGCATTTTCAAGAATGCTTGTACTGTCCACACCGATAAATCGTTTACTTTTTTCTGGATCCATGATCTTAAGATCCATAAACACCTCATCACAAAGATTTGCTGCTTTCACCAGTACATCCTTACGACATACACCACAAGTTTCGATACAGGTACTGATACCGTTCATCCGTGCTTCTTCAAGAATTGCAAGAGCAAATTCTGGCTGTGTCAGACATTCTCCACCAGAAAGTGTTACCCCTCCTCCGGAAGTCTCATACATCGGAGCATCACTCATAACCTCTTTGATCACTTCGTCTACCGTAACCTCAGTTCCCATCTTCTGCATGGCATCTGCATGACAGATATCAACACATGAAAAACATTTTCTGCACTTTTCCCTGTCAATCTCTGCTTTCCCATCCACAACAGAAATCGCACTGTTTGGACATACCTGCTCACAACGTCCACATCCTGCACAAAAACGTTCTACATGGTAAAGGTCAAAATCATAACCTTGTGATTCTGGATTACAGCACCAGACACAGCTGGCTGGACAGCCTTTTAAAAATACAACTGTCCTGATTCCGTGTCCATCACGGATAGAGTAGTGCTGGGTATTGAAAATTTTTCCACGAATATCCATAGTACTCTCCTTTTTTCTACATCTCCTGTTCCGTACGTTCAATGATCTCGTCCTGAACTTCTTTACCTAATTCAGTAAAGTATGCACTGTATCCGGTAACTCGAACGATCAGATCTTTATATTTCTTAGGGTCAGCCTGTGCTGCCTGTAATGTTTCTTTAGAAACAATGTTGTACTGCACATGGAATCCACCCATCATTGTCAGGTATGATTTGTTCAAAGCTAAGAAATTACGAACATCCTGTTCTGTTGAGAATAATGCTGGTGAGAACTTCATATTTAGAACAGAACCATTACCTGAACGTGTCATATCAAGTTTTGTTACAGAACTCATAACTGCTGTAGGTCCCTTCTTATCACTTCCAGATGTTGGTGAAATTGCATCTGCAAAAGCTTCTCCTGCTTTACGACCATCCGCTGTAGCACCTGTTAAAGTACCATAGTAATGATGTAATGTTCCTGGGAAGAATCCAATGGTGAAGATACCTCCACGAGGGTTTGTATACAGGGCATACTGATCAGAAAGATATGCAATGCCATCACGTAATAAGAAATCTACATAATCTTCGTCATTTCCGTATTTTGGTGCCTGCAGCATGTCATAACACATATCTTCATATCCTTCAAAGTTCGCATCAAGTGCTTCATTTATCTGTTCAATCGTATATTTCTTTTCATCAAAGACAAGTTTCTGAACAGCTGCAAGACCATTGGCAAAGTTCGCACCACCATTTACATTCATACCTGTCCAATTATAACGAGCACCACCTGCTGTGGCATCCAGTCGTTTATCTACACAGTCAGGAATAACTGAGGAAGTGAACACATGTGGAATCATGTCTCGACGATATCCTTCTACAACACCTGTAACCGCTGTAGACATTCGAACGAAGAAACGAATCTGTGCTTTCACTGCTTCAAGATAATCATCCATCGTCTTAAATTCTGCCGGATCTCCACTCTTGCATCCTACCTGTTCACCAGTTCTACGATCTACACCATTTGTAAGTGCCAGATCAGCAACTTTTGGTAAATTGATAGATCCACCTTTATGGATACCCCATCCACCAACAACTGATGGTTCAATACATCCTACATTGGCATAGTCACGTGCTACTGGAAGTGACATACCTAAACGTACCATTGCCTGAATAATGCAGTCATCACCGATCAGTTCTGGGTTTCCTCCACCAAGACTGATACAGTCAAATGCTTTACGAAGGAATTTATATGGTGTACGACCGCCAATACGTACTGCCATCTGAGGGGATTTCAGATATACATCAAGCTGAGCCTGTAAACACATATAAGACAGATCATTTACTGCATCTGCTCCATTCTTATCGCAGCCACCGATCGTTACACACTGGTTTGTCAGATACCCGGAGAAGATTTCAACCGCTGCAGTAGAACGGATCTTATTCATCTCTTCAAATTTCAGCCAAAGAGAATCAAGTAATTCCTGTGCCTGATCCTGTGTAATAACTTTGTTATCAATATCGTGGCGGTAATATGGATATAACCACTGGTCGATACGTCCGATAGAAACTCCAGTACCGTTAGATTCGATCTGCACTACCAGATTGCAAAGCCATAATGACTGTAATGCCTGCCAGAATGTCTGTGCCGGATGTTCTGGTACTGTACGAAGATTTTCTGCCATCATGCGTAATTCTTTTGCACGCGTTGGATCTTCAGCTTCCATCTTTGCAGCCCTTTCATCTGCAAGATCAGCAAAACGATGTGCATATGCGATAACAGCTTTTACTGCGATCTCCATCGCATCTAATTCCATTTTCTTCTCAAGTGCTCCCATTTCATAATAATCAATTGTGTCACGGGATTTTTCGATGTCTTTAAGTACTGCCTCAAGACCATTTCCAAGGATGTATTCATAGTTGATCAGTAAATGTCCTGTACCGTCTGCGTAGTTGATCTGTGTTGCACCGTTTCTTGCTGCAACAAGTTCTTCTTCTGGAACTGCCTTTGAAATATAGTCAGTCAGACATTTTCCTTTCCAGTAAGGTGTACATGCTAAAATCTCTTCACGTACTTCAGGCTCCACGATAAATGGATCAAGCTCACGAGTTGGGAAGTTGTCAATGTCATCTTCAATCCACGCAGCATCGCTCTCTGGGAAAAATACTTCAGCTGCTCGAAGAACTTTTGTAATGTTTCCTGCGATAAGCTCTGGATCACGAATCAGTACTTCTTTCTTTGCAAGAAGATATTCCAGAAGATGAGCTCTTAATAGTTTTGGAGGCATACCTTCATTATTCTTATAAAACTCTGTTGCCAGAACAGCTCTCTCACTTGAAAGTGATGGAACTGCGTCCAACATATTTTCACGTAAAACATTGATACGGGAAAAAATCTTGCTTTCATCTCTCTTGTAAATAGCACTCATTTTGTTTCTCTCCTTCCTTAATAATCAAAGATTCTTAATATCTGTAAATGTTTTGATGAACACTCTTTCTTTCATCTGCCTTTATTATATTGGTGTATCTTGGATTTGTCAAGAACAAACACTAATTAAATTGGATTATCTTGGACTAAATTACAACTTATCTTGATTTTTTCTCCAACTTTTCTTATATTTCGAATAAGAAATTGCAATATCTTTTGTTTTTCAAGGTATGAAAAAGCACATATTTTAATTTTTTTGTAGTTTTTGGGAACTTTTTCATACACTTTTTGAAAATATTGTGGTATAATTTTGATTAATATTTGGATTATGTTGGTTTTTATATTAAAATCTTATTGTAAAACAACATAATAGAAGGGAGTCATTATGAAACAACGCTTTACAACACAGCGACGCAGCCAACTTGTACAAATGGTTGTTAACGAAGGTTCTATTTCTATTACTGACGCAGCAAAACGCTTGGATGTTTCGATTGAAACTGTACGAAAAGATATCATTCACCTTGATGCTCAGGGAATGATCAAGAAAGTCCGCGGTGGTGCTATGCGAATTAAAGAACTAGATATAGAACATCCTGTATCCGAAAAACATTCTGTTAATATAGATAAAAAGCTCGCGATTTCCAAACGTGCACTTGATTTTATTCCAGATGGTGCGTCTATCGTTCTAGATGCCGGAAGTACGCCCATGATCCTTGCAGAACTGCTCGCTAAGAAATCAGGCTATACGATTTTCACAAATTCTGCTCCTGCTCTTCATGCTCTCTTGGAAAGTGATAACGATATCTTTGTTCTCGGCGGTCACTTGCGTAAGAGCAGCGGTGCAATGCTTGGTGCATGGACAAACGCAATGCTTGAGAATATTCATCCAGACATTGCGATCATCGGTACTGATGCATGCACACCTACTGGTCCTATGGTAACACCATATGAAGAAGTAACCGTAAAACGCAACATATTCTCAGTATCACAAAAAACTATTCTTCTTGCAGACAGCACGAAATTTGAAAAGACGGCAGCATTTCTTGTTTGTGACTGGGATGATATTGATGTTCTGGTAACTGATTCTAATGTATCACAAGATGTACTTGAAGAATATCAGAACCGTGTGATGATCACTGTGGCTGATCGTGATTTGACGTAGTCTATCATGTATATGAGAAAAACGAAATAATAGAACAGAGGATCCAGACCAGAAATAGAATCTGGAGATGGACTGGTAGACATTCTGATCGAGACAGACGATCCAGATGCAGGAATCATAATAGAACTAAAATATGCCCAAACATTTCAGGGGCTTTCTAAAGCTTGCGAAAAAGCAATGCAGCAGATTAGGGAACGCCGGTATGATGAACGCTTAAGAAATGAAGGACGAAATGATATTCTTGCATATGGAATTGCTTTTTGCAAGAAAAAATGTAAGGTGGTTGTGGAACGGCTATAGAGAATAAAAAGAAAGCTTTGAGCATTACTCAGAGCTTTCTTTTATTACAAAACTTGATCCTACTGCTACATTCTTTCCTGCACGTACATTTTGCAAGAAAATATCATTTGCCTGAACTACGTTTGAAAGGTCATGTTCTTTAATCGGTGGGGATAAATAGTTTACATCCTGTAGAAACGACTACCTCATCTGGTGTTCCTTCTTTTATCATCTCTGGTGTTAATTCTGTATTTAATTTCACTGTCACACCCTTCCGCTTGAAAATTCTTAATTTTATACGAGAATGTCTTCAGGTATTCATAAAAACATAAAAAAAGATAGAGGTACGAAATGATAGAATTCCATAGGATTTTTTGCAAAATCGCAGCCAACACGGGCACTGTTTGAACGCAGTGAGTTGTGCAGGAGTGTTGGCGGATCAGCGTTTTGCAAAAAATCCGTCAATGGAATTCGTTTTTCGTACCTCTATCTTTCTTTGTGTTTTTATGAATACTCGATACATTTCCGTTATACAACTTAAAATTTCAAAGCACTTTTCTTTTTTGTATACATACCATGATAGTATAAAAGAAGAAAAGGAAAATAGAGATGAATCAATGTTATTGTGATCGATCATCAGGAATGTGTGAGTATGGTCATCGGCATGGTGGAGTGGATTCTATGCCGGTTGCTATGCAGTATGTTCCATGGCAGCATTGGAGCAGGATTTATAGTCCGGAAGAAGGATTACAATGTGGAACGATCTTTCCAGAGTTGAATAAACCATTTTATGGGAAAGGGGCGTGCCGGTAATGAATCAGTATGATAAGAAAAAGTTGTTAAATTATATTGATGCAGTCAGCTTTGCATTGATTGATACGAATCTGTATCTCGATACACACCCAAATGACAAAAAAGCAATGGACCATTTTAATCAATATCAGAAGGCAAGAAAGCAGGCATTAAAAGAATATGCGAGAAATTTTGAACCATTGACGATTGATAGTGCAGATATAGATGATCATTTTACATGGGCAACGGATTCTTGGCCATGGATGAAGAGGGGAGGTTGTTGATATGTGGAATTATGAAAAACGATTGGAGTTTCCGGTAAATATCAAACGAACAGATCCCAAGATGGCACAATTGATCATTACGCAGTATGGTGGTCCAGATGGGGAATTAGGAGCTTCGATGCGGTATTTGTCGCAGCGATTTGCGATGCCATATAAAAATGTTTGTGGGGTGCTAACCGATATAGGTACAGAAGAATTAGCTCACTTGGAAATGGTCTGTACGATCGTGCATCAGTTAACTAGAGATCTAACTCCAGAACAGGTGAAAAAATCAGGGTTTGGAGCTTACTATGTAGATCATACAGCAGGTGTATGGCCACAAGCAGCAAGTGGTGTACCGTTTAGCGCAGCGACGTTTCAGTCTGTGGGAGATCCGATTACAGATTTAAGTGAAGACCTTGCTGCAGAACAAAAAGCAAGAACAACGTATGATAATTTGTTAAGGCTTATTGATGATCCAGATGTTAGAGAGCCACTGAAATTCTTACGAGAAAGAGAAATCGTGCATTTCCAGAGATTTGGTGAAGCACTGAGGACTGTACAGGATCATTTGGATTCTAAGAATTTTTATGCGATCAATCCAGCATTTGATCATAGTGGTAATTCTCTTAAATTATATATGTCTTTTTGACTATCTTTTTATATCTTCTTAAATGTCCGTAAAGCCTTATTTTATCGGCTCTACGGGCATTTTGCTTTTGTTGTAAACCTCACATATCTAGGTCTATCTTCTTATATTTTCGCTATCAAGCGTGGTT
>ERZ779866.3544-NODE-3544-length-12550-cov-3.221609_pt1 | contig 12550 bp, 7 predicted proteins | sample MGYA00511248_ERZ779866 | MGnify/ENA primary metagenome ERZ779866 (study PRJEB29588, sample SAMEA2155758) | human gut metagenome | biome: human gut; feature: human-associated habitat; material: faeces | place: Denmark | collected 2008/2010 ... | reverse complement strand
TTCAATGGATCCACCCTTAGGGTCCTTGGCACCATAGACTACTTTTTTTATTCTAGACTGCAGTATTGCTCCCGCACACATGGGACACGGTTCAAGAGTCACATAAAGTTCACAATCATCTAATCTCCAGCTTCCTAGTTTGCGACAAGCTTTTTCGATTGCCAGTATCTCAGCATGAGCAGTTGACATCTGTTTTTTTTCACGCAAGTTATGTGCTCTCGCAATAACTTGATTATCATAAACGATTACCGCACCGATCGGCACCTCATCTTTCTTGAATGCTTTTTCTGCCTCTTTCATAGCATTGTTGAATGCTTCCAAATCAGCCAAAACAAAGAAGTAATCGCGATTTAGTAATTCGTCAAAAATAGGCTTAAACAGCGACGGAGAATCCTTTTCGCAAAAGAGGTTTGAGTTAATCGCATTCAAGATGCGTTTAATATACTCAGATTCTTCATAAATTTTGCGCGGATTATATGTCGGGCGCATTTCCTGAATCTCATTCTCGCGCAGGCCGAACAGGAAGAAATTGTCTTCACCGACGGCTTCGCGGATTTCAATATTCGCACCGTCGTATGTCCCGACCGTCAAAGCGCCGTTTAAGGCAAATTTCATATTGCCCGTGCCGGAAGCTTCAAAGCCGGCCGTTGAAATCTGCAGGCTGACGTCTGCCGCCGGAATAAGCACTTCCGCAACGGAAACCTTATAGTCCGGGATAAAGACGACTTTCAGAGAGTCTCCGACTTTTGCATCGTTATTGACGACTTGCGCCACATTGTTTATCAGTTTGATAATAAGTTTGGCAAAAGTATAAGACGGTGCCGCTTTTCCCGCAAAAATATATGTTTTGGGACAAATCGGCCGTACGTTGTCGCGTACAATTGCCAGATATTCGCCGATAACCTGCAAGATAGCCATTAACTGCCGCTTGTATTCATGAATACGCTTAGCCTGTACTACAAACATGCTGTTTGTCGTAACGGCAACGTTTGTACGCTTAAAGATTTCATGGCGCAGCAGCTCCTTGTTGGTTTTCTTAATTTTCATAAAACGCTTAACAAAATCTGCATCGTCAGCAAAGTCGGCAATTTTGCTCAACAGTTCCAAATGGGAAATCCAGTCTTTGCCGATTTTGTCGGAGATAAGAGTCGCCAAATTCGTATTAGCATGCAAAAGCCAGCGTCTTGGCGTAATGCCGTTGGTAATATTGGTGAATTTTTCCGGCCAGAGTTCATAAAATTCCGGTACCAGCGAGGTCTTAATCAGCTCGGAGTGAATTTTGGCCACGCCGTTAACCGAGAATGAACCGACAATGGACAGGTTGGCCATACGGATAATCTGGTTTTCGCCGTCGCCGACCACAATGGAAACCTTGTTAAGCTTTTCGGAATCATTGCCGAATTTTTCCTTGGCAAATTCAATAAAGCGACGGTTTATTTCATAGATAATCTGCAAATGTCTGGGCAGGAGTTCCTGGAAAATGCGGGCCGGCCAGGTTTCCAGCGCTTCAGGCAGCAACGTATGGTTGGTATAGGCAAAAACTTTGGTGACAATGTCCCAGGCGCTGTCCCAGTCCTGACCGTGAATGTCAACCAGCAGACGCATCATTTCGGGAATGGCGATTGCCGGGTGCGTATCGTTCAGCTGAACGCAGACCATGTCCGGCAGGTGCTTGAAGTCGTTGCTCTTTTCGAGGAAACGGCGGATGATGTCCTGCATTGCGCAGGAAACAAAGAAATACTGCTGGGTCAGACGCAGTTTTTTACCGGATTCTACGGCATCGGACGGATACAGAACCTTGGAAATCGTTTCGGTGGCGATTTTGTCTTTTACCGCGTCGATGTAACCGCCTTCGTTAAAGATGTTGATGTCGAGTTCGTCGTCAGTCTTGGCTGAAAACAGACGCAGATAGTTAACGGCTTTGCCGTTGTAGCCGACAATCGGAAAATCGTAAGGAACACCGTAAATGTTTTTGGTGTTCATCCAGATATAGTTTTTGTTGCCGTTTCCGTCGTCCATAACCTCGACGTCGCCACCGATCGGAATACGGACAGTGCGGTCGGGGTGGGCAAACTGCCACGGAGAATCTTCGCCGAGCCAGGTATCCGCCTGTTCAACCTGATAACCGTTTTCAAACTTTTGCTTAAACAGGCCGTACTGATAGTTGATGCCGTAACCGAACCCGGGGATGCCGAGAGAAGCCATGGAGTCCAGATAACATGCGGCCAAACGTCCGAGGCCGCCGTTGCCGAGTGCCGGGTCATATTCGGTGTCAAAGATTTCCTGCAGAGAAATATCGGGCATTCCTTCAATCTTAATGTCTTTCATAATGTCAAACAGCCCCAGCGAATGCAGGTTGTTTTCAAGGGAACGTCCGATCAGATATTCCACCGAGAGGTAATAAATTCTCTTGGTGTTGCATTTGTTATAACGTGCCATGGTTTCATACATCTTGTCCATCGCAAATTCCCTGACTGCCAGCGCAATGGCGTTAAGCGCCTCTTCCTTGTTAATTTCGCTGGTTCTTTTGCCGATGAAATATTTGATGTAATGTTCGATAGAAAGTTTTAATCTGGCCTTGTCAATTTCGCTGATTATGGCAGAATCTTTTTTGCTCAATGTCATCTCCTTAAATTTGTCAATACATACTTGTTTATCCCACACCCTAGAAGAAATTGTTTGAAATATAGTTAATAACATATGACATTATTTGCAACAATAAATGTTTTAGTTATGGATTTTTAACAAATAACGTTGCAAAATAAACACAATTAAATATAATTGCCTTAACTTTTTTTGAATATATCAGAGGTTGAAATATATGAAAAAGACTTTTCTTGCCGGTTTGCTGATGGCAACCGCCATTTCGGGTACGGCTCAGGCGCAGAATATTTTCGAGGCCTTGAGCGAAACTTATAAAACCAATCCGACCCTGCAGTCTCAGCGCGCTTATCAGCGGTCCGTCGATGAAAACGTGGCCATTGCCCGGTCCGGATACCGTCCGACAATAGCGTTGACGGCCGGTTATACCGACGCTAACGGTAAAACCAAAAACAACAAGGTCGGCGACACCACCAACGATAATGACCAGACATCCATCGGTGCCAAAATTACCCAGCCGCTTTTTAACGGTTTTCAGACCATGAACAGCGTCAAGGCCGCGGACAGCCAGGTTCGCGCCGGACAGAACAGTTTGTATAATGTCGAACAGAGCGTTTTTCTGGAAGCCGCGACCGCCTATATGGACGTTCTCCGCGACACCGCCATTGTCAAACTGCAGAAAAATAATGAACAGTTGTTGAAAAAGCGTCTGGACGAAACCATTCAGCGTTTTAACGTCGGCGAGGTAACCAGAACCGACGTCTCCCAAGCGCGGGCGCGTCATGCTCAGGCCGTTTCCGACCGCATTGCCTCCGAGGGAACGCTGGCCGCTTCCAAAGCGGTTTATACCAGGGTAATCGGCTCTGAGCCTGAAAATCTGGAAGAACCGAAGTCCATTTCGGGAATGCTGCCCAAAAACATTAACGAAGCCATGACTTTTGCCATGGATAACAACTATTCCATCAAACAGTATAAAAACCTGTTTAACGCAGCGTCATATACGGTTGCCGTCAATAACGGCGCCTTGTTGCCTTCCGTTACCTTGGACGGTTCTGCCACCAAGAACTATGCGGATTATGAACGCAAGGCCGGCACGGATAAGACCGACAACCTCGAAATCGGCGTTAATATGACGGTTCCTCTGTACGATGCCGGCGAAAATCGCGCCAAAATCCGCCAGAGCAAATATCTGAAATGGCAGGCGCAGGAGCAATTGCTTGAAACCGAACGCGAAGTCCGGGCAACCGTGACCAGCGCTTGGGAATATATGGTTTCCAACGATTCTAAAATCAAATCCATCATTGAACAGGTCAAAGCCAACGAAATTGCGCTTGACGGTGTTCAAAAAGAAGAAGCGCTCGGTAACCGTACGATTCTTGACGTATTGGACGCTTATCAGGAACTGCTCAATTCCAATGTTGAAGAAGTCAAGGCTCGCCGCGACTATTATGTTTCCGGTATGAACCTGCTGTTGGCCATGGGCAAATTGACGGCCGAAGACCTGAAACTTGACGTTGAACTGTATAATGCCGACGAATATTATCAGGATACAAAAGGTAAGTGGCTGTCATTATCTATTGATTAATAAAAAAATATTGTTAATCTAAATAACAGGTATAATTTTAATTGGAAACAAAGAAGATGGCTGAAGAAAAGCAAGAAGATTTATCAATGGAAGACATCCTATCTTCAATCAAAGACATTTTGGACAAGGATGCCGAAGGCCAGGCCGGCAATGCCGCCTCGGCAACGGCTCCCGTTCCGCCGCAAACGCCGGCGCCGGTTTCCGCTTCCAAACCTGCGGCTGTTGTGTCTCAGACCGAAACGGCTGAGCCTGAACCGGAAGAAGATGTTTACAATCTGTCCAAAGCCATGATTATTGATGACGGCGATCCGCTGTTGAGCAGTCTGAATGATTCTTCGTCTGAAAACGAAGATATTGATTTGAAGCTGGATGACGTTGATGCCAATCTGGAAGACCTTAATCTTGACGATCTTCCGGAGGTGCCTGTTGCCGCGGATGAGAGCAAAAATAACGTTCAGCCTGTTGCCGTAGATTCTGTTCCGGCCGTTTCAAAACCGGAAGCGCCCGTGTCGGCAATTGTCCTGCCTGCGGATGAAGAAGCAAAAGTTGAAGCTGTGCCGGTCGAAGATGAGGCAGATCCGCTGGATCATCTTTCCGATTCCCCGGTTTTTGAAATTGAAGAGCTTGATTCTTTGCCTGCGGAAGCGCCCGTTGACGAACCGGCAAACGACAGAGATGAAGTTTCTGCCAATATAGATGAAATATTAAACTCGGCATCAAAGGTAATTTATGCCGATACCGAGCCCAAAGCGCCGACTGCCGCTGCAAAAACAGTTGAAGAAAAGGCGCCGGAAGAAAACGGGCTGCCGAAAATCGAAGAAACGGTTCAAAACTCTGCCGAAGATGACGCTGCGGACGTTTCCGCCAACATCATCAGCAACTTTGCCAAGATGTTTGCCGAGAAGAAAGAAGACATTGCCGCTGCCGAAACTGCCGCGCCGGCTGTTGCGGACTTCAGCGCAGTCAAGTTTCTCGGAGAGGGTTCCAAAACCATTGAGCAGGTCGTCGAAAACGTTATCCGCGAGATAATCTCTTCAACCGTCAGTGACGAGCTGGCGGCAAATGTAGACATAATTGCCTTTGCCAAGGAAGAAATTGAGGCGCAGACCAAAGAATGGCTTGACGCCAACCTTCCGAGCGTGGTCGAAAATGCCGTTCAAAAAGAAATTGAACGAGTGATGGCAAAGGTTGGCAAATAGCTATTTCTTTAGTTGCCGGCCTGTGTTTTTTTATTGCCCCCAAATTAATTTTTGAGGGCATTTTGCGGTTTAAGAAATTTATAAAAAGTGTAAAAACAGGAAATAATCAATGTTGGAAAAAAATTACAATCCTAAAGACTTTGAAGAAAAAATTTATGAAAAATGGGAGCAGAGCGGCGCTTTCAAGCCTGATATGCGCTCGTCATCGGAGGCTTTTTCAATCGTTATTCCGCCGCCGAACGTCACCGGCGTGCTGCATATGGGGCATGCGTTGGATGACACCCTGCAGGACATTCTCGTCCGCTATAACCGTATGCTGGGCAAAAAGGTCTTATGGCAGCCGGGCACCGACCATGCCGGCATTGCCACTCAGATGGTGGTTGAACGCAATCTGGCCAAAGAGGGGATTACCCGCCATGACCTGGGGCGTGAAAAATTTGTTGAAACCGTCTGGAAATGGAAAGAACAAAGCGGCGGCACCATTTGTAAGCAGTTGCGCCGTTTGGGGGCTTCCTGCGACTGGTCGCGCGAACGTTTTACCATGGACGAGGGGTTGTCGCGCGCTGTTCGCAAAATCTTTGTCAACCTGTATAAAGACGGCCTGATTTACAAAGCCAAAAAACTGGTCAACTGGGATTCCAAATTTATGACGGCTGTTTCCGATTTGGAGGTTGTCCAAAAGGAAACCGTCGGCAAAATGTATTATTACAAATATCCGATTGAGGGTGAAGACGGACAATATATCCATATTGCCACCACGCGTCCGGAAACCATGTTTGGTGATACAGCCGTAGCCGTTTCCAAGGAAAATGAAAAGCTCAAACACCTGATCGGCAAGAACTGCATCATTCCGATTATTAACCGGTCCATTCCGATTATTGCCGACGAGCACGCCGATCCCGAAAAAGGCACCGGCGCGGTGAAGATTACGCCGGCGCATGACTTTAACGACTTTGAGGTCGGCAAACGCCACAATCTGCCGATGATCAACGTGCTGAATCCGGATGCGACGCTGAACGAAAACACGCCCTATCCCGGTATGACCACCATGGAAGCTCGCGCCAAAACCATTGAAACGCTGACCGAAATGGGGTTGATGGACAAGATTGAAGATCACCCGATGGTTATTCCTTACGGTGACCGTTCCGGCGTGGTTATTGAGCCGCTAATGACCGACCAGTGGTTTGTCGATGCACCGACTTTGGCCAAAGAAGCCATTCGCGCGGTTGAAGACGGCGAGATGGAATTTGTTCCGAAGTCCTATGAAAAGACCTATTTCGAATGGATGCGCAACATTCAGCCCTGGTGCATCTCCCGTCAGCTTTGGTGGGGACACCAGATGCCGATTTGGTATGGTCCCGACGGTCACATCTTTTGCGAAGAAAATGCCGAAGAAGCGCAGGCGGCTGCCGATGCGTTTTATGGCAGACGCGAAGAACTGACGCGTGAAACCGATGTTCTGGACACGTGGTTCTCCTCAGGCCTGTGGGCTTTTTCCACCTTGGGCTGGCCGGACAAGACCGAATTTCTGGACACTTTTTATCCGACCTCGGTTCTGGTTACTGGTTTTGACATCATCTTCTTCTGGGTCGCCCGTATGATGATGATGAGTATGTATATGATGAAACGCGTTCCGTTCAGAAAATGCTATATTCACGGTCTGGTTCGTGACGAGCAGGGACGTAAAATGTCAAAATCCAAAGGCAATACCGTCGATCCGATGGAAACCATTGAAAAATACGGTGCCGATGCGTTGCGTTTCTTCATGGCGGCCATGGAAACCCAGGGACGCGACGTCAACATGAGCGAAAACCGCATTGCCGGTTACCGCAACTTTGCTACCAAACTGTGGAATGCGGCTCGCTTTGGCGAAATGAACGAATGTCGTTTGGTTGAAGGTTTTAACGAAACCGCAGTCAAACATTCGGTCAACAAGTGGATTATTGCCAAGGTTAAGCAGACGACCAGAGAACTGACGTCCAATCTGAACGCTTTTCGTTTTTCCGATGCGGCCAATGACGTTTATCAGTTTGTCTGGGGCTCTTTCTGCGACTGGTACATTGAAATGATTAAGCCGATTTTCTACGGCGATAACGAAGCGGAAAAGGCCGAAACCCGCGCCGCTTTCGCCTGGGTTTTGAACCGTATTCTGATTATTCTGCATCCGTTTATGCCTTTCATCACCACCGAACTGTGGAACGAAAGCGGAGACAAGCGCTGCTGTGAGCTGATTAAGGCGCCGTGGCCGTTAAACGATACGGTTGACGAAACCGCGCTGAACGATATTGACTGGACCATTGAATTGATTTCTTCCGTTCGTTCTCTGCGCGCGGAAATGAACATTCCCGCCTCTTCAAAGTTGACGGTTTTGCTTAAAGGCGCCAATGCGGAATCAATCGGCCATCTGGAGAGCTTCGGCAACATTATCCGTTCGCTGGCTCGTCTGGAGAAAATTGAAGCCTATGACGGCGATATCACTTCCGATATGGCTCAGGCCGTTTTCAAAGAAGCCGTTATTCTGCTGCCGTTGAAAGGCGTGGTTGATTTTGCCGCCGAACGCGAACGCTTGAATAAAGAATTGGAAAGCCTGAACAAAAACCTTGAGGGCTATGCCCGCAAGCTTGGCAATCCGAGCTTTGTCGAACGTGCGCCGGCAGCGGTTGTTGAGGAAGAAAAACGCCGTCAGGCCGAGGCGCTGGACAATAAGGCCAAGGTTGAAGAGGCACTGGCCCGCATTGCCAACTTCTAGTCGGGCAATCTGAAGAACGTAAAAAATCCGCCGGTTTCTCGGCGGATTTTTTTGTTTTCAAACCGGCTTTAACGTTCGGCGGTTTTTCGCCGCAGCGGCATATTTACCGTTGTCGGCAGTTTAAAGTCAGGAGATATGGCGTCGGAAAGATCCGTTTTCTCACCGCCAATTTCAAACGTTAAAAATTCTTTGAAGATTTTCAGATACATCTCTCTGGCTTTGTCCGTGCTTTTACCGTCCTTTTCATCCTGATAGACGCCGAACTGATGTTCAAAATCACCTTGCGGACCATAATAGCTTTGCCGGTCGGAATTGGACATCCAAAGGTTAAACTGTTCTCTGACATAACCTCTGCCTTCTTCGGCGTTGTGTACCTTTTCTTGGATTTGTTCGTTGCACGTGGCCGAAATCTCATCAATAAAACATTTTCTCATATAAAATTCCCGGTCAAGCGCATCATCATCGGTATGAACCTGGTCAAAGATAATGGCATTTTGATAATGTTTTAATTCGTGCCGGGCCGATTTCAGCGGATGAACCGCCCGCAGCTTTTTAAAATGCCGGATAATGTTCTGCACCCGGTCTTTTTCTTTTTCGGAAAGGCTTTCTTGTGTTTGGGCGTCGATAAACAGGCCAAAGCCGTTGATGATGATTTCCGGAACAATTTTGTTGGGTTTGAATACGGCAATGGTTCGCGGCAGTTCCGTTTCGTGTCCGCAAATGTCTTTCAAAACGATTTCCCCGTCATTTTTACGCCGCTCAATGACATAACTGTACGGATAAAAATGCAGTTTAACGCCCTTTTCCCGCACAATCTGCGGAATATCCCGGTCGGGGAGGGAAAATTCCTGCGAAAAAAGCAGCGGTATCCCTTTTTTGGGGAATATGTAATCACTTTCGCGGCCGACGCCGTTTTTGAGCCTGTTGATATACATTCTGTTCTCCTTAACGGAAATTATATTACATTTTGAGCCGGGAATAAACAAAAAAAGACTGTTCCGTCAGGAAACAGTCTCTTTTTTGTCGGTCATAGAGATAAGCCTTTTACGCAGTAACCTGCTGATATAACGGCGCAGATTAAGGCCGTAATATGACATGAGTAATATTCTGGCACAATCTATGTTGAAAAAGCAGTTCAACATATTCAGGTAGAATAAGACGCTGAATTTGTATTCCGCATGCCGTCCGGAGTATTTTTCTGTCAGCAGAGACCAAAAATCATCAGCTTCGGCAAAGTTGTACATATTGACAATAGCCGCGGCAACGGAAAAACTGCCGTAAATGGGAATCAGTGCCGTCTGATAAGCGCCCTGAGCCATCAGCCCCAGACTAAATCCGATCGCGACAATGATAAGATACAAACACCACAGCAGCAGTTTTTTGAAGCCGGCTTTTTTTACCTGCCGGCCGAATATCGTCCCGATAATGCCGCTGAGCAAAAACAGCCCCAAACCGATGGCTGCGGGAAACCAGAATTTTGTTTGCCATACAATCATCGGCAGCGAGAGATAAACGCCGCCCAAAGCTGAAATTAACAGCAGCATCCATGTTTTGTTCAAACGGGAAATCACGAACGGGAACAATAAAAAGCCCAGACACAAAATACCGATGACCGAGGTTTTGATAGGCATAACCGCGTCATTGGCAATCCAGTTCGGAAAATTAACGTAAATCATCTTTCCGATAAAAACGGATAACCCGAACATTATCAGGCTTTCCAAGACTATAAAAGCCCTAAACCTGAGAACTTCTCTTTTGTTGATAATAATTTTTTCCATATCCATATTGTTAATTATAATATTTTATAAGCCTTATAGCAGAAAATGCGTCAAAATACAAGCGCTTTGTCCGCCATAAAAAAAGACTGTCTCCTTATGGGACAGTCTTTGGGGTTTGCCGTTTTGTTGCCGTGATTTTGGCAACAAGGCGCACCGCGTCGGGATAAAAAATCATGCCTGTCAGATTTATGAACATCTCAAATCCCCAATCCGGAAGCGGAGCTTCAATTTGAGCCTTTTGCCGCGCCGGTCGCAGAAAATCGTCATATTTCTGAATTTCTTTCATATTATGCATGGCAAAGATAATGCAAAGAGCCAGCGATATGACATAGCAGCCGTATATTCCGTATATGTTGCAAAAAAATTCAACGATACAGGCCGCTGCCAGCAAAATCGCGGAAAAAGCCGGCCGTCTGATACCGTTCAGTTTGGAGCGATAGCGAAGGCCGGCATAAGCCGAGAACAAGAACAAAATTGCCGCGGCTGCATATAAGCAGAAAATTGCCAATATTCCCCATTTTACCGTAATCCAGAAGATAATAATGCCGGTTGCGGCGGCATACAGCCCTCGGTAAAGCATAATGCCCCGGGCTTCTATCCGCGGCTTTTGAACGGCGATAAAAAACAGTAAAAAAGACGATACCAGAAATGTAATATGAAAAAACGGGTTGTCCCGAAAATATTCTCCCAGCAGCAGGTTCAGCAAAAAAGCGGTTGCCAGCGAAATCAAAACCCAGACGCCCGACAGGCGGAACGCCTTTAACAAAACGCTCATTCTGTCCCGAGCAGAGAGCCAATAATATGTTTCATCCATAATGTATATATAATTTATAGTTTTCTGAACCGGATTTATATCAAAATTGGTAGGTAATTGCAATAAAAAAAAGGCCGGAAAGTCCCGGCCTTTCGAAAGAACGTGTTGTTTTTACTTTTTCTTTCCGAGCAATCTCAAAAACATAAGCAGCAGGTTAATAAAATCCAGATACAGGGACAAAGCGCCCCAAACGGCGATTTTCTTGCAGGTTTCCGTATCGTTGTATGCGTTCAGCTGCTCTTTGATTTTCTGCGTGTCATAAGCCGTCAACCCGGTAAAAACCAATATGCCGATGATTGAGACCACAAAGTCCAGCATACTGCTTCGCAGGAAGATGTTAACCAGCATGGCAATAATGATGCCGATTAAAGCCATAATCAGAATATTGCCCCAAGACGAAAGGTCTTTTTGCGTAACCGTACCGTAGAAGGACATCACGCCGAAAGTTCCCGAGGTTATGGCAAAACATTGAATAATGCTCGCTTCCGTATAAACCATAAAGATGGAACTCAAAGACGCGCCCATTAACAGACTGAACACGATAAAGAAAATAAACGTCGCGCCGGAATCCATGTCATTGATAAAACCGGCCGCCAACAGCATCAGCAGCGGCGCCAGCAGCACGATCCATCCGGCAATGCTTAATGTCGCCATACCGTTTTCATCCGGTGTGTACAAAAACTGGTTAAACTCCGGCACATAAGCAAACACCCATGCCGCCACGGCCGAAACAATCAAACCCAAACACATATAACCATACACTTTGGTCATGGTTATAACCTGAGCTTCAGCTCTCCGTAAAACACTACTCATAATAATTCGAATTAATTGTTAATATTAAACGTAAAATAAACGCCTGTCATTTTATCGCAAAAGAAGAGGAGCGTCAATATGAAGATAAAAAAAGACCGGAATTGCTTCCGGTCTTTCTTCATTTGGCCAAAATCTCTGAAATTAGCTGGCTTTTTTGCAAGAGCAGCAGCAACCGTTGTTGCATTTCAGAATGGATTTTCCGGCATATACAGCCATATCGCCGAGTTCTTCTTCAATACGAATCAACTGGTTGTATTTTGCCATACGGTCGGTACGGGACATAGAACCGGTCTTAATCTGTCCGCAGTTGGTTGCGACGGCAATGTCGGCAATCGTAGCATCTTCCGTTTCTCCGGAACGGTGAGACAAAACGGCGGTATATTTGTTGCGCTGAGCAAGGTCAACGGCTTTCATCGTTTCGGACAGGGTGCCGATTTGGTTAACCTTAACCAGAATGGAGTTGGCAACGCCTTTTTCAATGCCCATGGCCAGACGTTTCGGGTTGGTAACGAACAAATCGTCGCCGACAAGCTGAATTCTGTCGCCGAGAGCGTCAGTCAGCATTTTCCAGCCTTCCCAGTCGTCTTCGGCCATACCGTCTTCAATGGAGAAAATCGGGAATTTGTCGCACAGGCCTTTGTAGAATTCGACCATCTGAGCGTTGGTGTAAGATTTGCCTTCGCCCTTCATTTCATATTTGCCGTTCTCATAGAACTCGGAAGAAGCGGCGTCCATGGCCAGAACAACGTCTTCACCGGGTTTGTAACCGGCAGCTTTGATTGCTTCGACGATGAAGGTCAGAGCTTCTTCGGCAGACTTCAGGTTCGGAGCAAAACCGCCTTCGTCGCCGACGTTGGTATTATGGCCGGCAGCTTTCAGGTTTTTCTGCAGGGTATGGAAAATTTCGGCGCCCATGCGGATGGCTTCGCGTACGGACGGAGCGGAAACCGGCATAATCATAAATTCCTGAATGTCAATCGGGTTGTCTGCATGTTTGCCGCCGTTAACGAT
>ERZ779866.3540-NODE-3540-length-12571-cov-3.170182_pt1 | contig 12571 bp, 11 predicted proteins | sample MGYA00511248_ERZ779866 | MGnify/ENA primary metagenome ERZ779866 (study PRJEB29588, sample SAMEA2155758) | human gut metagenome | biome: human gut; feature: human-associated habitat; material: faeces | place: Denmark | collected 2008/2010 ... | reverse complement strand
TCTGGACTGGCTGCTGGACATTCCCTGGAAAAAACGTTCCAAGGTCAACAAAGACCTCAACAAGGCTTTGGAGATTTTGGAAAAAGACCATTACGGCCTGGAAAAGGTCAAGGAAAGAATTGTCGAATATCTGGCCGTGCAGGCGCGCGCGGACAAGGTCAAGGGACCTATTTTATGTCTGGTCGGCCCTCCGGGCGTGGGCAAAACGTCGCTGGGCAAATCCATTGCCCGGGCAACCGGCAGAAGCTTTGTCCGGGCTTCGCTCGGCGGTATGCGCGACGAGGCGGAAATCAGAGGGCATCGCAGAACCTATATCGGTTCCATGCCGGGCAAGATCATCAAAGGCATGAAAAAGGCCGCTACCTCCAATCCGCTGTTTCTGCTTGACGAGATAGACAAGCTGGGCAACGACTATCGCGGCGATCCGTCGTCCGCGCTGCTGGAGGTGCTTGACCCCGAGCAGAACTCAAGCTTCAACGATCATTATCTGGAAGTGGACTATGACCTTTCGGACGTTATGTTCGTGACGACGGCCAATTCGCTCGATATGCCGCGGCCGCTGCTTGACCGTATGGAAATCATCCGACTGTCGGGATATACGGAAGAGGAAAAAATCGAAATAGCCAAACGGCATTTGATTCCGAAAATATTTAACGAAAACGCGGTTAAAAAACAAGAACTGGATATTTCCGAAGACGCCATCCGCGACATTATCCGCTATTATACCCGCGAGGCCGGCGTGCGTAACCTGGAAAGGGAACTTTCGACGATTGCCCGCAAGGCGGTTAAGGAAATTTTGCTTTCTCAGGGTAAGAAGACCAAAGTAAACGTTACGCCGAAAAATCTGGAGAAATATCTGGGTGTCATCAAGTATCGTTACGGCGAAGCGGAACAAAAGGATCATGTCGGCGTGACGACGGGGTTGGCCTGGACGGAAGTCGGCGGCGATATCCTGTTTATTGAAGCGGTCGATATGCCGGGCAAGGGCAAAGTTACCGAAACCGGCAAACTCGGCGACGTGATGAAGGAATCCATTGAGACGGCTTATTCGGTTGTCCGGGCGCATTGCCGGGAACTGGGGATTAATCCGGAGATTTTCGAGAAAACGGACATTCATGTTCACGTTCCCGAAGGTGCAACGCCGAAAGACGGTCCTTCCGCCGGTATTGCCATGTATACGACATTGGTTTCGGTGCTGACCAAAATTCCGGTCCGGAAAGATGTGGCCATGACCGGCGAAATTACGCTGCGGGGCAGGGTTCTGCCGATCGGCGGTCTGAAGGAAAAGCTTTTGGCAGCTTTGCGCGGCGGAATAAAAACGGTAATTATACCGAAAGACAACGAAAAGGATTTGGCCGAGATTCCGGACAATGTCAAAAAAGGCATGAAGATTATTCCGGTTTCGGAAGTCAGCGAGGTAATAAATATTGCGCTGAACGAAAAGGTGGAACCTTTGAAACAAATATGCCGCTGTGAAGACGTTATAGAGCCGGTATGCGGTCAGCGTCAGTGATATTTTGCGGTATAAGAAGCAAAAGACCCGGAATCTTTAAGGATTTCGGGTCTTTTATCGTAAAAATCAGAATCGCCGGCATAAGATTAAATATTGCTTAAAAACATTGCCAGGCTTGATTTAGCTGTGAATAAGTGCATAAAAAGTGTTGGAGAGGGGGTATTGAGATGAAAAATGTGCACTTTTTTGTATGTAACCATTGATTTTGTTTGACTTCTAAAAAAAATCACGCTTAAATTTTTGTGTGAAGCCGATAAAGGCTTTCCAATGGTTTATAACTTATATTTAGAGGGAGTCCTCACCGTGAATAAAAATGAACTCATTTCTAGCATTGCTAACGAAACTGGCTTGACAAAAACCGATTCAGCCAAAGCTGTTGACGCTTTTGTTGCTTCTATCACTAAAGCTTTGAAATCCGGCGACGAAGTTCGTCTGGTTGGTTTTGGTACTTTTGCCGTTACCAAACGTTCTGCTACTACCGGCCGCAATCCGCGTACCGGCGCCGCCATTAAGATTCCTGCCCGCAAGCAGGCTAAATTCAAAGCCGGTAAAGCTCTTCAGGATTCTGTAAACTAATTTAAGTCAGGGTCGGTTCGTCCGGCCCTTTAGTTTATGATCCTGGTATTATTTTTGAATGCAAAAGCGGATACGATGTGTGTATCCGCTTTTTTTTCTTTATTTTGTCAATTTTCTGTGTTATAGTTATATTAATCCTGATAAACAACGTGTTGCAGAGGTTAATATGAAAAAGTTTAAACTTGCGTCAGATAAGATGAAAAAAGTTTTTCGCGGGGCTCTGATTGCCGGCGTGGCGATGATGGCGATGGGCACGCCGCAGCAGGCTCAGGCGCAGAGCCTTTTGGACCGTTATAAAAACAGCGGCATTCATAAAATCATTAAGGGTGTTACGGATGTCTTGGCAGACGTCAACAATACGACGGCATATGCCCGGGGTGACGTTGCCGGTATCAGAGTGTATGGCAACAGTGTGAGAAGCAACGTGCAGGGTGTTTCCATGGAGGTGGAAGATTTGACGGGTATTTCTTTGAAAAGCCAGAGAAATCAGGTTGATGACAATACCGCGGAGCAGAAGTTGCAGAGACGCAGACAGCAGGTTGCTTCGACCAAACAAAGCATGGCGGCGGCCAGAAGCAGCGGAGGTCAGAATCGGGCAGCCGTGTCTACCGGACAAAACGCTGCGGTCAGGGAAATTTCACTTGATCAACTGGTGAAAATGAGCGGCAGTGTTCAGCGCCAGGAAACAGGAACCGTAAGGTCAAACGCCAATGCAGGCCAGAACAGGGGAACGGCCTCGGTTAGCCTGAATGATTTGGTTCAGAGAATGAACAAGACGCGTTAATAAAGCAAGCCTTGAAAAAAAGCGCCGTTTAAATCGGCGTTTTTTTTGTATAATTTTTTTTCGAAATTTTGTCATTTTTCTCTTGAATACATTTGCAATATGTGTTATATATTAACCCATGCAGTAAGAAATTATCTTTATTATTAACATAAAATACCAGAAATTATGGCAAAGTATTCAAAAAAACAGTTGAAAGAGATTGAAGGTAACGCAAAGAACGCAGGTTTGGAAAAATTCCGTCACTATGCTACGCCCCGCGGATATTATATGCTTGAATCCACATACGGCGTGCGCGTTCTTATCCATCATAACAAAAAGTCTCAGTGCGAAGCTGTTGACGCCGTTGCCGAGAAAACCGGAGAGAAGGGCTGGATTGTCAATATGGCAAACAGGCAGCGCAAATTCGTAACCGAGAAGGGAGGTTACAAGGTCTTGTAAAACTGTTTTAGTTTGAGAATTAAAAGTGTTGCAGCGTTTTTATGCCGCAACACTTTTTTTATATCTGGATTTCGTATAATAAGGCTGGGATGTTTCGTTGTGCTCAGCATGACGATATTAAGCAGCTGAGATCCTTCGCTTCGTTCAGGATGACATTGTCTTTACCGTCATGGCGGACTTGATCCTGTATCCAGGTGGGATAAGGAATCAATGTTTGATTTGGATATCGGTTCGGGGCCGGTGTGACAGGGTGGCTTTTTTAATTGGTGAATGCTGAGAGGTACATAAGCTATCGCTTATTTGGTACAACAGCATCTAAATTTTGTTTCAAAAATATTTAATTTTTTTCTCAAAATTAAGATGTTGTTGCTCTTGCAGACAAAAAACACCGGAGCAACGGTGTTTTTTACTTAGCGAGCTCTTTTGAGTTAGAACCTCTCAGCCATAAAAAAAAGTCTGCATAAAGCAGACCTTTTTATGGTGGGCGCTGAGAGGTTCGAACTCCCGACCCTCTCGGTGTAAACGAGATGCTCTTCCAGCTGAGCTAAGCGCCCATCGTGTTTACAGAGGAGTTTATACACTTTCAAAAATAATTAATCAAGCTTTTTTTTCAAAAAAAATGTTTTTATTGGCAATTGTTGCGTCGTAATCGGGTTACTGCTTGAAAACAGGAATTTTTTTATACTTGGATTGAGGCTCTACAGTTTAATTTATGCCGACAAAATATAAACGGGCAACAGTTTTTTTTTCTTGATATCCGGCCAGAAGAAAAAAAGAATCTGTAAGTTCAAAAACAAAAAAACGGGCTCTAAAACGGCTTGTATTTTGACTGAAGTTTGGTTATATTGTTTTTATTGTTTTTTTATCGTGAGGAGATATCCATGGAAAACAGAGTGGCCATTGTCGGCATTATTGTTGAAAATATGAATTCGGTTGAGGCTTTGAATGCCGTTTTACACGAATATGCCGGGTATATTATTGGCAGAATGGGAATCCCTTACAGAGAAAGAAAACTTAATATTATTTCGGTTGCCATGGACGCTCCGCAGGAAACAATCTGCGCCATGTCCGGAAAAATCGGCAATCTTGAAGGAATTACCGTAAAAACCGCTTATTCTAATTGTTAGAATAATTTCTGTAACCTGACAGGGAAGAGAAATCTGACCTAAAAGAAAGAGAACTGATATAATGTATAATCCCAAGTCATTGAAGGCAGAGGAGTTCATCAGCCACGAAGAGGTGATGGATACGCTTAAATATGCCGATGAGAACAAAAACAACGCCGCACTGATAGACAAAGTTCTGACCAAAGCCAGAGAAAGGAAAGGGCTGAGCCACCGTGAAGCCTTGCTGCTTCTGGACTGTGACATTCCTGAAAAAAAACGGGAAATATTTGCTTTGGCCGAGCAGATTAAGAAAGATTATTACGGCAACAGAATTGTAATGTTTGCGCCGCTGTATCTTTCAAACTACTGCGTCAACGGCTGCGTATATTGTCCTTACCATGCCAAAAATAAGCATATTCCGCGGAAAAAACTGACACAGGAGGAAATTGCCAGAGAAGTGATTGCGCTGCAGGATATGGGGCATAAGCGGCTGGCGATAGAATCCGGCGAAGATCCGGTCAACAATCCGATAGAATATATTCTTGAGAGCATTAAGACCATATACGGCATCAAGCATAAAAACGGAGCCATTCGCCGCGTTAACGTGAATATTGCGGCGACGACGGTTGAAAACTATCGTAAGCTTAAAGAAGCCGGAATCGGTACTTATATTCTGTTTCAGGAGACCTATCACAAAGATAGTTACGAAAAACTGCATCCGACCGGGCCGAAGCATAACTATGCATATCATACCGAGGCAATGGACCGGGCCATGGAAGGCGGAATTGACGATGTGGGTCTGGGTGTTTTGTTCGGGCTGGAAATGTATCGTTATGAATTTGCCGGACTGCTGATGCATGCCGAGCATCTGGAAGCTGTTCACGGCGTGGGACCGCATACGATTTCGGTGCCGAGAATCCGTCGTGCGGACGATATTGACCCGAATGTTTTTGACAATGGCATTGACGATGAGATTTTTGCCAAAATTGTGGCCTGTATCCGTATTGCCGTTCCTTATACGGGAATGATCATGTCGACCAGAGAATCCAAAGAATGCCGCGAACGGGTGATTCATTACGGTATTTCTCAAATCAGCGGCGGTTCCAAGACCAGCGTCGGCGGCTATGATACGCCGGAACCGGAGGACGGCAAGTCCGAACAGTTTGAAGTGAGCGACACCCGTACGCTGGACGAGGTGGTACGGTGGCTGATGCAGATCGGTTATATTCCGAGTTTCTGTACGGCCTGTTACCGGGAAGGAAGGACCGGCGACAGATTCATGGCGCTGTGCAAAAATCTGCAAATTCACAACTGCTGTCTGCCCAATGCCCTGATGACGCTCAAGGAATATCTGATGGATTATGCCAGCCCGGAAACGCGCAAGGTCGGCGAGGCGCTGATTAAGGCGGAGCTGAACAATATTCCGAAGGAAAAGGTCCGCGGAATTTGCGAGGATTATATCGGTAAGATTGAACAAGGCGAACGCGATTTTCGTTTTTAGGGTCGGTTTTAGGAAAAAATGCCGTCGGAATGTTCCGACGGCATTTTTTTTTGCTTAAAAAAGTGAACTTATGCAGAAAAAACACCGTTGTAAAAGTGTATGTTAATTTTACGGAGGGTGAAGATGAAAAAGATTTTACTGGTTGCAACGATGATTTTGGTCGGTGTCGGCAGTGCGGCGGCGCGTGAGCATCATCCGCATTTTTGGCACGGGCCGGCGCCGGTTCGGGCGGAAAGAGAGCCTGTGCGTCATTTGGCATTGGAAGCCTTTTGGGGCGGATTGGCCGGTTCTGCAATCGGAAGCTACATTGTGACCGGACAATATCGGCCGGTGCCGGTTTTCGACGTCAGCTGTGTGGTCTTGCGGTCAAGAACAAACGGCAGCATTGTAAAGAAATGCGTCAGTGCCGACAGCGTTCAGACTTGGACACGGCAGGATGTTTACGATGTTTTGTATGTCGAATGATTAAATTGTAAAAAGTGTGATTAATTATATTATTGTTAATACTTGCCTATTATGCTAAAATAGTTTCTTGGATAGTCTCTAGCGAGGATAAAGCAATGCCCGGGTTTGAACAAGCTTATCAATATTGGATGACTAAAGGCGGCTATGATACTTTTGCCGGAAACTGGTATGACTGCCGCAAAAAGCGGGAGAATCCCGGCTATTTTTCTCATCACCGGGATGCCGCCGACGTTGCCCGTTATAAACGGCAGATTGACGAAGCCTCCGAAAGGATTGTCAGAATCCTCTATGATTTCGGAAGCGACTATTATTTCGGCAATAAAAAAGGATTTGAAGTGAACTACGGCCAGCTTCTGGAGCTGGAAACGCCGGAGCTTGAGGAACTGTGTGATTTGACCTCCAAGTTTAACGGTGTTTTGAGCAAGTTCGATTTCAGCAAAGCTCCCGATGATAAATTGATTTTATGTTCTAATTTTGCCGCAATTACCAAATATGGGCACCGATTGGAGCTGACCGGCCGGAAAATAAGCATGACGGCCTGTTATAACCGGATTGTCAATCTGGTGCGCAAAATTCCTGCCGGCAGCGGCAAGGCTTATTTTATAAATGAGTTTTTTTGCAAGAACAAAGGCGCGCCGGCTTTCTTTGCCATGCGTTTGAAAGTTTTGGAAAAGCTGGCGGACGAGGTGTCCGACCTGAAGCTGCAATATGCGTTGATGAACGACTTTGACCATTGCGAGCATATGGCAGACGAGGTCTTTTATGACAATTTTATAGAAAAGGTTATTCCCCGGGCCGTAGAAAATCCTAAAAACACTTTTGGTCTGGCGGCCGACAAATGGAGCAGCAGAGTCGGCGGAATCGGACTGGCCGATTTTGCGTACCAGAGCTATGCGCGTAAGATAACGCCAAAGAACATTCATCTGCTGATTTGCATGTCGCGGGAAATTCCGTCGCTGAACGCCAGACTGCATGAGAAAAACCGCAAGGATGCAAAGTTTCTTGACGCAGCGTTTGAGGGGTTTAAGGACGCTTTTTATGCGGCGGCTCCGGGAATGGGAATTTTGGCGGACAAAATGCTTGCTTATTATGACGCCAAGGACGATCCGGCATTGTTATCCGAAAAAAGACGGGATTTGATAGAAACGGGTGAAGTTTTTCTTCCCGAAAGCGACGGACTTACGGATTTGGCGCGTTATGATGCTCTGAACGAAACCGGCAAAAAAAATATCGCCGTTCTGCGACGGCTGCGCAAAAACATGCCCGGAGCTGGCTGTATCAGGCCTGAAACCGGAGACCGGGAAACGGATGCTCTGGCAAAAGAACTGGAAGAACGTCCGTCTTTGGAAGCTGCCGGCGCTTTGCTGGAAGACGTCAACAAAAAGCTGGTCAAGATGATTGAACGCGGACAAAGGGGCATTACGCCGGAGACGGTAGAGCTTCTGGACTGGGCCGATATGCGTACGGCAGCCGTTTTGCAGAAGATTGACGTTAAAAAACAAACCGGCCTTTATAAAAACCCGGCTTTTAAGCAAATTCTGCTTTTCAGCGATTTGATCAACAACAACTGCGATGATTTTGATCCCGAGGCTTTTGAGAAGTTTTACAACAAGAAAATTTTTAATGCCGAAACGCCGGAAGCGGCATATCGCAAAGCGGCGGAACGGCAGGTGAAAAATATGTTTTCGCTGTTTGCCTTGTATGACGAAATCCGAAAGACCGGATTTTTTGACAGGGAAAGCGGCGGGACGACGGTTTGCAACTATGCGGATATAGTCAAGCTCCAGTCCAAGGAGCGCAAAGAACGCATTGTTTCAGGAACGGTTTTGAAGGCGGTTCAGTCCTTTTCCTGCATTGAAGGCAACGATAGCTGCGGCGTGCATGAACATCCGCAAAGCTATGCGGGAATGGAAAGCTTGTATATGTCTTCGGGAACGATGGATAAAATTGCTAAATGACAAGCGCCGAAAAAGATTGTATAAGTGCAGAAACAGTTGTTAAATGAATATCAGAAAAAATCAAATTGGAACTGAAAATAATGAAAAAAGAACTTTTGGCGCCGGCCGGGGATATTGAGGCCGGGTATGCCGCGCTTTATTATGGTGCGGATGCCGTTTATCTGGGGCTGCGGCAGTTTTCGGCGCGGGCGACGGCGGCTAATTTTGACGAACAGGCGCTTAACGAATTTACGGCTTATGCCCACTCGCTGGGGCGCAAGGTTTATGCCGCGGTCAATACGCTGGTGCAGGAAGACGAGCTTGACGATTTGCTGAGAACGCTGGATATGTGCGCGAAATACGGCGTTGATGCCGTCATCATTCAGGATATGGGCGTGGCCGAAATTATCCGCGAGCATTATCCGGAACTGGAAATGCACGCCAGTACGCAAATGGCCGTTCATAATAAAGAAGGGGCTTTGGCTCTGCAAAAGATGGGATTCAGCCGCGTGGTGCTGGCTCGGGAACTGAGCCTGCCGGAAATTCGAGAAATTGCGGCAATTCCGGGTTTGGAGACCGAGGCTTTTATTCATGGGGCATTGTGCTATTCTTACAGCGGCGTTTGTCTGTTTTCTTCTCTGGAAACCGGAAAAAGCGCCAATCGGGGAAAATGCCTGTATCCGTGTCGGGCGGCTTTTCACGGTTCATGCGGCGAAAAACATTATTTCTCAATGAAAGATATGGCATTGCAGGAAGACGTTTTAAAAATGCCGGTCACGTCGCTGAAGATAGAGGGACGCAAAAAAACGGCTCTGTATGTGGCGGCGGTAACGGATTATTACCGGCGGATTCTGGACGGCAAAGGTGCTGACGAAAAGCGCGCGGAGAACATACGACAGATTTTTTCAAGGCCTTGGACCAAATTTCACTTCAACGGCAAAAACAAAGATGTCATCGACAGGGATTTCGTCGGCCACCGCGGTTTGAAAATCGGGCAGATCAGCCGTTTGGAAAAGGGGCGTTTTTTTATTAAAACCAACCATAAAATCGCGCGTTATGACGGTATTCAGATTGATGTCGCCGGAGAGGAGAAACCTTTCGGATTTTCTCTGCAAATGCTCAGGGTGAACGGCAAAAACGTTTTTGAAGCCAAGCCCGGAGAAACGGCGGAAATAAGGCTTCCAGCCGGAGCGCCGGGGCTTGAGTGCGGTTGGAGCGTTTATCTTGCTTCCTCAAGCGAGGTTAAGGGGGCTTATCCTTTTGCCAAACCCCGGCCCGGAGAATATAAACGCCGGGAGGAAATTGAAGTTATACTGAAAGTTTCGGCCGGAGAAATTGCCGCTTCGGCCGCCGGAAAAACGGCGGCTTTGAGGAAATTCATTTTACGGAACGTTTATGCCGGCAAAAGATGCGGCGAAAACCGAGAGTGCGGTCAAAGCGGCGTTCGGCAAGACCGGAGATACGGAGCTGGCGTTGAAAGCCGTAATAATCGACAATCCTGACGGACGTTTTGTTCCGGTTTCAATGTTAAACGAGCTGCGCAGAAAACTCTACAGTCAGATTGAAACGATGAGCAAGCAAGGCCAAATGACGCCGGTAAAAGCCAGAAAACTGCCTGAGAAGGCTCAATGGCTGATTAAGACAGATCAGCCGGAATGCCTGTCAAAAACAGATTTAAGCCGGGTCGCAGAGGTTGTTGTTTTGCTTGATCGCGAAACAGACATTGAAAAAATTGCCGCTTTGCCGAAAAACAAAGTCCGTCTGGCATTGCCTACGGTATGCCGGCATCCGCAGATTTTTGAAAAACAAATTAAAACCCTGCTCGGCATGGGATATAAAAAGTGGGAAATCGGCAATTATTGGGGATTGTCGGTTCTGCCGGAAAAGGGAATAGATTTGAGTTTTGACGCTTCTTTATATGTAATGAACACGCAGGCGGTTCGGATGGCCGAAGCCTGCGGGGCAGGGCGCGTTTGTGCCGCATTGGAAGACGATTTGAAAAATATCCGCGAACTTTCCCTGTCGTCTCCGCTGCCGGTCTGCATGGTGGTTTACCAGGACGTTCCGCTGTTTACAAGCGCCGATTGCATTCGTGACAATGCCTGCAAGGACTGTTCCCGCGGAGAAAAGTGGCTTGAACTCAGCCGCGGCGGCGTCAAATACAAGGCGTTGTCCAAAGACTGTCAGATTATGCTGTTTGACGAACGTCCGCTGTGTCTGGCGGCGGAAGCAGGCAGCGTGCCGGCAGATTATTATCGGGCAGACTTCTGCCATAAGAAATATTCGCCGGAAGAGGTAAAAAACATTTTTGCAAAGCTGCAAGCCTTTGAAGATGCGGAGGACTGCCGCAAGGGAAATGCGGTGCGTCCGTCTTTGCTGTAAAAAAAATGAACTTTGCGCGGCATTGCTTCGTTATAAGTTGTGTAAGGAGGTAAACATGGAAGATATTTCTAAGCTGCTTAAGGAGGCAAAGCCGTTATATTTTGCAAGAAAGCGCCGCAACAACCGGATTAAGGCGACGCTGGCAATGCTGATCTGCGCTGCCGGCATCGGAATGTTTTATCCGGAGGCGGACAAGGTTCAGTATAGTTACGGTTCATATTTTGACTATATTGAAACGGTATACAGCGACAACGGTTCCGTGATTGAAGATATGGGCTTGCCTACGGATGAGTACGGCTTGTTGATGGTCGGCTGATGAAAGAAATTATTGCTGAAAACAAAAGCCGGATAAAGGCTATCATAAAGAAACTGACAGGGTCTTATAATGAAGACATTGAGCAGGAGGTTTATATAAAAACCTGGAAAAATATGGACCGTTATCAGGAAGAAGGCAAGTTTAAGCAATGGATCAGCGCTTTGACGGCCAATGTCTGCCGCGATTATTTTCGCTCCAGGCAATATAAGATAGAAGCCAGCCAGATCGGCGGCGACGAGGTTCTGGACAATATCCGGGTCGGCGGACGTCAGGAAGAGATTATTGACGCCAAAACCCGCCAGAAAATCATATTGAAAGCGGTTGACGAACTGCCGCGAAAAATGCGTCAGGTCGTGGTTTGGTTTGAATTTGAAGAAATGAGTTATGAGCAGATTGCAAAGAAAACCGGTCTTCCGGTGGGTACCGTGAAATCAAGGTTATTCAACGCCCGAAAAATCTTGAGCGAAAAACTTAAATTTTTAAAAGGAGAATAAGTATGGATAAGAAACTTTTAAGCGTATTTTGTGCTTCGGCATTGCTGTTCTCGGCTTCGGCTCTCAGAGCACAGGAAGAAGATTTGCTTCCTCCTCCTCCGCCGCCGGGACATGAAATGGATCATCCCGGACCGCGTCCGGACCATATGCGCAGAGGTCCTAAATTTGACAAGGAAATGCATAAGAAAATGGCTGAGAAATTTGCCAAGGATCTGGGATTAACCGAGGATCAACAGAAAAAGGCGGATGAGATTAGGGAGGCCGGGCGCAAAAAGGTTGAACCTTTGTTTAAGCAGATGGATGAACTGCGTAAAAAGATGGACCAGCTGCGTGAAGAAAACATGAAGGAGTTTGAATCTATTCTGACGCCGGATCAAAAGGCCAAGCTGGAAAAAATAAAGGCCGAACACGATAAGCGCCGTGCCGAGAGAATGGATCGTCCGGTCCGTCACAAAGGGCCGCGCCATGATAAAAAAGCGGATAAATGAGCTTTTTCTGATTGAAAAGGAGCTTCGTTCTAATTCGGAACGGAGCTTTTTTTTGTGCGGAACGGTTATAAAAAATTAAACATTGGGAATTATATCTGTAAACAGTAAAAAAAATTTTTTATGAAAGGGTAAACAGATGGCAAAGCGTTTTATCTTAAATGAAACCAGTTACCATGGTCACGGTGCTGTTAATGAAATTGTCACGGAGGTAAAGTCCCGCGGTTTTAAGAAGGCATTGATCGTGACCGATGCTGATTTGGTGAAGTTCAAGGTGGTCAAAAAAGTGACCGATATTTTGGATAAGAACAAGCTTCCCTACGAAGTTTTTGACAAAGTCAAGGCCAATCCGAGCGTGGAGGTGGTGCAGAAAGGCGTTGAAGCCTTTAAGAAGTCCGGCGCCGATTATATGATTGCCATCGGCGGCGGTTCTCCGCAGGATACGGCCAAGGGTATCGGCATTATTATCAATAATCCCGAATTTGCCGATGTCGTTTCTCTGGAGGGCGTTGCTCCGACCAAAAACAAAAGCGTGCCGGTGATTGCGGTGGCTACGACGGCCGGAACGGCAGCT
>ERZ779866.3535-NODE-3535-length-12582-cov-2.672547_pt1 | contig 12582 bp, 8 predicted proteins | sample MGYA00511248_ERZ779866 | MGnify/ENA primary metagenome ERZ779866 (study PRJEB29588, sample SAMEA2155758) | human gut metagenome | biome: human gut; feature: human-associated habitat; material: faeces | place: Denmark | collected 2008/2010 ... | reverse complement strand
CGGTCAGATGCAGGTAGGCGGCGGCCACAGCCTTCTCCTTGGCCGATGCGCTCTCGTCCCACCAGGCGGTCAGCGTCGTGTTGTCGTGGGTGCCGGGGTAGACCACGCCGTTTTTGACGTGGTTATGGGGCAGATACTCGCTGTCTCCGGGGCCGAAAGCAAATTGCAGTACCTTCATGCCGGGGAAGCCAAGCTCATCGCGCAGACTTTCCACTTCCGGCGTGATGACGCCGAGATCTTCTGCAAAAATAGGAAGATTCTTTCCGAGCGCTTTTTCTACTGCATGGAACAGTTCTGCACCCGGGCCTTTTACCCATTTTCCGGCTACTGCGGTTTCTTCCTTTGACGGAACGGACCAGTATGCTTCAAAGCCGCGGAAATGGTCGATGCGGAGAATATCGAAGAGCTCTAAGGCGGAATCGATACGGTTAAGCCACCAGGAATATCCGTTCTGCTTCATTTTATCCCAATCGTAGACGGGATTTCCCCAAAGCTGTCCGTCCTCGGAAAAGACGTCAGGCGGAACTCCCGCCACGGCCGCGGGGTTTCCGCCGTCGTCCAAAAGGAACAGTTCTTTCCGATATTTCCACATTTCCACGCTGTCGGAAGATACGTAAATGGGCATATCCCCCATAATTTCTATCCCTTTGGAATTCGCATACGCTTTGAGCGCCCTCCACTGTCCGAGGAAGATATATTGCGTAAATTGCCAAAATTCTATGTCCCGCCGGTTTTCTTTTTCATAGGCACGGATTCTGTTTTCGTCGAAATCCCTGTATTCAGCGGGCCATTGAGACCAAGGCAGATAACCGAAACGGCTTTTCAGAGACATAAACAGCGCGAAATCGGAATACTTTCCCTCTTCAAGGAACTTTTTCCACTCGGCCGAAGAAGTGTCGAATCTCAAAAAGGCACATCTCAAAACGTTTACCCGCAAGCGGAACAGTTTTTCGTAATCCACCCGCCGCGCATCGGTTTCCCAATCGAGAAAAGCGTATTCTTCTTTTTCGAGAAGCCCGTCTTTTTGCAGAAAATCCAAATCGATGAAATAATAATTGAGCGCCTCGGCCGCGCACGACTGATAGGGACTGTCGCCGTAATTCGTAGGCAGCAAAGGCAGTACCTGCCATATTTTCATACCCGAATCCGCCAATCTGTCCAAAAACCGATACGCTCCCCTGCCCAAAGTTCCGATCCCGTAGGGCCCGGGAAGCGATGAAACGGGAAGCAGAATTCCCGCCCGTCTTTGCCTGTTCATTCCTTTTCCCCCCGAAAAAATTTCTATCAACAATGTACCACATTCCGTCGGAAAAATCAAGTACTTTCCGAAAAATTACCAAAAGAATCTTCTTGTATTCTCCTTTTCCCGTATCCTCGCATTTTTTTCGCAAAAAACGGCCGCCCGAAGGACGGCCGTTTCCGATTCTTATGGAAAGCCTCTGGTTTTATGAAATCTCTGTGTCGAGTCAAAGTTCCCTTACCCGAAACGCATTGTTCAAAGGCATTCGTTTATCAATCTTTTTCTTTCGCTGTCAAAGTCCCTTGTTTTTATTTTTCACCCTCCGAACGAGCTTGCAAATCTCCACGAACGGAATGACGGTAAACGCGAGTGCAACGGCGATGAAGTATTCTTTCGCACTGATGGCGGCGAACTCAAAAGCGGTATTGATGCCGGGAACATAGATGACAAGCAACGTCAGAAGCAGAGAGAATCCAAATGCACCCCAAAGGTACTTGTTCTGTTTTTTCATGGAAAATACGGAGTGATGGATGGAACGCACGTTAAAGGCATGGAACATCTCCGTCATGGATAACGTGAGGAAAGCCATCGTCATGCCGTCCATGCTCATACCTTCGAGCGACTCTTTGAACGTCCATTCCCAGACGCCCGTTTCGATATAATGCCCGATGAAATAGGACAACAGAGTGATGACGCCGATAAAGATCCCCTGCAAGACGACGTTGAGTCCGACGCCGCCCGCAAAAATCCCCTCCTTGTCGTCGCGGGGCTTTCGTTTCATGAGGTCGCGTTCGCCCTCTTCCATACCGAGCGCGAGCGCGGGAAACGTATCGGTGATGAGATTTATCCACAGCAGGTGCATGGGCCGAAGCAGAGTAAATCCCAGCATGGTCGCTACGAACACGGCCACGACCTCCGCGAGATTGCTGGAAAGCAGGAACTGAATCGCCTTGCGGATATTGTCGTAAATTCTCCGTCCCTCGCCCACGGCGGTGACAATGGTGGCGAAATTGTCGTCCTGCAATACCATATCGGCCGCGCCCTTGGTGACGTCCGTACCGGTGATTCCCATGCCGATGCCGATATCCGCGCTCTTGATGCTGGGCGCGTCGTTCACACCGTCGCCCGTCATTGCGGTGATATAGCCCTTTTTCTTCCATGTCGTGACGATTTTCACCTTGTGTTCGGGCTGTACGCGGGCATAAACGGAATACTGTCCGATTTTTTGTTCAAATTCCTCGTCGCTCATTTCTCCGAGCGCCGAACCCGTAATCGCCTGAGATTTGTCGGTAATGATCCCGAGCTCCGTCGCAATGGCTACCGCGGTATCTATATGGTCGCCCGTAATCATAATGGGACGGATACCGGCTGCCTTACACTCGACGATAGCGTCCTTGACTTCGGGGCGGATCGGGTCTATCATGCCCGTGAGGCCGAGGAAGGTAAGTCCCTTTTCGATATCCTCCGGCTCGAACTTTTCGGGCACGCTTTCGAGCTTCTTATACGCGGCGGCGAGCACGCGCAGAGCCCTGTCCGCCATTTGCTTATTCGCGGCGAGAATCTCTTCGCGCTTTTCGTCCGTGAGGGGAATATCCTTTCCTCCGACACGGACGTGCGTGCAGCGTTTGAGAATTTCGTCGGGCGCTCCCTTGGTATATTGTACGAATCCTCCGCCCGCGGAATGAATGGTGGACATCATTTTCCGAAGGCTGTCGAAGGGCGCTTCGGCGACGCGCTTATCTTCGGAATCCAATTTCGTCTTGTCGAGCCCCAGTTTATAGGCATAATTGACGAGCGCACATTCCGTAGGCTCTCCCTTTGCCTCTTTCGCCTCCGCGTCGAGCACGGCGTCCGAACACTGCGCCATCGCGCGTGCGAGCAAGGCTTCGTCGTCCCCGTAATGGTCCACGACGGTCATTTTGTTCTGCGTGAGAGTTCCGGTCTTGTCGGAACAGATAATCTGCGTGCAGCCGAGGGTTTCGACGGCGGTGAGCCGTTTGACTACGGCCTTTTTCTTCGCCATTTTGGTCATCCCCATGGAAAGGACGATGGTGACGACGGTCGCAAGTCCTTCGGGAATGGCGGCGACGGCGAGCGAGACCGCGACGATAAAGCTGTCGAGGACGACTTCGAGTGCGAAATCTCTTTCGAGAATGAGCTTAAACGCGAAGATGAACACACAGATACCGAGCACGATATAGCTCAGAATCTGCGACAGTTTATTGAGGCGTTTTTGCAGAGGAGTGACCTCGTCCTTAGCCTGAGCGAGAATATCGGCGATCTTGCCCATTTCCGTCTGCATGCCGGTCGCCACGACGACGACCTTTGCGCGGCCGTATACGATGGTGCTACCCATGTAGACCATATTTTTTCTGTCGCCCAAGGGGATGTCCTTGCCGTTCTCGGCCACGAGCTTTTCGGCCTCTTTGTTTGCGGGGACGCTCTCGCCCGTCAGAGCGGATTCTTCCGCCTTCAAGGAAGCGCATTCGAGGATGCGGCAATCAGCGGGGACGGAATCTCCGGCTTCGAGGATGACGATATCCCCGACGACGATTTCCTCGCTCTTTACGGCGAGGAGCTGACCGCCGCGGATTACCTTGCAGGTGGAAGCCGTCATTTCTTTGAGCGCTTCTATGGCGTGCTCGGCGCGCCCCTCCTGAACGACGCCGAGAATGGCGTTGAGAAGCACGACGGCGACGATGATGATAAATTCTGCAAAGGATTCATTTCCCCCTCTCACGCGGTCGATGATGACGGTGGCGAGATTGACAGCCGCGGCCGCCCGAAGGACGATGATCATCGGGTTGACGAGCTGCAGAAGGAAACGCTTGAACATCGAGGTCTTTTTGCCCTCCGCCAGCTTGTTTCTGCCGTTTTTTTCGAGTCGGGAAGCCGCTTCTTCTGCGGACAGACCGTCGGGCGAAGCCCCGACTTCTTTTAGAACCTCTTCCGCGTCGCAAAGATAGTGTTTCATTGAATTTTGCATTTCTCCTTTTGCTTTTTCAAAAAAAGACTCATGCTCCATATTATGCCGCGAAACGACGGATAATATAGCGCATGAGTCTCATTTTTTCAAACAGTCCCAGGCGAAATCGAACTCCGCCGGTGTTGTTGGAACCGTTACGCCCCGAAAAGAAAGGCGCAAACTACTCCCTCAATATAGTTATAGTATATTCCGATTTTTCCGTTTTGTCAATGGTTTTCGGGTAAAAAAACAAAAAACTCCGATTTTTTCACTTTACTTTGTATTTGTCGTAATAGGGTTTGAGAATCCCGCGATATTTTTCATTCCAAGGCTTGTTTCTGCCGATATAATGGATAATTTTCACCTTTTCATCCACATGAGCGAGCCCTATCGCGTCTTTGCCCCTGTGGCGGCGGTTCCAGCCTCGGATTTTCCGTTCATTGAGGTTGTAAACCATTCCGTTTTCTATCTTGATTTTATGCCCGTACAGAGTGGAAATGACGTCCTGATCGGGCAAAGTGAGAAAGAATCTCCTGCGGGCGATATATTTTAATACTTCTTCCGTATCCTGTTCTTTCCTGAGTTTCTTCAAATTCATCAATAAAACGCCGGTATTTACATATACGGTATTTTTGTTCGCACCGTTTTTTACGCGGATAAACCATTTTAAGAAGCGAGCATGGACGTTAGTCGTCGCCACGAAATAATTATCCTCGAAATCGGTATTGTAGAAGTCGGAAATATCCCCTTTTACGATGATGTCGCTGTCCATATAGAGGATACGGTCTACGCTTTCGGGAAGATACTCCGCCGCAAAAATGCGGTAATAAATCTCCTTCGGCCATCTCTTTTCGGTGGGCGCGCCTTCGAGAATTTCCTCCTTAAAGGCTACGGGACGGAAAGTCACCTGTTCGGGCAGATATTCCCGATATGCTTCGATATCCGCGTCCGTCACTTCCTTGGTCGCTATGTATACCGTATGCTCGCCGGGGTTATTGTCTGCAAAGGAACGAATCATCGCCGCAAAATAGGGCAGATATTTTTTGTTGATTGCTGTCAGAATATTCATAAAACCGGTAATTCCCGCCTTATTGAAGGATTTTTTCGGCGTAATCAAATTACGCCGAAAAAGGCACGTGCCTTTTCTTTTGGGTATTGTACCCTATTTTTGCGAAAATGTCAACCTCCGCCGCCCTCTTTCCGAAAAAAAGTACTTTTTTGCCGCTCGTCTCTATCCGCTTAGTATTACTGCCACTCGGTATTCTCGAGCTCCACCTCTTATCCCAGCCGTTTCCGTTCGCACGCTTATCGCAATCGACTATGCCATACTGCCAACGCACACCTATCGCAACCGCTTTCGCCACACTGCCGACGCGCATTTATCGCAATCACTTTTGCCACATCGCCGATGCGCGCTTATCGTAATCGCTTTCTCCACATTGCCGACGCGTACTTATCGCCCCACCTATGCCGCTCCCACTCCGTTTTCTGGCCACGTACGGTATTTTTTGAACCATTCGGTATCCTTGAAAAGAATATCGTTATTGGAACAGCTCACGGTTACTTCTCCGCCGTCCGAAGAAACGACAATATTGCCGTTCATCGCCTCGAAGCCTCCCTCCGCCGTTTCGGAATAGACGGTCGGAACATAAATTTTGTCCGTATACGGTGCAACCCTGTCCACGAAAGCCTGAGAGGGAAAAACATTCAGCATATTGTCTGTATATTCCTTATAGCCGCAACAACAGCTCACGACGACGATTTCGGGACGAATTACAGATAACAGTGCCTCCGTACTCGAAGTGGGACTTCCGTGATGTCCTGCCTTAAACAGTTTGCATTGCGGTAAATCATTTTTTTCCACCAGAGCCTCCTCGCCCTTCTCCTCCAAATCTCCCGTAAATAAATAATGATTTTCGCCCTGCGTAAATAACAGACATACGGAATAATTGTTTTCGTCGCTCGACTTTTCCTCATAGAATACGTTGTATAAAATATTCATCGTAATTCCGTCTGCGATCTCATAGCTGCGTTTTGCTCCGTCCGTCTCGTTCCAACATTCGAGAGCGGTATAGTGCACCGCGCCGCTCTCTACTTCCGCGTCGCGTTTTTCGACATAATCGTGATAAACTTTCGTGTCTTTATTGGTTTTCGGAAAATCGATGATCGTTTCACATTCGAATACGTCGAAAATACCGGGAATTTTCGTCGTTCCCACAAATCCAGAAATATGATCCTGATCCGCATGCGTGGCAATCACATATTCGAGAACTCCGTCCTCGCAATATTCGCTCACGTACTCCGCAATCGTCTCCGCGGAACTCGCCCTGGAACCGGCATCGATTAAAATTTCCGTATCCCCCGCCTTAATCAGCGTACAATCCCCCGAATATTTATTTCCCAGCATCAGAAAATGAATACTCAATTCGTCCGTAACGATATCCGCTCCACCCGAACTCTCTTCGTCCGATGTACTGTCCGAGGGAATAAAGCCGTCCAGATAGCCCTTGCTCCAAAGTATGTAACCGCAGATAATAGCCGCAATCAACAGGAGCGCGACCAACAAAGCCGCAGCCCGCCTGCGGCGGGTATTTTTTCTCCGTTTCGCCATAGGCATACCTCACATTTCTCTCAAAATCCAAAGGAAGCCGAAGATTATTCGGCTTCCCGTGCAAACGCTGAAATCGTTATCTTACTTTTTCTCGTCCCGTTACATGGATTCGTGAATTGTACGGGAAATCACGTCGTCCTGCTGTTCTTTCGTCAGTTTATTGAAATTGACCGCATAGCCGGAGACGCGAATCGTAAGCTGAGGATACTTTTCGGGATGTTTCTGAGCATCCAGCAGCGTTTCGCGGTTGAATACGTTTACGTTGAGATGATAGCCACCGTCCGCGACGTAGGCGTCCAGCATATTGACCAAATTATCTACTTGTTGTTTTGACATAATTGTTTTCTCCTTTTGTTTTTAAATTTGTTAATCCTCGTCCTTGCCCAGCGAGCCGGGAGTAATCGAAAAGGTATTGGAAATTCCGTCCCTCGAATACTCATAGGGAAGTTTCGCAACCGATTCGAGGGAAGCGAGAGCCCCGTGAGTATCCCTGCCGTGCATGGGATTGGCGCCAGGAGCAAAGGGTTCTCCCGCCTTGCGGCCATCGGGGGTGGAGCCTGTCTTTTTGCCGTACACGACGTTGGAGGTAATGGTCAGGATGGAAGTCGTGGGAATACTTTCTCGATAAGTGTAGTGGCTCTTGATGTCCGTCATGAAAGTTTTCAAAAGCCAAACGGCGATATTGTCCGCGCGGTCGTCGTTGTTGCCGTATTTGGGGAAATCCCCTTCAATGCGGAAATCGGTGACGATGCCCTCTTCGTTGCGAACGGGATATACTTTCGCGTATTTTATGGCGGAGAGGGAATCCACGGCGCAGGACAGGCCCGCGATACCGGGGGCGAAGAAGCGGCGCACTTTGGTGTCATGCAGCGCCATTTCGAGCGCCTCATAGCTGTATTTATCGTGCATATAGTGAATGAGGTTGAGCGTATTCACATACAAACCCGCCAGCCAGGACATCATTTGCTTATACTTTCTGATGACCTCATCGAAATCGAGAGGTCCGTCGCCCGACACGGGAGCAAATTCGGGAGAAACCTGCATGGGTTTCCCCGTCTTTTTGTCCTTCATGAGCTCGTCCTTGCCGCCGTTTATCGCGTAAAGAAGGCACTTTGCGAGATTGGCGCGTGCGCCGAAGAATTGCATATCCTTTCCGACGCGCATACAGCTCACGCAGCAGGCGATACAGTAATCGTCTCCCATTTCGGGGCGCATCAGATCGTCGCTTTCGTACTGAATGGCGGAGGTACGAATGGAAATTTCCGCACAGTACTTTTTGAAATTGGAAGGCAGCTTCTTCGACCAAAGCACCGTCAGGTTAGGTTCGGGAGCGGGACCGAGATTATCGAGCGTGTGCAGGATACGGAAGGAATTTTTCGTCACCAGCGTCCGTCCGTCCACGCCCATGCCGCCGATAGACTCCGTCACCCAGGTCGGATCGCCCGAGAACAGCTCGTTATATTCCTTGATGCGCATGAACTTGACGATTCTGAGTTTCATGACGAATTGATCGATGAGTTCCTGCGCCTCCCGTTCGGTGATGACGCCGTTTTTGAGGTCGCGTTCGATATAAATATCGAGGAAAGTGCTGTTCCTGCCGATAGACATTGCAGCGCCGTTCTGGTCCTTTACCGCGGCCAAATATCCGAAATACAGTGCCTGAACGGCCTCTTCGGCGTTCGTGGCGGGCTGGGAAATGTCTTTCCCGTAAATTTCCGCGAGCTGTTTGAGCGCTTTGAGCGCCTTGATCTGTTCGGAGAGTTCCTCTCTGTCGCGCACTTTATCGGGAAGCATGTCGCCGTTCATGGCGAGTTTATCCTCTTCCTTTTTGCGAATGAGATAGTCCACGCCGTACAGAGCCTCTCTGCGGTAGTCGCCGACGATACGGCCGCGGCCGTAGGTATCGGGAAGCCCCGTAAGGATATGCGCCGAACGCGCCGCGCGCATTTCGGGCGTATAGGCGTCATAGACGCCGTCGTTGTGCGTCTTGCGGTATTTCGTAAAGATTTCTTTGACTTCGGGATCGAGGGTATACCCGTACATGTTGAGCGCTTCTTCCGACATGCGGATTCCGCCAAAGGGCTGCAAAGAGCGCTTGAAAGGCTTATCCGTCTGCAAGCCCACGATTTTTTCGAGGTCTTTGTCGAGATAGCCCGCCGCGTGCGAAGTGAGCGTAGAGACGATTTTGGTATCCGCGTCCAACACACCGCCCGCTTCTCTTTCCTTTTTAGAAAGGTCGAGGACGATATCCCACAGTTTTTTCGTCGCCTCGGTAGGCGGCGCAAGAAAAGACGAATCTCCCTCATAAGGCGTGTAATTGCGCTGAATAAAGTCGCGCACGTCCACTTCGTCTTCGCTCCATTTGCCGGGGACAAAGCCCTCCCATCCTTTGTATTGCATATAAATATCTCCTGAAAAAAATTTTTTGCGATAAATGAGTATGTGCGCTTTTACTTCGTTCTATTCCCCTTTTATGCGATTGCCGCGCACCGGCCCCGCTTTTTTACTTTTTTGCATGCAGTATAATTTTAACTTTTCTTATTTTCCTTCTTTGCCGCAAGCCGCCACTTTTGCCGCTTTGTGTTCTTCAATCTTTGCGTCCAACCAGATTTCAAGAATTTCTTCGGGCTGGAATCCCGAAAAACGCGCAAAAATTTCTCCGTCGTCCATCAGAAGAACGGTGGGAACCCGAGAGACATCCCATTCTTCCATGAGTTCCGTCGTTTGAAAATCCGCCTCTACATGTACGAGACGAATATCGCCGCGGGCGTCTATCAACGATTGAAGCACGGGCATAAGCGTCAGACAGTTAGCGCACGATTCGCCGCTCACCTCTACACAGCAAAGCCCCTGCAATCGGCTCTTATAATCTTTTTTTGAAAACAATTCACTCATTTTATAATCCTTGCACACATGCTCCCGTATACTCGACGAGTATGCGCCTATTTGATAATTCCCAACACTCTCTTGGCATTCTGCACCCGCTCCTTTTCGGGAGGGCACACGCCCTTCAAGGGGTAATCGTACCCCAGCTTTTCATACTTCACTTCGCCCATGGTATGGTAGGGAAGAACTTCTACCTTCTTTACCGTCTTCAACGTATCGATGAAGGCTTTCAGTCTTTTGAGCGCTCCGTCGTCGTCCGTAAGTCCCGGAACCAAAACGTGCCTTATCCACATGGAAATCCCGTTATCGCTCAAAAATTCCGCGAAGGCCAAAGTATGCTCATTCCCTTTTCCCGTAAGGCTTTCGTGCGATTTTGAATCGATGTGTTTTATATCGAGAAGCACAAGGTCGGTAAAACGGATAAGCGCTTTATGCTTTTCCACCGATTCGGGATTTTCGGGATCGAACATATATCCCGACGTATCCAGAGCCGTATGAATCCCCTTCTCTTTCAGTCTTTCAAAAAGCTCCGTCACGAAATCCATCTGCAAAAGCGGCTCCCCGCCGGAGACGGTGACGCCACCCGTATCGCCGAAATAATTCCGATATTTCAACGCTTCGGCGCATACCTGCTCCGCTGTATACGCAGTGCCACCCTTCGTCCACGTATCGGGATTATGACAGTATTTACAGCGCAACGGACACCCCTGCATGAATACGACAAACCTTATCCCCGGCCCGTCTACCGTGCCGAACGATTCGAACGAATGTATATATCCTTCCAATTTTTCGGCCTCCTTCATGAAAAACTTCTTTCTCCGCTGTTATCCAAACGGCTTTTTGCGTATCTATTATAGCAAAAAAGACTCAGTCTTGTCAAGTTTTTCGCCTTTGGCTTTCAATCGGGCTCTTTCCCTTTTCCCATAAGGCTTTGAGGGCAATTTTTTATCCGTTTTTCAATAAAGAAAATTTCGGATTTTTTTTCTTCCCTTTTCAAATGCCTTCTTTTCCTTTTCCCATAAGGGAAAAAGGCCGATTTTTTCTCCCTTTTGAGAATGTGCAAAAAATGAGAAAAAAATACAAAAAAAAGACTTGTTTGTTTCCCTTTTTAATGATATAATAAATTCATGAACAAAAAATCATTTGACAAACGAACGAAAATAGAACGGGGCGTCGCTTGGGGCTTTTTTGCCGTTCTCTCTGTTATTTTTTTATCCGTTCTGATTTCTCAGGGAAAAAATTATTTTTCGAGATATTTATATGAGCTCGACGGGCCGTTTACGTGGGACACTACCATTTATTACGCCGTCGGTAAGGGTATGAGCCACGGACTTCTGCCCTATTGGGATTTATTTGAAACAAAACCGCCCATGATTTTCTTTCTATCCGAATTATCCTACCTCCTCACCGGAGATTTTTACCTCTGCAATATTCTTTCCTTCCTTCTTCTCGTATTTACGGCTTTATCGCCCGCTCTCTACATCATCGTGAGGTTTTGCCTCAAAAGGGAAAAATCCCCTTTGCTTTGGTGCTTCTTCCTCCTCGCCGCTCTCTCCGCAGGAATGTTGTTCGGAGGATATGACCAGTTACGTTCGGGAGAAGTACAGGTGGAGCTATTCGGTGCAACGTTCATTGTCCTCTATTTTCTCTGTATTTTGAGCTACAAAAGCGAAAACCGCCGCTGCTATTCCCCCGTTCTGTTTTTGTCCGCTGTCCCTCTCATGATCGGAGTCATGTTCAAAGAGCCGTTTCTCCTCATCGCTCTTGCAGGCTCTCTCCTCATCTGTAAAAGCGGAAAGGACTTCCTCTATAAATTGGTTTTCCCCTGCTTATACGGCGGAATTATGGGCGTGCTCCTCATGGCCGTTACGGGCGTACTCGGACCTTATCTCACGATTTATCTGCCGCATATGTTATCCGCTCATATCGGCATTTACGGTTCGCCGTTTGAAAGAATGTGGCAGTTTGAAAAAATTCTCGATGACCTCAAACATTATTCCTCGCTCTTAAAGATAACCGTCCTCTTCTGCCTCGGCGCAGTCGCTGTCGCTACTCTTTATCCGAAAGGGAAAAGGCATCCCCTTCTATCCGTTTTGTTCGGAAGCATAAAAATTTTCGGCGGACTTCTCCTCGTTTCATTCTCCGTCGGGCTCGGCGGGCAATACTATAATCATCATTTTATCTTCGCCCTTCCCTATTATATCTTATTATTTATCTTATCCTTGGAAGGAATTTACCGTATGTGCTGTCTCGCAGGCAACAGACAAAAGCCGCGCGTCGTCTCCTCTGCGGCCTTTGCCATCCAAGAAACAAACGCTTCCCACGTCGGAGAACGCAATCAAAAAAATATAGCGCGGGGCCTCGGATTGGCGGGGTTATGTTGTCTGATTCTTTTTTCCGCCTCGGGAATTTTTCTTCTGCCGGAATTTGTACCGAATGTCAAACTGTTTGACCTGAATGACCAAATGAAAGAAAATGCCGCCTAGGATAAAGATAAAGAAAGAAAGGTAAGTAAGTAAGTAAGTAAGTAAAGAAAGGGCCGCGTTTCCCAACGCGGCCCTTTCCGACATCAAAAAAGGAGTTTAACACATCTCTTGTAGTCAAATTCTCTGCAAAAACGTCGCCCGAAGGCGGCACAGCGCTTTATGTAACTTCCGTACGGCGGAGCGCCGTTTTTGCTTCTTTTGTTTTGTACCTATATTATACAACATAATTCACAAAATTTCAATACCTTTCGGCAAAATTTTTTAAGAATTTACAAAATATTTTAGCCGAATTTATAAAAAAAGCATATTTATTGCCGATCGCTTCCCCCCTAAACGAAGACCTTACCCGTTTAAAGGCTTCTTCTGTCGCCGCGAAGTCCTTTGAAAAAGAAAA
>ERZ779866.3533-NODE-3533-length-12588-cov-15.116891_pt1 | contig 12588 bp, 25 predicted proteins | sample MGYA00511248_ERZ779866 | MGnify/ENA primary metagenome ERZ779866 (study PRJEB29588, sample SAMEA2155758) | human gut metagenome | biome: human gut; feature: human-associated habitat; material: faeces | place: Denmark | collected 2008/2010 ... | reverse complement strand
CGCCGCGCCCGCTCCACAAGCCGCGCCCCAGCCCACGCAGCAGCCCGCCGCCCAGCTGATCGACGACAGCGGCCAGTTCTGTTTTCTTTTCTGACCCGCTCGCCTACAACACGAAAGGAGATCGCCTATGCCCATCCTGTACGAAAAGCTCAAAAAATACGCCGTCCCCGCCGCCAGCGTGGAGGACTTCCGCCGCCGATACACAAAGCCGGACCGCCTCACAGCGCGCGGCCCGGCCTATGCGGCCGCCGTGATCCAGGCCGCGCAAGAGGACTTTACCCGCTTCGGCTATACCCTGATCAGCCGCCACGACAGTATCACCGGCGAAATCGTGGCCTACTACGGCCCCGAGCAGACGGGCACAAAATAGCCCGTAGACGAGCGCACTCAAACGTGCTATAATGCGACAAAACAAAGGAGGTTTTCCCATGGACCCCAACACAAAGGTTTTTCCGCCCCACCGCCTGGTGGCGGAATACGCGGACGGCTCCCGGCTCCTGTTCGACGGCCTGACGGAGCAGCAGGCCATGGACGCCCTGGAGGCCGCCCAGGCCCAGCACGGGGATATAGTCTGGTATGACGGCGTGACGGATCAGCATTACGAGCGCGGCGTCTACCACGCCTTGGCCCCGCAGCCGCCCGTCATTGACATCTTCGACTTCACGGAGCTGATCATCCCGGACGACAACGAGGAGGAGTGACAATGCCTGTTTCCGAAAAAAAGCGCCAGAGCAACGACCGATACAACGCCAAGTGCGATTATATCAGCCTTCGCCCGGTAAAACCCGTGGGCGCGGCCATCCGCGCCGCCGCACAGGCCGCAGGGCAGAGCCTGCAAAGCTACATCGTGGAGGCCTGCGCCGACCGCATGCGCCGGGAGGGCCAGCCCCTGGAGGTCAACTCCCCCAACGACCCGGACCCGCTCCCGTGATAAATCGCCCATACGCGCATAAATAGCCCCGGCAGACCGTCCCACAACGGCCCGCCGGGGCTAAAGGAGGTTTTCTTATGTCAGATCATATCCCCGTCCCCAGCGTCAAAAACATTGTGCGCGTCGGGGATTTTACGCTCTACGTCTACGCCTTCCGGCCTCTGACGGAGTACGAGCTGAAGTGTTCCGCTGCACAATGGCTCAAAGAAACCAAACGACGTTCTTTCCCGAAATCCGGCGAGGCGTCCGTGTTCACAATCTACGGCTTTGATCAATGAGCACCTGCCCCACCACTTCGGCCTCCTGCTTTTTCAGCCGCATGGTGTACGTCCCGTCAACCGTGGAGAGGATCAGCGTCTTTGTCTCCTTGTCTGGGATTACCACGGGCAGCCGCATGTCTTCTCCTGACATCTCCAGCACAGTTCCCGGCACCTCGTCCCGCTCCCGCATGCGCTTTAACCGCTCCAGGTCAACGGTGAGGCGGCTTATGTTCCTCACGGCCTGATCCATGGCGCCCTCCTTCATGTCCTCCAGCACCTCGATCCGCCCGCACGCCGGCGCGGCCTGGACCTGGGCTGACATGCACAGCGCGGCGTCCACAAGCTCGCAGTGCCTGACGATCAGCCGCTCCACTCCCTCTATGGCCTGATCCAGCAGGCCGGTTTCCTGTTTTTCCATACGTCGCTCCTTCCTCCCGGCAGGCCACAGGCCCGCCGGGCTTTTTTACTTTCTCCGTGGACCCATCCGCCGCATACGGCGCAGCCTCCGCCGCCGAAACAGGTACGTGCGCACCGCGCCCACGATCCGCCGCACAACGCCCATCTCACTCCCTCCCTTCCCGCATTCGCAAATTGTTTTTCCACAGCCATTCCCCGCTTTGTGGAAACCTTGCCGTGCTGTGCGCGTAGCCGCTTGAAAACCGTTCCCTAAAGGGCCGTTTCCGCGCCCTCCCGTTCCGCAGGAAACCGGCGGCAGGGGAGAGGACAGGCCCCTTCCTTCCGCTCCTGTTTCCCGGCAAAAATTTTTCGTCGCTTATTAGGTACGCGCGCGCGAAGCGCGGCCCGCAAGCCCCCGGTGATCCGGCGTCTCCTCCAGGGCCTCGCCCAGCCGCTCCATGGCCCGCTCGTGCCAGCTCCGGGCCGTGCTGTCCGGCGTACCCAGGCGCACCCCGATTTTGGCCCAGCTGTACCCATGCACATAGCGCATGAGAACGAGCTGCTTGTACTTACTGTTCAGCCCGTCCAGACAAACCCGGATCACGGCCTGATCCTCCAGCAGCACCCGCTCCTGTTCCGCGATCTGCGCAAGTCTCTCCCCGGTGCCGTTCTCCAGCGCCCGCAGGCCCAGCTCCTCCGTGGGCTTACCGGGAGACGACCCATGCGGCGTGCCATCCGCCGCCGTACTGCCCAGGCCGTTGTATTCTTCCTCCAGTTCCGCCCGCTCCTGGCGGAGCAGGTGCAACATCCCCGGAATGGCCTTGTAGTACAGGGCAATCCGTTTCACATCAACAAACCGCATTTCGCTTCCTCCCGTTCTCTCCCACGTCCGGCCCGTCAGTCCAGCGTATCTCCGAAAATCGGCTCCCTGGCGTCGCTCTCGTCCACGGTGATGGGCGTGCGGAAAATGCGCTCCAGCTCCCGGGCCAGAAGGGCATACCCGAAGTAGTCCCCGCCCTCGGTCCACGCGCCGAACTCCCGGAACACCCGCTCCGTCTCCGCCACCGTCCCCTGCACCCGATCCGGCCCGAAGGACAGGGCTTTGTGGGCGGCCAGCGCGTAGCAGCCCACCACGATCTCGGCCGCCTCCCGCTGTTCTCCCAGCATGGCCCAGTCCTTCTCCCTCCTGGGCGTCTTCGTCGCGGGCAGGAGAAACCCGTTCGGCAGCAGCTCGCCCAGCTTCCCGGCGAGCCGTTTTTTCGCCTTCTCCATACCCACGGCCCGCTTTTCCAGGTCGAACCGCTCCAGCTCCGCGTTTGCCGCGTCCGTCACGCGGCCCAGCCGCTCCTCGCCAATGCCGTACCGGTTGTTCAGCGCCACCAGGAAGCACATGGAGATCACGTGCCCCGCCGCCTCCCGGTTCTTCTGCACCCGCTCGGCCTGCGTCATTTTACTGCCCAGGTACTTTCTCTGCGTCTGTCTGGCCGCATTCCCCCGGTTGTACACCGGGATATTCCGCTTCTTGCCCATGCCGCTCCTCCTCGTCCATAGTTTCGCAGGCCCGCCCGCACAGCGGGCAGAACCCCACGCAGATCACGTTCAGGCCGCCGCCCTGGCTCCTGGTGTCCAGGCACAGCCGCGGCCGGCCGTCGTCCCCGTACTCCATCCAGAACACGGTGCCCTCCACCGTCTCCAGCCTCTGGTGCCGCTCGCACAGGGCGCACCGCCGCCGGACCTGTCCGGTCACTCCTTCACCAGCTCCCGCCATCGCTTTACCTCCTCGGCGCTGTCCGCCGTGATGATCTCGGTGAACCTCCAGCCCGCGGGCCGGGCCACCAGCTCCAGGAACACCCGCCTCCGCAGGGCATAGTCCCGCTGCATGCGCCGTACAAACTTGCTCTTGACCTCCACGATCTCCACCGTGCCGTCCGCGTACGCCAGGCGGAAGTCCGCCGTGTACCGCACCGGCCGCAGCTTCATGGCCCCGTATTCCCCGGCCGGGAACAGGGGAAAACTGGGGTGGGCCTCCCACTCCACGATCTCTCCCCGGGCCACCCTTGGGGCCACGGTGCCCATGTAATACTCATACTCTCCCTGGCTGTCGAAGGCCTTTCCGGTGCGCTTCGCCGCGCGGGCCGCCTCCTGCATGGGATCGCCCCGCTTCTTCCCACGGGCAAGCTGACGCTCCGCCTGGGCGCGGTAGCGCGGCGGCAAGTCCGACAGTTCCAGCCGGAACGCCATTACACGCCCTCCCGGCGCTTCTCTTCCTGGCTCGCCCGCATGTCAGCCTGATGGAGCGCCAACACAAGGGCGCAGCAGTCCATGGCGGCTCCCAGCGCACGGCTGCCGCCCCTGTATGCCTCGTCGTAGGCGCCCATGTGCCACCGGATGGCCAGCGCCTCCTCGTCCGTCAGGTCCATGTGCCGCTGGATCAGGAAGACGCTCTTCTCCCCGTGCCCCAGGGGCAGGGGGTCCCGGAACGCATACCCCTGGTAGGTCTCCCACCGTCCTGTGTCCGGGTTCTTCCGCCTCCAGTCCTCCAAGTGGTACACGCCCACCTTGCACACGTCATGGAGCAGTTCGCATACTGCCAGGGTGTCCCCTCTGTATTTCATCGCGCCCGGTTCGAGCAGCAGCTGGTCGTACACGTCCAGGCTGTGATCCACCAGCCCGCCGGGATAGGCCCCGTGGTGCTTCGCTCCGGCCGGCGCCTCGAAAAAGTCCGTGGTCTCCAGCCACGCCAGCAGTTCCTCCATTCCCGGCCTCGGCTCCACGCACTGAAACAGCCCCAAAAACCGCTCCTTGCTTGTCATGCTCGTTTCCTCCTTTTCGCTTTCTTCATGTCTCCCCGGCCGTGCCAGCACTCGGCCCGGCGCAGGATCACCACCGTGTGCCTCTGGCCGGAATTGCTCACCGTGGTCTCCACCCGGTTCAGGGTGTACCCCGGGTACTGCCGCTCCCAAAACGCAGCGTCGTCTATGTAAAGCGTGGCAGCCTGCTCGAATTTCTTCCGGCTCCACTTCGTGTCATTGGGCGGCGGCGTCTTCGGCTTCTCCAACCCCCGGCTCTGCCTCCAGGACCGGGCGCACCGCTTGTTCTTCCCGATGTAGCGCACCAGGCCCTCCACGCTCCCGTGATCCACGTCCAGATACTCGCCCCGGGTCAGCCCGATCCGCTTCCCGTTCACGCTCCACAGCTCTTCCAGCACGTCCCGGGTCAGCCCCTCCGTGTGCTGGATGATGGCGTGGTGGTGGTGCCGGCCGCAGACGGACCCATCCTCGCCCACGGTGGTGTATTCCGTTGCGGCCACCCACTTGGGCCGCTGCACTCCGTGGCCGTCGCACCAGCGGTACAGCCGTTTGATGAAGTTGGTGAAGTCCAGGTCCGCCCTCCGGTAGTCCCCCGGCGCCGGCAGGTGGTCGTCGTCATACGTCCCCGTCCAGGAGAAGTCCCCCTTCCCGAAGTTGGTGTTCACCAGCTGCACGTGGTAGCGTTTGGCCCGCTTGTCGTTGTAGGTCTGCTGGGCCAGGGAGGAGGCCTCCTTCTTCTTGGCCCGGCGGCTCGCCTTGTGCTTCTTCGCGGAGACCTGGTACAGGTCCACCTCCATGTACTGGGCCGTGTCGTAGTCCTTTCCGCAGATATGCTTTTGTTCCCGGTAAAACAGACCCACGACCACACCCCCGCCCCAGCTCCCGGCCTTGTCCCTTAACTTACTACCGATATACCAGCCCATTGTCGCCCCCCCGGCGACTTCATTTTTTGCCCGGCGCGCTGCCGGGCACGGGACCTGCGCAGGCGGTTAGGCCGCGCCGATCACCGGCGCGACCATCCCCGCGTCTATGTTTTTTCCATTCTTGCGCCGCAATTTGGGCAATACTTACCTACAACGTGGTACTCGTCGCTCGCTGTCAGCCACTCACCACACAGTGAGCAATACGCGCTTCCGTGCGGGCAGTCCTTTTCCTGTTCATCCCACGGCAGCCGGTTTCCTTCTTCATCGACCCACCGCCCCAGTCTCGCGGAATTTCCACACAATTTCCCCGTGTAGCGTTCCTTCTCCAGCTGGTCAATCAGCTTTGCTTGTGCCTCGCACACCTGCCGCAACCGCTCCGCGGTGGCAGCGGCAGCTTTATACCTCGCTTTATTTGTATCCGCTTCAGTGCGGAGTGCCACGTTTTCGAGCTTCAGCATATCCGCACTTTTTAACATGTCCGGTCTCCTTTATCCATAGCGTCAGACAGGTCTTTCCACAGCCACAGGCCCAGCAGATACCATACAGGGTCCGTTCCGGCCGCTTCGCTTAAAAACATGGTCGTCAAAAACACCGCGACCCAGCCCGCCAGCTTCAGTAGAAGGCGCTTCATCCCTTTATTCCTTCAATGGGAATGCCTCTCCCGGCGTCGTAGTTGATGTGCCGCACGATCTCCGGCGTGGGCATGCACATCATGGTCTCCAGCGCCAGGTCCACGTCCCGGCCGCAGCAGTCGTTCCACAGCATGTACAGCTTGTCCCCGGTGATCCCGGCCCTCTCCATGTGCTGGAAGCACTGCTCGGCGGTAAACATGTCCCGCTCGTATGCCTCCATCACGAACGCGAGTGCCCCCGGATTTCCTTTGCAGATGTCAAAAGTTACCATCATTCTGCCCCCTCTGTGATCCACCGGGCGCAGTGCGGGCAGAAGTCCCACCCGTTTTCCTTTGGTCCGTCCGCCTCGAAGGTCTCCATGTGCCCGCACGCGGTACACCGCCAGGTGTTGTGATCCTGGTCAATGCAGATGTAGGTCGTGGCTGTTCCTGCTTCTTCCATGCCCATGTCCGAAAGGGCCCAGAAGTCTCCCTTGGCCAGGTCCTTTGCCGCAAAGTGCACGCATTCCGCGCACGGACCCTCCATGGCATTCTCCGGTCCGTTGTACGCGCAGTATTTGCAGTCTCCATGCACAGCGTCCAGCAGTGCCAGCAGCCTCTTGACGGACGCCTCATAGTCCTGCTCCAGCCGCTCCACGCAATCCGTCAGGCCCTTGTCTCCGTAAGGGCACCCGTGGTGGTGTTCCGTACTGCATACCCGTCGGCCGCAAGCGTCCGCCAGTTCGATGATCTCCCGCTCGTTCACTCCTCTTCCTCCTCCACAGATAATCGGCACCTCTTTTTCTCTGCCATACTCAATCATCCTCTCATTTCAGTTGCCCGCTCGCAGGCGGCCAGAAAAAACCGCTCAAATATTGCCCATGGGGTAATCAAAATCAAAGTGATCCACAGCAGATCCATTACGATCCGTTCCGCCATCTTCATTTCAGGGTCTCCAGGGTCGTGGTCAGCAGGGCGGTCAGCGCGTTGCGCAGCTTTCCGGCCCACTCTCCGTCCCCCGCCTCTTTCATGCGCTCTATGCACTCGGTCATCTTGTTGATGGAGGCCTGCCCCTGTTCAAAGTGCAGCTTGAAGATGGTCATTTCCGACGAGGACGCCACCGCCAGCTTTTTCTGCAGCGCCTTCATCTGCTCCGTCATGGCCTCCTTCTCCCGGTCGGCGATGGCCCTGGCTTCCTCCTGGGCCACCTTCACGGCCGCCAGTTCCTGCTCCGCCTTCGCCTTCGCCTGCTCGGCCCTGGCCTTTTCCTGCTCCGCCTTCTCGATCTTCGCCTTCAGCTGCTCGGCCGCTTCCTTCCGGGCCGCCTCCGCTGCGGCCTTGACCGCTTCTTCATCCACTACGGTCTCCACGGCCACCGGCGTCGGAGCCTCTGCCACTTCCTCCAGCTCCGCCTTCAGGGCAGTGATGTCCGCCTGTGCCTTCTCCAGGTCCGCCGCAGCCTTTTTCTTGGCGTCCTCCAGCTTCTTTGCATACCCTGCCGCCCGGTTCTCTGCCTCCTCCAGACGGCCCTGAATGTCGGCCATGTCCGTATCGTAGACGGTGCGCTGCTCCTCCAGCTGTTCCTCCATGGCTTTTTCCAGGTCTTCGGCCTTCTTGCGCGCCTCGTCCCGCTCCTTGATGGCCTGCTGCAATTCCCGCGTGGACATGTCCGCCACGTCGTGCTCCTCCACGAACTTTTCCCGCTCCTCCGCAGGCACAGAAAGAAGGGCCAAAGCCTTGGAATAGCTTAGTTTTCCAAACGTTTGGCATTCTACCTGCGCCCCGAAAAGGCAGCCCTGGGGCGACCCATATTCCTGGAACAGGCGCATAAAATTGTTGGCGGTGGAGGTGGAATATCCGGTGTTCTCCTTGATCCAGGTGCCAAAGGTTCCGTATGGCAGCATTTCCTTTGCCTCGCACATCCGCCGGCCGATCTCCACGATGTTTCCCAGCATGGACGCGGTCAGCGCGTTGATCTCCGCTGCCACCACTTCCACAGTTCTCGCAGTCTGTACCTCTGTCATGCAGCAGTCACCTCTTTCTTCCCGGGCAGTTTCGGCCTGCCCTGCTTATCCCGCTTGCTTCCTTTCTTCAGCCAGCCCAGCCAGCTGTCCAGAAATTCCCGGTAGACCTCTCTCGGGTCAGGGGCAAACCTGCCCTGCATTGTGTGGACGCCCTCGTTTTTGTATCCGTGAATTTGCACCAGCTCGTTACCGTTCATTTCGATGGTCAGCCACGGCTCGCTCGGCTTCGCGGCCTTCCGCATAAACAGGATCGTGGTGTACCCCTGCACGTGGCGGTCAGCGTAACCGCCCACGCAGTGCTTCAGGGCACGTCCTTCTTCCAGCACCTCCGCTCCGCTGATGGGCGCCCGGATCAGAAGGCCGTCCAGTTCAAAGCCGTACTTCTTGTCCAGCTTCTCCCTGCGCTCGTCATAGGCGGCGTTTGCTGCGGCCAGCCGGTCCCGTTCTTCCTTCCTGCGCTGCCGCTCCGCCTGCTCTCTCTGCCTCTGCAAGACCGCCCGATGTTTCCTCGCGGCCTCGTCATGGGCTTCTCCGAGATTTTTGGGCAGCAGTACGTTTTCCCGATGGAGCGGATAGCCCGTCGCCTCGGCGGCGGTCAGATAATCCTCCCAAAACCGCAGCGCCTCGCCCAGCCCGCTCATACCTCCGTACCTGGCGCACCCCACCTTCCCAGCCAGGTACCGGATCAGCCGCTCCGGGGCCAGGCTCCATTTCTTCGCAGCTCGGAAGGTCCCGTGGATATTCAGGCCCATGCCCAGCCATTCCGCGCAAACCGGGATGGGGACGCGGCCCTTCAGCTTCTTGTGCAGCTCCAGTATCTCAATGTCCCTGTTCGTGCCCAGGAAGATCTTCAGCTCCTGCCGGTTCAGGCCGAAGACCTTCGCCGGATTGTCCGTGTCCCAGTCGATCACGGCGGCGTGCTTCACGCCCCGCTCCACCAGGTCATGGACCACATCGCCCATCCCCGCCTTGAACAACATCTCGATCTGTCTCGGGTAGAAGCAGCAGGCGGTCAGAAACTCCAGCAGGCGGTACTTCGGCACGTCGAACTCGTTCCGGCAGCAGTAGCGCAGCGGGCTCTCCTGTGCCTCGTCCAGGCCGATCACATCGTAGCCCGCCCCATATTCCGCATTGGCCGTGAACGGGCTGTGGATTTTCCATTTCCCCCTTTCAAGCGGCCCGTCCTGCGTCACGATGGACCCAAACGGGCTGTTCCCGTACCAACTCCGGGTAGTCTCCTCGACCAGTCCCGGCCGGAAGCGGTACACGCCCACCAGCTTGTACCCAGGCTCTCCGGCCAGATCATAGCCCGCCGTATAGTGCTTGCTGCAGTCATAGGCTCTGGCCCACAGCGCCCCCTCGTGCCAACGCAGGACCACCGCCCGCCGGTAGCTGGACAGGTTTTCCCGCCTGCCAGTGTAGCGCAGCTCTTTCACGATCACCGGCTTCCCGCAGCACGGACAATTCATGCTTGGTGTCTGCCGCTCGTCCCAGCGGTTCCTCGGTTCCCGCTGGTGCGGCTCCCACATGGCCCGTCTCATGTCCTGGTCGGCGCAGTCCATGCCCGTCGTGATGTGCTCATGGCAGCAGGTCGTCCACAGTTCCCCGGTTTTTCTCCTTCGGAACAGATAGGCGGGGAACAGGGCATTGATTGCCTCCAGTTCACCCTCCCGTAGTGTTGGGGCCAGTTCCACGAACCGCCCGGCTTTCTCCTGTTCTGTCACCGTGTTCGCCCCCTTACAGAAAATCATCCAGCGAGAGGATCTTGCGCTCCACCTTTTGCGACAGCATCGGCGGTTCTGGTTCTTCCTCGTCTTCAACGCTGGCGCAGAGGTTGACGCTCATCTGAAACCGCACATCCGCGCCCGGGAAGTAAAACTGTACCGCCCGGCGGAACGCCTCCAGGTCGGAGATTGCATTCCCGCAGTTCTTGGCCACCGCCTTCATGCAGTCCTCGAAGGTTCCTCCCTGGACCACCGCCTGGGCAAACTCCCCGTCCTGCCGGCAGAAGCCGACCAGGGCCTCACACACGGCTTCCTTCATTACTGCGGCATACCGGTCATATTTTCCGGCCTTCTGCTCCGCCTCCAACTTCTGCTTTGCCCTCTCGTACCATTCATTCATCTTCTATCCCACTCCTTTCTTTGTTCCCATATCCCAGTCGATGGCCTGTCCGCACTGGCCGCAAAACCGCTGCTCGTTCCCGTCCTCGTTGTGCAGGTACTCTCCGCTCCCGCATCGAGGGCACGCCAGGATGTGCTCGTCTCCGTCCGGGTGAGGCGGCCGCGGCTCCAGCCGCTGCAGGGCATCCATGCCCATCCGGCATGCCTCGTTCACCGGCTCCAGGCTCTCGTACTGTTCCCGGTGCTCCGGGTCCAGAATTTCAGCCGCTCTTCCGATCTTCACGCTTCATCCTCTCCTCTCTGCCCAGCTCGACCTTTGCCTTCGTCAGCAGCCATGCGCGAATGCACCGGTCGCAAACCTCGCTATCGAAGAATGCGCGCGTGCAGTCGCATGGGTCTTCGTGCCGGCAAAGCCCCGCCGCCGTCATGACCTTTGCGGCGATCTTCACCGCCCGGGCCTCTACGGTTTCACCCCTCACCGCCCGTCGCCTCCTCCATGCCGATCTGCTCCATCGTCTTTTCCACTTCCGCGTCCGCCGCGCTCTCGTCCGCCGCCTCCCGGCTCCGCTCCCGGTAGAACTGCTCCGTGCACAGGGCCTGGAAGTCCGACAGGTCCGCCAGATATTCCTCCGTCACCACCTGCACGGGCATGACCGCCGCCAGCACTTCAAAGCCGTCATGCACCACCAGGTAGGGCTGCCCGGCGGCCGTCCTCCGGGCCGTGTACCGGATGTAGTCGCTGTCCTTGATCTGGTCCCCGATGGGGTACAGCAGCTTCTCCTGGTAGAAGATCAGCTCCCCCGTGTCCGCCCGCCGGCGGCACGCGCACCACAGCCCATCCGGCGCGGCCAGCATTTTCAGCTTCGTGGTGTCCTGCTCCCCGGTCTCGAAGTCGGACAGGTTCAGCCCGAAGATGTCATGCACGCTGTCCACCCACTTCTCCTCCAGGTGCACCTTCTCCCACGCCTTCTCCGGTATGTCCAGCACGGTCCGCACCTGCTCCTCGCCCACCATGTCCGGCAGCTCCGTGGCCCGGAACAGGGCGGCGCGGGTCCCCAGCCAGATACCGCTGTCCTCCGCGTGGATCACCGAGCAGTACCCGCCCTCTTTCACCAGTTTTGCGTACTTGGATAGCTTCATCCCCGCACCTCCGTTAAAAGAACAGGTAGGAAATGCACAGCTTCAGCAGGGCCGGGCCTGCCAGGACCAGGGCCGCGGCCCACACGGCCGCCAGCAGCACCCCGACCACGCCGCCCAGCAGCGCGCCGATAAATTTCAAAAACTCCCTCACTTCCGCCTGCCTCCCTTCATGCCGACGGTCACATAGGCCGTCCCTCTCCGGTTCAGCTCCATATCCACCGGCGCCTTGCAGCGCAGGCAGGTGTGGGTGATGGTCTCTGACTTCGCGTTGGTCCGGTAGCGGAAGCTCTCGCCGCATTTGCAGTGCATGTACATGGGCCGCAGGTTCTCCAGCGGTGTCTCATATCCGCACTCGTCGCACCGGAAGCTGTACGTCTCCCGCTTCGCGCAGAAGGCCTTCACCGCGCCGCATTCCTCGCACACGATCAGCAGGAAGCCCTTGTAAGGCCCCTGTCCGTCGTCCGGGTCCTGCGCCATGTGTTCCATTCTCGGGTTGCGTTCTGTTCCCACCGCGCTGGTCATGGGGATAACCAGCATGTCCTTGGTCTCCATGCAGTCAATAAAGATGTCAATGCCGTTGTGCCTGATCCGCAGCGTCCCGTCCAGCAGGCCCTGCCGCAGGTCTTCCAGTGTCCTGTTCTCCATGTTATCCTCGCTTTCCGATTTCAGGAATGAACTGAAACATCCACGCTTCGTCCATAATGCTCACAATATTGCCATCCTCGTTGATGGCAAGTACCTCAATGACCTTCGGCTTGCTAACCTTTCCGCAGTCCGGGTAATCCCCGTCCTCAAATTCCACAGTCATGAGCGCCAGCGGCCGCAGAACCCTTTCTTGGTAGACGACCTTGTGCCCCGTCAGTTCAGCGATCATTTTCGTTTTCCTTCCTTTCGTAGTGCTTCAGCCGCCCCATGACCAGCTCGATCCCCCGGCGCGGGAAGGCGGTCCCGTCCTTCAGGCGGATGGTGTACCGCTCGCCCGGCTGGTACTTGTCCTCCAGCTGGCAAAGCCGCTCCACCGCGTCCTGGTAATTGTCCTTGTAGGTGATCTTCCCGTCTCCTGTCACCCAGACAACGATCCCGCCCGTCATGCCAGCTCGCCGCCCTTCCCGATAAATTCCCGCGGCTTTACCACCGGCCCGTCTCCGGGCTTGGTGGCCAGCACTTCCGCGTCCCTGATCTCCAGCCAGTCGCAGCCCCAGTATTCCGCCGCGTTCAGCAGCGCGGTCAGGTTGGAGCTGTGCGGCACCACCACCGCCCCATACTTTTGATGGACTACCCGCGACCTGCCCGGGGCGTTCCACCGCTCCTCCCGGACGTTCTTGTCGTCGGTGTCCATGGCGGCCTTGGCCTCGTCCATGAAGTCAGCCA
>ERZ779866.3528-NODE-3528-length-12597-cov-2.767023_pt1 | contig 12597 bp, 10 predicted proteins | sample MGYA00511248_ERZ779866 | MGnify/ENA primary metagenome ERZ779866 (study PRJEB29588, sample SAMEA2155758) | human gut metagenome | biome: human gut; feature: human-associated habitat; material: faeces | place: Denmark | collected 2008/2010 ... | reverse complement strand
ACCTTATTTTCGGGGGAATACCTAAAGATACAAAAAAGCCAACTAATTCGCAATAATTTGTGTATGAATTAGTTGGCTGATTTTGTAATATTTAATGAATGTCCCTTTTTATGCTTTTCTGAAAATGAAATGATACGTTCTGATGGTATAGCGTGTCAAAGCCGATTTTGTTATCGTGTTGTCACTTTGGCACGCCTTTCCTATCATATTAATTATATCACCAATCCGTCCAACAATTCTATATACAGCCCGATGGCTTCTTCTATTTCCGATACCATAATATATTCATCGGCCGTGTGAGAACGTGAGGATTTGCCCGGTCCCATTTTTACCGATGGGAATTTCATTAAAGCCTGATCGGACAAGGTAGGCGAGCCAAATGGAACACGGCCCAACTGAATAGCACGTCTGACAAACGGATGTCCAGCATCAATGTGGGATGAATTCAGACGGAACGAACGCGCTTTGGCTTCACTCTTGATGTGAGTGCTGATTTCATTAAATAATTCTTCGTTGGAATAACATTCATTACTGCGGATGTCTACAACAAACGTGCAGATATCGGGAATGACATTGTGTTGGGTTCCGGCATTGATTTGGGTAACACTCATTTTGACCGGTCCCAATAAAGGAGACTCCTTTGGAAAACGATAGTCACGAAACCACCTGATATCCTCCAATACTTTATATATAGCGTTGTCACCTTCATTGCGTGCTGCATGCCCCGCTTTTCCGTGAGCTGTCACATCGACCACCATCAAACCTTTCTCTGCTATGGCAGGGTGCATCTCTGTTGGTTCTCCTACAATACCCAATGCAATGGGTGGAAGCTGGGGCAAAACACTTTCAATACCGTTCTTGCCTGACACTTCTTCTTCGCATGAAGCCAAAAAGATAAGGTTATAAGCCTGTTCGGTGGTAGATAAATGACGGTAAACTTGAAATAAAGATACTACACTGGCACACGCATCATTACTGCCCAGTCCGTAAATTTTTCCGTTCTCAGCCTTCGGAGTGAAGGGATGTTTGCGCCAGCCGTTCACAGGCTTTACAGTATCGATGTGCGAATTGAGCAAGATAGTAGGTTTGTTCAAGTCAAACATGGGGCTGATGCACCAAATGTTGTTTCCCGAACGGCCTGTCATAATACCGGTCTCTTCAATATAGTTTTGAAGAAAATCGGCAGCAGCTTCCTCTTCTCTGCTCAGCGAAGGGATGCCTATTAGCGAATTCAGCAACGTGGTTGCTTCTGAAGTGTAATATGCTAAGTCAATCATATCGATTTTATAATTATTGTGCGGCAAAGATACGATTTTTGCCCGGTAAAGTATGCTTAAAAGTAGTGATAATTAAGTTATGTATGCAACTAATTTTAAAGACGGGATTCTTGTAACTCTTTGATTGGTCGGGAAAATTAATGCCTGTTTATGATGGATAATTCCAAATTAAACGATAACTTTGCCACGTATTTAAAATAATTTATAATGAGCAATTCCCAATTATCTGTCCTGATTCAGCGTCAGGCTGAGAAATATGGCGACCGTGTAGCCCTGAAATATCGTGATTATGATACTGAAACTTGGGTTCCGGTCTCATGGAAACAATTTGCCGAAACGGTAACAACGACTTCCAATGCACTTCTTGAGTTAGGTGTAGGTGTACAAGAAAATATTGGTGTCTTTTCTCAAAATAAGCCCGAATGCCTTTATGTGGATTTTGGCGCTTTTGGTATTCGTGCAGTGACTATTCCTTTTTATGCCACAAGCTCGGAGGCCCAAGTGCTTTATATGCTGGGGGATGCGGATATCCATTACCTTTTTGTGGGTGAACAGTTACAGTATGATGTTGCCTTCCGGGTGATGTCGCTTGGCACACAATTGAAGCAGATTATTATTTTTGATAAGGATGTAAAGCGCGATAAGCGTGATACCTCTTCGATTTACTTTGACGAATTCCTGAAGTTGGGCAAAGCTCGTCAACATCAGGCGGAAGTGGACAAGCGCATTGCCGAATCGGGTAATGGGGATATTGCCAATATCCTTTATACCAGTGGAACGACGGGCGACAGCAAGGGGGTAATGTTACATCATTCTTGTTATGAAGGAGCTATCAAGGCACACAATGAGCGTTTCCCGCAATTGGGTGACCAAGAAGTAGTGATGAATTTCCTGCCTTTTACCCATGTGTTTGAGCGTGCCTGGAGTTATTGGTGTATTTCTATGGGTTGCCAGTTGGCTATCAATTTGCGTCCGGTGGATATTCAGAAGACCATCAAGGAGATTCGTCCGACAGCCATGTGCAGTGTCCCTCGTTTTTGGGAGAAAGTGTATTCCGGAGTTCAGGAGAAAATCAATGAAACGACCGGAGTGAAGAAAAAACTGATGCTGGATGCATTGAAAGTAGGTCGTGAGCATAATATAGGATATGTATGCAAGGGACTTACGCCTCCGGCCTTGCTTCACATGAAATACAAATTTTATGAGAAGACTATTTATAGCTTGCTGAAGAAGACCATCGGTATTGAGAATGGTCGCTTCTTTCCGACTGCCGGAGCTGCCATTCCACCTGCTGTTCAGGAATTTATATTGTCGGTAGGTATTAATATGGTGGCGGGATATGGATTGACAGAGTCAACTGCAACCGTGTCTTGCGAAAATGACTTTGATCATGTGGTAGGCTCTGTAGGGCGTATTATGCCGCATGTGGAAGTGAGGATTGGCGAAAACAATGAGATATTGCTTCGCGGTGTCGGCATTACGCATGGGTATTATAAGAAAGAAGCGGCAACAAAGGCTGCCTTTACTGAAGACGGATGGTTTCATACGGGTGACGCCGGTTATATCAAGGACGGACATTTATTCCTTACTGAGCGTATTAAGGATTTGTTTAAAACTTCAAATGGGAAATATATTGCTCCTCAAGCTATCGAAGCTAAGTTGGTGGTGGACCGATATATCGATCAGATTTCCATTATTGCGGATGAGCGTAAGTTTGTTTCGGCTTTAATCATTCCGGAATATAAATTGGTAAAAGAGTACGCCGAAAAGAAAGGCATCAAGTATGCTTCTATGGAAGAGCTGTTGCAGGACCAACAGATTATCGATTTATTTAAGGAACGAATTGATACGCTTCAACAGCAATTCGCACATTATGAGCAGATTAAACGTTTTACCTTATTGCCCCATCCTTTCAGTATGGAACGCGGTGAACTGACTAATACGTTGAAGATAAAGCGCAATGTGTTGAATAAGAATTATGCTGCCGAAATAGAGAAGATGTACGAAGAATAAAGAATTTGATTCATTTGTATTTTAGGCACGGATTGTACGGAATGCATTGTTCTTTCATTAAAAACAGTGAAATCCATGTAATCAGTGCCTAAATTGTTATATCTTTGCAACTTAAAAGAAAAATTCCTCAAAATGATAACAATAGAGCAACTGAAAGACGTAAAAGAACGTACCGCTGCCCTCGAAAGATACTTGGACATTGAGAATAAACTTGTTCAGGTGGAAGAAGAACAGCTTCGTACACAAGCGCCCGGATTTTGGGATGATGCCAAGAAAGCTGAGGCACAGATGAAGAAAGTAAAAGAGATTCAGAAATGGATTGACGGATATCGTGAGGTAAAGACTTTGTCAGACGAATTGGAATTGTCTTTTGATTTCTTTAAAGATGACTTGGTGACCGAGGAAGAAGTGGATGTCGCTTATTCCAAAGCGCTCACTGCTGTAGAATCTTTGGAGTTGAAAAATATGCTTCGTCAGGAAGCCGACCAAATGGATTGTGTGCTGAAAATCAATTCGGGAGCCGGAGGTACCGAAAGTCAGGACTGGGCATCCATGTTGATGCGTATGTATATGCGTTGGGCCGAAACAAACGGTTATAAACTGAGCATCGCCAATCTTCAGGAAGGTGACGAGGCCGGTATCAAAGCTGTGACTATGAACATTGAAGGCAGTTTTGCTTATGGTTATTTAAAGGGTGAGAATGGTGTGCATCGTTTGGTACGTGTTTCTCCTTATAATGCTCAGGGAAAACGTATGACGTCTTTTGCTTCTGTATTCGTAACTCCGTTGGTTGACGACAGTATTGAGGTAAATATTGAACCGGCACGTATGAGTTGGGATACATTCCGAAGCGGTGGAGCCGGCGGACAGAACGTAAATAAGGTAGAATCCGGTGTACGTTTGCGTTATCAGTATAAAGATCCTTATACAGGAGAAGAAGAAGAAATCTTGATTGAAAATACCGAGACTCGTGATCAGCCGAAGAATAAGGAAAATGCAATGCGCCAGTTGCGCTCTATCCTTTACGACAAGGAGCTGCAGCATCGCATGGAAGAACAGGCCAAGGTAGAAGCCGGAAAGAAGAAGATAGAATGGGGGTCGCAAATCAGAAGTTATGTATTTGACGACCGTCGTGTGAAAGATCATCGCACGAACTACCAGACATCAGACGTAAATGGCGTGATGGATGGAAAGATTGACGACTTTATTAAAGCGTATCTCATGGAATTCTCGGGTTCGGAGAATGCGTAAAAAGTAAGTAATTTATTTGTTTTCTCCCGGAAACTTTGTACTTTTGAAGGTCTCAAAAGAGAAAGTTTAATCTTAAAATAAAATATTTATGGGAAAGAATAAGAAAGCTAATCATAGCAAGCACGAAGAGGAGAAAGCAAACAAAATAGTAAAAGGTATATTTATCGCTTTGATAGTACTGGCTCTGATCACTATGGTAGGGGATGCTGTCTATGGATAAAACCGCAAGAAATAACTGAAGTCCTGCCGGAAAATCCGTGCGGGACTTTTTTGTTATATTAATAAGGAAATAAGATGGCACAGGAGATAGAACGAAAATTTTTGGTTGTCGATGATAGCTATAAGCAGGAGGCATATTCGCAAAGTCGTATTGTACAAGGATACATTTGTAGTGCCCGCGGACGTACGGTGCGTGTTCGTATCCGGGGCGATAAGGGGTATCTTACTATAAAAGGGGCTTCTAATGCATCCGGTATGAGTCGTTATGAATGGGAGAAAGAAATATCTCTGCAAGAAGCGGAAGAATTGATGAAATTGTGTGAACCGGGTGTGATAGACAAGACTCGTTATCTGGTAAAAAGCGGAAAGCATACATTTGAGATAGATGAATTTTATGGTGATAATGAGGGTCTTGTTGTTGCGGAAGTAGAATTGAAATATGAGGATGAATCATATGAAAAGCCCCATTTCATCGGACAGGAGGTAACCGGAGATGTTCGTTATTATAACTCATCCCTTATGAAAACTCCATTTTGCAGATGGGAAACATTATAGTTTATTTAACGTAATAAAAGTAACTACATATTATAGTTTGCCTATATTTGCACCAAACAAACACTTTTTTAATATATGAAAGACAACATTCTATGCATCTTTATCATGCTCTTTGTTAGTGTGACATTTAATGCAAACGCTCAAAAAAGTCCTCAAGGGCAGTTCTCAGTAAAAGGAGTTTTAGTAGATTCTTTATCAAATGAAGGAGAACCTTATTCAACCATTCGTATTTCGTTGAAGAGTAATCCGGCCAAACCGGTAAAACTGGCTGTGACAGACACGAATGGAAAGTTTAGTGAACGTCTCGTTTCTCCGGGCACTTATCTGATTAGTTTTTCTTCTGTCGGCAAGCGGACCGTACAGAAAGAATTCACTGTATCTGATACAAAGAAGGTAGCGGACTTAGGTCATATTCAAATGGCAGAAGCAACCGAAATGCTGAAAGGAGTGGAAGTGGTCGCTCAGAAGCCACTTGTGAAAGCAGAAATTGATAAGGTTACTTACAGCATTGAAGATGACCCGGATTCAAAAACGAATTCTACTCTCGAAATGCTCCGTAAGGTACCTTTGGTAACCGTAGACGGGGAAGATAAAATTCAGGTAAACGGAAGCAGCAACTTTAAAGTGCATGTAAACGGGAAGCCGAATAATATGATGAGTAACAATCCCACTGAAGTATTGAAGAGCTTGCCGGCCAACTCTGTGAAGTCTATTGAAGTTATTACTGACCCGGGTGCAAAATATGATGCGGAAGGTGTCGGTGGTATCTTGAACATCATTACTACCGGTGGCGGAATGGAAGGTTATACAGTCACTTTGAATGGTGGTGTCAGCAATCGCGGTTATAATGCCAGCGGATATTGGTTAAAGTGACCGAACTTATTGCAGAAAAATTTACTGTTACCGGAAATTATGCTTATAATCATAATACCAGTCCGCGTTCTTATAGTTCAAGTGGTCGCGAAGATTTCACTTCGGATGATTATAAGTATTTGAGTTCGGAAAGCTCTTCCAAGCATAAAGGCAATTTCCAATATGGCAGTATGGAGGGTAGTTATGAAATTGATACTCTGAATCTTATTACTTTTTCTATGAATATGTTTGGAGGAAAGTTTAAGAACAATGGCTATGGAAGCACGAACATGCTGAACGCCCAAAAAGAACATGCTTACAGTTATAATACGTTGAGCCGTAATGAATCGGAATGGGCCAGTGTGGGATTTAATTTCGACTATCAGCGTTCTTTTAAGAAAAAAGGCGAATTTCTGACTTTCTCATATCGTTATAACGGTTCTCCCGATAATAGTGAGGCTTATACAGAATATGAAGAAGTGAAGGATTATCCTTACAGCATGGATTATTTGAGGGATCAGCATTATGACAATGATGCTCGTACTGATGAACATACTTTCCAGCTTGACTATACCAATCCAATCACCAAGCAACATCAGATAGATGCCGGTGTTAAGTACATTTTACGTAGAAATCAGAGTGACAGTAAGTATTTTAAAGCCGATGACAATAATATCTATCAGCCGGATAATGATTTGACCAGCAAATTTAATCAAGATCAAGATATCTTGGCTGCTTATGCCGATTATCAGTTGAAATTGGGTAAGTTTGGCGGTAAGGCGGGTGTACGTTTCGAACATACTATTATGGATGTGGAATATAAGTATATGCCTGACAGAAACTTCGACAGTAATTTCGATGATTTAGTTCCTTCGGCCAGCTTTACTTATCAGCTTGCACCTACCAAAACCATTCGTGCAAATTATAACATGCGAATCAGTCGTCCGAGTATTTGGTATTTGAATCCGTTTAGAGATACAAGTAATCCGACAAGCATCAGCTATGGTAATCCTGACTTGGATAGTGAGAAGTCTCATTCAGTGGGAATGACTTACAGTTCTTTCTCACAAAAGTTTAATATGAACTTAAGTTTGAACTATTCGTTTGTAAATAATGGTATTGAGCGTTATTCATTTATGGAGAACGGTGTACAGAATAATACCTATGGCAATATTGGTCATACCAACCGCACACGTCTTTCGTTGTGGATGAACTGGAATCCGGGCTCTAAGACAAGAATCTCTATCAATGCCAGTGGCTCTTACTCTGATTATAAGAGTGATAATGAAGAGTTCACAGCTCGTAACCATGGTTATCAAGGTAACTTCTTTGGTAATGCACAACAGACATTACCGTGGGATATTCGTTTTAGTGTGTATGGCGGTGGAGGCACTCCTTATATTTCATTACAAGGAAAGGGTTCATCTTATACTTACTATGGATTTAGCCTGAGTCGTTCTTTCTTGAAAGAGAAACGCCTGACGGTCTCTATGAATGCGTCTAATATCTTTAGTAAATATAATACTTATGATAATTCTACTACGACTTCTACTTTTATTTCGTGGAGCAAGAGTAAATCCCCCAACCGCTATTATGGCATCAATATCAGTTGGAGATTTGGTGAGCTAAAAGCGCAGGTGAAAAAAGCAGCTCGTAGTATCAATAATGATGATTTGAAAGGTGGCGGAAGCGGTTCCGGTAGTACCGGTGGCGGTCAGGGAGGTGCATAAAAGTTAATTCTCAACCACCTGTTAACTGTTATATTAGGGGGTAAAAACTGTTACTTGGCAGTTTTTGCCCCTTTTGTTGTTAGTTTTTCTGTTATCTCTTTTACAAGAAGTCGTTAATATTGCAACAGAAAACAAAAACAGAAAATAACAACTTAAAAATAGATTAAATGGTATGAAGACAGTCGACTTTACACAGCATTTACTGAATGTTCAATCGGAATTATTCCGTTTCGCATTTAAACTGACAGCTGATAGAGAAGAAGCAAATGACCTGTTGCAGGAAACATCATTGAAAGCATTAGATAATGAGGAGAAATTTACTCCCGATACAAATTTTAAAGGATGGATGTATACCATCATGCGCAATATATTTATTAATAATTACCGTAAGACTGTACGTGATCAGACTTTTGTTGACCAGACAGACAATCTGTTTCACTTGAACTTTTCGCAAGAAAGTGGATTTGATTCTACCGAAGGTGCTTATGATTTAAAAGAAATTCACCGTGTAGTCAATGCTTTGCCAAAAGACTATCGCGTCCCCTTTGCCATGTATGTATCAGGCTTCAAGTATAGAGAAATTGCAGAGAAGCTGGGATTACCATTAGGAACCGTAAAGAGCCGCATTTTCTTTACACGTCAAAGATTACAGAATGAATTGAAGGATTTTCGTTAAGTTGACTCTCTATCTTTATTATATAACTTTGACTTTTATCATTACGTCGGCTGTTCGTGAAGAATCGCCGGCGTTTCTTTTTAGAACTTACGCCACAAAAACGGGCGGATCACATAATATCCGAACACAACAGCTAACAATACTCCTGTGCTATTAGCTAAAAAATCAAGCCAGTCTCCGCTTCTATTGGTCGTGAGATAAGTTTGCATCAGCTCTATGCATCCACTCATGGCTATCGGTGCAAGGATACCTCCCCATAGAATATGGCTCCAGTTTATCATTCTGTGGGTTCTTAAATATTCGAACCACAAAATGCTGCAAAGCCCTCCATACATACAGACATGAACTAACTTGTCTATGTTGGGAATCTCTTCCAAATTACTTTTCGGAGGAGTGAAAAAAGATAAGTAAAAGATAACAGCCATAATTACCAAGGATAGCGGATATCTTCTAAAATAATATAGCATACTTTAAAATTTTAGTTATTCATCGCAAAAGTACGATTAATTTTATACTTTTGCACCCCAATAGGTTTCGAATTATAATAAATTGATAGTTTTTTATGCAAAAAAGCGAAAGAGTAAATTTCGGGAGTAAGATAGGAGCGATACTGGCGGCTGCCGGTTCGGCAGTAGGGCTGGGTAATATATGGCGTTTCCCTTACGAAACGGGAAATCATGGCGGTGCGGCGTTCATTTTAATATATTTGGCGTGTGTCCTTGTATTAGGCATGCCGATTATGATGGCCGAGTTTACAGTAGGACGCCATTCAAAGGCGAGTACGGGTAAAGCATATTCCGTTTTAGCACCGGGTACTCATTGGAAATGGTTAGGTTATTTAGGAGTATTGGCAGGATTTCTAATTTTGGGATATTATTCTGTTGTGGCGGGATGGACACTGGAATATATTTTGGAAGCAGGTGCGAATGAATTTGCGAACAAAAGACCGGATGATTTTATTCTGGCTTTTGAAGCTTTCTCTCAGGATCCGGTTCGTCCGTTGATTTGGTTGGTGGTCTTTCTATTGCTTACCCATTTTGTTATTGTAAAAGGGGTGAAAGATGGCATTGAGAAATCCTCTAAGATTTTGATGCCGGTACTTTTTATTCTTATTATCCTGCTTGCAGTGTGTTCATTATCTTTGCCAAATGCGGAAAAGGGATTAGAGTTCCTGTTAAAGCCGGATTTTAGTAAAGTGACCGGTGATGTATTTTTGGGTGCCATGGGACAAGCCTTTTTCTCCCTGAGCTTGGGGATGGGATGTCTCTCCACTTATGCCTCTTATTTTGGAAAAGAGACAAAGTTGGGGAATACGGCGTTGAGTGTAGGAGTCATCGACACATTTGTTGCAGTATTGGCAGGTGTCATTATTTTCCCTGCGGCATTTTCGGTTGGCATTCAGCCCGATGCCGGTCCTTCTTTGATATTTATTACTCTGCCTAATGTCTTCCAGCAAGCATTTAGCGGGATACCTTTCCTGGCGTATGTTTTTTCTGTATTGTTCTATGTGTTATTGGCTTTGGCAGCACTGACATCCACTATCTCTTTGCATGAGGTGGTTACAGCTTTTTTGCATGAGGAGTTTGCTTTTACTCGTGGGCGTGCGGCCAAGATGGTAACTTTCGGATGTATATTGATTGGAGCACTTTCATCCTTGTCATTGGGTGTGATGCAGAAATATACGCTGTTTGACAAAGGTTTCTTTGATTTACTGGATTTTGTTACTGCCAAAATTATGCTTCCGTTGGGTGGAATGTTGGTATGTATATTTGTCGGCTGGTATTTGAAGCGTTCGGTCTCTTATGCTGAGTTGACCAATGAAGGTACTTTGAAAGCGGGTTTCTTTAATGTCTATATATTTATTCTGAGATTCATTGCACCCATTGGTATTGCCTTGATTTTCATCAATGAATTGGGCTTGATTTAGTGCAATAATGTGGAAAGATTTTTTCTATTTCTCTAAAGGAGAACGCAAGGCTATAGTTTTCTTGCTTGGAATGATTGTTACGATAATCGGAGTTTGGCTGGTTTCTCCTTATCTGATAGAAGAATCGAGTAAAGAAACCGGTCAGGAATCATTTGAAGAAATGGAACGGTTCCTAGCCGGTATTCAGACAATCGAGCATAAAAGGAATGCCTCATTCAAAAAGAAAGAGGTTGTAAAAAGGAAGGTGATATTAGCACCGTTCGAACCTAATTTAACCGATTCCATCGAGTTCTTACAACTTGGGTTGCCTCCTTTTATTGCTCACAATATAATAAAGTATAGGCAGGCAGGTGGAAAGTTTGCCACTGCGGAAGCTTTTTCACGTATTTATGGAATGACGGAAGAGCAGTTTCATATTTTGGAACCTTATATTTATATATCCGAATCATTTCAGAAGAAATCTGATACTTTGCGTTATGCGGAAGTAGAGAAGCGTGATACGTTGGCTTTTTATAAATATCCCGAAGGGACCTTGATTGATTTGAACCGGGCGGATACTACGGAACTGAAGAAAATTCCGGGAATAGGGATTGGAATTGCACGGGCTATTGTTGCCTATCGGAATCAGTTGGGAGGATTCTATGATGTAGGTCAATTACAGGAACTCAAATGGATTACTTCTGATATGCAGCGTTGGTTTAAAGTAGAAAATGGTCCAATTCATCGGATAAATGCCAATAAAGCAGGGTTAGACAGACTGCGTGCACATCCTTATATTAACTATTATCAGGCTCGGGTTATTATTGAGTTTCGGAGAAAGAAGGATAAATTAAAAAGCCTTTCTCAGTTATCCCTTTATGAAGAGTTTACCGAGAAAGACTTAAAACGATTATCGCACTATCTTACTTTCGATTAATTCGGATAGCCTGCTGCTTCTGCTATTTTCACCGGAATTTCGGTATTGTCTATCCGGCCTTGAAATAACTCTGCACCTGCACCGATGGCAAATACGGGAACATAGCCGCCGGAGTGTCCGCCGCTGGTCCAGCCTACAAGGGCAATATCATTCAAAATCTTTTTGGCTTCAGAGGCCAAAGGTTCGTCCTGCTGATATTCGCTCTTCTGTAAATCTACTTTCTGACCACCGAACGATTCATCATATACTTTCTTTAATCGCGCTTCCTGTTTTTCATTTAATTGGATGCTATCCCAAAAACCGAAATTATCTTTCAGTGATTGTTTGATTACTTCCCAAGATACCTGGTTCTTATATTTTTTTCTTAAATTATTAATGATTCGGGTATAGTCGCTTTCGCTGACTTTTTGTGATTTCAAAGCCTGAAGATTGAGTGTGTAGGGGCCTTTGCCCAATACGATGCCACCGGTTTCATGATCGGCTGTCACCACTATCAGTGTCTCGTCGGGATGTTGTTCGTAGAATTCGTAAGCTACTTTGATGGCATCGTCTAGGTCAACCACTTCATTGAATGCGGTTGCCGCATCATTGCTATGGCAAGCCCAGTCTATTTTTCCACCTTCAACCATCAGGAAGAAACCTTTGGAAAGATCTTTGGACAGGAAATTGATACCGGCACGGGTTATTTCGGCTAAGGTCATGTCACCTTTCTTACGGTCTATAGCGTATGGAATAGCACTGACATCGGTGGCAGAAGATGGTTGTAGCAGAATCATTTTGTCTGATTTCTTGGCTTTCTTTTGATAGTCTTTATAACCGCGTGCCACGCTGTATCCTGCTTTATCTACCAGGGTATATAGACTTTCCGAGCTTCCATCGCCTCCTTTTTTATTGGTAGGATCAAGGAAGTCGGAGCCGGCATAGAAGTCGTAATTGGCCTTAATCAGATCAAGACCTACATTATAATAACTGCTTCTCTGTGCCTGATGTGCATAGAAAGCGGCCGGAGTAGCATGGTCTACACTGACACTTGTGCTGATACCTACCCGGCATCCTTTGTCTTTTGCCCATGCCGCCACACTGTTTATTTTAGTCTCCAAGTCTTTCTTCATTCCTAATGTTCCGTTCTTGGTTTTATTGCCTGTGGCAAGTGCTGTCCCGGCAGCTGCTGAGTCGGTTAC
>ERZ779866.3524-NODE-3524-length-12599-cov-3.782047_pt1 | contig 12599 bp, 12 predicted proteins | sample MGYA00511248_ERZ779866 | MGnify/ENA primary metagenome ERZ779866 (study PRJEB29588, sample SAMEA2155758) | human gut metagenome | biome: human gut; feature: human-associated habitat; material: faeces | place: Denmark | collected 2008/2010 ... | reverse complement strand
TTAAAGAGATTTTAAAAACCCAGATCATTACTTTGATTGTTTTGCTGGTGGTTTTTTTAAGTCAGAGCATGATAAGACTGATATCACGTGCCGCCGTCGGCAGCGTCCCCGTTGATATCATTACAAATCTTGCAGCGTACGCAGTTCCTGAAATTGCTATGATTATGCTGCCTTTGACTTTATTCTTAGCCTGTCTTATAACGCTTGGGCGTATTTGTTCAGATTCTGAAATGGTTGTCATGCGTTCAATCGGTTTTTCTCCGGCAAACGTGATGACTATTGCCATGATTTTGGCCTTTTTTACTTCAATAGTTACTGCATTTAATTGTATTTACCTTGTCCCGTGGGCATCAAACGCCAAAGAGACATTAATGAAGCAAACGGAAAACAATCCGCAGTTTTTACCTATTGAAAGCGGGAAGTTTTCTTCAATGGGCGGCTACAATATTTACATAGAAAACGTTGAAGAAAAAAGTGACGGAGAAAAAAATATCGCTCATGTCTTCGTGATGGAAGCTCCGTTTGCCAATGTCGGAAATTCTATGACAATAGCTGACAAAGGCTATCTCGTGCATGATGAAAACGGCGTTTTATGGCTTGAGCTTGATAAAGGCAGTCGCTATGAAGTTATGACTGAAGACGGAACATCAAATAAAGCTATTTTTGATAAATTTAGGACACCGGTTGCAGGAAGTGATTCTGAATTGCAGGAAGATGATTCAATTTCAAGCAGAGACACTTTTGAGCTCTTGCATTCAGGTGAAACACGAGCAGTGGTTGAAGCCCAGTGGCGTTTATCTCCGATTTTTGCCGTGTTTATCTTAACTTTTGTCGCAATTCCTTTATCTATGGTTAATCCGCGTCAGGGAAGATTTGCACGTTTAATGCCGGCAATTTTGATTTATGCGTCTTATTACATGTTTTTACTGTCCTGCAGAAATATGATTAATTCCGGATCGCTGCCTTTATATCCGGGATTATTTGTTGTACCGGTAGTATTTTTCTTGTTTGTCGGTCTTCCTTTAAATTTACCGCGTAATTTTTGGAAACTTTTGCGTGCTAAAAAGGAGGCCAAATAATGAAATTCGGCATCCTTGACAGATATATCGGTAAAAATGTGTTTTTTACCATTTTGTTAGTAACATTTTGTTTAACTTTACTGACAACTTTAATTACGTTTGTCGATCAGATGCGCTATATTGGTCGCGGCAGTGTAGACTTTTTGTTTTTGGTATCTCACGTTGCACTTGAAGTCCCCGGTATTGTTGTGCTGTTCTTTCCTGTAGCCGTGCTTTTGGGCGGTGTTATTGCTCTTGGTAATTTAGCAAGAACCTCAGAGCTTATCGTGATGCAGTCTATCGGCATTTCCAGAACCGGTATTGTTCTAAGTGCTCTTAAAACAGTTATACCGCTTATTTTAGTGATAGTTTGTTTGGGTGAGTTTGTTGTTCCACGTGTTGAGCAATATGCTGAAAATCGATTGAATTTTGCCTCGTCAAACGGAAATTTATCTGTTACCAACGACGGATTGTGGTTAAGAGAAGGTCAAAGTTTTATCGGTATTAGATATACCATGTCAGACGGCTCGCTTTTAGATATTGTCCGTTATGAAGTGGAAGGAAAAAATCTTAAAGCTTTTTCAAGAGCTAAAAGCGGAGTCTATTCGGATGGCAAATGGATAATGAGAGGCGTAAGGAAAACTGAATATACTGAAAACAAAGTGATAAGAACTAATTTAGCAGAGGAAAAATGGAGTTTGAATTTAACGCCCGAGCGTGTCGAGGTAGTTGGCGTTAAAGGATACAATTTGACTGCAAGAGGTCTTATTGACTATATAAATTATCTTGAAGAGAATAATCAGGATGCTTCAAGTTATCGTTTAGAACTTTATAACAAGTTTATGTCTCCGCTTACCATGATAGTTATGCTGCTTTTGGCTGCTTCAACGGTATTCGGACCATTGCGTTCCATGACTATGGGGGCTCGAGTGTTAGCTGGAATTGCTTTAGGTTTCGGTTTCTATTTGGCAAATCAGATTGGTGCACCGTTTGCTTTAGTTTATGGAATTCCTCCTATTTTAGGAGCGAGTTTACCTACTTTAGCTTTTATGTTTTTAGCTATAGTTTTGTTAAGACGTAAAGTTTAATGCATAGTGATTTGTAAAATATTATTTTGTTTTTAATTTTTAAAGGTTTTTTATATGGTCAATTATTATGACGAAATCGCGAAGATGTTATCTTCGCCTGATCCGGTTAACTATAAAACCGAGCTTAAGAATTTAAAAAAGTTTGATGAAATGATGCTGCCACAGGTTTTTGCCAGCGAATTAAAGAGAGCTCAGGATCTTAATATCCCTCTTGGCAAAGATGCGGAAACACAAGAAGGTATGGAAAAAAGATCAGCTTATATTACTCAAAGAATTGCTGAATTAAGGGCAAAAGCCAAGAAAACCCAAATTAAGACGATATCATTAACAGCAGTGGTTGTAATTGCTATTTTTGCTTTAATTGTTTATTTAATACGCTAAAAAATTTAGTGTTTTTTCATGAAGCTCAGTAGGTAAACTGGGCTTTATTTTTAGTAGGAAAGCGGGAAAACACAAGATAATATTACTATTGTCATAAGTAAAACATATTTAAATTCAAGCAGTTAAATTGCGATAAGCTTTTTTTAGAAACTCGAAATTAAAAATACAAAAACAGAAATTCAAGAATTTTTGTTGAAAAATTTTGGTGAATTTTTTTGAGAAGGGGAAAACAGATGGTGCCAAAGGTGGGACTCGAACCCACACACTATCGCTAGCGGCGGATTTTGAATCCGCTGCGTCTACCAATTCCGCCACTTTGGCAAGTGCGGGCTATTTTATAGAGAAAAATTGTTCTTGTCTAGCTTTTTCTTTTATTGCGAGATGTTTTTTTAAACAATGTTTTAAAGACCTTTTCAAGTTTGTCGGTTGCTCGAATTTGGTGCTAAACTATCGCGCGTTATTTTTTTGTAAGTTATAAAAATGAATTCTCGTCAATTATTTTTTCTTGGAATGAAACACGGAATTCCCGTGGTTTTGGGGTATATCCCAGTCGGTATCGCATATGCAGTGTCTGCTCTTCAGGCAGGATTTTCACCTTTTGAGACGATATTGATGTCTTTTTCCGTATATTCAGGATCGGGGCAGGTTCTTGGTGTCGGAATGACGGCACAAGGCGCAAGTTTAGCAGCAATATTTATCGGAACTTTTTTAATCAATTTCCGATATTTCATCATGAGCGCTTGTGTTTTTAATCGTATGCCTTATTTAAAAGCGCCGATTAAAGCATGGACTTCTTTTTATATTACTGATGAGACTTTTGCTATTTTTACGACAGCTCCTGAGGAAAGGGCAAAATTACCGTATATTGCCGGTCTTATTATATTGACTTATTCATCATGGATAAGCGGAGCCGTAATCGGTGTTATCGCTAATTCGATTTTACCAGGATGGGTTGCGGCAGGTCTTGGAATAGCTCTCTATGCTCTTTTTATTGCGTTAGTGGTTCCTGGTTGTAAGAGTAATCATAAGATTGCTGTGATGGTAATTATGACAGCGCTGTTTAATTGTCTGTTATCTTTATTTATCGACGGAAGCTGGGCGATAGTAATTTCTACTTTGTTATGGGCCGCCATAGGGGCTTGCTTAATTAAGCCTTCTAATAAAGTACGTGCTAAATCTCTTCAGAATAATAATGATCTTAAAGCGGAGAGCAAGTAATGGAAGATAATCGTTACTTATTTATTATCTTAGGAATGTGCCTTGTTTCATATTTGCCGCGCGTTGTTCCTGCTTTATTTATTTCCAAAGTTAAACTTAATCCGTGGCTTGAGAGATTTTTAAATTTAATTCCGTATACGGCGATGACTGCTTTAGTTTTTCCGGGGATTTTTTATAGTGTGCCGGGGTATATGAATGCTGCAAGTGTCGGAACGGTTGTTGCAATTATAAGTTCCGTGTTAAAGGCACCATTATCTGTTACGGTAATTTTATCCGTATGTGCAGTGTTGGCTTTTTTGGCTTTTTAAAAAAAACTCCGCATTGCGCGGAGTTCTTTAGGTTAATCAATATTTGATACTTCAGATGATGAGGATGAATTAAAATCACCGATATCATCATCGCTGCCGACAGAGCACAAACGATGTAAGTGACGCGGCTGAATTACCTGCAAATATTTTTTGAATACCTTAGCATAAGGGTCGGTTATTACTTCGGCACTATTGAGTTGTTTTAAAAAAACTTCTTCGGTTTCATCTTTAGGCTTACGGATTCCTTTATGAAGTTCCATCATTGCAGTACCGCATTGCTCTAAAAGATTTGATTCGCGGATCGAAAATTCACCGCTGCGGCGAATTCCGCGGGCAAAATGCTGAAAATCGTTAAACGGCTTTTCGGATTCGAAGCTCATTTGTGTTTTTTCCTCAAAAGAATAGGCGTTTTAAAGTTTAAACGCTTAATTTTAGCGTCACATTTTAACATTTAAATTTCTTATTTGCGTACATGGCTTTGATAAAAATCAAGAAAGCCTATGGTTTTTTATCAGTAAATTTTAGTTTACATAATTAATTTAGTTTAATTTTTTGTTAGATAAATCAAAGCTTTTATTGATAAAAACAGATAAAAAATTGAGGCTTTTATGCAGCTTTGCTAAAATCAGAAGAATGTAATTAGAAAAATACCGTAAATCCTTGCCGATAAGCTTGGGTTTTGTCGTTTGTTGAAGCTTGTGAAAGCATCATATAAGCTAGCATAAAGCAGTAAATGAACGCTATATGGTAATTGATTTTGGATTAATGTTAGCTTTTAGCCGTTAATCTGATTGGCTCCTTGTGAAAAAGAGCCTTAAATAAAATTAATTTATGTTTTTGGAGCTGCGATGGAAGACATAAAAGTTAATGAAGAAAGAATTCCGCGCAATTTTATTACAGATATTATTGACGAAGATCTAAAAGAAGGCAGAGTTACTAATATTGCAACTCGTTTCCCGCCTGAGCCTAACGGTTATCTGCATATCGGACACGCTAAATCTATTTGTTTAAATTTCGGTTTAGCCAGAGATTATAACGGCACTTGCAATCTGCGTTTTGATGATACCAATCCTGTAAAAGAAGATCTTGAGTACATCCGTTCAATTGAAAGAGATGTTAAATGGCTCGGATTTAATTGGTCTGGAGATGTTCGTCATTCATCAGATTATTTTGACAGACTGTATGGTTACGCATTAGAACTTATTAATAAAGGTCTTGCTTATGTAGATGAACTCTCACCTGAAGAAATTCGTGAGTATCGCGGTACTTTAAAAGAGCCGGGTAAAGATAGTCCATACCGTTATCGCAGCGTGGAAGAAAACTTAGCATTATTTGAAAAAATGAAAAACGGCGGCTTTGAAGAAGGAAAAGCTTGCCTGCGTGCCAAGATCGATATGGCATCACCGTTTATTTGCATGCGTGATCCTGTTATTTACCGTGTACGTTTTGCATCTCATGCTTTAACCGGCGATAAATGGTGCATTTATCCGATGTACGATTTTACCCACTGCATTTCTGATGCTATTGAGGGTATTACTCATTCTATTTGTACTTTGGAATTTCAGGATAATCGCCGTCTTTATGATTGGGTTTTAGATCATATCAGTATCGAAGCTCGTCCTCATCAGTATGAAATGAGCCGACTTAATCTTGAGTATTCTTTGACATCAAAAAGAAAATTAAATCTTTTGGTTGAGAAAGGGGTAGTTGACGGATGGGATGATCCTCGTTTGACTACGATTTCAGGATTACGCCGTCGCGGTTACACTCCTGCTTCAATTCGTGAGTTTTGCCGTCGTATCGGTGTTACCAAACAGGAAAACACCGTAGAAATGAGCGCTCTTGAGACATGTGTTCGTGATGATTTGAACGCCAAGGCTCCGCGTGCTCTTGCCGTTTTACATCCGATAAAATTAGTAATTGATAATTTTGGAGAAGAAGGAGTAACTGTTGATAGAGTAACAGTTCCCAATCATCCTGAAAAAGAAGATTTAGGATCTCGCGAATTATCTCTTAGCAAAGAGCTTTTCATTGATGCGGCAGACTTTAGAGAGCAAGCCAATAAACAGTATAAGAGACTTAAATTAGGCTATGAAGTCCGTTTGCGTCATGCTTATATCGTAAAAGCGGTATCTTGTGAAAAAGATGAGAATGGAAATGTAACCTGCGTTCATGTAGAAGCAATTCCTAATTCTATAGGTACTGATGTTGAAGGACACAAACCAAAGGGAGTAATTCATTGGGTAAATGCCAATGATTGTTATAGGGGACAAGTTTGTTTATACGGCAGATTATTTAAAGTCCCGAATCCCGGCGCAGAAGAAGATTTTCTTGCATGCGTTGATGAAAACTCAAAAGAAATCATTAAGGATGCAGCATTAGAGTCTTCGCTTAAAAATGCTAAAGTCGGTGATTCCTTCCAGTTTGAACGTGAAGGTTATTTCTGCGTTGAATCAAAAGATTTTGTTGAAGGAGCTCCGGTATTTAATTTAACCGTAGCTTTACGTGATAACAAAAAAACTCAGGCATGATTTGAAATAGTAAGGAGCAAAAAATGTCAGATTTTGAAAATGAAAATGAAAAAGACGACAACATGGCACCGCCTCCTGGCAGTGACTATGAAGTAGCCTTTTCTTATCACTCCGAAAGCATGCTTGAACGTGCTTATGATAAAGCTGAGCATTGGGTAAAAGAAGGCGTTCGTCCGAAGAAAATCTTTCTAGAAGACAGATCTATGGGCGTGATTAATTTTAGAAAAATCATGCGTGATCCTTTGCTGATTCAGGCAGGCGTAGAGCGTTTTGTAGATTTTCGCTGTTCGCTTACATTATCTGATACCGATGTCGATGCTGTATTTTCAAGCGTTTGCTATTACGAAGCAGATTCAGAGCCTACATATATTAATGCTTATGATCCTGAACTTAGCAGTATTAAAGAGGTTCTCAATATGGTAAGTGAGAATTTATTTAATTACCTGCAAAAACCTCTTGTTCGTAATGATTTAACTGAGAATTAATTTTGTATGGCTAATTTGCTGGTTACTGGAGGAGCCGGATTTATCGGCTCCAATTACGTTTTTTATCATCTGAAAAATTTTCCTGAAGATAATGTTGTAGTTTTAGATGCTTTAACTTACGCAGGCTGCAGGGAAACTTTGGATCCGCTTAACGATAATCCGCATTTTACTTTTGTTAAAGGCGATATCCTTGATGAGGGGTTGGTTGTTTCTTTAATCGAGAAATACAAAATTGACGTGATTGTCCATTTTGCAGCTGAATCTCATGTTGATCGCTCCATTTCCGGACCTGACGCCTTTATTAAGACCAATATTGAAGGCACATACTGCTTGTTGAAGGCAGCTTATAAGATGTGGGTAAAAGATGGTGTGTGCCATGGACATTTTCATCACATATCAACCGATGAAGTGTTCGGAACGTTATCTTTGACAGATCCTCCTTTTTCAGAAGAGAATCCGTATCGTCCTAATTCTCCGTACTCAGCATCTAAAGCATCATCCGATTGTTTAGTAAGAGCTTTTGTCCATACTTACGGATTAAAAGCAACCATCACTAATTGCTCCAATAATTACGGACCTCGCCAATTCCCGGAAAAGCTTATACCTCTTGTTATAACTAATTTGCTTACCGGTAAGGAAGTTCCGGTTTACGGTGATGGAAAACAGATTCGAGATTGGCTTTTTGTCGATGATCACTGCAGAGCCATTGATGCGGCAATACATAGCGGTCAGTCTGATAAAACCTGGAATATAGGCGGCAGAGCAGAACTTACCAATCTTGAGGTTGTCAATACAGTGTGCGATTGTATTGATGAGATCTTTAAAGAAGATTCGAGTTTAAAAGATCGCTATCCGTCTGCTTATCCGGCAAATGGCAAGTCATGTAAAAATGCTATCGTTCATGTGACCGATCGTCCTGGACATGACCGTCGTTATGCTATAGATCCGAGAAAAGCTGAAGCAGAATTGAACTTTAAACCTTCTTTAACTTTCAAAGAAGGTATTAAGCTAACGCTTTTATGGTATTTAAATAATGATAAATGGTGGCGTGAGCTTAAAAAACGTACAAAGGATTTTTCCGTACGTTAAAGGCTATTAAAGGAGAAAGATTTTGTCAAAAATCAAATTCACCGTAATGGCGTTAAGTATGGCAGTTGTCAGTTCTCAGCTTGCCGGCTGCAATATTATCCGTCATTGGTGGCAGTATTTTGACGGTACTGTTGAAACATCATTGCGTGAGCCCACCGGAAACTATGATCATGCGGAAGTTTCTGATGTTCCCGATCAGCTGGTAATTCCTCCGGGGCTTGCGCAGCCTCCTTATGACAGGACAATGGAATTGCCGATGTTAAGTTATACCAACACCGGTGAAGTCGGAAAAAATATCGATGTCAGAGCTCCTGTCGTACCTTTACGCTCTTCCCTTGGGGTTAATGCTCAATGGAGCGCTGGAGAAGCTATTGTTTGGTTAAGACGTGGCGGAGCTCACGGTATCGTTGATGAGGAACAGGCTTGGCAGCTTTTAGGTAAAGTTTTGCAAAGACTTAATATTGAAGTAGGTCAAGTTACTCCGGGAGCTTTTGAGCTTACTACTTTAGCTTCTGATTTTAATGAATTCGGTGTTCCTTACACTCCTGCAAATCGTGCATCTCATGCTCTTTGCTATCATCAAATCTATCGTATTCGTATCGGTAGAGCGCAAAATGGCGACTTAGGCATAGCTTCTTCGGTTATCGGATCCATGACGCAGTTGTCAAATGGCAAAATGCTTGAAAATGTTTTAACTCCGATTGAGCTTGAGCGCTTTGCTATGGGATTTGCCAATAGTATTATCAAAGAAATTGATAATACCGTTAATTCCCAAGGTCAGGATTTAAGCAATGTAACGGTTTCAATCGGTGTTGACAATAATAATCAGGAAACATTTACCGTAAATGCTCCTTATGATGAAACCATGAGAGTGATGCAGCAAATGCTGCCAAAATACGGATTCATCATTGATGAGTTTTCAATTTCTCACGGATCATTTAACGTGACCCTTGAAGAAGACGATCCTGATTTCTTTAGAGATTTAGGCGTCGATCCGTTTAATCTTGAAGCCGATTCGTACATCATAAGATTAGGTGTTAACGGTGATAAGACAGTTATCACTTTCTATGACGATGATGATAAACCGCTATCAGCGACGGCACTTGCAGGTCTTTACAGCGGATTCTCTCAAGCTCTTTCAAGAGAGTTTGCTCTAAATTCTGCTAATTAAGGCTTTTTGTAGTAAAATACGCGCATTGTGATTAAGTTCACAATGCGCTTTGATGTTAATTTATTTTTCAGGATCTCATCATGGAAAAGAAAAGAGAGCTTTATCGTGGCAAGGCAAAATCAGTTTATGAAACTGATGATCCTAATCACTATATTATGTTGTTCCGCGACGACACCTCAGCCTTTAACGGCAAAAAAATTGAGCAGTTAGATCGTAAGGGACGCACAAACAATCACTTCAATTTCTTTATTATGAAGAAACTTGAAGAAGCAGGTATTCCTGTCCATGTTGAGGAACTCCTTTCCGATACCGAGTGCTTGGTTAAGAAGCTTGAAATGGTTCCGGTAGAATGCGTTGTTCGCAATGTAAGCGCAGGTTCTATTTGCAAGCGTTATGGCGTTAAAGAAGGTCTTGACCTTAATCCTCCTACCTTTGAGTTCTTCTTAAAGAGCGATGCTTTAGACGATCCGATGGTTAACGATTCTCATATCGTTTCTTTTGGCTGGGGTACTCAGGAAGATATTGATACCATGCGTGATCTTTCCTATAAGATCAATGAGGTATTAAAAGATTTGTTTGATAAAGCCGGACTTATTTTAGTTGACTATAAGCTTGAGTTCGGTAAATATAACGGTCAGTTGATTTTGGGTGATGAATTCTCACCGGACGGCTGCCGTTTGTGGGATAAAGAGACCCGTAAGAAACTTGATAAGGATCGTTTCCGTCAGGGCTTAGGCGGTGTTATCGAAGCTTACGAAGAGGTTGCTCGTCGTATCGGCTGCCCGCTGTAATTTTAAGCTTTAAGCTTTTTAAGACGCTCGATTTAAATCGGGCGTTTTTTATTTGTAATTTTGCATTTTTTAGGGGTTGATAAAAGTTTTGTCCGTAAATTTGGTTTAAACTTGAATGGAAGATATATTGCTTTTTTGTTTTCGATTCTTGTTTTAAGCAAATTCATAGGGTAAAAAAATGCCTAAAAAACGTCGTACGAAAATTGTTTCAACATTAGGACCTGCAACCGATCGTCCGGGAGTTTTGGAAGGAATAATTAAAGCGGGTGCAAATGTAGTTCGAATCAACTTTTCTCATGGCGCCTTTGAGGATCACAAGCGTCGTGTCGATGCCGTAAGGGAAATTTCTCATAGATTAGGTCTTCCTGTTGCAATTATGGGAGATCTGCAAGGACCTAAGATCCGCATAGGTGCTTTTAAAAACGGTCCGATAAAACTTTCTCTTGGTGATAAATTTATTTTGGATGCCGAGCTTGGTCATGATGAAGGAGATCAGAATCAAGTAGGCCTTACATATAAAGAATTACCTCAAGATTTAAAATCAGGAGATGTCCTGCTTCTTGATGACGGAAGAATTCAGCTTGAAGTTGAGAAAGTTGAAGGAGCTAAGATTTATACCTTCGTTATCGTTGCCGGTATTTTGTCAAACTCTAAAGGCATCAATAAAAAAGGCGGCGGTTTGTCTGCTCCTGCTTTAACTGATAAAGATAAGCAGGATATTAAATATGCCGCTTCATTAGATCTTGACTACATGGCAATTTCATTTCCGCGCTCAGGCGAGGATTTGATTTATGCACGCAAGCTTTTACGTGAAGCCGGTTCTGATGCCCGAATCGTGGCAAAAGTAGAACGAGCTGAAGCCGTAGTTTCGGAAGAATCAATGCGCTATATTATTTTAGCTGCAGATGCGGTTATGGTGGCTCGCGGAGATTTGGGAGTTGAAATCGGCGATGCCCGACTAATGAGCGTCCAGAAAAACCTTATTAATTTAGCGCGCGGACTTGATAGAGTTGTAATTACCGCAACTCAGATGATGGAGTCTATGATTAAAGCTCCGATGCCGACTCGCGCTGAAGTCATGGATGTTGCAAACGCTGTATTGGATGGAACAGATGCCGTGATGTTATCGGCAGAAACAGCTGCCGGTGATTTTCCGGTTGAAACTGTTGCTGCTATGTCAAAAGTTTGTCACGGAGCCGAGAATTCGGTTAAGCATTCTAATTATCGTGCCGACAGAATCTTTGAAACTGCTGAAGAGACTATTGCTATTTCTGCAATGTTTGCTGCTAACCATTTGCGCGGTATTCACGGTTTAATAACATTCTCTGATAGTGGACATCTGCCGTTGCTGATGTCACGTATTCGTTCTGGTTTGCCGATTTATGCTTTTTCCCGTTACCCTAAAACCGTAGATTGGATGTGCATGTATCGCGGCGTGTTCCCGTTTAACCTTGACATAATGTCTTTTACTACCCGCGATGAAGTTTTATATGCTGCAATCGAGGAGTTGAAAGCACATAACTTGGTTCAAAGAGGGGATAAGTTGGTAGTGACTTTCGGTATGACTATGGGTAAATCCGGTCAGACTGACAGTATGCGTGTTATTACCATTAATTAATTAGTTATAGATTAATTAATTTAGTCAACAGACACATTTTCTGAGGTTTTTTAAAGAAAATGTGTCTTTTTTTGTAAAGAAGTATTTTGTAAGCGGATTTAAAACGATTAATGTGATCGTTATCGCTTAACTGGTAGTACGTTATTTGGGTGCCGTGTTAATTTTTTTTAGGTTTAGTATAATCAAATCTCCGTACATTTTTCTTTTTAAGGTAACTATGTTGAAGAAGATTTCTTTGTTTATTAAATCATTAGTTTTGTGTTTATTTTTATCCGTCGGTGCTGCTCATGCTTCAGCTCCGGTAAATGTTTCTTCAATAGGTATGGCAGTAGTTAACGGTATTTCTGATGTTGCCGTAGCTTTTGTTGATGATTCCATGCAAGCAAGAGGCTTTCGCGGTTTCGGACGCGCCAACAAGGGTTTTTCCATGAATTTTGGCGGTAAAGGCAAATCTGCCGCCAATACTAATGCGACGAAAAATAATACCGCTACTCAATCTAATGCCGCAAAAGGAGCAGCTGCCGCAAACCCTGCAGCTCGTGCCGGATTATTCGGATTTTTAGGCGGTCTGGGAATGATGGGTATGATGATGTTGGGTGTCGGTATTTTCGGCGGCGGCTTTTTGCTTTATGTCTTGGCTATGATGCTGATACCTGTCATTAGCAGTTTCTTTGCAAATAAGCAGAAAATGCAGAATCAGGAGATTCCGACATCTTCTTATTCGACAAATGATTTGTTCAAAAAACCTGTCGATGAGGAAGAAAAAGGCTCTCGTCGTTTTTAGTTTAGTTTTGTGAAGACAAAGGCCTAAAAGTTGCGAGTTTTTACTGATCTAGTGTCTATTATATTAGACACTAGATT
>ERZ779866.3514-NODE-3514-length-12629-cov-5.492206_pt1 | contig 12629 bp, 7 predicted proteins | sample MGYA00511248_ERZ779866 | MGnify/ENA primary metagenome ERZ779866 (study PRJEB29588, sample SAMEA2155758) | human gut metagenome | biome: human gut; feature: human-associated habitat; material: faeces | place: Denmark | collected 2008/2010 ... | reverse complement strand
TTTATACTACCATCCATTTCTCCTTTTGTAAAGCTTTTTCTCTATCTTTTTTTATTTTTTTTATTTTATACTTTTTATATATTAAAAAAATCCATTTGGTATTACCCAAATGGATTCGGTTTTATATACTATTATTGAGCCATTTTTTCCAAACGAGCACGACGTTTTTGTGCATCAGCTTGACATTTAGCCATTAATTGTTCTGCATGTTCTGGATTTACTTTTAATAATTGAGAGAATCTGTTTTCACCTAATAAGTAATCTTTGAATCCATCGAAGTTAGGAGTCTTAGAATCTAATTGTAATGGATTCTTTCCTTCTTCTTCTAATCTTGGATCATATCTTAATAAGTTGAAATATCCACAATCAATTGCACGTTTTTGTTCAGCTTGATGATTTGCTAAACCACCTTTAATACCATGTGCTTGACATGGAGCATAAGCAATAATTAATGATGGTCCATCATAGCTTTCAGCTTCTTTCATTGCTTTAATTGTTTGTGCTGGATTTGCACCCATAGCAACTTGTGCAACATAAACATGACCATAAGCCATTGCAATTTGTGCTAAATCTTTCTTAGCTCCTGTTTTACCACCAGCAGTAAACTTAGCAATAGAACCAGCTTGAGAAGATTTAGAAGATTGTCCACCAGTATTTGAATATACTTCAGTATCTAATACTAAAATATTAACATTTTCATTATTAGCGATTACATGGTCTAATCCACCATAACCGATGTCATAAGCCCATCCATCTCCACCAACAATCCATTGAGATTTAGAAACTAAGTTACCTTTATTGTCTAAAACTTCTTTAATAGCTTCATTTGAAGATGCTTCAACTAATTTTAATAATTCTGGAACAATTGCTTTTTCTTCACTTCTTTGTCCTTTTACAGATAAGTATTTTTCAATTGTTTCTTTTAATTCAGGTTCACAAGCATCTTTAGCTTCTTCCATTACTTGAATCATATGTGCTTCATTATAGTTTTGAGCTAATTTCATACCATAACCAAATTCAGCATTATCTTCAAATAATGAGTTACACCATGCTGGACCTTGACCATTTTTATCAGTTGTAAATGGTGTAGATGGTGTAGAACCAGAATAAATTGAACTACATCCTGTAGCATTTGCAATCATCATATCTGATCCGAATAATTGAGTTGCTAATCTATAATATGGAGTTTCCCCACATCCTGGACAAGCACCAGATACTTCAAAGTATGGTCTCTTGAATCCAACACCTTTTACAGTAGTTGTAGGATATTTATCATCACGATATTCTACTTCTTTATAGATGTAATCAGCTAATGGAGCATGATCTAATTCTTCATGAACATTAACCATTTTTAAAGCTTCACCTTTTTTATTTCCTAAACATTGTTCAACACATAAACCGCATCCAACACAGTTATCTGGTGAAACTTGAATTCTGTAAGATAATCCATCAACACCTTTACCCATAGGTTTTAAAACATCATCAGAGATATCTTCTGGTGCATTAGCGATTTCTTCATCAGTCATTAAGAATGCACGAATCGTAGCATGTGGACAAACCATAACACAGTTATTACATTGGATACAGTCATCTTTATTCCATTGTGGAACCATTGTAGCAATTCCACGTTTTTCCATATAAGCCATTCCAGATTTCATAGAACCATCTAATTTATCCATGAATGCTGAAACTGGTAAATCATTACCGTCTAAAGCATTAATTACAGAAACGAAATTATCAAAATGATCATCACCTGTTAATTTTTTAGTTTCTTGAATTTCTAAATCAGCCCATTTTGGATCAACTGTTACTTCTTCAATTGCATCTTTACCAGCATCAATTGCTTTGTAGTTTAATTGAACAATAGCATCACCTTTTTTACTATATGATTTTTTAGCCATTTCTTTCATATATTCAACAGCTTTATCAATTGGTAAAATTTGTGGATTTAATGCAAAGAATGCAGATTGTAAAATAGTATTTGTACGACGTCCCATACCAATTTCCATAGCAATCTTATTAGCATTAATAATATAGAATTTAGCATTCTTTGTAGCTAATTGTTTTTTCACTCTATTTGGTAAATAGTCAGCAACTTCTTCTTTAGAAAATTCTGTATTTAATAAGAATGAACCATTTTTCTTTAAGTTTTTCAACATATCATATTTTAATACATAGTTATCTAACGAACATGAGATAAAGTCTGCATTATTTACATAATATGTAGCACGAATTGGTGAAGCACCGAATCTTAAGTTAGAACGAGTTGTTCCACCTGCTTTTTTACTATCATAAGCAAAGTAAGCTTGAGAATATAAATCTGTATGATCTCCAATAATTTTAATAGAAGATTTGTTAGCTGATACAGTACCATCTGATCCTAAACCATAGAATAGACATTCTGTATAATCACCAGTTACATTAAATTCTTCAGTTGGTAATGATAAGTGAGTAACATCATCAACAATACCAATTGTAAAACTATTAAATGGATTATCTGAATTTAAATGATCATAAACAGCTTTGATTTGAGCAGGGTTTGTATCTTTAGAACCCATACCATAACGCCCACCAATTAAAACTTCAGCATTTTTTACAACACTGCATACATCTAAGTAAAGTGGTTCACCAGCAGAACCTGGTTCTTTTGTACGATCTAATACCGCAATTTTCTTAGCTGAAGCAGGTAATACTTTTAATAAGTATTTTTCTGAGAATGGACGATATAAATGAACTTTAACTAAACCAACTTTTTCTCCAGATTTAGCCATTTCATCAATTGTATCTTTAATTGTTTCAGTAACAGAACCCATAGCAATAATAACTCTATCAGCATTTGGATCACCATAATAAGTAAATGGTGCATATTCTCTACCTGTTACTTCTGATATTTTTTTCATGTAATCAGCAGCGATTTCTACAACTGCATCGATATGTTTATTTTGAGCTTCTCTACCTTGGAAGTAAATATCATCATTTTCAGCTCCCCCACGTTCAATTGGGTTTGTATGAGGATTTAATGCATTTGCTTTAAATTTAGCTAATGCTTCTTTATCTAACAAGTTTTCTAATACATCATAATCCATTACTTCAACTTTTTGAATTTCATGAGATGTTCTAAATCCATCGAAGAAGTGCATTACTGGAACAGATCCTTTGATTGCAGTTAAGTGAGCAACTCCCCCTAAATCCATTACTTCTTGTACTGAGTGAGAACAAATCATTGGAATACCTGTTTGACGACAAGCATACACATCTTGATGATCTCCAAAGATATTAAGTGAACGAGTTGCTAAAGCACGTGCAGCAACATGGAATACACCTGGTAAATTTTCACCTACAATTTTATATAAGTTTGGGATCATTAATAATAACCCTTGAGATGCCGTAAATGTAGTTGCTAACGCTCCACCTTGTAAAGCACCATGAACTGCACCAGCAGCACCTGCTTCTGATTGCATTTCAATAACATTTACAGGAGATCCAAAGATATTCTTCATTCCATTTGCAGCCCATGCTTCAGCATGTTCAGCCATTGGAGATGAAGGTGTGATAGGATAGATACTTGCTACTTCAGAAAATGCATACGCAACATGAGCAGCAGCTTGGTTACCATCCATTGACAAATATTTTTTAGCCATAATTAAAAAATTCCTCCTTTTGCTTACTTCATTATACTACTTTCCAAACATTTTGACTACACGTATTCATGAATTCACTTACTATTTCTGTTAGAAATAAAAAAATAGGACCTTAAAGTCCTACTAATTTTTACTCGTTAAATATGCTGTCATTGCCCCAACAGCTATAAAAACTAAAGAAAAAAGATCACTAATCTGCCCTAATGCTAGTTGAATAGCTGTTACTAAAGAAACAGATTGATTCCAAAAAATATAGTATGTCAACACCGGCGTAAACAGCGTTCCTAAAAGATAGCATACTGCCGAAATAATTCCAACTTTCTCACTTCCATAACGTGCTATTTTTAAAACAACAGAACCTGTAAAATAACCTGTTAAAATATCAAAATAAGAAAAACTCCACCCTATTTTCATACTAAGAAAGTCAAAAGCAATTGTTGAAAAAATAGCAATCACTGTACCAACAAAAAGCATTCTTATATAATCGCTTACTGATAAATGATAATCATTATTTTGATTAAAAAACTTTTTAGCTTCTTGTCTTTGTTTATATTCATCATATTTTTCTTGAAAATTCACTACATCCACCACCTAATTGATTATCATCTTTTTCTTAATGTTTATTTTCTCTAAAATAATCGTTGTTACAAAACCTCCAAGCATACCACCAATATGTCCCGAAAGAGAAATCGAAGGAATAGCAACAGAGATAAAAAACATTAATAAAACACTTGTTGCTATTTGTTTAAATAGATAACTATAAATATCTTTATAAAGAATCGCTAATGCTAAAAGTGAACCAATTAGTCCAAAAATAACACCAGATATTCCTCCCATGACACTGTTTGTTCCATTATTAAACAATAAAAATAAAAGATACGAAAAACATGTTGTTGAAAGCATTGAAACAATGATTACAATGGCATATTTCTTTTTCTTAAGAATTTTTTCCATTAAAATTCCTAAATTATAAAGAGAATAGACATTACAAAAAATATGCATCAAGCCAAAATGAATAAAATTCGCTGTAATAAAGCGAAAATATTCATGATTATAATAAATATATAAAGGATTGAACCCACCAACTTCAATGCCTTCCATTGCTGACATTTCTACTCCATAGCGTAATGTTGTATATAAATAAACAATAATACAAATTCCCATTAAACCATATGTAATTATACAATCTTTATATCTTCTATCCATTTGCATCTCCAATAAATTCAAAAATAGACATTTGATCTATATTAATTTCTTCTTCCACTTCTTCTTTTTTATTTTCATTATAAATCATTTCAAAGCTCATATCCGAAACAATATTTTTAACATACAATGGTGTTGTTTTCATTTCCAATAAACGTTGATTTCCAAAACAATCATTATCAATAACAAGAGAAATTGTCCAGTTATGATGCATATTATGCATAATAGTAAACCATGTTGCTCCACTATTGATTTTACTAGAAACAACAACTTGAAATTTCGATAAACCGCATACATAACTATTACGATCAATCGCGTGAGTTACTGTAAATCTTTTTATTGGATCAATAGCACTTAATAAAACAAGATTACCTGAGCGAATATAGCGCTTGTATTCCATTGCTTTATCTTCCATTTTTTCACATAGAAAACTGATGATATGTCCATGATGATGTAATGCATATTGAAATGCTTCTTGGTCTACACCTTTACAATCATTAGAAATCAACCACTTATTTTCATTATTGATTTTATCAACTAATCTTTTAATGCAACCTTTTTCCTTTTTTGTTACAGTTTGTAACCCAGTAAGAGAAATCCCTTCAAATTCTACAGGAAGATTTCCTATCACAAATAAACAAGTTGGTGCATTTTTCTTCATCTTTTTGGACAAAATTTGTGGATATTCTTCATCGTATTTTGTAATAATACGAATTCCTTTTTGCTCATATTCATAAATATGTTTTAAAAACACATTCATCGTTTTCATTCTTTGTACTATTTTATAAGAAGTATACTCAGAAATATCTAAAATATCCATCAATTCATCTGCACTCAAACCAAACAAACACCCTGGTCCACTTAAACCATGTACTTTTAAATTTTTTTCAACGTTGATCCATTCATCAAAAGTTAAAACAGCATCTTTATACGCATGCAAATCGCATGTAAACAACATTGTTGCTAAACTATTTAGATTTAACATCATTTTTTCCATCATAATCACCTTGTTTTTATTATAGCTTATAGCTAAAAAAAAAGCTATGATGAGATTTCATCATAACTTTCTTAAAAAACAACCACTCATAACATTTTAAATTGTTCTTTTCCATAAACAGCATATGGTAACCCAGTAGGCATTACAATTGATTCACCATCTAAACAAGTTACAAAAGTATCTTCTCCACTTTTATGAAAGCTAATTTCTTCTTTTATCAAAAAAAAGTGTCACACTTAAAGCTTCATTTTGAGTTAATATTTTAAAAGCAACTTGTCCTTTTTGATAAGCGACCGCTTCTTTTAACTTTAATACTTTTTATATATCAATATTTTTTAACATATTCTTTTCTCCAATGTACTTGTTTTACCATAGATTATATCCTTTATGCATTAGATATGTTCTTTTTTATAAATTTAATTACTTCCTCGAGCATATCTTCACAAAAGAACATAGGTCCACCATGATCAGCACCCTTCATACGATAAAAAACAACATCTTTATTTTTATCCTTTAAAGCCTTATACAATTTAACACTTTGCTTAAAAGCAACTAAACGGTCTTTTGTACCATGAGCAATTAAAATAGGTGGAATATTCCCATCTAAATATGCCATTGGACTTGTTTGACGTGCAATATCTAAATGTTCTAAAACATTTTTCCTTCCTATTAAATAGCCTTCTGGACTATCTGGTTGTTGATGATTTTCTGTGGTTGGAAAACCATCTTCCATCGTAATATCAACAACACCATAAAAATCAATAATAGCTCTCACTTCATTTGAATATTCAGAATATAAATTACCGTTAAACAATGGGAGTTTAGCCGTAAGTCCGCTCACGAGAGCAACATGTCCACCTGATGAATCGCCAAATAAAAAAACATTTTGTTCATCAATAAAATATTCTTCGTGATGTTTTCTTAAAAAACGAATTGCTGTTTTAGTATCTTCTATTTGTGCAGGAAAAGGAGCTAAATCACTTTCACGATATTGCACAATAGCCACAACAAAACCTTGTTTGCACAGATAATTAAGTTGTCCTACATGTTGATAAACATTTTGTTTATGCCAGGCAGAGCCTTGAACGTAAACAATAAGTGGATATTTTTCATTTTTCATCACCCTTTTACGTGGAACTAATATTTGTAGCACACAACGGATTCCATCACTATTCATATATTCAACATCAGGAATATACATGGTATCCATTTCTTGATCAGATATGATACGTGTTTGCATTCCGTCGATAAAAGTTTCATCTTCTATCATTTCTTCATACGTCATTTTATCATCTCCTAATATTTATTATTTCACTAAAAAAAGAAAACATCAATAATAGTATTCTACATAAATAAAAAGAGAGTAGTTTTCACTACCCTCCTTATAAACTATTTACCCATTTTTTCTTTAACAGCAGCTTGAGCAGCAGCTAAACGTGCTAATGGTACACGATATGGAGAACATGAAACATAAGTTAAACCAATTCTATGACAGAATTCAACAGTTCTAGGATCTCCACCATGTTCACCACAGATACCTAATTTAATATCTGGACGAACTGGTTTTGCTTTATTAATAGCAATTTGCATTAATTGTCCAACACCATTTTCATCAATGTGAGCAAATGGATCAGATTCAAAGATGTTCTTAGTATAATATTCATTTAAGAACTTAGCAGCATCATCACGAGAGAAACCATAAGTCATTTGAGTTAAATCATTTGTACCAAATGAGAAGAATTCAGCTTCTTTTGCGATTTCATCTGCAGTTAATGCAGCACGAGGAATTTCAATCATTGTACCAACTTTATATGGTAATTCAACTCCTGCTTCTGCAATAATTGCATCAGCAGTTTTGCATACTACATCTTTAACATATTTTAATTCTTTAATATCTCCAACTAATGGAATCATGATTTCAGGAACAACATTTTGTCCTTCTTTATTAACAGCAATTGCAGCTTCAATAACTGCTCTTGTTTGCATTTCAGCAATTTCTGGATAAGTTACTGCTAAACGGCATCCACGATGTCCCATCATTGGGTTAAATTCTTTTAATGATTCAACACGAGTTTTTAACGCATCAAATGTCATACCTAAACTTTCAGCTAAAGGTCTAATTTCTTCATCTGTATGAGGTAAGAATTCATGTAAAGGTGGATCCAAGAAACGAATTGTTACTGGATAGATTTCCATTGCTTTAAATAATTCTTTAAAGTCAGATCTTTGGTATGGTAAGATTTTTTCTAGAGCTTCTTTTCTTGCTTCTACTGTTTCAGCAGTAATCATACGTCTGAAGTTGAAAATTCTTTCTTCTTCGAAGAACATATGTTCTGTTCTACACAAACCAATACCTTCTGCTCCAAATTTACGAGCTTGTAAAGCATCTCTTGGAGTATCAGCATTTGTTCTAACTTTTAATGTACGTACTTCATCAGCCCATGACATAAATGTTTCGAAGTCACCACTGATTTCAGGTTCTACAGTTTTAATTCTTTCACCATAAACATTACCTGTACTTCCGTCTAATGACATATAGTCACCTTCATGATATTTTTTACCATCTGGTGTTGTTAATACTTTATTTTCTTCATCAACTCTTAAGCTTCCGCATCCACATACGCAGCAAGTACCCATACCACGAGCAACAACGGCAGCATGTGATGTCATACCACCACGAATAGTTAAGATACCATGAGCGATATTCATACCTTCGATATCTTCTGGTGAAGTTTCAAGACGTACTAATAAGATATCTTGAACACCATTTTTATGAGCTTCAATAACATCTTCTGCAGTGAAGTAAATACGTCCTGTTGCAGCACCTGGAGAAGCAGCTAATCCAGTAGCGATAACTTGAGCGCATTTTAATGAAGTTTCTTCAAAGTTTGGATGTAATAATTGATCTAATTGTCTTGGTTCTACTTTTAATAATGCTTGTTCTTTAGTAATCATTCCTTCATTTACTAAATCAACTGCAATTTTTAAAGCAGCTTGTGCAGTTCTTTTACCATTACGAGTTTGTAACATGAATAATTTACCATTTTCAATTGTAAATTCCATATCTTGCATATCTCTATAATGTTCTTCAAGAATGTCACATACTTTACAGAATTGTTCATAACATTCTGGCATAACATCATTTAATGTAGCAATTGGTTGAGGTGTACGAATACCAGCAACAACATCTTCACCTTGAGCGTTCATTAAGTATTCACCAAATAATTTCTTTTCACCAGTTGCAGGGTTACGCGTGAAAGCAACACCTGTACCAGAAGTATCTCCTGTATTACCATAAACCATTTGTTGTACGTTTACAGCAGTTCCCCATGAACCTGGGATATCATTTAAACGTCTATAAGTAATTGCACGATCATTGTTCCATGAACGGAATACTGCTTTAATAGCTTCCATTAATTGAACTTTTGGATCTTGTGGGAATTCAACTCCCGCATGTTTTTTGTATTCTTCTTTATAGATAGCAACAACTTCTTTTAAGTCATCAGCAGTTAAATCTGTATCAAATTCAACTCCTTTTTCTTCTTTGATATCATCAAATTTTCTTTCAAATGAGCTTTTTGGAAATCCCATAACAACATCTGCAAACATTTGAATGAATCTTCTATAGCTATCATATACGAATCTTTCATTATTTGTAATTTTAGTAAATCCAGTAGCTACTTCATCATTTAAACCTAAGTTTAAAACAGTATCCATCATACCTGGCATTGATTCTCTTGCTCCTGAACGAACAGATACTAACAATGGATTTGTTGGATCTCCTAATTTTTTCCCAGTTTCTGCTTCTAATTCAGCTAATTTATTATCAATTTGCGCACAAATTTCAGGTGAAATTTGTTTTCCATCTTCATAATAAGCAGTACAAGCTTCTGTCGATACAGTAAATCCTTGTGGAACAGGTAAACCAATGCTCGTCATTTCAGCTAAGTTTGCCCCTTTACCTCCAAGGATGACTCTCATATCTTTATTTCCTTCTTTGAAAGAGTAAACATATTGTTTCATTTCAATCAATCCTCCTAATTAATCAACTAATATAATTATACACATGATAGCCCTTACATTCAAGTGTAAATTGATACCGCTTTCATAATTTTTATTAATTATGTTGATTCTATCGCCTTTAATTTTTTTTAAAAAAAATAGAACAAGAAACAGCTTATCGACTGTTTGCTTGTTCTATTTCTACTTTTCGTCCATTTAATTTTTCTTTTTGACAATGTTGCATTACTTTTTTTATAGCCTTATCATTAATATTCACAAACGTAAATTTTCTTTTAATATCAATTCCTTGAATATCACTTTCTCTAATATTTGCCTTTGATACTAAGAAATGAATAATATCTTTTTTCTTTGCCTTATCCATAGATCCTACTGTTAAAAATAGACGTGTATAACCTTCACTTGCCCCTTTTTTACGTTTTGATGAAGATTCAAGTTTTTCTTTTGTATAAGGATAACCAATTTGTTGATTTAAAGAAAGTTCAATTAATGCCGCTGTAACATCTTTTAACATATGATTTTCAATTTGATTAACCAAATCTTTCATCGGTTTATGTTCTCCATGTAAAATCATATCTTCTAATTTATACATTAATTCTGTTACTTTATGTTGATGAATTTGTGTTAATGTTGGTACTTCTAATTTTTCAATATGGGATTTTGTTTTTCTTTCAATTTCTTTTAAATAACGTTCTTCTTTTCCTACAACAATTGTATAGGCTTTTCCTTCGCGGTTTGCACGTCCTGTACGTCCAATACGATGTACATAAAGATCTACCTCTTGAGGTAATTCATAGTTGATGACATGACTAATATTTTCTACATCAATACCTCTTGCTGCCACATCTGTAGCAATTAAATAATGAATTGTTCCTTCTTTGAATTTCTTTAAAGTACGCATACGATGATCTTGATTTAAATCACCATGCATTGCTTCTACATTATAATTAGCCTTTTGCATTTGTTCTGTTACTTCATCAACACTTCTTTTAGTACGACAGAAGATAATTCCTGATTGTACCGTTTCACTATCAATAATACGGCATAATGTTTCAAAACGATCTTTTTGTTTAACTTCAAAATAGTATTGTTTTACTGTATTGGCGGTAATTGTTTTTTGTTTAACTTGAATATGCTTATAATCAGGTTTCATATAATTTTTGGCAATTTTTTTTATACCTTCTGGCATCGTTGCAGAAAATAACATAGTCGTATGATCGGGATTTGTCTTAGAAATAATAGTTTCAATATCTTCTACAAATCCCATATTCAACATTTCATCCGCTTCATCTAAAACAACATAAGAAACCTCATCAAGTTGAAGAACTTTACGTCGCATTAGATCCATCATTCTTCCCGGTGTTCCTACAACAATATCAACACCCTTTTTAATTGATTTAATTTGTTTTTCAATACCACTTCCACCATAAACACAAGCAAAGCGTAAAGAACTGTATTTTCCCAGTTTTTTTAATTCTTCATGAATTTGCATGGTAAGCTCTCTTGTCGGTGACAAAATATATGCTTGCGGTTTCTTTTTTCTTTCTTTTAAATTTGTAAGTAAAATACTTGAAAACGCTAAGGTTTTTCCTGTTCCTGTTTGTGCTTGACCAATAACATCATAGCCTTCTAAAATAACAGGAATAATATTTTCTTGAATAGGTGTTGGTTTTTCAAAACCTAATTCATTAATTGCTTTTAATAATTCTTCACTTAATCCTAATTTTTCAAATTTGTTCATTCATTTTCTCCTCAAGTTTTTCGAGTATAACATAATTCAATTTAAAATGCAAAAAAAGAATGCATTAACATACATTCTTTAAATCACCCTTTAAAAAACCTTGAATATTTTCTACAACTAAATCAAATAAACGATTTCTTGCTTCTACTGTTGCCCATGCAATATGAGGTGTCATCAATATTTTAGAAGCATCATTGATTTGGAGTAAAGGACTTTCTTTTGCAAGAGGTTCACTTTCAAAAACATCGAGTCCTGCCCCTACAATTTCATTATTTTGTAAAGCTTCAGCAAGTGCCTTTTCATCAACAATACCACCACGTCCCACATTAATTAAAATTGCTTCGTTTTTCATAAGTTTAAATGAATCTTCACCAATTAATCCTTTTGTTTGTTCATTTAAAGGGCAATGAATAGAAACAATATCACTTGTTTTTAATAAAGTTTCTAAATCAACCGCCGGATAATCTTGTTTTGTGTTTTTTCCACTTGTTGAATAATATTGAATTTGACAGCCAAAAGCTTCAGCAATTTTAGCAACCGTACGTCCAATATTTCCCATACCAATAATCCCCCATGTTTTTTCATGCAATTCATAAAAATGAGGTCCAATATGACTAAACATACCACTATCACTATATTGTCCACTTTGAACATAATTATGATAATAACTATTTTTATGTAAAAGGTCTAAAGCTAATGCAAAAGTATGTTGAGCAACACTTAAAGAAGAATAACCTGCCACATTACATACAGTAATACCATGACGATGACAATAATCTAAATCAACATTATTAACACCTGTTGCTGTAATACAAATAAGTTTTACTTTAGAAGCATATTGTAAGACTTCTTCAGTAAGTAAACATTTATTAGTAATAATAATATCTGCTTCTTGAATACGTTCAATGACTTCTTCTGGATTACTTTGTTTATAAATCGTTACTTGTCCAAATTGATTCAACTTAGAAAGATCAACATCATCCCCTAAACAAACACTATCTAAAAAGACAACGCTAGAACTCTTTTT
>ERZ779866.3513-NODE-3513-length-12634-cov-4.331266_pt1 | contig 12634 bp, 13 predicted proteins | sample MGYA00511248_ERZ779866 | MGnify/ENA primary metagenome ERZ779866 (study PRJEB29588, sample SAMEA2155758) | human gut metagenome | biome: human gut; feature: human-associated habitat; material: faeces | place: Denmark | collected 2008/2010 ... | reverse complement strand
AATTAGCTATGGCTGGGGTTATGCCAATAATCTTTGCTTCATCATTTATGACATTCCCAGCTATGATTATACAAATATTTGTAAAAGACATAGCAAATCAAACAGGATTTTTAGCAGGACTATATAAATTTTCAATTGCTACATCTACAACAAATGTACCAATTGGATATACAATAGGTAATGCAATAGTATATTTACTATTAATATTAGGATTCACATTCTTCTATACTTATGCAACATTTAATCCTGCAGAAGTATCAAATAATATTAAGAAAAATGGTGGATTCATACCTGGAATAAGAGCAGGAAAACCAACAACAGAATATTTACAGGCTGTTATGTCAAAATTATTATGGTTCGGAGGACTATTCTTAGCTATTATAGCAGTTCTTCCAATGCTTACAAGGTTTATACCAAATATAGACTTAACATTTGGTGGAACATCAATATTAATCGTTGTAGGTGTTGCATTAGAGACAATACAACAATTAGAATCTCAATTAGTAATGAGACATTATAAAGGTTTCTTGGAATAAAATAAAAGTAAATGAGACGGAATAATTAAATTCTGTCTCAAGAGATATAAAATTTAGGAGGGATTAAGATGGCACAACCAAAAAGAAGATGGTCAAAAGCTAGAACACACTCAAAAAGATCAACATGGAAAGTAGAAGCACCAAAATTTGCTACTTGCCCACATTGTCATGAACCAGTAATGCCACATAGAGTATGCCCAAATTGTGGATATTATGATGGAAAAGAAGTAGTTGCAAAAAAAGAAGAGAATTAGTAAATAGGCAGAACACCATTTAGGTGTTTTTGTCGTGTAGAAAAAATGAATTAAAATTTATACTTTACGACATACTAATTAAAGGAGGATATTAAAGTGAAAAGTTTAAGAAAAACTAAAATAGTAGGAACAATAGGACCTGCAAGTGAAAATAAATTAGAAGAATTATTTGATGCTGGATTAAACGTATGCAGAATAAATTATTCTCATGGTAGTTGGGATGAACAATCTGAAAAATCTCTAAAAATTGCTGAATTAAGAGAAAAATTAGATTTACCAATTGCTTTATTACTAGATATGAAAGGACCTGAAATAAGAACAGGTATGTTATATACTGGTAAAAATACAAAAATTCAATTAAAAGATGGACAAAAATTCACATTAGTTAATGAAGACATTACTGGTGATGAAGAAAAAGTTTCTGTAACATACAAAGAATTATACAAAGATGTAAAACCAGGAACAAAGATTTTAATTGATGATGGTGCAATAGAATTAAAAGTTGATGAAGTTGTTGGAAAAGACATAGTTACAACAGTTGTTCATGGAAATGGATTAGGAAGCAGAAAAACTATGAATTTACCTGGAACAGTAATTAGATTACCAGGTCTAGCTGAAAAAGATATCGCAGACTTAAAAGCAGCTTGTGAACATGATTATGATTTTGTTGCAATTTCATTTGCAAGAAACTTAGATGATATAAGAAATGTTAGAAAAGTATTAGACGAAAATGGTGGAAAAGATATCCAAATAATAACAAAAATCGAAAATATTGAAGGTTTATCAAACTTAGATGCTATTCTTGAAGAAGCAGATGCTCAAATGATAGCTCGTGGTGATATGGCTACAGAAACAGACTTTACAGAACCACCAGTTGTTCAAAAGAGAATAATAAGAACATCTAATAAATTATGCAAACCAGCAATAACAGCTACTCAAATGTTAGAATCAATGACACATCAACCATTACCAACAAGAGCTGAAGCAAGTGACGTAGCAAATGCTATTTATGATAGAACAAGTGCTATAATGCTTTCAGGAGAATGTGCTCAAGGTGATTACCCAGTTGAATGTGTTAAAACAATGGTTAAAATTGCTAACAGAGTTGAACCAGAAATACATTACTGGAAGAGATTCTCAAACAATGAAGATCTTGACTTATCAAATGATGTAACAAAAATTGCATATTCAGCATGTGTTACAGCTAAAAATATGAATGCAGACGCTATTGTGACATATACACATACAGGTGATTCTGTAAGAAAATTAGCAGGATTAGGAGCAGGATGCCCAATCTTAGCTATAACAGATAATAAGAGAACATTCCATCAATTAGCATTAGCTTGGAATGTAACACCAATCTATGTAGAAGCAGGTGCTACAATCGAAGAAACAATTGATAAAGGAATTGAAAAATTAAAGAACAAAGAAATACTTGAAAAAGGTGATGTTGTTGTTCTATCAGGTGGAGCAAAAACATTTTCAAGTGGAATGACAAAAAAAGTAATTGGTGGAATTTTAAGAATTGACTAATCATATAAAAAAGGTTACATTATTGTAGCCTTTTTTTTCTTTATCTATTGCTATTTTTTTCTAAAAATAGTAAAATATAAGTGGCTAAAAATATAATAACAAGGAGGCAGAAACGTGGCAAAACCAACAGTAGCAATAATAGGAAAACCAAATGTAGGAAAATCAACATTTTTTAACTACATAGTAGGAAGTAGAATATCAATTGTTGAAGATACACCAGGTGTTACAAGAGATAGAGTATATGCAGAAACAAACTGGAGAGGGAGAAACTTTACAGTAGTAGATACAGCTGGAATTGAACCAGAAAGTGATGACACAATAATATCACAAATGAGAGAACAAGCTAAAATAGCAATAGATATAGCAGATGTAATACTATTTTTAACAGATGTAAAACAAGGAGTAACAGCAGCAGATCAAGAAATAGCAATTATGTTAAAAAAATCAAAAAAACCAGTAGTACTTGTATGTAATAAAGCAGATAATATGAGTAGAGACAGAAATGAAATATATGAATTTTACAATTTAGGAATGGGAGAACCATATCCAGTATCTGCTGCAAATGCCTTAGGAATTGGTGATGTTTTAGATGCACTATATGAAAATTTTCCAGAAAAAAGTGATGATGAAGATGATGATGGAAGAATAAAAGTAGCAGTTATAGGAAAGCCAAATGTAGGAAAATCATCATTAATAAACAAAATTCTAGGAGAAAATAGAACAATTGTAAGTAATATAGCAGGAACAACAAGAGATGCAATAGATACAGAATATGAAAATGAGTATGGAAAATATGTACTTATAGATACAGCTGGAATAAGAAGAAAAAGTAAAGTGTCTGAATCAATAGAAAAATTCAGTATAATGAGAACATTACTTGCAATTGAAAGAGCAGATGTATGTTTAATGATGATAGATGCAAATGAAGGGGTAACAGACCAAGATGCAAAAATTGCAGGTGAAGCACATGAAGCTGGAAAAGGAATAATAATTGTTGTAAACAAATGGGATGAATATGAGAAAGAAACAGGAACATTAGAAAAATACAAAAAAGACATATATGCCAAATTATCATATTTATCTTATGCGCCAGTAATCTTTATATCAGCAAAAACAGGACAAAGAGTTGACAAATTATTTAACATGATAAACAATGTTGCAGAACAAAATGCAATGAGAGTATCAACAGCAACATTAAATCAAGTAATAAATGAAGCAATTGCAATTGTACAACCACCAACAGATAAAGGAAAAAGATTAAAAATTCTTTATGGTACACAAGTTAGTACAAAACCACCAACATTTGTAATATTTGTAAATAATAAAGAACTATTCCATTTTTCATATGAAAGATATTTAGTAAATCAAATAAGAAAAGAATTTGGATTAGAGGGTACACCAGTTAGGATTATTGCAAGAGAAAAAGGTGAAAAGGAGGAATAAAAATGTCAGCATACATAATAGTAGCACTAGTAGCATATTTATTAGGAAGCATAAGTTTTTCAGTAATAATAAGCAAAAAAATGGCAGGATTTGATGTAAGAGAAAAAGGAAGTGGAAATGCAGGAGCAACAAACATGTTACGTTCTGTAGGAAAAAAAGGAGCAATATTTACATTAATTGGAGACTGTCTAAAAGGAGTTGTTGCAATATTATTTGCAATAATAGTAGGAAAAATAGCAAAAAATACAGATAAAGCTTTATTGGTACAACTTGCAGGAATAGCAGTTGTTTTAGGACATACATTTCCAATATTCTTTGGATTTAAAGGTGGAAAAGGTGTAGCAACATCTTTAGGAGTACTTTTAATGACAAATTGGCAAATAGGATTAATATGTTTAGTATTTGCACTAGTATTAATGGCACTAAGTAAAATGGTATCATTAGGATCTGTAGGTGCAGCAATACTTTTCCCTGTATTAGTATTATTCATACATACAAACTTTACAGTAAGTGAAGGAAGTAGTTATTTAATATATAGTATAATACTTGCAGTTATAGTAGCATTTAACCATAGAAGCAACATCAAAAGAATATTAAATGGAACTGAAAATAAATTAAGTTTCAAGAAATAATGCAAAAGAAAGGAGAAAATGCTAGAATTTTTATTCTAGCATTTATTAATAAAAATGAAAAATATAGCAATAATAGGAAGTGGAAGCTGGGGAGTTGCTTTAGCAATACACTTAGCAAAATTAGGTAACAAAGTTAAAATTTGGTCATTTTCTGAAGAAGAAAGAGACATAATAAATAATGAAAAAAGATGCAAATTTTTACCAAATGTAGTATTACCAGAAGTAATAGAATGTAGTACATCATATGAAGAAGTAATAAATGGTTCAGACTTTATAATACATGTAACACCATCAAAATTTACAAGAAACACAGTAAAACAATATAAACAATATGTAACAAATCAACCAATAGTAATATGTTCAAAAGGATTTGAAGAAGCAACATTAATGACATTAGATGAAGTAATACAAGAAGAAATACCAAATGCAAAAATAGCAGTTTTATCAGGACCAAGTCATGCAGAAGAAGTATCAATAGCAATTCCAACAGTATTAGTATTGGCTTCAAAATATGATGCAGTATTAAAACTAGTTCAAGACACATTTATGTCTGATAAAATGAGAATTTATACATCAAGAGATGTAAAAGGAGTTGAACTTGGTGGAGCATTAAAAAACATTATAGCATTTTGTGCAGGTGTTGCAGCAGGAATAGGTTTAGGTGATAATACATTTGCAGCATTAATAACAAGAGGATTAGCAGAATTATCAAGACTTGGAGTTGAATTAGGAGGACAAAAAGAAACTTTATATGGACTAAGTGGACTTGGAGATCTAATTGTAACATGTTTAAGTGAACATAGTAGAAATAGAAAAGCAGGAAAATTAATAGGACAAGGAAAAACATTAGAAGAAACAAAAAAAGAAGTTGGAATGACAATAGAAAGTATAGACAATATTTTAGTTGCACATGAATTAGGAAAAATTCATAATATAGAAATGCCAATAGTAGAAGCAGTTTATGGAATTTTGTATAATGGATTAAAGCCAGAAGAAGCAGTAAATATGTTAATGAATAGAGCAAGAAAAAGCGAAGACTAAATATAAAAAAATTGTCAATAATATTTAATATATATTGAAATATGGCATAAAGCCAAAGAAAGGATGATGTGTTATGGGATTTTTTGATACATTAGGAAAAAAAGCAACTGAAGCTTATAATGTAACAACAAAAAAGACAGGTGAACTTGCAAAAGAAGCAAAATTAAGAATGAAAATTAATGAAAACAAATCAAATATAAATGATTTGTATAAAGAGATTGGAAAAAAAGTTTATGAAAAACATGTAAGACAAGAAAATATAGATATAAAAGCAGATTTAGAAGAAGAATGTGCAAAAATAGATATATTATCAAGTGAAATAGAATCATGTTTAACATCAATATTAGAATTAAAAGATAAAAAACAATGTATAAAATGTCATGCAGAAATCGATGAAAATGCAGTATTTTGTCCAAAATGTGGTGAAAAACAACCTGAAATTGAAGTTAAAGAAGCAGAAGTTGTTACAGAAAATTTAGAAAATTCAGATGTAAAGCCAGAAAATGCGACAGAAGCAGAAATTGTAGAAGAAAAAGTATCTGGAGAAGATAATACAGAAAGAGAAAAAGCAAGTGAAGAAAGTAATTCAGATCAACAATAAATATAGCAAATGAAAGGAATAGCAAAATGAAACTAGTAGTTCAAAGAGTCAAAAAAGCAGAAGTAAAAGTAGATGGAAACATAATTGGAAAAATAGATAAAGGCTTTTTAGTACTAATAGGAATAAAAGTAGGAGATACAAAAGAACAAGCAGATTATTTAGTTAAAAAATTATGCAATTTAAGAGTATTTTCAGATGAAAATGATAAAATGAATTTAAGCATAAAAGATGTAAAAGGAAAATTGCTAATAGTATCTCAATTTACTTTATATGGAGATTGTTCTCAAGGAAATAGGCCATCATTTATTGAGGCTGCGAGACCAGAAGAAGCAAATCCACTATATGAATATTTTTGTAATCAATGTGAATTAAACAATATAGAAGTGCAAAAAGGAATATTTGGAGCAGATATGAAAGTAGAACTAATCAATGATGGACCAGTTACAATTATAATAGAAAAATAATTTTAAAGGAGGTCTTTCTATGGAAAGAAAAGTTAAAGTTGTTCAATATGGTGTAGGCAAAATGAGTTTATACACAATGAGATATGTGTATGAAAAAGGTGGAGAAATAGTAGGAGCAATTGATATAAATCCGAAAGTAATAGGAAAAGATATAGGCGAAATATTAGGAACAGAAAATAAAGGTGTAAAAGTTGTTAGTGCAGAAGATGCAAGAAAAGTGCTAGAAGAAATAAGACCTGATATAGTAATAGTAACAACAATGAGCTTAATAAAAGACTTAGAAAATCCATTAATGTTATGTGCAGAATTAGGATTAAATGCAATAACAACATGTGAAGAAGCATTTTATCCAGAAAATTCAAATCCAACATTAACAAAGAAAATTGATGAACTTGCAAAGAAAAATAATTGTACAATAACAGGAAGTGGATATCAAGATATTTATTGGGGACAATTAATTTCATCAATAGCAGGATCAACTCAAAAGATAACAAAAATAAAAGGAAGTTCAAGTTATAATGTAGAAGAATATGGAATAGCATTAGCAAAGGCACATGGAGCAGGGCTTACATTAGAAGACTTTGACAAAGAAGTAGCATCTGTTGATAGAATATCAGATGAAGAAAGACAAAAAATAGTTGAAAGTGGAGATTATCTGCCATCATATATGTGGAATGTAAATGGTTGGTTATGTGAAAAATTAGGATTAACAGTAAAATCACAAAGACAAAAATGTGTACCACAAACATATAAAGAAGATTTATATTCATCAACATTAGGAATGACGGTAAAAGCAGGAGATGCAACAGGAATGAGTGCTGTTGTTACAACAGAAACAGAAGAAGGAATTACAATTGAAAGTGAATGTATAGGAAAAGTGTATGCACCAGATGAATATGACAAAAATGAATGGACAATTTATGGTGAACCAGAAACAACAATAGTTGTTGCAAAACCAGCAACAGTAGAACTTACATGTGCATCAATTGTAAATAGAATTCCAGATGTTATAAATTCAAAACCAGGATATGTTCCAACATGTGAATTTGGAGAATTGAATTTTAAAATAAAACCATTAAATGAATATGTAAAATAATTTTCCAAAAAATGTAAAGAAAATAGTTGACAATGAGGCGGAAATATGATATAATATAGGACGTTTGAGTGAAAAGCTTGAATAAGTACGAAAAAAATCCAGAAGTAGAATTACTAGGAGGAAAAGACAATGGAAACCGAAATTAGCATGAATGAAAAAGCAAAAGTTCTGGTGTTTTTGGACACCGAGGATTTGATGCGGATTCGCGGAACGGTAGACTATGATGCTGCTTTTGCACGCGTAGGCGAAAATGGTGATCTGGAACTGTTGCGGGACAATGCCAAAACAGTTATTGGATATGCTGTTTGCGGCGAGGAACGCAATGCAAAGCTTAAGAGCATTATCGTTGCTGGCGAAAATGTTCAAATCAATGTCTTCAGCAAAAAGAAGGGAAAGTTTGTTCCTATTGAGGTAAAGGCAGAAGACGGTCTGCTGGATCTTCGCAAGTTGATTTCTAAACCTAACAAAAAGTAAAAAATATGCAGAGTGTGATATTATCATGCTCTGCATATTTTTTAAATTTCCGTAATTTTCATATTATATTTATCTTCAAAAACTTTCTTTTTAGTAATATATTCTTTTGTTCTAATACCTTTAACATCAATAACATCATAAGAATTATCAGTATTAAAAACAATAAAATCAGCTTTATATTTTAGACCAGGTGCAAGCATAAAAGTAGGCTGTAAGCAAAAGCCATTAATCTCTTTTGCCTGTAATTTCAATTTTAATTCACAATAATAATCAGCTTCTTTTTTGCTATCAAAAGTATGACCATCAATAGAAGTCTTATTTGCTCTATATTTACTTTTTTTTACTTTATTATTAGCGAAGTTCTTATAATCTTCAACACTCCAATGTTCCATTTTTTCTCCAATCTGTGAAAATAATATCTTTAAAATTATATATTAAAATAGAAAGAAATTCAATAAAAATAGAAAAAACTTGTCGAAATATTTTACTGAAAGTATAGTCAGTTTATTGACAAAGATATATCAAATATGATAATCTAGTATTGAAAACTAGATTAATTTTTGGTTTAATGAAAGGAAGAATAAATATGGAAAGATATTTTGAATCAGTAAACTGTAAAAATATAAAAGAAATAGTATATAATTCAGCAAAAAAATTTGCTGAAAATGTAGCATTTGTAATAAAACATAAAAATGAGAAAAAAGAAGTAAGTTATGAAAGTATAACATATAAAAAATTATTACAAGATGTTAATGAATTTGGAACAAAATTATATGATATGGGATTAAAAAACAAAAGAGTAGCAATTGTTGGAAGAAACAGATATGAATGGGTAGTAGCACATTTATCAAATCTATTAGGAGGAATTGTTTCAATACCATTAGACAAAGAATTGCAAGTTGATGAGTTGGAAAGTTGTTTAGAAAGAAGTAAAGCAGATGTTATAGTATTTGATGAAAAATACATTGACAATATAGAAAAAATAAAACAAAATGGAAAAACAAATTTACAAGAATATGTTTGCATGACAGAACAAGAAGGATATAAGAATTTCTGGACATTAAAAAAAGAAGGTGCAGAAATATTAAAAAATGGAAACAATGAATATGTAAATTGTGAAATAGACAATGATAAAATGGCAATATTATTATTCACATCTGGAACAACATCAAAATCAAAAGCTGTAATGTTGTCAAACACAAATATAGCATCAAATGTTTATGCAATGTTATTGGTTGAAGATATGAGACCAACAGATAACAATTTAGCATTTTTACCATTTCATCATATATTTGGATCAACATGTATGATAGTAATGATTGCAATTGGAGCTAAAACAGCATTTCCAGATGGATTAAGATATGTAGCACAAAATTTAAAAGAATATCAAATATCTCTATTTGTAGGAGTTCCATTATTAGTTGAAGCAATTTATAAAAATATAGAAAAAGAAATAGAGAAAAAAGGAAAAACAAAGCTTATAAATAATGCAAAAAAATTAAGTAATTGTTTATTAAAACTACATATTGATGTTAGAAGAAAACTATTTAAAGATGTAATAGATGCACTTGGTGGAAGAATGAGATTTATAATTTCAGGAGGAGCACCATTAGACAAGAAAGTTGCACAAGGATTTAATGAATTAGGAATTGAAGTTGTTCAAGGATATGGGCTAACAGAAACATCACCAGTTATATCTGCTGAAAATGCAAAAAAGAAAAGATATGGTTCAATAGGTTTTCCTATGGAAAATGTAGAAGTTGAAATAATAAATAAAGATGAAAATGGAATTGGAGAAATACGTGTAAAAGGACCTAATGTAATGTTAGGATATTATGAAAATGAAGAAGCAACTAAAAAAGTTATGAAAGATGGATGGTTTTATACAGGAGATTTAGCATATAAAGATAAAGATGGATTTATCTTTTTAACAGGACGTCAAAAAGATATGATAGTTTTAAAAAATGGTAAAAAAGTATTTCCAGAAGAATTAGAAACATTAATTAATAGATTAGATTTAGTAAAAGAATGCATTGTATATGGAATGCCAGATGAAAAAGATAAAAATGATTTAAAACTATCAGTAAAAATTGTTTATGATAAGAAAATAGCTGAAGAAAAATATTCAGGAAAATCAGAAGGAGAATTATATCAAATTTTATGGGAAAAAGTAAAAGAAATCAATAAAACATTCCCACCATATAAATATATAAAAAATATGATTTTAACAGATGAAGAATTAATAAAAACAACAACTCAAAAAGTAAAAAGATATAAAGAGTTACAGAACATATAATCTAAATAGCAATAAGTACGAATAAAAACGTCCAATATTAGACTAAAAAGTTTAATGTTGGGTGTTTTTTTGACATATATTAAAACTCAAATGATTAAAACTAAAAAAAGAGTAAATAATATTTTTGAGGTGATTTTTTTGAAAAGAAAAAAACATAAAAATACACTGACAAAAATATTAATAATTACAATCATTACGATAATAATGTGGATTTTAGGGTTTTATTTATATATTACATATGAAGAGGTAGAAATAAATAATCAAAATTATCAAGCAACAAAAACACAATCCACAGTTAATGCACAAACTGTGGAAAACGTTGAAAAAGATAACAAAAATGTGGCAGATATAATTGAAGATACAAATAGAAAAGTTGTTGGAATATCAAAACTAAAAAATGCGGGAAGCAGTATATTCTCAAAAAGTCAAGAAAATGAACTAGGGTTAGGAACAGGATTTATCGTTACTGAAAATGGATATGTGGTTAGTAACGCACATGTTACAGGAGAAAAATACAGTAAGTGTTACGTTACACTAGAAAATGGTATGACTTATGATGGAAAAGTAGAATGGAGTGATACTAATTTAGATTTATCTATTGTGAAAATTGAAGCAAAAAATTTACCATATGTAAATTTAGGAGATTCTAGTAAAATACGAGTAGGAGAGACAGTATATGCAATAGGAAACCCAATAGGATATGAATTTAGAAGAACTGTAACATCAGGAATTATTAGTGCAAAAAACAGAACTATAAAAATAGACGAAAAAGATAAATCGTCATATATGACAGATTTAATTCAAACAGATGCTACTATAAATCCAGGTAATAGTGGAGGACCACTTATATACCCAAATGGAGAAGTAATTGGTATAAATACTGTTAAAATTTCTTCGGCAGAAGGAATAGGATTTGCGATACCGATAAATATTATAAAACACATAATTGATAGTTTTATAAATGCTGGAACCTTTGAAGAAGCTACAATTGGAATATATGCATATGATAAAGAAGTTATCCCATATTTAAGAGGAAATTCAATAGCGAGTTCGAATTTTGAAAAAGGAATATATGTAGCTCAAATTACTAAAAATGGACCTGCAGATAATACGGAACTAAAAGAAGCGGATATTATAACTAATATTGATAACAAAGAATTAAATACAATGAATGATTTGCGAGAATATATTTATAGCAAAAAGCCAGGAGATGAAATTACTTTAAAAATAGTAAGAGGAAAAATAAACAAAGAAATAAAAATAGTTTTGGGAAAAAGATAATAAGGTTATTCCTTATTATCTGGTATATTAGTAAAGCCAGCATGACTTTACTAATATACAAAATCACGTTTCCTAGAATAATCTTTTGTTTCTTTGTCTGACATATATACTTCTGAGCGATTTTGCATCAAAAATTCAACAATATTATAAACATCAATCCAAATTTCATTTGGACTATCAACTTGAGAGTCATCAAAAATTAGTTGCATACCAAAATGCAAATGAGGAATATTGATATTATTAACATTTTCTTTTATGCTATAGCCAGTCATACCAAGATATCCAATAACATCACCAGCTTGTATGGTCATTCCTTCTTGTAACCCATTAACATATGGGTGATTTTTTCGTAAATGTGCATAATAATAGTATCTTTTTTGGTCAAAACTTCTAATTCCTACTCTCCATCCTCCATATTGGTTCCAACCTAGATGTTCAATAATTCCACCTTCTACAGCAATAATAGGAGTTCCAATGCTTCCGAAGTAAATCATTTCCAAGGTGTGTTCTTTTAAAGCCATAAGACCTGCTATTGCCAAAATCATCATAGTGGCTAAAAGAATAGTTTTTAGCAATAGGAAGAAATGCTTTAATGCCATATTTATTAACAAAAGTACCATCAGAAGTTTCAATAGAATAGTTACCAATAAAATTACCAGTTATATCACCGATTGTTCCACCGTTATATATTGCTCCGCCATATGAAAATGCAGAATTACCTATAAAATTTCCATCAATGTCTTCAATTGTGCCATTGTTATATATTGCCCCACCGTGAGCAGAAGGATATCTACCAGAAGAAGTAACATAGTTAGCAACAAAATCACCTGTTATATCGCCGATTTTTATTTCATTAAATATCGCTCCTCCCCCGATATCGTTATTGATAGAGTCAGAAGCAGCAGAATAATGATTAGCAATAAAATCTTTATCTATATTTTCATTTTCAGTAAAACTTGTTTTTCTTTCTGAAAGTCTATCAT
>ERZ779866.3511-NODE-3511-length-12642-cov-3.267260_pt1 | contig 12642 bp, 8 predicted proteins | sample MGYA00511248_ERZ779866 | MGnify/ENA primary metagenome ERZ779866 (study PRJEB29588, sample SAMEA2155758) | human gut metagenome | biome: human gut; feature: human-associated habitat; material: faeces | place: Denmark | collected 2008/2010 ... | reverse complement strand
TTCGTCGTGTCACCTCCCTCCAAGAGGGAGGCGTTTCCGCAAAAAAACAAACCGCATTTTTAACGAGTGAAATTGTGCGCTTTCTGTGGTATAATAGAATCAACTTGGCGCGTCAAGCCGAAAGAGAACGTCAAAAAACAGGGAGGAAACGAATATGGCAATAGAAGAATTAACAAGCTTGATAAGCGACCAGACATTTGGTATATGGTTTCTTATAGGTGCTGCATTAGTATTCTGGATGCAGGCAGGATTTGCAATGGTTGAGACTGGTTTTACCAGAGCTAAGAACGCAGGTAACATTATTATGAAGAACCTTATGGACTTCTGTATAGGAACAGTAGTATTCATAGTAATAGGTTTCAGTTTATTATTAGGTGAAGATTTATTTGGTTTTATTGGAAAACCTGGATTTGATATTTTTACAGCTTATGATAATTTCAATTTTTCAAGTTTTGTATTTAATTTAGTATTCTGTGCAACAACAGCTACTATTGTATCAGGAGCTATGGCAGAGAGAACAAAGTTCCTTTCATATTGTGTATATTCAGGTGTTATATCGGCACTTGTATATCCTATTGAAGCACACTGGATATGGGGCGGAGGCTGGTTATCACAGTTAGGCTTCCATGATTTCGCAGGTTCCTGCTGTATACATATGGTTGGTGGTATATCAGCTATTATAGGTGCTAAGATATTAGGACCTCGTATTGGTAAATTTGTTAAAGATGAAAATGGTAAGGTAGTTAAGGTTAATGCTTTCCCAGGACATAGTATTCCACTTGGTGCACTTGGTGTATTTATATTATGGTTTGGCTGGTATGGATTTAATGGTGCAGCTTGTACAACAATTGAGGATTTAGGTTCGGTATTCCTTACAACAACAGTTGCACCAGCAATTGCAACTGTAACTTGTATGGTATTTACATGGATTAAGTATGGTAAGCCGGATGTTTCAATGTGTCTTAATGCTTCACTTGCAGGACTTGTAGCTATTACAGCTTCTTGTGATGTAACAGATGCAGCAGGTGCAATAGTAATAGGTATTGTAGCAGGTCTTTTGGTGGTATTTGGTGTATGGCTTCTTGATTATAAGCTTCACATTGATGATCCGGTTGGTGCAGTAGCTGTTCATATGATGAATGGTATATGGGGTACAATCGCAGTTGGTTTATTTGCTACAAGCAAAGCCCCTGGTTATGCAATTGCTATTGAGAGTGGTGCGATTAAGGCAGAAGGTTTATTCTACGGTGGTGGATTTACACAGCTTGGACTTCAGTTATTAGGTTTTGTATCAGTAGCAGCATGGGCTGCTGTATGTATGACAATCGTATTCTTTGTAATCAAGGCAACAATTGGACTTAGAGCTACAGAGGAAGAGGAAATAAAGGGTCTTGACATATGTGAGCACGGACTTACAAGTGCATATGCAGGATTTGAACTTGGTACAGCGGGTATGCCAGATATAACATATGAAGATGTTGTATCAGTTGGTTCAGAAAGCATGGAAAACTCAGTTCCAGCTATGATTAAGACATCTGATATTCCAGATGAGAATAAGATTACTAAGGTAGAAATCCTTATGAAGCAGGAGCGTTTCGAAAAGTTAAAGAAGGCTATGAACGACATCGGAGTAACTGGTATGACAGTTACGCAGGTACTTGGCTGTGGCGCTCAGAAGGGTGCTCCAGAGTATTACCGTGGAGTTCAGATGGAAATGCAGCTTCTTCCTAAGGTACAGGTTGAAATGGTTATTTCCAAAGTTCCTGTAATGGATGTTATCAATGCCGCAAGAAAGGTACTTTACACAGGTCATATCGGTGATGGTAAGATATTCGTATATGATGTGGAAAATGTAGTAAAGGTTCGTACAGGTGAAACAGGATACGATGCACTTCAGGGCGAAGATGACTAATTCCCAATAAATTTGATTTAATATTACCCATAAAGATGTAGACACATTTTGGATATGACTGCTGTTAAGTGGCAGTGCGATATCAATAAAATGTGTCTGCATCTTTTTTGATTTTACAATTATTATAATATGCGTTAGTATGTCTATAATATATTAAAAGACAAAACGATTAAGTAATGTTTGGTATATTAAGCATTTTGTTAATAATAATATAATTAAACATAAAAGGCAGGAAAGGGATTAAGATATGGAAAGATATGATATAGCTATAATAGGAACGGGCCCAGCAGGTGTGTCAGCGGCAATAACTGCTAAGATAAGAGGCAGGAAAATACTCCTTATAGGTAATAACAAGATTAGTGATAAAGTGTCAAAGGCACATATAATAAAGAATTATCCTGGTTTTATTGATATTACAGGTAAGGAACTGTCACAGGCATTTAACAATCACCTTAAAAGTCTTTCAATAGATATAACAGAAGATATGGTGAATGCAGTGTATGCAATGGGAAAATATTTTCATATACAGGGCAAAAAGAATAATTATGAGGCACTTACAGTTATACTTGCAACAGGTGTAGATGTTACAAAGCCATATGCAGGTGAATATGAAAATCTTGGACGTGGTGTAAGCTATTGTGCTACCTGTGATGCCGCTTTATATAAAGAAAGAGAAGCGATAGTTATAGGATTTAATGAGGAGGCTTTAAGCGAAGCAGAGTTTCTTGCACAGACGGCTAAGAAGGTGTATTATATGCCTCTTTATAATAAGGATAAAGATATAAATACATTACAGGCAGGCAAAGATTCATTAAAAGATAATATTGATATTATTAAAGGAAAACCGCTGTCAATTGAGCGTAGGGAGGATAAAATGGTTCTTATTATGGAGGACAGAGAACTTGCGGCAGACGGAATATTTGTATTAAGGGAGTCGATGAAGCCAGCCCAGTTAGTTCCAGGAATTAAAATAGAAGATAACAAAGTAATTACAGATAAAAGTATGGCGTCTAATATAAAAGGTTTATATGCGGCTGGTGATATAACAGGAGTACCTTATCAGTATGTTAAAGCGGCAGGGGAAGGAAATGTGGCGGCACTATCAGCTGTCGGCTATCTTGCAGCTCTTAACAGGCAGTGAAATAAGGAAAGATATAAAATAAAAAAACTATGTATTACATCAGGATTGGATAAGACTGATGTAATACATAGTTTTTTGTTCTAATATTAAATACTGATTGATATTATTTTGGGTTCATATTATTGATTGCTGCTCATTAATTATTAATTCCGTGGTGTACATCAGGGCTTGATGTTGTCAAAGGAAGGAATGTGTATCCGTTAGCAAGTCCCCACTGGATTATGCTCTCAACTGCATCAACGCTGAAGCTCTTAATATCGTGCTGTAATACAACGGATACATTATGGCTCTGGATACCATTGATTACATTCTGGTATACCTCACTTGTGCTTGTTGTTCCACCGGCATCGCCGCTTGATACGTTCCAGTCATAGTATTTATAGCCTTGGTCAGTAACATCTTTTGCAAGTTCTGTCATAATTCCTTTGCAGTATTTCTTGCTGACAGAATTAGAACTTCCACCTGGGAAACGTACTAATGTTGGACGGCTTCCAGTCTGCGAATATATAATATCTGACATTTCGTTCAAATCATCAAAATAAGCACCAACACTTGAATAGATCTGCTGGTAATTATGGGAAGCACTGTGTATTGCAACTGTATGTCCTGCAGCGGCTTCCTTCGCAATCATATTCTGATATCCGCTGTTTACATTGGTTACAAAAAATGTAACTTTTATGTTATATTTGGCAAGCACGTCAAGAAGCTGCTGTGTGTAAGCACCAGGACCATCGTCGAATGTAAGGTATACAACCTTTGAACCGGGATTGACAGCGGCAGAGTCAGCCTGCTTTACGGCTTCAACAGTTACAGTTCTGCCAATTGAGTTGGTGTTGCCAAATTTGTCAGTAGCTGTATAAGTTAAAGTATAGTCACCAGAACGGTAATTCTTAACTTCACCAGATACTGTTATGCTGTCAGAAATGTCATTGCCGTGGGAATCTGTGGCAGCAGCACCGGTATCTTTGTATTTAGTTCCGGCTTTAATTGTCACATGGCTGTCACCATTGAGTGTGAGTGAAGGAGCAATTCCGTCATTATATTCAACAGTTCTTGTAACAGTTGTCTTATTGCCAGAGGAGTCGCTGACAGTGTAAGTAACGACATTGTCCTTTTCGTGGCGTGTAACCTTATCGGTAATATCACCATCATAATTGTCAGTGGCTGTAAAACCTTCTTCCTTATAAGCTTCACCTGTCTTAGGGTAATATCCCTCAACTGTGTTAAGTTCTATCACGGGAGCAGCTGTATCAACGACTTTAACTTCTCTTGTCTTAGTCGATGAAAGAAAGCCTTTCTTAGCTTTGTAATGTATATGGTATGTTCCGAGTTTAGAGCAGTCTACTTCGCCGCTTATTGATACATCAACAGATTTATTCTTAAAAGAAAGTGTATTATACGAAGCAGAAGCTCCTTCCTCTGTATATGTATCACCATATTCTATTGTTTCGTTCTCTTTTCCATTTACAATGATATTGATGTTAAATAAGGAAAAAAATAAAATTATAAGAAGCAATAGTACAACTACAACAGAAGTAATTGCTATTATAAGCTTTTTGTTCTTAAGTTCTTTTGTAATCATAGGTGTTATCTCCTGACTTATTATTCTAACTAGAGCATTATATTCCTTTTTATAGAAAAAATTAACACTTTTTTGAAAAAAATATTAAATTTTTAAAAAGATTTTTTTGGAATGTATTTTAATAATATAGTAAAAATACTTTTGCGTTCTGAATAATCAAATATTACAAAAATAGGTACAATAGATTTTAGATAATGGCTTTACTTTTTTGTCGAATAATACTAATATACATATATAGAGAGATTATTATCTCATATTTCGATTTAGGAGGTTATATAACAATGGCTAGAGAAAAACAGTCAATGGATGGTAATACAGCCGCTGCTCATGTTGCGTATGCCTTTACAGAAGTAGCTGGTATCTATCCTATCACTCCTTCCAGCCCAATGGCGGATGTTGTTGACCAGTGGTCAGCAGCAGGAAGAAAGAATATTTTTGGTAACACAGTAAAGGTAACAGAGATGCAGTCTGAAGCAGGTGCTGCTGGTACAGTACATGGTTCACTTGCAGCAGGTGCTCTTACAACAACATTCACAGCTTCACAGGGTCTTTTACTTATGATTCCTAATATGTATAAGATTGCTGCTGAACAGCTTCCTTGTGTATTTGATGTATCAGCCCGTACAGTTGCTACACAGTCACTTAACATTTTCGGTGATCATAGTGATGTTTATGCATGTCGTCAGACAGGTTTTGCTATGCTTGCTGAGACAAACCCACAGGAAGTTATGGACTTAAGCCCAGTTGCACATCTTGCAGCTATCGATGGCAAGGTTCCATTCATTAACTTCTTTGATGGTTTCCGTACATCACACGAGATTCAGAAGATTGAAAAGTGGGATTATGAAGATCTTAAGGAAATGTGTCCAATGGACAAGGTTGAAGAGTTCCGTGCTCATGCACTTAACCCTAACAAGCCAGCAATGCGTGGTTCACATGAAAACGGAGATGTATTCTTCCAGCATCGTGAAGCATGTAACACAGTATATGATGAACTTCCAGAAGTAGTAGAAAAGTACATGAAGAAGGTTAACGAGAAGCTTGGTACTAACTACGACTTATTTAACTACTATGGTGCACCTGATGCAGACAGAGTTATCGTAGCTATGGGTTCTATCAACGACGTTGCAGAAGAAGTTATCGACTACCTGACCGCTAAAGGCGAAAAGGTTGGTCTGGTCAAAGTAAGATTGTTCCGTCCATTCTCTGCTAAACACCTGCTGGCTGCTATTCCAGAGACTGCAACCAAGATCGCTGTTCTGGACCGTACCAAAGAGCCAGGCGCATACGCAGAGCCTCTGCATCTGGATGTTATGTCCGCTATGAGCGAAGCTGGACGTCAGGCTACCATCATCGGTGGTCGTTACGGTCTGGGCTCCAAGGACACCACCCCTGCAAGCGTATTTGCAGTATATGAAGAGCTGGCAAAAGCAGAACCAAAAGCTCGTTTCACCCTGGGCATCAACGATGACGTTACTCATCTGTCCCTGGAAGAAAAAGAAGCTCCAAACACCGCAGCAGAAGGCACCATCGAGTGCAAATTCTGGGGTCTGGGCGGCGATGGTACTGTTGGTGCAAACAAGAACTCCATCAAGATCATCGGTGACCACACCAACAAATATGTACAGGCATACTTCCAGTATGACTCCAAGAAGACCGGCGGTATCACCATCTCCCATCTGCGTTTTGGTGACAAACCGATCAAGAGCCCATACTACATCAATAAAGCAGACTTTGTTGCCTGCCACAACCCATCTTATGTAACCAAAGGCTACAAGATGGTTCGTGACGTAAAACCAGGCGGCGTATTCCTGATCAACTGCCAGTGGACTCCTGAGGAGCTCAACGAGCATATGCCGGCTGATGCAAAACGTTACATTGCTAAGAACAACATCCAGCTGTACACCATCAACGCAATCGACAAGGCTATCGAGATCGGTCTGGGCAAACGTACCAACACCATCCTGCAGTCTGCGTTCTTTGCACTGGCTGGCGTACTGCCAAAAGAAGATGCTATCACCTACATGAAGGATGCAGCTACCCGCAGCTTCTCCAAGAAGGGTGAAGCCATCGTTAAGATGAACCATGACGCAATCGATGCCGGCTTTGACTACTATGTAAAAGTGGACATCCCTGCTGATTGGGCAACCGCTGAGGACCACAAAGAAGCAGAACATCTGGAAGGTCCTGCAAAACTGGTTACCATGGTACAGGATATTATGGAACCGGTTGCAAAGATGGACGGCGACAGCCTGCCTGTATCCGCATTTGTTGCTCATGCTGACGGTACCTTTGAACAGGGCGCTTCCGCTTACGAAAAACGCGGCGTTGCTGTTATGGTTCCAGAGTGGGATGAGACCAAATGTATCCAGTGTAACCGCTGCTCCTACGTCTGCCCACATGCTACCATCCGTCCATTTGCTCTGACCGAGGAAGAAGTTGCTGCTGCTCCAGAAGGTTTGCAGGTTGCTAAGATGACCGGCAAAGGTCTGGAAGCTCTCAAGTTCACCATGGCAGTATCTCCAATGGATTGTATGGGATGCGGCGTCTGCGTAGGCGAATGTCCTGCAAAAGAAAAAGCAATCAAGATGGTTCCAAGAGAGAGCCAGGAATACAAACAGCCGGTATTTGATTACCTGGTTGCTAACGTTGGCAAGAAGGAAGGCATGCCTGCAAAAGAAACCGTTAAGGGCAGCCAGTTCGAGAAACCTCTGCTTGAGTTCTCCGGCTCCTGTGCAGGTTGTGCTGAGACAGCTTATGCTCGTCTGATCACCCAGCTGTTCGGCGACAGAATGTACATCTCCAACGCAACAGGTTGTTCCTCTATCTGGGGCGGTCCTGCTGCTACCTCTCCATACACCGTCAACGAAAAGGGTCACGGTCCTGCATGGGCAAACTCCCTGTTCGAAGACAACGCAGAGCACGGCTTCGGTATGTACCTGGGTCAGAAAGTTCTGCGCGACAAGCTCATTGAGGAAGTCCGCGATGTAGTTGAAAACGGCAGCAACGAAGCTGTTAAAGCTGCTGGTCAGAAATATCTGGATACCGTTAACAACGGTAAAGAGAACCAGGCTGCTACCGAGGAGCTGATTGCTGCTCTGGAAGCTTGCGGATGCGAAAAAGCAAAATCCATCCTGGCTCACAAAGAATATCTGGCTAAGAAATCGGTTTGGGTATTCGGCGGCGACGGCTGGGCATACGACATCGGCTTCGGCGGTCTGGACCACGTTCTGGCTTCCGGCGAGGATATCAACGTGATGGTATTCGACACCGAGGTATACTCCAACACCGGCGGTCAGGCTTCCAAGGCTTCTCAGGTAGGTCAGGTTGCTCAGTTTGCAGCAGCAGGTAAAGCAATCAACAAGAAGAGCCTGTCTGAAATCGCAATGTCCTACGGTTACGTTTATGTTGCTCAGATCGCTATGGGCGCTGACATGAACCAGACCATCAAGGCAATTGCTGAGGCTGAGGCATACCCAGGTCCATCCCTCATCATCGGTTACGCTCCTTGTGAAATGCACTCCATCAAGGGCGGCATGGGCAACTGCCAGAAAGAAATGAAACGTGCTGTTGAATGTGGTTACTGGAATATGTTCCGCTTCAACCCAGCTCTGAAGGCTGAAGGCAAGAACCCATTCACTCTGGACAGCAAGGCTCCAACCGCTGATTACAAAGAGTTCATCATGGGCGAGGCTCGTTACTCCTCTCTGACCCGTGCATTCCCAGAAAGAGCAGAAGAACTGTTCGAGAAGGCTGCACAGAACTCTCGTGCTCGTTACGATCACCTGGTACGTCTGGGCGAACTGTACGCAGCAAAATAGTTTTCAGGCATCTTGATCCGATAGGGTCATCAAAAAATCCCGCTTTCATTTTGAAAGCGGGATTTTTTTCTATATAAGGAAAATAAGGAGAAGGATGTTAGGCTCTGGAAGGGAAGTCAATCAAATCAGTTGAAAATCCAGAAAAGGTATGGTATTCTGAAACAGAAATGCAGGACAGAAAGGAACGAGAAAGATGAAAATCATGGCGGTGGATTTTGGCGATTCCCGAACCGGAATTGCCATCTGCGACAGAGGAGAGCTGCTGGCAAGCCCGGTGTGTGTGATTGAGGAGAAACATTTCCCGACAACCGTTCAAAAGACGGCACAGCAGGCGCAGGAGCAGGGTGTAGAACGGATTGTAGTGGGACACCCGCTCAACATGGACGGCAGCAAAGGACCCAGAGCACAGCTGTGCGAGGAGTTTGCGCAGCAGCTGGGAGAACTGGTGTCGGTCCCGGTGGTGCTGTGGGACGAGCGGCAGACAACCGTTTCGGCGATTGGATTTTTGAATGAAACCAACACCAGAGGCAAAAAGAGGAAGCAGGTCATTGATGCGGTAGCGGCGACCATCATTCTGGAAAATTATATGAGTTACCGGAAAAATCACAGCGAGGAGGAGTAGGATGGGTGCAATGCAGAAGCTGGCAGGCTTGATGCGCAGGGCGATTGAAAAATACGATATGATTCAGCCGAACGACAGGATTGCTGTTGGGGTCAGCGGAGGAAAGGATTCGGTTGCTCTGCTGGTGGGACTGTGCAAACTCAGAGAATATATCGGGATCCCATACGAAGTGGTTGCCATCACCCTGGACCCTTGCTTTGGCGGGGTGGAGACCGATTATACACCGATTGCGCAGCTGTGCGAGCAGCTGGGGGTCCCTTACGTTTTGAAGCGGACGGAGATTGGGCAGATCATCTTTGATGTGCGCAACGAAAGCAACCCATGCAGCCTGTGTGCAAGGATGCGCAGAGGTTGTCTGCACGATGCTGCCAAGGAGAACAACTGCAATAAAATCGCGCTGGGACACCACTACGACGATGCCATTGAAACCTTTATCATGAACCTCTTTCAGGAGGGGCGGGTCGGATGCTTTCAGCCGGTGACCTATCTGTCCAGAAAGGATTTGACGATGATTCGACCGATGGTGATGGCGGAGGAGAGCATGATTTCGGCAGCGGTGCGGCACGAGGGTCTGCCGGTGGTCAAGAGCAAGTGCCCGGCGGACGGCAACACCAACCGTGAGAAAACCAAAGAGTGGATTCGCATGATGGACAAGGAGAGCAAGGGCTTTAAAAAGCGACTTTACGGTGCGTTGGAGAGAGGACATATTTCTGGCTTCTAACCTTTTCTTTGCTAGAAAGAAAAGGTTAGACCAAAAGAAAAGTGTTTTGGAAAATGGAGCGAAGCGACATTTTCGAGGGCAAAGGTGACGGTTAGAGCAAACAGCTCCAATCAAAATAAAGTGCCGTCACCAGGGGAATCGAATGAAATTCGATTCCCCGAAAATGGAAAGCAAAACATTGTCTGTTCGCCTACGGCTCAAAGACAGGTAGATTGGGGAATGGAGCAAAAAAGCAAAATATTGCCCTGATGAGCTTGCACCAGCTTGAAGCTGGACACTGTTTCGCGCTTTGGTTTGGTGTGAGATCGCAGCTTCAGCACGCGGTGCTCGGCAGGATTAGCTTACCTCAGCTTTTAAAATCAAAAACGGCAAGTGAAACATTGCCTTGCTGAGCCTGCACGCAATTCGCCTACGGCTCGAAGACGGGTGGAATGGAGATTTGAGCAAAAAGGAAAGCATTGCTCTGCTAAGCCTGCAACTTGCTTCATACGGTGGTTTTATAAAAGATAAAAGTGCCGGTGCACAGCGGTCGACGATGAAAAAATTCCTGAGGAATCCTCCTTGGGGATTTTTTAGTTAGAAGGGATCTCTATAAAGAGAAAGGGACTTTACTGGATAAAAAGCCAATTTTACCGAGTAAAGGGTAGATTGGCTTGACATGGGAAATCAGAAGTGATATGGTGAAAATAAAGGGAAACAAAAATTTTCAGAATATATCTATATAAAAAGTAAAGCGAGAAGCTGTTTTGCAGAAGGAGGAAGAGAAAGATGAAAAAATTGTTTTTATCAATCGTCAGCGTGATGACAGCGGTTGCCGTGATGGTACTTCCTGCTTCGGCAGCGTTTGAATTAGACGATCTGCAGGCGAAAGAGGGAAATCGAAATCTAAGAGCGACAGAGCAGAACGAAGTACTTTCGATGAGCAGAGAAATTGAAAATCCAATCCGTTTTGAGATTCCTTGTACAGAGTTGAACCTGATGCAGTATACAAATGATGATACTCCAAAACAGGGAAAAGAAATTCTAAACGATGCTCTGATTGCTGAGATGAAAAAAATAAATCCTGACTTTGAGACAGAATATTATTCCGTTTTCTACAATCCGTCGGGGGGACTACTTTTTTTGTCAAAGGTCATTCCTACTGAATATAGAAATGTTTTTGTAGGAGTCGGATATAGCATTTACATTGAGAATGGAATCGCACTGGAACTATTTTACACGGATATTCCCACTCAGAAGCAATTCCACCAAGAGGAGACACTTTCAGAAAGAATACGGATTTTTGTGGAGAACGGAGGAGAGAACGTCCAACTGCCGGATATTCCGAATGCGCTGGTAGAGGTGGATGAAGATCACGTTTTTTACAGCTACGATTCAGAAACAGATGAGCTGACTTATACAGTCGGTTATGAAGTAACCCATCTGGATGAAGATGGAGCGATGTCGGCACATGAGATTGTGGTTCCGGTTCCACGAGTGGAAAAAAAGTGGACAGACAAAATATTTTTGGTTGTGTCAGGAGGCATTGTTTTTATTCTGATGGGTTTTCTTTGTCTGGGGAAATTTAAAATCAAAAAGGAAAAATAACAAACCCTCCGAAGAAATTTTCTTCGGAGGGTTTGTTTTAGTTTATAAATTTTAGAGGAGCGGGTCCAGCCGCAGCTTTCCCAAGTCGTATGGGGTGGACTGGTAGACGTAATAGTTGAGCCAGTTGGAGTAGAACAGATAAGCGTGGCTGCGCCAGATACGGATGGGTTTTTGGGCAGGGTCGTCCTGTGGGAAGTAGTTGCAGGGCAACTGGATGGGCAGACCCTTGTCCAAGTCGCGGAAGTATTCCTCAGCGAGGGTGCCGGCTTCATACTCCGAGTGACCAAAGATGAAGATTTGTCGACCGTTGTGGTTGGAAACGATGTTGACCCCGGCTTCGGGAGAGGCAGAGAGGATGTAGAGTTTTCCGGTTGAGCGAATCTGCTCCGCGCTGATTTCGGTGTGGCGGGAGTGCGGCATCCAGTAGACCTCGTCAAAACCGCGCAGCAGAGGAACACTTTTATCGACCAAGGTGTGCTGGAAGACACCGAACAGCTTTTGCGGCAGTTGGGTCTTTTGCAGACCGTAATGGTAGTGCAGCGCAGCCTGTGCTCCCCAGCAGATGTGGAGGGTGGAGTGGACGTGCGTTTTGGACCATTCCATAATGGTACACAGCTCCTGCCAGTAAGAAACCTGTTCAAACTCCATCTGCTCCACCGGAGCACCGGTGATAATCATTCCATCAAAGTACTGCTCACGAATATCTTGAAAAACCTGATAAAATTTGAGAAGGTGGTCAGAAGGGGTATTTTTAGAGGCGTGGGTAGCGGTTTGCAGAAGTTCCACATCCACCTGAAGCGGCGAATTGCTGAGCATACGCAGCAGCTGGCGTTCGGTATCAATCTTTTTGGGCATCAGATTGAGAATCAGAATTCGCAAAGGACGGATGTCCTGTGAACGTGCGCGTTTTTCGGACATGATAAAGATGTTTTCCTGCTCGAGAGTATCCCATGCAGGAAGATCATTGGGAATATTGATTGGCATAAAGGAATCTCCTTATGATATAATGTGGATTTAAAAGCAAGGTTTATTGTACAATACTTTGATTTTGATTGCAATGACAAAGGATAAAGAGAGGAGAAAAAGGGAAGAAAAGGGGAAAAATCCACTTTTTTCAAAAAAAGTCAAAAAAAGGGCAAAAAAGGTGTTGACAAAAGGAGGTTGGCGTGGTATTATAATTGAGCTGTCTGAGAGCGGCACACCAGAGCGGTCCGATAGGCACCCAAACGGTGAGCCAGTCAGGAAAGTTTCGAGAG
>ERZ779866.3510-NODE-3510-length-12645-cov-3.960524_pt1 | contig 12645 bp, 12 predicted proteins | sample MGYA00511248_ERZ779866 | MGnify/ENA primary metagenome ERZ779866 (study PRJEB29588, sample SAMEA2155758) | human gut metagenome | biome: human gut; feature: human-associated habitat; material: faeces | place: Denmark | collected 2008/2010 ... | reverse complement strand
CTGCTTTGAATTGTACACTTCACCTTTAATCTTAGCGACAACGAAAAACTAATTGGAGTGTATTATGAAAAAACAAATCGTTTCAGTTTTTGCTGCTATGTGCTTAACTGCAGCTGTCGCTACCCCGTCTTTTGCCGAAATGACCGTTTCAACCGACGGTTCAACCTCAATGGAAAAGGTTATCGGCTCTTTGGGTGAAGCTTTTTCCAACAAATATGACGATGTAACCTTCACCTACAATCCTACCGGTTCAGGTTCAGGCATCACCGCAGCTCAAGAAGGACGCTGCGATATCGGTTTGTCAAGCCGTGCTTTAAAAGCTGATGAAGCCAAGACTTTGGACGGCACCACCTTAGCTTTAGACGGCATCGTCGTTGTCGTTAACCCTGCAAACAAAGTAAACGATTTATCAATTGATCAGATTTCCAAGATTTTCAAAGGCGAAGTAACTTCATGGAAAGATGTCGGCGGCGCTGATACCCCGATCGTTCTTATCGGACGTGAAGCAGGTTCAGGTACCCGTGACGGCTTTGAAACCATTACCAACACCAAAGATTCTTGCAAATACCGTCAGGAACTCACCTCCACCGGTGACGTTATGACCGTAGTTTCCAAGAATGAAAATGCTATCGGATACATCTCCTTAGCCTCCATGAACGACAAGGTCAAGGGAGTTACCGTTGAAGGCGTCGCCGCTACCGAGCCGACCATCGCCGACGGCACCTACAAGATTCAAAGACCGTTTGTTTTAGTTACCAAGAAAGGTGCCCAACTCTCTGAAGGTGCTCAGAAGTTTATCGACTTTGCTTTCTCCGAGGAAGCCAAGCCTATCCTTATCAAGGCCGGTGTTGTTCCTGTTGCCAAGAAGTAATCTTTAAAATACTTAAAACCAATATCAAATGTGCCACAAGCAGGTCGTAAACCCCGATGACCTGCTTTTTTCGGAACAAAAATATGCTAAAAAAACAAGGTACCGGCATTAATGTCGAACAAATCGCCCATATGGTGTTTTTGTTTCTCGGCATCATAAACGTCGGCTTCGTGCTGGTCATCTGCATCTACTTGGTTATCGCAGGTCTTCCGGCCATCAAAGAAATCGGCCTTGTCGATTTCCTCTTCGGAACCAAATGGGCATCTACCGCAGCTAATCCGCAATTCGGTATTTTGCCGTTTATCTTAACTTCCATTTACGGTACTGCAGGCGCAATCATTATCGGTTTACCCTTGGGCTTTTTTACTGCCGTTTATCTTGCAAAATTTGCACCGCGCCCTGTTTACAAGTTCGTTTCTCCGTTAATTGATTTGTTAGCCGGAATTCCCTCCGTAGTCTACGGTTTTATCGGTATGTTAGTTCTGGTTCCGGGAATTCAGGTTATTTTCAATTTGCCTGACGGTTCAAGCTTACTTGCGTCAATTCTTGTTTTGGCAATCATGATTTTGCCTTCTATCATTAAAGTATCAATTACCGCAATTCAAGCCGTGCCTGAAGAATATGAATTAGGCTCTCTTGCCTTAGGCGCTACTGAAATTGAAACCTATTACAAAGTGATGGTTCCTGCTGCCAAGAGCGGTATCGCTGCCGCCGTGGTATTGGGCGTAGGCCGAGCCATCGGTGAAGCAATGGCTGTTATGATGGTTGCGGGTAATGCTCCGAACATGCCGTCACTCTTTGAAAGCGTTCGCTTCCTGACAACCGCTGTAGCAAGTGAAATGTCCTACTCCTCAGGATTGCAGCGCGACGCATTGTTCTCTATTGCATTAGTTCTGTTCGTTTTCATTATGCTCATTAATGCAACTTTGAACCTCGTCTTAAAACATAGAGGTAAAAATTAATGCAAAACAATCTTCCTTTAAGACGTAAAGCCTACTGCGGCACCATGAATTTTATGATGCTGCTGTGCACCGGCATTACCGTGGCTTTGACCTTCTTCCTCATTATTTACATAGCAGTCGAGTCAATTCCGCATTTTTCCGTCAAAATTTTAACCACCAAACCGAGCTATCTTGATGACAGCATCGGCGTGCTGCCGGATATTTTAAATACCATTTATATCATTATCACAACTTTGGTATTCGTTCTGCCTTTAGGCATCGGTGCTGCCATTTATCTTACCGAGTACGCAAAATCCAAAAAGCTGGTCGGTATGATTGAGTATGCAATCGAATCTTTGGCCGGTATCCCTTCTATTATTTACGGTCTTACCGGTATGCTCATTTTCTGCCAATTCTTTTCACTAAAGACCTCATTACTGTCAGGTGCTTTAACTTTGGTAATTATGAACCTGCCGACCATTATCCGTACCGTCCAGGAAAGCCTTAAAACCGTTCCGCAAGGATATCGCGAAGGCGCATTCGGACTCGGTGCCGGCAAATGGCATATGATTAGAACCGTGGTTCTGCCCTGCTGCATCGACGGTATCGTCACCGGCTGTATTTTGGCAACCGGCCGCATGATCGGCGAATCTGCCGCTTTGCTCTTTACCGCAGGTTTTGCGCATGCGTTAAACGGCTTCTTTGACGCTTTAACTCACTCCGGTGCCACCTTGACCGTTGCTCTGTACGTTTATGCAAAAGAGCAAGGTGAGTTCGAAGTAGCTTTCGTTATCGCGGCAATCCTCCTCGTGCTCTCATTTATTACCAATATGTCAGCCTCTTACGTGGGCAGAAGATTTCAGAAAAGTAAAGGTTAATACTCATGGCTAAAGTATTTCAAGTTAAAGATTTCAATCTTTATTACGGCGATCACCGCGCACTAATTGATATCAATATGGATATCGATGAAAATGCCATCACCGCTCTTATCGGACCGTCCGGCTGCGGCAAGTCGACCTTCATTAAAACTTTAAATCGTATGAACGATCTCATTCCGTCAGTGAGAACCACAGGTTCGATTCTGTACCGCAATGAAGAAATTTTAGACAAGAACCTTGACGTTACCTCTTTGCGCCGTCAGGTAGGCATGGTTTTCCAAAAACCAAATCCTTTTCCGATGAGCATTTACGACAATATTGCCTACGGCCCCCGCACTCACGGCATTAAAAGCAAAGCAAAGCTTGACGAAATCGTTGAGAAATCATTAATTGACGCTGCAATTTTTGATGAAGTAAAAGATCGTCTTAAGACTTCAGCTTTAGGCTTATCCGGCGGTCAGCAGCAAAGATTGTGCATCGCAAGAGCTCTTGCCGTAAAACCCGATGTCCTTTTAATGGACGAACCGACATCTGCTCTTGACCCGATTTCTACTTCAAAAATTGAAGATCTGGTCCTTGAACTGAAACAAAAATATAGCATCATTATCGTTACCCATAATATGCAGCAGGCAGTCCGTATCTCGGATACTACAGCCTTCTTCTTATTGGGCGACCTTATTGAGTACGGTAAAACCGATCAGATTTTCAACACTCCAAAAGATAAAAGAACCGAAGATTACATCAGCGGGAGATTCGGATAATGAGAAACAATTATACAAAGCAGCTTGAAGAGCTTAAAAAAGAGCTTATTTTAATGGGATCTTTATGTGAAAACATGTTAAAAGACGCTCTTGACGCTTTTGAACAAAATGATAATGCCAAGGCTTCAGTCATTGCGGAGTCGGACGATAAAATCGACGCCAAAGAAAGCGAAATCGAAGCTTTATGTCTGTCGCTTATTCTTCATCAGCAGCCGGTAGCTTCAGATTTGCGCTTAATATCTTCAAGTTTTAAGATCATTACTGATTTAGAGCGCATAGGCGATCAGGCAAGCGATATCGCCGAAATTGCCCTGCGTCTTAAATATGAAGATAACGAGAACTTCAAAGAATTGTCCGAAATGGCAAAACGGACGCAAAAAATGTTCAAAGAAGCCATCGACTCTTTCGTAAAATTAGATATTGAAACCGCCAAAGGTGTTTTGGCTCAGGATGATATCGTAGACGAACACTTTATCAAGATGCGTTCACGTCTTATCTCCTTAATCGAGAAAAACGATCATGAAGCCAGAATTCCTCTTGATATGCTTTTAATTGCCAAATATCTGGAACGAATCGCCGATCATTCCTGTAATGTCGCCAACTGGATAATTTTCGCAATAACCGGACATCATTCCTCCGGCGAAATTATCTAAAGACAACGCCCTTAGCCGTGTAAGGCTAAGGGCATTTATGAGGTCATTATGATTTACTGTGTAGAAGATGATACCAACATAAGAGAAATAGAAATCTACACTTTAAAATCTTTAGGTCTTGAAGCCGAAGGTTTTGAAGACGGAAAAGCTTTTTTTACCGCCCTTGAAAATAACGTTCCCGATCTCGTTATTCTTGACGTTATGCTTCCCGATCTTGACGGTATCGAAATTTTAAAACGCCTTAAATCCAATCACAAAACAAGAGATCTGCCGGTGATAATGGCAACTGCACGCGGTGCTGAATTTGAAAAAGTACAAGCACTTGATATCGGAGCTGACGATTATCTTGCCAAACCTTTTTCCATGATTGAAATGGCGGCAAGAGTAAAAGCCGTACTGCGCCGCTGCCATAAAGACACGTCTTCAATTATCACCGTAGATAAATTAAAGATTAATGAAGAAAGCCGCACCATCTCCGTTAATGACATAGAAGTGGATCTTACTTATAAAGAATTTGAGCTTTTACTCCTTCTAGTCAAGCATGAAGGCCGTGTATATTCACGCGAACAGCTTTTAGACATCGTCTGGGGAACCGACTACGACGGCGAAAGCCGTACCGTTGACGTACACATAAGAACCTTAAGACAAAAACTCATGTCCATGGACTATATAATAAAAACAGTCCGCGGCATCGGTTATAAGGCAGAATTTTGATTAAAGTAATTGAAAAGACCGCCAATATCAGCATGAAGCGTAAAATTTTCTGGACGGTCTTGAGTTCTTTTTTGCTTGTCTTGATCGCGACACTGACCATTGTGCTCGTGATCATGCACAACTCTTATGTAAATACTGAAAAATCCCGCCTGCAGCAATTTACAAGCAATGCTGCGGCAGAAGTAAACCATTTGGGGCCTAGCTTCCTTTCGCATAACATTTTAAACAACCAATACCGCTTAACTTATATCGCCGAAGACGGTACCGTGCTTTTTGACAACGAAAATGACAGTGACACAATGGAAAACCACTATGATCGTGAAGAAATAAAAGAAGCACGATTATCAGGTGTCGGCGAAAGTATGCGTTATTCCCATACTATGGAAATGCAAACTTATTATTATGCGGTAAAACTCAATAACAACGCTGTTCTGCGCGCTTCCGTCACCACCGTAAGCCTACTTACGGTTACAGCCCATATGGCGCTATACTTTGCCTTCATCATTGTCTTTTTGGGCATGATTGCTTATTTCTTCGCTTCTTGGCTTGCCAATTCCATTGTCAAACCTCTTGATGAAATCGATTTAAATCATCCTTTGTGCAATGACGCCTACAGCGAAGTACAACCGTTTTTAAGAAAGATAGAGAAACAGCAGCTGCAGATTGAATCACAACTTGAAGAGCTTGTAAGTAAAAACGAAGAATTTCTCGTTATTACCAAGAGCATGACCGAAGGTCTGCTGCTCTTAAATCGCCAGGGCATCATACTTACCGTCAATAAAACCGCCCGAAAAATTTTCAATGTTTCAGAAGACTGCATCGGTAAAAGTATTTTAAGTATTGACAGATCCAATACATACACTCAGGAATTTTTACTGCTGGACCGCAAAACCAAGCAAAAAATCGTTGAAATCCAAAAGGACGGCCGCGATTATCAAATTCGTTACAATCAGATTATCGTCAACAACCGGATTGCAGGTTTTGCCCTAATCGTTATTGACGTAACGGAAAAACGCCGCGCCGAAAGACAGCGCCAGGAATTTACGGCCAACGTTTCTCATGAGCTAAAAACTCCACTGCAGTCGATTATCGGCTGTGCCGAGCTTATTGAAAACGGTTTGGTCAAAAACGGCGATCTTGAAGCTTTCGCCGGGCGCATCCGCTCTCAAGGCACCCGCCTTGTCAGATTGATTGAAGATATTATTCTGCTGTCACGGCTTGATGAACTGCATGAAAGCATGCACGAGACCGTGAGCTTCAAGCAAATCACCAAAGAAGTATTCGAAAGCATTGCGCACAAAGCCGAAGAGCATCATATCAAGCTTATTCAAGAAGGAGATGACGTCACTTATTTCGGTGTCTACCGTTATTTATACGAGCTTATCTACAACTTGTGCGACAACGCGGTCAAATACGGCAAAGACGGCGGCTTTGTCAAAGTAATCACGGAAGAGACGGATAAAAAAATCATCTTGAAAGTCAACGATAACGGCATCGGTATTCCGATTGAACATCAGGCGCGCATTTTTGAGCGTTTTTATCGTGTCGACAAGAGCCATTCCCGCCGTATGGGCGGAACGGGGCTCGGTCTTTCCATCGTCAAGCGCGTAGTTTTGTTCCATAAAGGTAAAATCAAGCTTGAAAGCAAAGAAGGGATCGGTTCAACCTTTACGGTTTGCTTTAAAAAGCGCTTAGCTCCAAATCCCGATTCAGAACAAAACGTCGAAAAAGAAACTTCAAATAAAAAGTAAAACTATTTTTCTCTTCCACGTCATTTTACAGAGGAAGAGAAAAATCTATTTAAACGCATCAGCCAATTCTGAAAATATCACTAAAGACACATTTCCCATTTGTTTTGCTCTTTCTTCGCAGCCTTGAGTAAAGCCGTTTTTTGCAAACAAAAACAAATGAACATGCATGCAGGAAAATAATTTACTCTTTAAGGACAAATGTTCCAATACTCCTAAATCAACCTTTTCATTCGTCCACTTACATTCGGCAAGCAGGATCTTATCTTTATTTTCCCGCCCCATAATATCAATTTCGACTTGAGATCGATTTGACGGATCCGTGCCCCACCATCTACCCAAGGATAAAAAATTAACGGGAGCTTTCCCTGCCAACAACAATCTCCACAAAAACTGCATGCAAATTTCTTCAAAAATTTTTCCCATATAATTAGGAATTTCCCGAGCTATGTTTTCGTACGCAAGATCTGCGGCACCTCGTGAAATAATAGAACGATTTTCCGGTATGAATCTGTACCAAAATCTAAACATATTATCTTCTATCGTATAGACGGACTTACGTGAAGATTCCTCACCATAGGGAAATTCTTTTTTTATTAATCCTAGCGCAATTAAATTCTTCAGGTAAGCCGTACAAATACTGGTATTCTCACCTACTTTATTTGCGATCTCCACAAGACGTGAACTACCTGTCGCGATTGCTGAGATAATCGCGTTATACAACGCCGGATCTCTTACTTCCTGATTTAACAAATTCTCAGTCTCTTCAAAAAGATATGAGGACGGATTTAAATATGTGTTTTTAATGTTGTCCTCAATTGTCAAATTTTCATCAAATTGAGCTAAATATTGAGGAGTGCCGCCAAGGACCCCATAAACCAAAGCTTTATCTTGCGATGAATATTTCGGAAAATATTTACCCACATCAAAAAAGTCAAAAGGCAAGATTTTAAGCTGAACGGTTCTACGCCCGTATAATGGTGATTTGTAAGCCAAAACTTCATCTTCCATATATGACATTGATGATCCGCACAGTATTAATTTTAGACTGCTCGTTGCCTTATATTTATCGATTAAATACTGTAATGTAGAAGCAAAACTGCTATCCGTATGCGCAACATAAGGATATTCGTCAACGACTAAAATTAATTTCTCCGTTTGTGATTTAACGAAAACATATTCAAAAGCATCTTGAAATGAATTAAATGTAGTATTCACATTTTGTCCGAACAAACATTCCATAACGCTTTTACTGAAATTTTCCAAATTTTGCTTAAAACTGCTTTCTATCCCGGTGAAATATATTGTTTTTTTATCTTTTGCAAATTCATTAATAAGTGTTGTTTTACCAACTCTGCGACGACCGTAAATGACGGCAAATTCAAATTTTTCCGTACTGTAGATACGGTTTAGAACTTTTAACTCTTTTTCCCTGCCGACAAATTTTACTTTATTCATTTTTACTCTATCATACTTAACTAAACTATACTTTAGTTAAGTATATATTAGTTAACTACAAAGCAGCAAAAATTATCATCTATCTTGTTCGAGAAAAATTATTAATTACTTGTTTTAATCATAACCTTGTCTAGCCAAATAATCGCATGCTGTTGTATCCTTTAGCGCTATTTGCGGATTTAGGAAAATAAGATGTCCTTAAAAATAGATTTAACAAAAGATAATTTATTTGATGACCTGGGATTTACGCGCCTTAAAGAAAGTTATATGCGCCCGGAAGAAAATTCCCCTCAAGAGCGTTTTGCTTTTGTAGCCGAAACTTTCGGTACCGATAAAGAGCATGCTCAAAGGATTTATGATTACGCGTCCCGTCACTGGCTGAGTTTTTCCACACCGATACTCTCTTTTGGGAGAACATCCCAAGGATTGCCCGTAAGTTGCTTTCTTTCATATATGGAAGACAGTTCCGACGGTCTTATTGATACTTTATCTGAAGTAAACTGCCTTTCGATGTTAGGCGGAGGCATCGGTATTCATTTGGGGATCCGCAGCGCCGACGAAAAAAGCGTCGGCGTCATGCCCCATCTTAAAATTTACGACGCGGCATGTCTTGCATACCGTCAAGGTACGACGCGGCGAGGATCTTATGCCGCATTTTTGGATATTTCACATCCTGACATCATTCCATTTATCGAAATGCGCAAGCCTACGGGCGATCAAAATATGCGTACTTTGAATCTGCACCACGGCATCAATATTTCCGATGCCTTCATGCAAAAGATCACGGCATGCATGCAAGATGACAATGCCGATGATTCCTGGCCGCTTATCGATCCGCACAGTAAAAAGATTGTTGAAACGGTTAGTGCTCGCGATTTGTGGCAAAGAATTTTAGAACTGCGCATGCAGACAGGCGAACCCTATCTGATATTTAAAGATACTGCAGAAAAGGCCCTGCCGCACTGGCTTAAGGCGCAAAATCTGCATATAAACGGCTCTAATTTATGTACGGAAATATTTTTACCGACAAATGCGCAGCGCACCGCCGTTTGCTGCCTTAGTTCTTTAAATCTTGAGTATTTTGACGAGTGGCGTCATGACTCTAAATTTATAGACGATGTCTTGGAGTTTTTAGACAATGTACTGCAATACTTTATAGAACATGCTCCTGATTCTATTAAAAGAGCTAAATTATCGGCATTTAAAGAAAGATCGGTAGGCCTCGGCGCATTGGGATTTCACTCTTATTTGCAAAAAAAAGGCATACCCTTTGATAGCGTCATTGCAAAAAGCGTCAACAAACAAATTTTTTCACACATTAGGAAGTGCTGCGAACTTGCCGATAAAAGGCTCTGTGCTTTACGCGGGCCTTGTCCCGATGCGGCTGATGCCGGCGTAATGCGGCGTTTCTCGCATTGGATGGCAATAGCCCCGAACGCATCTTCAAGCTTAATTGTCGGCAATACATCACCGTCAATTGAACCGCGAAGGGCCAATGTTTACCGTCAGGATACCCTGTCAGGAGCCTATATCACGAAAAATCGCTACTTACAGCAAGCGCTTAAAGAGCTTAATCTGGATACTGATGAGATTTGGACGGATATCATTGCCCATGACGGCAGCGTACAACATCTTGATATTCTGCCAAAGACAATCCGCAATATATTCAAAACCGCTCAAGAAATAGATCAGCGCTTTATTATCGAGCTTGCCGCCGACAGACAACAATTTATCGATCAGGGGCAATCAGTCAACCTCTTCTTCCCGGCTGACGTTTCGATAAAGTACTTGCATGCCTGCCACTACCTTGCTTGGAAAAAAGGACTTAAATCTCTTTACTATTGCCGCAGCGACAAATTACGTAAGGCCGATCGTATCGGGCTTAGCATAAAAAGACAAAAAATCGAAGACGATATTAATATGCAGTCTTTGCTTAACGAGAACACCTGCCTTGCTTGTGAAGGTTAATAACATGACAGAAAAACGCAATCTTTTAACTCAAAGCCGCGACTATTACAAACCCTTCGTTTATCCGTGGGCTTACGAAGCATTCATGCAAAGCGAGCAAATGCATTGGCTGTGGACCGAAGTTCCGATGGTAGAAGACGTTAAAGACTGGAAAATGCGGCTTAATGATAATGAACGCGACTTTCTGACTAAAGTCTTTCGCTTTTTCACCCAAGGCGACATTGATGTCAGCTCAGCCTACGTCCATACCTATCTTCCGGCATTTCCGCAGCCTGAAATAAGAATGATGCTCTCAAGCTTTGCCGCAAGAGAGGCCGTACATATAGCCGCATATTCTCATTTAATTGAAACTATCGGCATGCCGGATGCTATATACAACGAGTTTTTGCAATATGAAGCGATGGCAGCAAAACATGAATTTTTTCACGGCTTAAGACTTAATAACCATGAAAGCATCGCAGCTAAAATGGCGGCTTTTTCCGCATTTACTGAAGGAATGCAGCTTTTTTCAAGCTTCGTCATGTTATTAAATTTTACGCGCAACGGTACCATGCGCGGCATGGGACAGATCATCGCTTGGTCCATCAATGATGAAACCTTGCATACGGAATCCATGATTAAGCTGTTTCGCGAGTATATAGAACAAAACCCTCAGCTATGGAATGATGACTTAAAATCTACAATTTATTCTATAGCGGAAAAAATGGTAGAGCTTGAAGACAGCTTTATCGATCTGGCATTTGGGGTAAACCAAATGCAAAAACTGGCAAAAGAAGATGTAAAAAAATATATCCGTTTTATTGCCGATCGCAGATTGTCCGCAATGGGGATGAAAGCAATTTTCAACGAAAATAAAAATCCTCTGCCTTGGGTGGATGCCATGCTCGGAGTCACCCATACGAACTTCTTTGAAAATCGTGTGGTGGACTATGCCAAAGGTGCTTTGACAGGAGACTGGTCTGACGTCTGGGGCAAAGGAGCTTAATCCAATGTCTTGATATACCGACAAAACAATACATTAGAGCAAATAAGTGAACATACTTATTTGCTTGAACATTTTTCGGTTACAAAAGGATTATCGTTTCCTTGCTGTTTTTTAATCAATTCATTGCGCAAACATTCATTCTCACTTGGCGGATACATTTTATTCCAGGCTTCAAACAATTGCCTTTGCTGTCTTGCCAGAGTCAATCCTTTATAATGCGAAACCATGTAAAGATAAGCTCTGGCAATTAAGCCGCGCGATCTTTCAGGCGGTTGTGCCCGTCGACCTTTAAAATCGACCAGCATTTCACACTTACCGTACTGGTAAGGCTTGCCGTTCCACAATTGAAAACGGTAATTAGAGCGATCTCCGTTAACCTCTCCTACCGAGGAGAAAAGATTATGCAGATCTCCTTCCATGGCTTTAAATTCTTTATTGTTTTTAGAGCAATTCTTCCGCCCGCCCTGCTGCCAACATTTTAATTGATGTCCAAATTCCCATGCAGGCATAATATGTTCAATTTCGACGCGGGCTGCGCGTTTAGGTTGTTTGCGTACGGAATAGCCGCAAGACTTTAAATCAACCGAGAAGCGATTACGCGTTATATTAAGATCGCATCCGCAATAGACGCTTTTAGGCTCATCCAATTGCTTATAAATCGAAGGTAGGATTTTCTTTGCGGCATTAAATGAATCCATTGCCTGTACCGCACTGCCGAACATTACGTAACAGCCAAGCGAGATCGCGCCTAATGAAATTAAAAATTGTAAACGCACTTTTGACAACAATACCAAGTAAAACAATTTAACAAAAAGCATACCCTGATTTCCTTATCCGCAAAATCAGAGTTACACCTACTAATTGTAAATTTTACTAGGATTTAGCTTAATGATTCACTTGTTTTGTGACATTCACAGGTTACGGCTTTTCTTTCCTTTTTAAGACACTTACCGACAACGCAAAATAACACTGTTTCAATCGCAAGCGCAATATACAAAATGTAGTCAAGGTTAAACATATCATACACTCTGCCGCCGATTAGTGCCGCCGATGCTACCGCAAGTTGAGTTACTGCGACGGACAGACCTCCGGCACTCTCCGTTTTATCGGGAATAATATAAATAGCCCACAAAGACCAGGCAACCGGAATAAGTCCGAAGCCCAAAGCAAAGGCGAATAAAGGCAAAACCATAAACAAAGAATTATTTAGAACCAACATTAATATGACGCACAAAATCATAAATACCGGCAGCAGTCGGAAAAAACGCTTAAAGGAGTGAGAAAATAATTTTCCTGCGGCAATTGTTCCTGCAATATTTAAGCCTGCGTAAAGCATCATGGCAAAAGTTAAAAACTCATCCGTAAAATGCAGTTTTTCTTCAAAGAAGAGTCTTATATAAGTAAAAATTACGTGATACCCCATATAACATAAAAACGTACCTAAAAGGCCGAAAAATACTATCTTGGTCGAAATCAGTTCCTTTATCACCTTTATTCCCGTACTTTGCTTTGGCAGTAATGAAGGCAAAGTCAAAAACAAAGCAATAAAAGTAAACGCACTTACGATTGCCACTAGATTGACATCCTCACCGGCCTAAAGGTCGATGATCCTACTGCTAAACAACAATAGTGCTATTGTTGTAAGCTTCGGCGGGTTCCTGCTGCCGA
>ERZ779866.3506-NODE-3506-length-12656-cov-3.792556_pt1 | contig 12656 bp, 15 predicted proteins | sample MGYA00511248_ERZ779866 | MGnify/ENA primary metagenome ERZ779866 (study PRJEB29588, sample SAMEA2155758) | human gut metagenome | biome: human gut; feature: human-associated habitat; material: faeces | place: Denmark | collected 2008/2010 ... | reverse complement strand
CACCTTAACGGTACAAAGAATAAAGCCCTCCGCAGGGGAAGGCTTTGATTATGAACTCTGCTGATAGATATACAAAAAAGAGCAGAGTTCAGGCTTTATGCAAATGATTAAATCGGTTTATTAATCAAAACGGATCTGAACTTTTGCGGTCTCAGGAGACAATGCTGCCTGCATTGCTTCGTTGATTTCAGATGCCGGGAAGGAAGCTGACAACAACGGAAGCGGATTGACTAAGCCGCGCTCCAAAGCGTTAACGCAAGGACCGAACTCATCATAGAAGCGGAATACGGAGTTCCACTTGATGCCCTTGGTGGTGAAAGCGCCTAAGTCTTTAGGCTCGTGGCCTAAGCCGTACATGCCGACCTGTGAGAATACACCTTCAGGACGGAGCATCTTCATGGCCTGAACAGCGGCAAAGCCGTTGCCGGTGGCTTCAATGACGGTATCAAAAGCACCTTTGTGTTCGCACCACTTTTCGATTTGCTCAGGGTTTTCTTTTGAGTTGCAGACAAAGTCAGCACCCATTTCAAGAGCGATATCCAAAGGTTTATTACGAATATCAACTACGGTTACGCGATCGGCCCCGCATGCCTTAGCGGCGGCGGCGCATAAGCATCCGATAGGACCTGCACCCATAACCAAAAGGTTTTTGCCCATGATATCGCCGGCTTTGTGAACGCCGTTATAAGCAATGCCCAGCGGTTCGGCAAAAGCACCTACTTCAGGCTTCATGTTCTTAACAACGCGGCACTGAACTTCATGAACTACGATTTCTTCGGCAAATAAGCCCTGGGTGTGAGGGAATAATGCTGCAGAGCCTAAGTGCTGCATGTTCTCACAGTAGGTGTACATGTGGTGTTCGCAGTAGTAGCAGTGGAAGCAAGGACGGGCAGGACGCATAACGACCATATCGCCGGCTTTGATTCCGGTAACGGCAGAGCCGACTTCTTCGACAACACCGCAGCCTTCGTGTCCGATAACGATAGGTTCACGGACTACGATTGCAGTACCGATACCGCCTTCGGTGTAGTAATGCTGATCGGAGCCGCAAATACCGGCAGCGAGCATCTTAACTTTGACCTCATGCGGATCTTTGATTTCCGGTGCCGGAATATCTTCGTAACGAATATCACCCTTTTTATGTAAGACACAAGCTTTCATGATAATTCCTGATTTATGTTTAGTTGATATAAAAAGTGAATTGCTGGATGTAATTTTACATATAAAAAGAGAGAGTTTTCGTATTTTTTTTTAAATAACAAAAATTTGTAATATAGATCTAATTTCTGATTGGAATGCTGTTTTCAACTTATAATACTAGTATGTTAGTTGTTGTTTTCAACTAACAAAACTGGTATGTAAGAATAATAGCTATTTTTGCTCATATTTATGATAAAAATCTATCTTCCAGGATGTTTATTTATGAAAAATTCGGTAATCTTGTATGTAAGATATTAGCTTTTTTTGACGCTGTTTTTTAATGCTTCAAGTGATCTGTGACGGACTTTCGTTAATAATCCGCGTTGTTCAAATCGCTCGTATAAAGATTGGGCAATGAAAACGCTGCGATGACAGCCGCCGGTGCAGCCGATAGCTACGGTTAAATAGCTTCTGTTGCTTTTTTCAATGGCGCCAAGCCATCCGGTTAACATTTCATCGATTTGATTTATATAAAGATTAACTTGCGGATACTTTTCAAAAAAATTTGCAACTTCTACGTCAAGTCCGGTTTTGTTGCGTAAAGACGGATCCCAAAATGGATTGGGCAGAAATCTTGAATCAAAGATAAAATCCGCATCTTTTGCGATACCGTTTTTAAAGCCGAAAGACTCAAAAACAATGACCAGCTTCTTTTCCGGACGTCCGTTGATTAAGATGGTTATTTGCGCCGCAAGATCGTGAATGGATAGTGATGAGGTGTCAATGCGCAAATCTGCAAGGGATGCGATATCTTCAAGCAAAGAGCCTTCAAGTACGATTGCTTCATCAAGAGATAATTTACGTTTTGACAGAGGGTGAAGTCGTCTTGTTTCACTGTAGCGCTTAATCAAAACAGATTCTTCTGCGTCGACATAAATTAGGGTTGTTTTTATTTTTTTATTTTCCCTAAGCGTTTCATACATATCTTCAAAGCTCTGGATATTATCAGGCATGTTGCGGATATCAATGGAAACGGCAAGTTTTGGGTAACGGTTTTTAGCTACGGCAACGAGCTCGGGAAGAAACATAACCGGCAGATTGTCAATGCAGTAATAACCTAAGTCTTCAAGTACTCTTAAAGCAACGGTTTTCCCTGATCCGGAGCGACCAGAGATTATTACAAGATCAATATCAATATTGGCCGGCATAAAAAATCCTTTTAATCTTTTGCGTGCTGCTGAAGTTCACCTAACTGCAGATCAATCTTTTTTAGTAAAGTGGAAATTGTATCAGGTTCGTTTTTTGCTCTGCGCAACGAAACGCACAAATCTTCATTTTCAAAAATTTCACAAATGTTTTTTAAAAAGATTTCCGCATCTTTAGGATCGTCTTGTTGACTGAAAAAGAAGGTATAGACAATGTCAGCATCTTCTAAATCGGTATCTACGTCATTAAAAAAGACTTTGTTTTGCAAAATACTCAGAATTCCGAAAGTCTTTTCAATTTTATTCATTTGAATATGAGGAATGGCAACCCCGTTATCCAAAGCTGTGGAACCGCACTTTTCCCGATCGTTTAACAGCATGTTGATATCAATGGCATGCGTTTTAATAATGAAAGCCGCTTGATCTGCCACATCCTCAAATAAACGCTTTTTACTAAAGCAGCTTAAAGGCGACAAAATCAAAGTATCGGGAAGAAATTCAAAAGAGTCCAACATAATTATTTACGTAAAAGAAAACTTTTACTTCATTGTATAGTGGTAAGGCAGGAAAAATAAAGCCCTGCATTTGCAGGGCCGTGAATTAATCAGTCGTTTTTAACTTTTTCTTTATATTTAACAATCTGTCTGTCAACTTTATCAATTAATGCATCAACTGCCGAGTACATGCTTTCATCGGTAGCCTCTGCGTGAATATTTCCGCCGTTTACGGCGATATCAGCTTTGGCAATCTGATCAAGTTTATTAACTGCCAAAGTTACAGTAATACTGTTGATTAAATCTGCTTTACGCTCCAGCTTTTTGAATTTGTCGACAACAAAATCATTTAAAGCTTCAGTAACTTTAATTCCGACGCCTTGGATGTTTATTTGCATATTTATCTTCCTTAATCCAATCTTGGTGTTGGATAGCTCTATATGGACACTTTATTGTGTTCACACTTTTATAATAGAGCTTTTACGAAAAATTAATAAACAGATGATCAAAATTAGTCAATTGCAAATTGATTTTTGCAAGATAGAGCACGTTTTTTGGAAGATTTAAGAAGCTTTTTAGGCATGGAAGCGGTTTTAGTACAAAACTAAAACCGCCTTTAAAATTAAAGAGTAAAACTTTCGCCAAGATAGACGTTTTTTACTTTTTCATTGGCAAGGATTTCTGCTGCAGTACCTTGAGCAATGATTTCTCCCGAGCTTACTATGTAAGCTTTTTCACAAACATCCAAAGTTTCGCGGACATTGTGATCGGTAATAAGAATTCCGATTCCGCGGTCTTTTAAATGAGTGATGATGCTTTTAATTTCAGATACGGAAATCGGGTCAACACCGGCAAACGGCTCATCAAGCAGAATAAACTTAGGGTTTGCCGCCAATGCGCGGGCTATTTCCACGCGGCGCCTTTCACCGCCGGAAAGACTCATACCTACGTTATTGCGCAGACTTGAAATACTAAGTTCTTCCATAAGCTCGTCAGCTCTTTGCTGTCTTTCCCCAGGGGTTAATCCTTTAATTAATTCTAAAACTCCCATAATGTTTTCCTGTACGGTGAGTTTTCTGAAAATAGAGTTTTCCTGAGGCAGATAACCAAGGCCTGCGCGAGCGCGCAAATGCATCGGCATGTCGGTTATATCAACATTATTTAAAGTGACGGAACCGTTTTCAGTGGTAATGATACCGACAATCATATAAAAGGAAGTGGTTTTTCCGGCTCCGTTAGGTCCGAGCAGACCGACAATCGAACCGCTTTGTACCGAGATGCTTACGTCATTGACAACGACGCGTTTTTTATAAGTTTTACGTAAATGTGAAGCTTTTAACTCGTACATAAACTATTTCTTCTGCTGCTGAAAATCTGACGGAATGAAAGTGCTGGATACGCGCCCGCCCTGACTCTTGGTTTTATTGTTGGCACGCATTGTCTGGGTTTTGACATTATATTCAATGCGTTCACCGAACATGCGGGACTCGCCCTGCCAGACGGTTGCTTTGCCGGTTAAAACGATGAGGTTTTTATTCGGTTCATAATTAATGGTAGCGCTTCTTGAGTGGATAGGTTTGCCGTTTTCCATCATTTGTTCAAAAGTGGTGGGAGATCCGTAAGCTGTTACCATTTTGAGCTTGCCGTCATCGTCGCGGGTAATTTCAACTTTGTCGGCAGTAATCTTCATGGTACCCTGAGTTGCCACCACATTGCCGCTGAAAATGACTTTATTGGCTTTAAGATCGGCAAACTGCTCAACTGAAAGAACGTTGATGGGCTTGCTGTAATCACTTTCAAGAGCAAAAACCGTATAGACAGAGCCAAACAGCATTACAGCGGCGACTGACAGTTTAAGGAATGTAGTGCGCATGAGGATCTCCTGAAATAGTGCATTCTTTGGTAGTAATATTTCCTACTAAGTTGCTTCCGGTATTGGTAAAGTTAGTTCCTTTGATATTGACTTTCCCCGGTGCCGTAATCACGTTTTTAATCATATCAAAATGCATGTAGCCGGTAGTAAATTCAGTAATTGGCGGGTCGGCAAAAAGCGGAACGATTACCACATTACCGTCAAGCTCTACCTCTTTGTTTAAAACCATAGAGCCGACATTTGCGGTAATTTGCCAGGGCTCTACGCCTGATTTTTGGTGATTGTAATAGATGCCCAAGGGATTTGAAAAATTAAGCAAATCCTGCTTTTTGTAATAAATAACGTCATCTGCTTTAAATGAATAAGCCAAAAGACCTTGTTCATCAAAGCTGTCGGCATCAAAATTTACAGCAGTAAACGTCGGATATTCGTTAAGAATGTCGTTGTTTGACGGTTTATCTGCGTTAGAAGATATCCTGTACAGTACGAAAGCACATACTATAAGGATAAAAGATAAAATCAGTGAACGTGAAGTTACACTCATTATTTAGGACCACCGTCTGTGTTAAGTAAACCGTGTGCCATCATTAACAAATCGCAAAGTTCGCGCCCTGCTCCGTGACCGCCGTCGCGATGTAAAACGATAGATGCGATTTTCTGCATATAAGGATGCGCATTTTGCGGGCAGGCGGAGAATCCTACTCTTTGAAATAACGGTAAATCGTTGAGATCGTCACCTATTACGGCGATTTTATCTTCGGTAAGATTGAAATCTGCACATAATTTATCAAGGGCAGGTCCCTTATCAAGCTGTCCTTGCAAAATGTAATCAATATGGACTTCTTTCATGCGACGAACTGTAAGAGGAGATGTTCTGCCGGTAATAACAGCGGCTTTAAGACCTGACTTAAGCAGGTTCATGATGCCAAGACCGTCTTTGGTATTGAATTTTTTATACTCACCGTCTTTTGCGTTAAGATAAACGCCGGCATCAGTCAAAGTTCCGTCGACATCAAAAATGATTAGTTCGATGTTTTTGAGTTTTTCAAAAATGGCTGCATCAATCGGGCCGTAGCAAGTGTCAATTTTTTCCATCATACGATACCTGCGCGTAATAAATCTTGAATATTAAAGGTTCCGATAGGGCGGTTATCTTCATCAACCACAACCATGGCGGTTATCTTTTTATTTTGCATTAAAACCACGGCTTGAGCGGCTAAAGTTTCTGCCTTTATTGTAGTACATTTACGTGTCATCACTGTACTGATGCATTTGTTAAGATCGACGCCTTTATTTAAGGTACGGCGTAAATCACCGTCGGTATAGACTCCCGCTAGTTTTCCGTCATTATCTACGATAGTGACAATGCCCTGAGATTTTTTGGACATTTCAAACAGTGCGTCTTTAATTGAAATGTCATCTTTTACTTTCGGCATGGCTGCTTCCGTGTGCATCAAGTCTTTGCAGCGAACCAAAAGACGGCGGCCCAAAGCCCCTCCCGGATGGGATAAAGCAAAGTCATGTTCGGTAAAGCCGCGTGCTTCAAGCAGGGCAATGGCAAGGGCATCACCTAAGGCAAGTTCTGCAGTAGAACTTGAGGTCGGGGCTAAATTTAACGGACAGGCTTCTTTTTCTACGTGAGCTGATAAAGTGATATCGGCTTCTTTTCCTAAAGAAGAATTTACTTCCCCGGTAATGGCAATAAGAGGAATTCCGCGGCGCTTTAAAATCGGGATCATGATTTTAAGCTCTGATCCTTCACCGGAGTTTGATATGGCAATAACCACATCATCATTTCCGATCATGCCGAGATCGCCGTGGGCGGCTTCACCTGCCTGCACGAAAAAAGCCGGAGTTCCGGTACTGGCTAATGTAGAGGCTGTTTTGGTTGCGATGTGACCTGATTTGCCTACGCCGGTTAAAACCACTTTCCCTTTGCAGCTTAAAAGTAAGCGGCAGGCTTTTTCAAAATTGTCTCCGATGGTGGGAACTAATGCTAGAAGAGCATGGGCTTCGTCCTGCAAAACGCGTTTGCCGGCATTGATACAGGTTTCTTTTATCATTGACGGATTTTTTCTCTTATGGTTATGAATAATTGCTCTTTGATCTTACAGCAAAAGAAAAATTTTTAACAATATATGCAAGAAGTCCCTATCCTTTTTAGGGGGATGAATGGCACATGGCAGTTACCTGACTTAATTGCGAATTACATCAGGATGGTAAAGAAAAATAGCCAAAGGTGATTTTGGCTATTTAAAAACGGGAAAATGCTTTTAGTACAAGCATATTAGTTTGGCAGTTTACGGTTTGATGCAGACATCGGCCATATATCCCTGTGCGTATACAAGAGGACCTAGGTTTTCAAGAGCAACGGCTTTTTTCAGCATGGCGGCATCGGCTTTTGTCTCACTTAAGGAGTTATTCTCGCCAACTTTAAAGAAAGCAGCTTTGCCTTGAGGTTCTAATGTTACGAGTTTTTCGTTTTCAAGATAGCCGAATATTTGGTTAAACTGCATCAGAGCCCGTTCTTTTATCCTGTCCTGATTTAGATTTTGTCCGATTAAAGGAAATTCTCCTGAAATTCCCGACAGCGACAATAAAGTAGGAGCCATATCGATTTGGCTTACAACTCTGTCGTCATTACGAACAGAAATATTGGGTCCTAAAATAAGAGCGGGGATGGAAAATTTGCTGAAGGGGAAAGCGCCTTCTCCCCTGACTCTGCTTTCATGATCGGCGATGATAAGAAAAACAGTGTTGTTTTTGTAATTAGAATTTTTAACCAGTTTGAAAAATTCACCTAAAGCATAATCGGCGTACATGACGGCTTTAAGGCGATCGGGTTCATCGGTTTGAATTGATTGGGGCAGGGTGACTTTTCCTTTAGGAATTTCAAAAGGATCGTGAAAAGAGCTTGTAAATACCACCGAGAAAAATTTTTCTCCTTGCTGTTGTAAATCAGTGTAGGTGTTGTGGGCTCTTAAAAACAGATCTTCATCGCTTACGCCCCAAGAGGCTACGAAAGATGGATTTTGATAATCATTTTGATCAATTATTTCTTGAGTACCGTTTTCCAGGAAATAATTGCGCATATTGTCAAAATGGCTTTCACCTCCGTAAATAAAAGAGGTTTTGTAACCGTTTTTCTCGTAAATTCTGCTTAACGTCGCATATGAATTCACTTTTCTCGGAAGTTTTACGATGCTGTCTAAAGGGCTTGGAGGAAAACTGGCGGTTACGGCTTCAATGCCTCTTATCGAGCGGTGCCCTGCTGCGTATAAATGAGAAAACCACCATCCTTCGTTTTTCAGGCGTTCAAGGTTCGGAGTAAGATTAAGGCCTCCAAGACTTTTAACGAAGTCTGCGCCTAAAGATTCTTCTAAGATAATTACGACATTGTATTTTTGATGCAAAGGTGAGGTTATTACCTGATCAAGAGGACATTTAGGATCGACTGTCTTAGGTAAAGTTTTTACGGAAAAATTCATACCTTCGGCAATAACGTTTTCTTTACTGTCAAAAGCGTAAATATCACTTGAAGAGAGTTTTCCCTGATTTAAATGGGCGAAGGCATAGGCTATGGAGTAGGAAGAGTTCAAAGGCAATGAGTTTGCTAAAGGATCGTTACAGAAACTTATTAGAGCGGGATTGAGCGGACGGTGTCCTAAGGTTGAGCGTACCCCTAAAGGCAGGATCAGTAAAACGGCTATAAAAGAAATTGCCGTAGTTTTAAATGAAGCAAAAACATAGTTTTTAAACAATAAAGAAGCAAGTTTGAAGCCTGCAAATAAAGTTGCGGGTAAAAGAATTAATGCGGAAAAAACCGCAACTTTATGTCCGTTCCATAAAGTACTTATAACTTCTTTTGGGTAGATTAAATATTGGACATAAAGATGATTGGGGCGTACTCCGTATTCAAGGATGAACGGATAAGTAGCCGCTTCGTTGATAACGAAAAAGACGAGTCCTAAGGTAAGATAGATTTTTATAATTAAAATGACGGAGCTGTGCTTAAAGCGGATGAGCGAGCAAAGAAGTAAAAATAAGAATGCAGGAGCGTAAAGACCGCAGACCGAAGCAAAATCGACCCTAACGCCCTGCAGTAGAATATAGAGGATGGAATCAGTGGGGACGCTTGATGATACCCACAGCATAAGACATATGCGCGATAAAGTTAAAAATATTAATGTAACGACAATAAACAGACATAAAGGCATAAGTCCGCAGTGAAGTTTTAAGCGTGAAGTCATAAAACGCCTCAATTAATTGTTGTGTAACTCCTTAACGGCTTTTATTCTTTATAGTTGTTAAAAGGTTTTCTCTTTTAGATAATAAAAGACACTTTTGAGAAAATTTATTGACGTTTTTACAAAAAATGTATGTAACTTCATGAAAACAAGATTTGTTTTTTTGAAGGTTACATTAAGGAAAATTCGTATTTGAAACTTAGTGTCGGATGTTAAGAAAATTTAGATACAATTAGTCTGTTTTCGGCTAAGCTTTGGCTAGGTTTTGTTTTATATTTTCAAAGTAAATTTGATTTAAGCCTTGCAAGGAATTATTTAAGTTGGATGATAATTTAATCAAAATAAAAGATTTGGATTTTTCTTACGGCGGGCGGGCTATTTATAAAAATCTAAGCATGGATATTCCGCGCGGTAAAATTACGGCGATATTAGGTCCGTCGGGTACGGGAAAAACCACATTATTAAGGTTAATCGGTGCGCAGCTTTATCCTGAACGCGGTGAAGTTTTGTTTGACGGGATCAACGTGCATAAGCTTAAGCGTTCTGATTTGTATGAACTGCGAAAAAGAATGAGTATGCTGTTTCAAAGCGGTGCTCTTTTTACCGACATGACCGTATATGAGAATGCGGCTTTTCCGCTTCGAGAGCACACCAAGCTTTCTGAAGAGCTTATTCATGATTTGGTTACGATGAAGCTTGAGGCTGTCGGTTTGCGCGGCGCGGCACAACTTATGCCGTCCGAGTTGTCGGGAGGTATGGCAAGACGTGCGGCACTGGCAAGGTCGATTGCTCTTGATCCTGATCTTATTATGTACGACGAACCTTTTGTAGGTCAGGATCCGATAACCATGGGCGTATTGGTTAAGCTTATTTCAGATTTGAATTCATCCTTGGGAATTACTTCGCTTATTGTTACCCATGATGTGAAAGAAGTGTTGGAAATCGCTCATTACGTATATATTCTTGCTGACGGTAATGTCATCGGCAAGGGAACACCTGATGAAGTGCGGCAAAGTAAAGATCCGAGAATCGTCCAGTTTATTAACGGATTGTATGACGGTCCTTACGCTTTTCGCATGCAATGCGAAAAATCCTATTTGGAGGATCTTTAATGCTTGAATTTGTAAGTTCATTAGGCCGTTACGCGATTAAAAAAGTAACTTCGCTCGGGCGCTCGACCATTATGCTTTATCATGCACTTATCGGTAAGCCTGATTTTAAAAAGCATTTTCCGCTTTTGATTTCGCAAATTTATTTTGTGGGAGTGCAGTCGGTAATCATTATTCTCGTGTCTGGCCTTTTTATAGGTATGGTCTTAGGCCTTCAGGGCTTTAATATTCTAAAAGATTTCATGGCAACCGGATCTTTAGGAACACTGGTGGCACTTGCCATTATTCGTGAATTAGGTCCTGTGGTTACCGCTCTTTTATACGCAGGCCGTGCCGGATCCGCCCTTACTGCTGAGATCGGGCAATTAAAAGCCAGTGAACAGTTGTCGTCAATGGAAATGATGGCAGTTGATCCTTTGCGCAGAATTATTTCGCCGCGATTTTGGGCGGGCGCTATTTCCATGCCACTTTTATCCATTATGTTCTGTCTCGTCGGTATTTACGGCGGTAAGCTTGTGGGTGTTGACTGGCTTGGGCTTGATGACGGCATTTATTGGTCAGGTATGCAGTCAAGTGTTGATTTAGTGGAAGATATCGGCTGCATGGTGGTAAAAGCAATTGTTTTTGCCATTGTCTGTACCTGGATTGCGTTATTTAACGGTTATGACTGTACTCCTACGTCATCCGGCATTTCTAATGCCACTACCGCGACTGTAGTGCAGTCATCCCTTGCTGTTTTGGGATTGGATTTCGTGCTTACGGCACTGATGTTTTAATAAATAGGAAAGTTTATGAAATTTAGCAAAGTTGAATTTTTAGTCGGCCTGTTTATGGTGCTGGGCATTGCCGCGGCAGTGATTATGTCGCTTAAGGTGGCGGGTTTGGTTCTTGACAGCTCATCAAGCACATATACCGTGCACGCTAAGTTTGACAATATCGGTTCGCTTAAATTAAGAGCACCTGTACGCATAGGCGGCGTGCTGATAGGTAGAGTTGAGGCTATTTCGCTTGATGAAAAAGATCTGGTTCCGGTTGTTGATATAGCGATTAATTCTGAATATAAAGAACTTTCAAGTGAGTCGCAGGCTTCGATTTTAACTGCCGGAATTATCGGTGAACAGTACATCGGAATAACTCCGGGATTTTATGATGAAAATTTGGGTACTACTTATTTACAAGACGGTGATTACATCAATAACACCAAGTCGGCGGTAGTACTTGAAGATCTTATCGCTAAGTTTTTATACAATTCATCCGTAGGTGATGAGGCTAACGCTCAATAATTTAATAGGGGCTTTTATGAAAAACTTTTTTAAAACATTGTTAAGCGCTGCAGCAGTCGGTTTGACTTTATTTTCTTTTAACGCATCCGCGGCGGTTGATATGACCGATCCTTATAAGATGGTTGATGCCGTAGCGCAGAAAACTTTTAGTGATCTTAAAGCCAATAAAGATAAGTTAAGTGACGTGGCATTTAGAAAGCAGCTTATCCGTGAGGATTTGATGCCGTACGTCGATACTGCTTATGCCGCTTATTCAGTAATGGGCCAATATGCCAAGAACGCCACTAAAGAAGAGCGCAGCGCTTTTACCGAAGCTTTCGGCGAGTATATAGTTGCAACTTATGCCGATGCTCTTGGTAAATATAATAATCAGGAACTTGTTTCTCCTGCTTATGAAAAAGTAGGCGCAAAAGAAACGATGGTTTCCACTAAATTTCTTATTCGTGAACCGCAAAAGCAGGATCTTGAGGTGGTGTTCAAATTAAGAAAAAACAGTAAAACCGGAGAGTGGAAAGCTTTTGACATGGTAGCAGAAGGCATCAGTATGTTGTCGGCAAAGCAGTCGGAGTTAACTCCTCTTATTCGTACTAAAGGAGTTTCCGGTGTTACCGAGCTTTTAAAAGAACACAATGAATCTTTAAACACTGCTCCTATAGGACAGGGAAAATGAATGTTTTGCAAAAATTAACGGTCAAAACGGTTCCTAATCTTTGGAAAGAACGAGAGGAACTGTTTATGTCGGATTCCGTTATGTTTGCGCAGGATGCTTCTGTGGATTCCGCAGGAATTGCGTTTTTAGTACAGTGGGCGAAACATCAAAAGAATAATAAGCTTATTATTAAAAATGCGCCGGAAAACGCTTTGCAGCTTATTAAGACATTCCGTCTTCAGGATTTGTTTGACGTGCAAAAGTAAAGGATTGCGCAATTTGCGTCAGGCATATGATTGATCGGGACAAACTCGTTAAAAAGCTGCAGGCATGGCTTTTAGCAATTGCTATATGTATAGGCTGCATCGTGTATGCGGCCTTTCATTATCTAAGCTTTTTAGCGCCGTTAAAGCCGTATGTCAATTTAGGCCTTGAGTATGTCGTGCCGTGGCTTATTTTTATCATGCTGTTCGTGTCGTTTTGCAAGGTTGATGTAAAAGAGATGCGACCGCGCAAATGGCATGCGGCGCTGCTTGTTATACAGTTGGTTTTAAGCGTTGTTTTTATTCTAATAATAAGGACGACTTCAAGTGAGGCGGTTGTTTATACGCTTGAAGGCGTTCTTGTGTGCGTGATTATTCCGACAGCTGCGGCTG
>ERZ779866.3505-NODE-3505-length-12656-cov-13.614078_pt1 | contig 12656 bp, 9 predicted proteins | sample MGYA00511248_ERZ779866 | MGnify/ENA primary metagenome ERZ779866 (study PRJEB29588, sample SAMEA2155758) | human gut metagenome | biome: human gut; feature: human-associated habitat; material: faeces | place: Denmark | collected 2008/2010 ... | reverse complement strand
GGTTTAACTAATGGAATCATCATAATCCTTTTCAGTAATTTTTTAATTCATCCCGGACATAATCCAGGGATAACAACAACTGTTTTAACTCATCGACTGATAATCTCCTCGTATTGGCAGAATTATACTCATCTTCAATCAATTTCGGACCATCCTTTTGTATATATTTTGTATAATTCAAATCCCTGAAATCCGCAGGGACACGATAAAAATCACCCAAATCGAAAGCTTTGGACATCTCTTCCTTGGTACACAGTGTCTCATACATCTTCTCACCATGCCGGGCACCGATTATTTTTATTTCATTATTGGCATGAAACAATTCACGGACAGCTGTTGCCAAATCGATTATTGTAGCCGCAGGTGCTTTCTGGACAAACAAATCTCCTGGTTCCGCATGTTCAAATGCGTATAACACCAAATTAACCGCATCATCCAAAGACATCATAAAACGGGTCATCTCAGGAATCGTTACCGTCATAGGCACACCCTCTTTGATCTGCTTAATAAATAAAGGAATAATAGAGCCCCTGGAACACATCACATTGCCATAACGCGTACAGCAAATCTTGGTCTTGCCCGAATAACGGCTCTTGTCGCCGTCACGAAGTTCGAGCGCCTCGTTCTCGCCCGTCGATGCGCCGCTCGGAACGGCTGCGCGGCCGAATGCGCCGGATACGGTACGTACTTCGACCTCGATGGTCGGATTGCCTCGCGAGTCGAGGATCTCTCTTGCGTGAATCTCTACAATCTGCATAGTTGTAAATGTTTAATTTATGGTTTTAAATACTGATATGCCGTTTTCGACCGCAAAGGTATAAAATAATTGTGAATTGCGGTTTCATTATTGTTATTTTTTTCACGAAAGGCGGGTGCGGTATCGGGAATAAACCAGAATATATTATCTTTGCCGGCGAATGCACTCCTCTCACTTGTAAACAACTATCAGTTAATGCGAAAAGTTCTCTCGTTCTCCCTTTTCCTGATGCTGGGACTCATCGTCTCGCAATTGCTTCCGGGTACGCTCGGCGCAGGATACGCGGCGTTCAAGAAGTGTTCCGACACGCTGCTTTACGTCTGCCTCGGATTCATCATGATCAACGTCGGCCGCGAATTCGAAATCGACAAAACCCGCTGGCGCTCCTACACTGCGGACTACTTCATCGCCATGGCCACGGCCGCGCTGCCGTGGATACTCATCGTCCTCTACTACGTCTTCGTACTGCTTCCGCCCGAACTCTGGACCAGCGGCGAGGCGTGGAAGGAGAACCTGCTGCTGAGCCGTTTCGCCGCGCCGACCTCGGCCGGCATCCTCTTCACGATGCTCGCGGCCCTCAGTCTCAAGAAAAGCTGGATTTACAAAAAGATACAAGTGCTGGCCATCTTCGACGATCTGGACACCATCCTGCTGATGATCCCCCTGCAAATCCTGATGATCGGCCTGCGGTGGCAGATGTTCGCCATCATCGCCGTCGTCACCCTTCTGCTGGCCGTCGGCTGGCGCTGGCAGGCGACGTGGAACGTACGTCAGGACTGGAAAACCATCTTGGGGCTGGCTGTCGTGGTCTGCGCCCTGACCCAGCTCGTCCACATCGTCACGGCCCGGCTTTACGGCCCGGAAAACAGCATCCACATCGAAGTCCTGCTCCCGGCGTTCGTCGTCGGCATGCTGATGAAACACAAGGAGATCGACACCGCCGCCGAACGGCGCATCACCACCGGCATCTCGTTCCTCTTCATGCTGCTCGTGGGGCTGAGCATGCCGCTCGTAACGGGAGCGCCGGGCGACACGGCCGCCGCGACGTCGGTCACCGGCTCGCAGCCCATGATGCCGTGGGGCACGCTGGCCCTGCATGTGCTGGCCGTGTCGCTGCTTTCGAACCTCGGCAAACTGGTGCCGCTCTTCTTCTACCGCGACCGCAAGATCAGCGAACGCCTCGCCCTCTCGATCGGCATGTTCACCCGCGGCGAGGTGGGCGCGGGCGTAATCTTCATCGCACTGGGCTACAGTCTGGGCGGCCCGGCGCTCATCATCTCGGTGCTGACGCTGGTGCTGAACCTGATCCTCACGGGCGGCTTCGTGGTGTGGGTCAAGAAACTGGCCCTGCGCACCTACGCGCCCGAAGCGCAGCAGTAACCCGGCTAAACAACCCCATATTCACAATCAAACGACGGAAACCGTGATCGAAATTACAGACAAGGCCCTGCAAACGGCAGCCGCCAAAGGGATGGACGAATTCCTCCGGGTCTTTACGGACAAATACAAGGAGACGGTCGGCGGAGACCCGACGGCCGAAACGATGCCGCTGCTCAGCGGCGAACAGCACTCGCTGCTCGCCTACCGGATTTTCCGGGACGAGGTGACCGAAGGCGGTTTCTGCCAACTTATCCAGAACGGCTACGGGGCCTATATCTTCGGCAATCCGTTCGCCAGAGTCATGCGCCTGTGGGGTGCGGAGAGTTTCTCGAAGCTGGTCTACCGCGCCAAGAAGATCTACGACGCCAACCGGGAGGATTTGGAACGGGAGCGCACCGACGAGGAGTTCATGGCGATGTACGAGCAGTACGAAGCCTTCGACGAGCTGGAGGAGGAGTACGGCGAAATGGAAGCCGAGGTCACGGAGACGCTCGCCCGCTACGTGGACGGGCATCTGGATCTGTTCGCCGCGGTCGTCGGATAACCGGCCCGGAATCCTGCGGAAACAGCCTCTCCGCATCGCCGTTCCCGGCATATACGAAGCGTCCGCGGAGGAATATCCGGAGACATTCCGCTAAAAAAATCGGAAAAAAGGCGGTCGGCCGTAAGGGTCGGCCGCCTTTTTCGTGTCTTCGGGTAAAAACCGAATACCGTCATGGACAAACATTACCGGGACCTCCTGATCCGTGCGCTGAAGGGCACGCTGGACACCGCATCGCGCCGCGAATTCGACCTGTGGGTCTCGAATGCGGACAACCTCCGCATCTACGAAAACGCCCTCCGCATATGGGACGACGTACAGCGCCGCACCTCGGCCTACAATCCCGACCGCGACCGGCTCTGGGAGCAGTTGCAGTCCCGCATCGAAGTCTGCGGAACGCCGCAGCGGGCGGAACGGCCCGCGCCGAAACGCCGCTGGATGCCGATACTGCGCACGGCGGCAGCCGTCGCCGCGGGCGTCGTCGTCACGCTCTTCGCGGTCCGTCCCGACCTCTCCCGCACACCGGTTCCGGCCAGACAGGAGTTCTGCGCCTTCGGCGGCAAGTCGCTGGCACATCTGACCGACGGTTCGACCGTATGGCTTCAAAGCGGCTCGACGCTTGCCTGCGACGGCTCCTTCGGCGCCGAAAGCCGCAACGTAAAACTCCGCGGAGAGGGATTTTTCGACATCGCCAAAGATCCCGAACGCCCCTTCACTGTCGAAGTGGAAGGGCTGCGCATACGGGTTCACGGCACGAAATTCAACGTGAACACCTCGCACGAAGACCGGACCGTCGCCGTATCGCTCGTTGAGGGTTCGGTGGCCCTCGATTCCGGCAACGGGGAGACGCGCCGGCTGCACCCCGGAGAAATAGCCCGCTACGACCCCGCCACCCAAGAGCTGAATATCCGCAGGGGCAACGTCGAGCTGGAATCCTGCTGGGCCGCGGGCAAACTGGTCTTCGAGCGGCAGTCGCTGGGCGAAATCTGCCGCTACCTCTCACGCTGGTACGACATCCGGATCGACATCTCCCCGGCACTCGCCCACAATTACGCCTACACGTTCACCCTCACCGACGAACCGCTCGAAGCGATTCTGCGCATCATGAGCCGCATCAATCCGATCGTCTACACCTTCTCGGACAACCGCTCGGTATCCATCTCCGAGATAGAATAAAACCGTAAACCTACCAAACACCAACCAAACCCCGAATGCCTATGACCGAACAGACCTGAACCGCACGCTATCCTTCCCGCGGCAGCCGCCGCAAACACACGCTAACTTAAAACTTCAACCATGAAACATTTTAGACTATTCGCAATTCTTTTGCTGCTCGTCTGCGGATGGACAACGGTTGCACACGGCCAGACGCAGGAGCCGGCGATCAACCTTGAGTTCACCGACATACCGCTCTCGGAAGCCATTTCGCGCATCGAGAAGAGCAGCAAATACACATTCTTCTACGACGCCAAGCAGACCGACCTGACCCGGCGCGTCAGCCTCCGCGCCAAACAGCTGCCGATCTCCGCCGCCCTGCGCCAGATGCTCGCCCCGACGGGTCTCAATTTCACGATCTCCGAACGCCAGATCGCCCTGATCCCCGCGGCGCGCAAGGCCCCGGCCGGATCGCGCACGATCACCGGCACGGTCAACGACTCCCACGAGCTTCCCTTGGCCGGCGTCGCCGTCACGCTGGAGGGCGACAATACGCGCGGCACCGTGTCCGAGAACAACGGCAGTTTCACCATCACCGTTCCCAACGCCGATGCGGTGCTCAGCTTCACCTACTTGGGCTACATCTCCAAGAAAGTCTCCGTCCCCGCCTCGCAGAACAACCTCAAGGTATTCCTCGCCGAGGACGCCGTGAAGATGGAGGACGTCGTAGTCGTAGGTTACGGCACCCAGAAGAAGGTCAACCTGACGGGAGCCATCGCCACGGTGGACGACACGCAGCTCGCAAGCCGCTCGGCGCCCTCCGTAGCCCACATGCTTCAGGGTGCGGTTCCGGGTCTGACGATCTCGACCACATCGGGCCGTCCGGGCAACTCGGCCGACCTGAACATCCGAGGTATCACCTCGATCAACGGCGGTTCGCCGCTCGTGCTGATCGACGGCGCCGAGGGCGACCTGATGAAGCTCAACCCCAACGACGTGGCCTCGATCTCGGTGATCAAGGATGCCTCGGCAGCCGCCATCTACGGCGCACGCGCGGCCTACGGCGTCGTGCTGGTGACCACCAAGGAGGGCGACGATTCGGGAAAAACCCGCGTGTCGTACAGCGGCCGCTGGGGCTGGAACGCCCCCACCACCTCGACCGACTACGAGACCCGCGGCTACTACTCGGTCTACGTCAACGACCTGTTCTGGCATGCCGACGCAGGCACCAACTACACCAACTACACCGAGCAGGACATGATGGAACTGTGGGCCCGCCGCAACGACAAGGTCGAAAACCCCGAACGTCCGTGGGTGAAGATCGACCAGCGCGACGGCCGCGACACATATGTTTACTACGCCAACTTCGACTGGTACCACTACCTGTTCAAGGACGAACACCCCAACACGAGCCACAGCGTCTCGCTGTCGGGCGGCAACTCGAAGGTCAAGTACATGCTTTCGGGCAACTACTACAGCGAAGAGGGACTCTTCCGTCAGGACCCCGACCGTCTGCAGCGGATCAACTTCCGTTCGAAAATCTCGTTCGACATCAACAAGTGGCTCAAGATCAGCAACAACACCAGCTACTACAACTACCAGTACTACTACCCCGGCCCCAGCGGAGTCAATACCGCCTTCTCGCTGGGCACGGTACACGGACTGGCTTCGATGATGCCCTACAACCCCGACGGCACGAGCGTCTACTACACCTCGCTGTCGAAATACTCGATCATGGACGGCCTGCCCACGATCATGAACAAGGGCGGCCACTACAACAAGGACAAGACCGACAACATGTCGACCACCACGGAGCTGACGTGGACCCCGGTCAAAGGGCTGGAGATCAAGGGTAACTTCACCTACATGTTCAACACCCAGCACAACCTCAACCGTCAGGTCAACACCGAATACTCGCAGTATCCGGGCGAAGTGCAAACCCTCTCGACGGGCAGCCGCTTCCAAGACAAGCTCTACGAAAAGACCATGATGCACAACTACTATCAGGCCAACGTCTACGCCACCTACGCACACACGTGGAACGAGAAGCACAACTTCAAGGCGATGGCCGGATTCAACTGGGAGACCAAGTATCTCAAGGACGTGTCGGCCACGGGCTACAACCTGCTCTCCGAAACGCTGATGGACCTCAATCTGGTGGGACAGGGCGCCGACGGCAACGAACGCATGGAGGTCGGCGGCGGCCAGAACGAATACGCCCTGATGGGTTTCTTCGGCCGTCTGAACTACGACTACAAAGGCAAATACCTCGTTGAAGTCAGCGGCCGCTACGACGGCACGTCGCGCTTCAAGCGCGGCCACCGCTGGGGTTTCTTCCCCTCGTTCTCGCTCGGATGGCGCATCTCGGAGGAGCCTTTCTTCGAGGGTATCCGCGACAACTTCAACAACCTCAAGATCCGGTATTCGTACGGCCAGCTGGGCAACCAGAACGTAGGCTACTACGACTACATCCGCAAAATCTCGATCGGCAACCAGAGCTATCTGTTCGGCGGCGACAAACCCACGACGGCCACCATTTCGGCCCCCGTGGCCTCGAACCTCTCGTGGGAAACCTCGATCCACAACAATCTGGGCGTGGACATGAGCTTCCTGAACAACCGGCTGGCCTTCAGCGCCGACTTCTACATCCGCGACACGAAGGACATGCTGACCGCCGGCGTCGCGCTGCCGGGCGTCTACGGCGCCGATCCCCCCAAGATGAACAGCGCCGACCTGCGCACCAAGGGTTACGAGCTTTCGCTCAGCTGGCGCGACGAGTTCCAGCTCCTGCGCCGGCCGTTCACCTACAGCGTGACGGTCACCTTCAACGACTACGTGACCGACATCACCAAATACGACAACCCCGACCGCACCTTCGCCAAGTCCTACTACGAGGGCATGCGCTGGGGTGAAATCTGGGGCTACCGCACCGGCGGACTGTTCGCTTCGGACGCCGAGGCCGCCGGCTACGCCGTAGACCAGACCGCCGTCAACAACCGGATCAACGCTGCGGCCGGTTCGGAACGCGGCCTGCACGCCGGCGACCTGAAGTTCCTCGATCTGGACGGCGACAACATCATCTCCATCGGCAAGAACACCGTAGACGATCCGGGCGACCGGGAGATCATCGGCAACAGCCAGCCCCGGTTCCACTACGGCACGACGCTGAGCATGTCGTGGGCCGGCATCGACTTTTCGATCTTCTTTCAGGGCGTCGGACGCCGCCAGTGGTATCCCAAGGCCAATACCATCGCTTTCTGGGGTCCCTACGCCCGTCCCTATGCGAGCTGGATTCCCAAGGACTTCCACAAGATGTACTGGAGCGAAGAGAATCCCGACGCCTATTTCCCCCGTCCGCGCGGCTACGTCGCCATTTCGGGCACCAACCGCGAGCTGACGGCCGTCAACGACCGCTATCTGCAGGACATCCGCTACTGCCGCCTGAAGAACCTCACGATAGGCTACACGCTGCCCAAGAAATGGACCCGCAAGGTGCTGATCGACAACCTGCGCATCTACTTCACGGGTGAGAACCTCGCCACATGGTCGCCCATCCGCTCGGACTATATCGACCCCGAAATGGCCGCCATGAACGACGAGATGCGCACCTACCCGTGGCAGAAAACCTACATGTTCGGCGTAGATGTCACATTCTAATCAAACAAGCAGAACCATGAAAAAACTATTATTCATACTGACCGCAGGCTGCACCATGGCACTCGTCTCCTGCGAAGAGTGGCTCGACAAATACCCGCTGGCCCAAATGTCGCCCGAAACCTTCTTCTCGAACGAAAACGAGCTGCAGGCTTTCAGCAACAAATTCTACACGGCGTTCCCGTCCGACGGGCTCTACAACGAGTACTGGGACAACATCATCCACAACGACCTGCCGCAGGAGATGCGCGGCGGCCGTACGATCCCCGCGTCGGGCGGCGGCTGGACATGGACCAACCTGCGCGACATCAACACGCTGCTCGAATATTCGGGCAACTGCAAGGACACCGACGTTCGTAACCGCTACGACGCGCTGGCCCGCTTCTTCCGCGTCTATTTCTACTTCGAAAAGATCAAGCGGTTCGGCGACGTGCCGTGGTACTCGAAACCGATCGGCTCGGCCGATCCCGAACTCAAGCGTCCGCGCGATTCGCGCGAGTACGTCATGCAGCGCATGATCGAGGACATCGATTTCGCCATCCTCTACCTGCCCACCAAGCACGACCTTTACCGCATCACGAAATGGACGGCACTGGCCCTGAAATCGCGTTTCTGCCTCTTCGAAGGCACGTTCCGCAAATACCACGGCATCGACACCGAGGAGAACGACTGGAAATACTACCTCGATCTGGCGGCGAAGGCGTCCGAAGAGTTCATCACCAACAGCGGCTACGGACTCTACACCACGGGCGGCACGCAGACCGCCTACCGCGACCTGTTCGTGTCGGAAGACGCGCAGCAGCTTGAGGTCGTCCTCGCCCGCGATTACAACAAGGGGCTAAGCGTGTTCCACAACAGCACCTTCTACTCGCTCAACACCTCCTACGGCCGTCCGGGCCTGACGCGCAAGATCGTCGCCAGCTATCTGATGGCTGACGGCACGCGCTTCACGGACAAGGCGGGCTGGCAAACGATGGAGTTCCGCAACGAGTGCCAGAACCGCGATCCGCGTCTGGCGCAGTCGATCCGCACGCCGGGTTACACGCGCATCAACTCCACCAAGATCGAAGTGCCGAGCCTTTCGACCTGCATGACGGGCTACCAACCCATCAAGTTCGTCGCTCCCGCCGACTTCGGTTCCGACGGTTACAACCTCTCCTACACCGACCTGCCGATCATCCGCACGGCCGAAATCTACCTCAACTACGCCGAAGCCAAGGCCGAGCTGGGCACGCTGACGCAGGACGACATCGACCTGACAATCAAGAAGCTGCGCGACCGCGTGGGCATGCCCAATCTGGACATGGCCCAAGCCAACGCCAACCCCGACCCGTACCTTTCGGCCCCTGAGACAGGCTATCCCAACGTGACGGGTCCGAACAAAGGCGTACTGCTCGAAATCCGCCGCGAACGCACCATCGAGCTGCTTCAGGAAGGGCACCGTTACTACGACCTCATCCGCTGGAAAGAGGGCAAGGCCTTCACGCAGCCGCTGCTGGGCATCTACATCCCCTCCAAGGGCGAATACGACCTCGACGGCGACGGCACGCCCGACATCTACCTCAAGACCAAGGGAGAGTCGCCCTCGACCAAAGCTCCGCTCATCATGGAGATCGATCAGGACATCTTCCTCTCGGAAGGCGACCACGGCTACATCTCGCCCCACAAGAAGAATCCGGGCGAGTGGAACGAGGAGCGGGACTACTACTACCCGATTCCGACCGACGACCGCTCGCTGACCGGCGGCGCCCTGACGCAGAACCCCGGCTGGAACGACGGCCTCGACTTTTAATTCCCAATACTAACTTCAAAAACGAACGAAACGATGAACATGCTCAAAAAATACCTTACCATGATGTTGCTGCTCGGCCTCGCCTGCCCGGCAACGGCCTGCAACAGCAGCTCCTCCTCCGAAGACGAAGTTCCGCCCCATCTGAAACCCGAAACCCCGGAGGAACCGGGCCGGGACTACTACCCCAAGGCCGACGGCGCGACGCGTCTGGTGACCTACAACGTCGGCGTCTTCACCAAGTACGTCAGCGACGGCAGCTACCAGATGATCGCCGACATGATGACCGAGGGCAAGGCCGATCTGGTGGGCATCAGCGAGCTGGACAGCTGCACGGTCCGCACCGGCCGGGTCTTCCAGCTCAAGAAGTTCGCCGAGTTGATGGGCAAGGAGTGGAGTTACGAATATTCGCGTGCGATGGCCTATCAGGGCGGCGCCTACGGCGACGGAATCGCCAGCCGTGAGAAACCCGTCCGGACCTTTGCCGCTCCGCTGCCGAAGGGCGACGGCGCCGAACCCCGCGTGATGGTCGTCATGGAGTTCGCAAAATACGTCTTCGCCACCACCCACCTCGACCATGTATCCACGCTGGCTCAGGCGGGACAGGTGGACGAAATCAACAAGGTCATCGAACGCGAATTCGGCAGCTCGAAGAAGCCCGTCTTCCTCGGCGGCGACTTCAACGCCCGTCCCGATTCGCCCACCATCTCCAAACTGAAGACGGGCTGGACGGTCCTGACGCCCCACGGCGCGAGCGACTTCACCCACTCCTCGCAGGCGCCGAACAAATGTATCGACTATATCCTGCTTTGGAACGGCAACGGCGCGAAGTGCGACGTGGTCGGCACCAAGATCATGCTCGACTTCAATAAAGGCGACATCAAGAGGGCCTCGGACCACATTCCCGTGCTGGTCGATGTCAAATTCTAACGCAGAGACGAACCCTTAAACGAAAACGATTATGAAACGATATGCAAACATGCGTCTTCTGGCCGCCGTCGCACTGCTCCTTGCCACGGCAGGCTGCAAGGACGATGAAAACCCGGCGGCGCTCGGAGAACCGGCCCTGCTGAGCATTCAGAACGCCGCGGCCGACGCCGAGGTGATTACGGTGGAAAGCCCCAAGAAGCAGACCCTCAGCATCCGTGCGGAGGCCGAACAGATCAGCGGCAGCTACATAACCGTCGTGTTCAAGACCGACCCCGAACTGGTCGAGACCTATAACGCGGCGCACGGCACCTCGTACAAGCTCTGCCCCTCGGAGGCCTACGCATTCTCGACCACCGAAGTCATGCTGCCCCGCTACAACACGGTCTCCTCGACGATGAAAGTCGAGCTGTTCAGCGAGCGCATGCCCGACGAGGAGCCGTACCTGCTCCCGATCGCCATCGATTCGATCAAGGGCGACCCGCGGGCGACGGTCTCGCCGACGGGCGGCGTCCGCTACATCCTCTTCAACAAGTTCGTCAAGCCGGGACCGCCCGCACCCGTGCTGCTCGACCGCAGCGGCTGGAAGGTGCTCGCCGCCCCCAAGGCCAAGCCCAACTACGAAGTGGAGAAGATGTTCGACGAAGACATCAACACCTTCGGCTACTGCAACGCCGACGAGGAGCAGGCCAATCCGCCCTACGACTTCGTCATCGATCTGGGCAAAGAGGTGACCGTACGCGGCTTCCAGTTCAATCAGCGCTACATGACTACCGGCAAACCGGAAGCCGGCGCGCGCTACGGCATCGCCCACTTGGAGGTCTGGACCGCGAAGGAGATCACCGGCGACGGCCTCGGCGCAGCGAACGACGCCAACTGGACCTACACCCAGACATACCGCGACTACAGGACCGATCCCGACTCGCCGCTGGATCCGATGGGTGTGGTCATCAGTCCGATGCTCGACGACTACCAGCATGCGCGTTACGTCCGGCTGCGCATTCACGCCAGCTATACGAACAAGACCTATAACCCGACTTTCCGGGGGTGGTGCATCGCAGAGCTGAATGTCTGGGGCAACAACGAACTGCTCGAATAATACGTCCGAACCTGCAAAGGGACCTGCTGAAACACTTCAGCAGGCCCCTTTTTTTAACGCAGTCCCGATTTCGGGCGTCCCGCATGCCGCAGGATAACAGGAACGAAAGGATGCCGAAACGAAAAATTCATACGTTCCGCGTCCGTTTTGTCCCCGAAAATGCCTATCTTTATTAGTCTGAATTTCCTTTAGCGATACGATGAGGTCGGAAAACGAACACGACATGGTTTTGTGGAAACGCATCAGCCGAGGGGGGGGGAAACCGCCGCCTTCCGGGAGTTGTTCGACCGTTATTACGCCCCGCTATGCAGGTTCGCAGCCTACTGGCTCCGTGACCGCACCTCTGCCGAAGAGATCGTATTGGACACCTTTACGCACATCTGGCAGCATGCCGCAGAACTCCACATCCTGACTTCCGTCCGGGCCTATCTGTTCCGCGCCGTGCGCAACCGCGCGCTCAACCGGCTTCGTGACGAACGGCCCGCCGGCATTTCCATCGAGGGGCCGGAGCCGCTCTTCACCAACCCGGAGGCATTGCAGCTCGAAGCCGACGAAATGATGATGCTGGTCGCCGAAGCCGTCTCGCAGCTGCCCGACCGCTGCCGCGAAGTATTCCGCAAAAGCCGCGAAGAGGGGCTTTCCAACGCCGCGATCGCCGACCAGATGCAGATTTCGGTCAAGACCGTCGAAGCGCAGATCACCAAAGCCCTGCGGCGCATCCGCGAAACGCTGCTCCGCACGTGATCTTCAACCCGGACTTTCCGGACACCCCGCCCAATGACCGTCTGATGACCGCCGAAGACCGGCCGGAAACCCGCATCGGTTGACCACTTCGATGCGAATGCCTTGCATCAGCGCGTTGGTCGTGGCGAACGAGTGGCGGCCCATGTGGTAGGTGACCGCCTTGTCGATTCCGACCTCGACGGCGATTCTTTTCAGGATGCGGTTACAGTAGGCGATGTCGGGCACAGGCAGTACGAGGTTCGTTCCCGCGACCTCGCGTCTGTATTTGTCGATGATGCGTTTGGTAATGCCGCACAGTTTGATTTTGAACGGCGTGCCGGTCTTCTGCCGTTTCTTGACGATTCATAAATCCCCGTCGAAACGTCGGTCCCTCGACGTCCTCCGCATTGCGGTTTGGCATCGGCACTCTTGCCTGCTGTTCGTTCGCCGCGGAATCCCAAAGTGGGAACGGAACGGTCAGGCACGACGATACGAAGGTGCTCCTGCCGTTTCGGCTTTTACAGGGCTGTGCCTTTTTGCGGAGCGAACAGCCCCGTCATATCCGCTTTTTCGAGGGCGAGGAGCCGTACCTTCCGCTCGATGCCGCCCGCATAGCCCGCGCCCTCGCCCA
>ERZ779866.3501-NODE-3501-length-12670-cov-3.361157_pt1 | contig 12670 bp, 9 predicted proteins | sample MGYA00511248_ERZ779866 | MGnify/ENA primary metagenome ERZ779866 (study PRJEB29588, sample SAMEA2155758) | human gut metagenome | biome: human gut; feature: human-associated habitat; material: faeces | place: Denmark | collected 2008/2010 ... | reverse complement strand
TGCCGCAATTTCTTTCGGATGAAATGAAAGACTTTCTGAAGTCGCTCTATGGGATTCAGCCTGACAGCCGAATCTTTACCATGACCAAGAGCTATCTTCATCACGAGATGGACAGAGGCGCCAAAGAGGCCGGTGTTCCCCGCATCCGCATTCATGACATCCGCCACAGCCATGTGAGCCTCTTGATCGATATGGGTTTTTCCGCCACGGCGATTGCAGACAGAGTCGGTCATGAAAGCATCGAAATCACCTACAATTACGCACATCTCTTCCCCTCCAGACAAACAGAGATGGCCAACCGGCTAAACTTGGAAAGGGGAGCTGATTATGTCACTCAGAAAGCTTGACCGCTATAACCGTTGGCGGAGCGTAACCGTATCCTTCCGCATGTCGCCAGAGGAAAATGCGTTGCTGAGCTACTATGCCAAGCTATCCGGCATGACCAAGCAGGACTACATGATAGCTCGGCTTTTGCAAAAGGAGATCGTGGTTCAGGGAAATCCGCGGGTCTACAAGGCGCTGCGTCATCAGCTTGAAGCCCTTTTACTGGAACTGCAGCAGATCAAATCTGTCAGTCAAATGCAGCCGGAATGGATGGACAGGCTTGAATTTGCACTGAAGATCATGGAGGGATTGCATGAACAATACGATGCCTGAAAACAAAAAAGCGACCGCTCCGATTCCAGCTGTTGCAGCAGCCGGGGAACAGTCGATTATCAATGAAACCACTAACATTATACCAGAAAAAGCTGGAGAACGCAATCTTCGGAAAGGAAGTCTCGATACCCTCTCGATGAGCGCCCTATACGACACAGCCTATCCGCCCAAGTCGGTGATCATCGAGAACCTGCTCTACGCGGGAACGTACCTGTTTGCCGGCGCGCCCAAAATCGGAAAGTCATTCTTCATGGCGCAGCTCAGTTACCACATCGCCACAGGAACGCCGCTTTGGGCATACCCTGTCCATCCAGGTGAGGTCTTGTATCTCGCCCTGGAGGACGACTACGCGAGGATTCAGAAGCGTCTGTTCAAGATGTTCGGCATGGAGGGCACCGATGCGCTGCACTTCGCCACGCAGTCCCGGACGCTCTGCGGCGGATTAAGCGATCAGCTTGACCTGTTCATGCAGGAACACCCGAACACCAAGCTCATCATCGTGGATACGCTGCAAAAGATTCGGGAACTCGGCGGAGACAAGTACAACTACGCCAGCGATTATGAAATCGTGGCCAAACTCAAGGCGTTCAGCGATAAGCACAACGTGTGCCTGCTGGTGGTTCATCACACGCGCAAGATGGAATCCGAGGACAGCTTCGACATGATTTCGGGGACAAACGGCTTGCTCGGTGCGGCGGATGGCGCATTCATCCTGCAAAAGAAAAAGCGGACAGACCGCAGCGCCAAGCTCAGCGTTGTGGGCCGTGACCAGCAGGATCAGGAGCTGACACTTGAATTTGATCAAGCGCACTGCCTCTGGAAGCTGGTCAAGTCTGAGACAGAAGTCTTTAAGACGCCCCCAGATCCCGTGCTCGAATCCGTGGCAAAACTCGTTACGCCCCTCGCTCCTGTATGGAGTGGACGGCCCTCAGAACTGACGGCGCATCTGCCAGATGTTCCCCTTCTGCCCCATGTGCTTACCCGATATCTGAACATCAACGCCGAGCGGATGTTCAATGAACACGGAATCGTCTTTGAGAGCAAGCGCACACACGACGGAAGACTCGTCACCCTGACACTCAAGCATTCACCTGCGTGACGCTATGTGTCGCTCGTGACGCTATTTTCTATATTGGCTCAATATCCCAAATAGCGACACGAGCGTCACGAGCGACACGGAAAGGAGTTTTATGAAGTCCGTTCAAATCCCGGAAGACCTGTTTGGCGATCTGTTTCTGTATCATGTGATCGGCATCGACGAACCCGGCGCTCGCATCAAAGCTGCGCTTGAGCAGAAAATGGAAGCGCTGAAAAGGCATGATCTCTACACGAAGTACAGGACTTCCGAAAACGAAGCCCACCGCGAGGAAGCGCGTCAGCAGTATCTGGACAGTGCCGGAATCCTGAAAAACTTCCGCTGGTAGACGCATCGCATTCTCCGCTCAGACAGGAGCGTGACACGCTCCTGTTTCAGTCCCGAAGGTGAACGCCCTGACCGCCGACATCAAACCCGAATTTTCGGATGCACACAGCAGACAAAAACCAAACACAACGATGCAAGGAGATGGAAACGATGTTCAAGCTAAACTACAACCGTTGCGGTGAATTTCTGATTCCCGACATGGGACTGAGCGCAGAAGACAGGATGCCGCTCGGCAAGTACGGCACCATGCGCTGCCAATACCTCAAAGCGCACCGGCCCGGATTGTTTGCACGTCTGCTGCTCAGCGGACAACTGATGCATCAACTGCACGAAGTCGACCGCGCCGCGTTACGGAGAATGGACATCCTGCTGCCTCAAATGATGACGGAAGCGGGACTCACGGAGGAACTGAAAAACGCAGATCCACTCCAGTGGGCGGGGGCGATGAATGTCATTACGGCGCAGATCGATGAGATTCTCCTCGCGGAACTGGTTTACAGCTGAGCGGTTCTTCTTTGATGAGGCCAACTCGCGAAGCACTTTATTCCTGAATTCTCCCCGCAGCACAGATAACTAACCCACACAGAAACATAAACGCCCTATGGCGATCCATGCGATACTGCACAGTCGCCATAGGGCATTTTTGTCTGTCAGGCGTTGGGTGAAACAGCGAAGGAAGCAAATAAGCTTCACAACCGCAGAGCTTGCTCTGCATTATAGGGGATTGGGGGCTGTGTCCCCAACAAGCGAAGTGCAGGAAGTAAAACGATTGCATTGCTTGCCAATGCAAATTGTTTTACTTCTGCCCTGCTTGCTACAATTGCTTAGGAAACCCTAGCGCGTCCAAAACGTTGGCGTTTCCCATTGCCTCAGTTACAATGGGAAAGATCAGCCGAACGGTGCCCTGCCTGAGCTTTTACGCTCGTTCTCGCAAACTGTTCGCTGCTTCTCATTGTAACGTTCGATTTACGCAGGTTGAAACACAAATATTTTGTGCGTTCGTGTCACAAGGCAAGCTGAATTGGGCAATGAAGTGAGCAGCTCGGGCTGAGTAGATAGTACATAGGAGGTATGCCCATGAATCAGATCACCAGTGTGGGTATTGATGTTTCCAAGGGCTTCAGTGTGGTGGCTATACGGCAGCCGGGGGGCGTGATCGTAGAACCACCTTTTCGGGTAAATCATACATCCCGGGAGTTGAATGCGCTGGTTCAACGTCTCCACATTCTGCCCGGAGAAATCCGTATAGTAATGGAGCACACCAGTTGTTATTGGCGACCCATTGGATTGACGCTGGTTAACGCAGGGTTCTTTGTATGTATTGTCAATGCTATGCTGATTCATGACTTTCATGATAATTCCATTCGGCGCGTGAAGACGGACCGTGCCGACGCTTTGAAAATCGCCAACTACGCCTTGACCTTCTGGACAGAACTAAAGCCTTACTCCCCGGAGGATGAACTTCGCCAACTCCTGAAAATGCAGTGCCGTTTGTATGAGCGGACACTGTCCACCAGTGTGACACTGCGCAACGGACTTATCTCCTTGCTGGATCAGACTTTTCCCGAGATAAATCGGGTGTTTCATCCACTGGTTAAACAGTCCAACGGCCATGTAAAGTGGGTGGACTTTGTCAAAACCTATTGGCACAAGGAAAAAATAGCAACCATGACAGAAAGTCGCTTCATGGACAGCTACCGTCGATGGTGTAAGCGGGAGCATTATCAATATTACGCATCCCATGCACGGCGGATCTATGGCCTAGCAAAGGAAACGGTTGCTTCCATGCCCAGAAGCGAAAGTACGCGACAGCTGATCTGCCAGGCTGTTGACAGTCTGAACGCGGTCTATGAAGTGCTGCATCAGCTTCGCAAGGAAATGTTGCGGCTGGCCCAACAGTTACCGGAGTTTGAGGCGGTGATGTCGCTTCCGGGCGCAGGAAATATCACTGGTCCCAAGCTTATGGGAGAAATCGGAGATGTGCGGCGCTTCACCAGCAAGCGTGCGCTGGTAGCGTTTGCAGGAGTGGATGCTATGCCTTATCAATCAGGCATCATGGATTCCCATTCCAGACGTATGTCCAAGCGAGGATCACCGCTGCTGCGAAAGACACTGTTCCAGATGTGCAGCATCTGCCTGCAGCTATCCCGAGTGGACGATCCAGTTTATCTATTTATGGATCGTAAACGCAGGGAGGGAAAGCAATTCTACGTATATATGGTTGCGGGAGCAGCCAAATTGCTTCGCATGTATTACGCACGGGCCAAATCAGCCTTTGACGCAGACAACAAGGAAAATAAAATTACTGCTTGATTCAAAAGAAGAGAAGGAGCTGTGTTTGCTATACAATTTTAATGAATAGAGGCGGCAGCGGAGTTCACCGCTGTCGCCTTGCTTGCCATTCACCACCTGGTACAGCGGTGATCAAGGGCGTCGGCTTTGCCGACGTTCACTTGCCCTTGATCGCCGCTGTGTCAGGTGGTAGTAGAAACTTCTGTAAAATTGACTTGACATATATTTGCAGGTTTGCCAACACCGCTACCCGCCAAAACGTGAAATGACGATGCGATGCCCGGCTTATTCTACAAAGAAAATTGCCGGTTGTTTTTTCCCAAGCATGATCACTTCACCTCTGACCTGGCAATCCATTTCCTCTGTCAATAGGATCGATGGGTATTTGGAATTCAAAGATTTTAGTTCCCGCTCACCAGTGGGGCGTTCAATATATTGTTTGCACACCATCTCACCGCCATCCAATAAGAAAATGGCTATTCTCCCGGGATTCGGACATTCTTTTACTTGCTTTACAGCAACGTAACAACCATCGGGGATTTGGTGAGCCATGCTATCACCTTGAATATGAACAAGAAATGATGTGCCAGACGGGAAATTGCCCACAGCGTAAGCCGCCGGAGTGTCGCCATCAGCGGTTGTGTTACGACCAGCGGCCGAAGCGTAGACTGGAACTGCGCCTTCCATTTGATCAGCATCCAGCCTGATCACGTTGGTACGCGCCGGCATATCAGCAAGCGGAAGACATGGAGCCTTCTTGATTTTCTCCAGCAGATCGGCAAGCAGCCTTTGCACATCCTGAGGAAAGTCTTTCAATTTGCTCTGCGTAGCGAGATGATAGGCCAAGAGCGGTTTGCTTTCCAAAGAACCTCCTTCATTTCGCGCAATCTGCCTTTTGCGCTCTTCGTAACCTTGAAGCTTTCTCTGCACTGCATGCTCAAAATCACGTTCCCATACAGCATAATGATCGGTTATGGTGGTATCCGGGAAGTCTTCCGGTGTTCCTTGCAGCAAGGACAGCAAACTGCGGTTCAGCTTTATTGACGCTTTCAGCTTCTTGAGGTTATCTTGTTCCTTTTCATTCTGGCTCCGGCTTGCAACAAATCGTGCATAACATTCTTCGTTAGGCTTATCACCGTCAAATATGCAATAGCAAGGAATCCTGCAAGCAGAGAAGATCACTAGCAAAAGCTGAAGAAGCGTTTTTGACAACGCCCTGAGGATCACGACATTGTTTTCGTCAAGGTCATATCCCAATTGAGAGAAGTAAACCGGTAGTGCATAGCTCTCTGTAGCCCCCTCTACCAGGATAATTCTGTCCGCAAAAAAGCCTTCATTCTGCTCCCCCTGACATTTGTGTTCCAGTTCCTTGCGAATTGACGCGTCTGCTTTTGATCGACATACGTTCCGAAATGCCTCCTTGCGTTTCATATCGGCAAAAGAGCAGTTAAAAACAGAGGTATATCGCTGCTGCGCCTGTACCATCGTCACAGTATGGATATCATCGAAACGACTCACGGCAACAAATGCCGGATCATGGGTTGTGTAAAAAACTTGGCACCCATCCTTGCACAGAGCCAGAAAAGATTTATACAAACTGCGTTTGTACGTAGGATGCATGAATGCCTCAGGCTCATCTATAGCCAGAATAAACTGTTTTTGTTGCTTTCCGTTGAGCTGGGAAAATACTTTTAGCAAACGGAAAATAGCATCCCGCTGAATACCCTGACCCTTGCTTTGAACATCGCAGTCGTAGCCATCATCGATACGCAAAGAAGGTGCCGGATGAAATAAAGCTTTGTAGTCTGGTTCACCGAGTTCGATATGCATTTTGACCGATGAATCTGCCCCATCTGTCTTATGCAGAAGCTCATTGATATCGTTGCAACGTTTCTCCATACCGGCACAGCGATAAAGTGCGGCAACCTGTTTCTTCAGCTTCTCGGCCTGCGCGGTAGCAAGAAGCTGGTTGACATCGCCGAGAATCTGCTGGTAAATCTGCTGAAAGTAGGAATGCTTGTCCTGCGTCAGCTTTGAGGTCGTATAACTGACAGGAAGATAATAATAGGGAGGAAGCACTGAGAGAATTTCTTTCAAGGCTGTGCCCTTTATCTCTTGCATTTCAGCATTCCAGATACAAGGATATGCTCCCAAATGATCGCACCAATAGGATTTCAGCACATCATAATAGTTCTCATAACAGACTGTCTGCCCTTTTTGATGCGCATAGGTGAGCAGAGGTGCGCCACTGTCCGAGGCAAGAAATGCGTTCACTCTGCTGGCAATCAGCGCTCTATCGGGAAATGGATTCATCTCCGCCGTGCCCGTATACTGATTCTTTCCGCCAACATACATTTTGCCCTTCAAGTCATTTTCCTTGAATTCACGACGCAGCCAAAGCGTTTGATCCGGCGAAACGTATGGCATCAAAACCGGAAACAGGTTGGCAGAATCCACCTGAAATGTGACAGTAACGCTCATGGTTCGCTCTGTATCTCCATAATAGAAATCTTCCGGCACAGGAGAAGTTTGCCCGAAGAAAAGCTGAAGGGCCTGCAAAATATTGCTCTTTCCCGAACTGTTCTTCCCTACAAATGCCGCCATTTCGCCTACCTGAATCACATCGGCGTGGTCGTCAAACGATCGGAAATTTCTGATGATGATCGTCGTAAGTTTCATCTTTTGTTCCCTCACAAAGCCCGGCAAATCGCCGTTTCATTGCGCTTATCAAGCGTCTCACACCGCTTCCGCATTCCGGTTGATCTGCTCGATCACCTTGCGGATGCCCAGCCAAGACGCCGTATCGCTGCCGAAAAGCTCCACAATGTTTCCACGGTCTGTAAACGGTGTTTCCTGCAATACGGAAAAATCCTTCATGATGCCATTGTGAACAATGTATTCGATGATCTGATTGACGAAATAGATCTGCCGGTCGTCAAGATTCGTCCCGCTCAGATAAGCCGAAAAGGCCTCCTTGGCCGCGTTCATATCCATGCCGACGATTTCGCGGACAAACTCGCCCAGCGGCTTTTGGCCATATTCCGCCTCGTACTCTTGCCGGGTTCCCACCTCGCTCCAGAGGATGCGTTCAAGGGATTCAATGTCCATCGCATTGAGCGGAATGTTGTTTTTTAGCTTCGCAATGGCGATATGATCCTGATGCTGCCGGATATAATACTCCGCTTTGGCTTTGTAATTGCGGAGGTCGTCATTCTCCAGCTCGGATTCCTTCCATTCGATGGAGAGGATTTCATCATCGAAATTCGTATCATAGACCGCGCCGCCGGTGGAAACATATTTCATCAGGTCGCGCAGACTCTCGCGGATATGCTCAAACTCGTTGATCCCGGCATGATCCAGATAATCGGTGTGCAGGATCTTGTCGATCAGCTCGGCCTGCATCATGATCTCCGGGATGTTGGCCACCCCCGCAACGGATGAAACCTTCCTGATCAAGTCCTTGCGTGCCCGGCTGTACTTCTTGCCGGCCAGATAGGCCAGCTCAATGCCATACATCAGCGCGTCAAAGCGCAGCGCCTTCGCGTCGTCGTGATCCGGTACAATGAGCGGCACCAGCTCCTGCTCCATCATCAGCGTGTCCTCATAGGTGAGCGCCCGATAACTCTCTGCGTTGGCATACTTCTCCACAAACCGAAGATGCTGCCGCACGGCGAAATTCTCCCGGTTCAGCTCGCTTACCTTGCCCACCATATCCTCCACAAGCGATTGCCGGAAAGCCACCAGATCTTCGGTCTGATAGGCCAGATCCTGCAACTTATAGGCGATCTCCGCCTTGAGCTTAAAAATCGCTCCCTGCAGCGCCATCATATTGGCGGTGGGCTTGCCCTTGTTCATGCGGAAAAATTCAAAATTGCCGCAGAAATCAAAGATATAGAATTTATCCTTGTCCTTTCCGTCCATCAGCCCCGGGCACAGGCGCGTTCCGCGGCCGATCATCTGCCAGAACTTCGCCTTGCTCATCACCTTCTTGAAAAAGACGAGGTTCAGGACCTCCGGCACGTCAATGCCCGTGTCCAGCATATCCACGGAGATGGCGATCTGCGGCAGCTTGTCCGGATCGGAAAACTCGTCAATCGCGCTCTGCGCATAGGTCATGTAGTTGTCAATCACCTTGGCGTAGCCATTGAGATGCGGGTACTCCTTGCCGAACACCTCCAGAATTTTTTCTGCATGGGCGTGGTTTTTGGCAAAGATGATCGTCTTGCCGATCTTGTTGCCGTAGTCGATATGCAGGCCGTTGCTCATCAGCACATGCAGCACTTCGCGAATCGTGTCCGCGTTGAACACCCACTCGTTGAGCGCAGAGGAGGCGATGCTCTGCGGCAGCTCGCCGTTTTCATCCTCGAATGTCTTCTCATACGCCTCTTTGTCCGCATCGGAGAGCTCGTCGTAGACGATGCCCTGCTCAATGAACTTGAGCTTTGTCTCCACCGCCAGAAAGTCCACCAGATACCCATCCTCAACCGCCTGCGCAAGCTCGTAGCCATAGGTGGGTACGCCGCTTTCCAGTTCAAACACTTCGTAGGTGTTCTTGTCGATGTCGTCCTTGGGCGTTGCCGTAAGCCCCACAAGCGGCGCGTCGAAATAGGTGAAGATGTCCCTGTACTTGTTGTAAATGGAGCGGTGCGCCTCATCGCAGATGACCAGGTCAAAATGGCCGCAGGTGAACAGCTTGCCTTCCTCGTCGCGGGCGGCGTCGATGCAATTCATCATGGTTTGATAGGTGGAAAACACGCAGTGCGCCGTGACATTGTCCTTCTCCTCGCAGAGATTGGTCACGGAAAGATCGGGCAGCAGGTTCACAAAGCTGCGCTTGGCCTGCGTCACCAGCGAGTTGCGGTCCGCCAGAAACAGAATGTCCCTCCCCCAGCCGTGCTCCAGCAGCACCTTGCACAGCGCGATCACCGTGCGTGTCTTGCCGGAGCCCGTCGCCATGACCAGTAGCGCCTTGCGGCGGTTGCGCTTGTCAAAGCTCGTGCAGACGGCCTTGATGGCGCCCTCCTGATAATACCGCCCCGCGATATGCTGATCCACTTCGATATTCCTGAGACTCTTGCGCATCTGCCGCAGGTTAAACGCCTTTTCCAGATCCCGCTTGGCGTAGATGGCGGCCTCCCGGCCCTCCGGGTATTGCCCATCCACCAGGCGGGTTTCAAAGCCGTTCGTCAGGAAGATGAACGGGCGGCGGCCCTGCTGCTTCTCGATGATATCGGCATACAGCTTCGCCTGCTGGCGGCCCTTCGCCGGGTCCACACAGGTGCGCTTGGCCTCGATGACTGCCAACGGGCGGCCGTCGTCACCGTAGAGCACATAGTCCGCATAACCTACCTCGGACTTGTTGGGCATACCGGGCAGCTCGACTTCATTCAGCCAGTCCCTGCCCTCCGTCCAGCCTGCGTCTTCCAGCATGGTGTCGATATACAGCTTGCGGGTCTTGTATTCGGACAGGTCAAGCGGTTTGGGCACATAGGTCTGCTGCTGCTCGGCGCGGCGGGCGGTGAGTTCCTCTTTCAGTGCGGCGTTTTCTGCAATAAGGGCAGCAAGGTCAATATCGTTTTCTGTGTCAGGCTGCACGGAGGAAACTTCGGCGGGCTGATTCAGCAGGGCGCGGTCAAAGTGTCCGGCAGTATAGTTTTCCCCATAGCAATACGCCACAAAATCAAGGAAAATGTACAGGTTTTCAAGGCATAGTTCGGCCTGTTCCTCGGTGACTTTTTTGCCGCTGTGGGCAGCGTTATTCCCCATACGGCGGATAAAATCCATGCGCCGCCAGATGTCCGTGCCGACAATATCCCGGAAGTCCTCGGCGTTCATCAAACTGACCAGCGTGTCCTGATAGGGCATGACCAACGCCTTATCCACCGAGTACATCCATTTTACGGCAAACTCCATCGCCCTGCGGCAGTTGAGGACGCAGGCAGACGGGTCGATATGCAGGATGCGCTCGGCGGAGATGGCAACCGAGGCAAAACTCTCAAATTGCGGGGTAGCGGTAAAAATATCGAAGTTGGTCATAAAACTTCCTCCACACGGTATTGCATAGAAAATTTTATTTTTCTTCAGAAGCAGCGGCTTCATTCAGATTTTTATAGTGCATTGTCTCGAGTTTTTCATTGTAAGCCGTTCTGTCAATAATTGCCTTGACAAGTGTATCTAGTTCACGCCCCTCCGAATAATCCGCTGCGGCAAAGTATTTGATACGTTTGTCGTGCATCATTTTATAGACTTTTTTCTTATCTTGTGTATCGGCGTTATAAACACCAATCGAATGTCCTCCATAGGAATTAACAAGTTTCATACAAGGAATATCCGTATCACTATCCCCAATGTAAATCATATTTCTGAACGGAATCCGCATATTATCTGGTGTAAAATAGTCATTTACGCCGGAATCATTTATATCTAAAACGCCTTTCTCAATTCTAAACAGAAACTGTGTTTTATTCGTGTAATTTATAACCTGTGCAGGCCATACTGCTACGCCGCGCTCATTATAGTAGAAAGAACTGGCGTATATTTTCTTGAACGCGCCATTTTTGGCAACCGATGTTCCTTCAATCATTTCCTTCAGACCGGAAGAAATAATGTAATGCTCAACTTCGACGCCTTTGGTTTTCCCATACTTCCGAATTCTTTCAAACCAAGTCTCTACACCGGGAAATAATTGCACCTGCGCACCGTATTCTTGCAGTTTCTGACGATTGAATACAAACTTGCCTTCCGACTCTGTCATCATGACATACATATAGGCAAGATTGTTGTCCATATCATTTCCGCGTGCCAATCCGTTTGATTTCTTCCAGAAATCGCCTACGTCAAACCCAACAGATTGGATATATCCCTGCGCCTGCATATCGTCAGGAGACAAAGTTTTGTCGAAATCATAGCAGATTGCAACAACGGGAATGGATGTTTTTTCTTCTCTTTTAAATTCAGAAGTACTCATGTTTTCACCTCATTGCTATTTAAATTGGTTTATAAATTATGCCTATAGGCACAACGACGAATATAATCCTTCGACAGCTTTTGATTTGTCGACTTGATGAACGAAGGCGGCAAATCTATTTTGTAAGTCTAATGGTGGAACTATAACCTTAACAGCATTCAACTTTGCAATCGTTAATCTCGTGATTGCTGCACCTCCCATGTTATTACGAATATCTGAATACATATCCGCATTGTTGAGGAGTGCGGCCAAAAAGTATCCATTTATTACATTTCGGTTTTGTTTAAGCAACGCCACACTTGAGAGTAACGTAAATTCTTCCTTCAATGTATTCACTATTGCAATTCCAGTAGTTGCGCCATCTTTAATATACAGCACATCTCCTTGTTCAGGATTGCATCTCTCAAATATTGGACGATGAACGGCTTCTGGAACATACGTTATATTAGAGAAATCAAAGCCGGATGCTTTAATGTTTTTAGCAGTAATATACTTATAGTCACCCATTGAAAAGCTCTCTGGGGAGAAATGTGTTCCATCATTTAATTTTATGCAAACCTCTTTTAATGTTCTTTTGTTCCAATTCATTGGATTGGATATCGGGTCCCCAAACAATTCGACAAATCGAGCTTTGACGAGTTCATCCAACTTTTGGAGTTGTTGTTGGCGTGTCTTTATAATGTCATATACGTAATCAAGCTGTTTACATATTGATTGTTGTTCACTTATAGGCGCTTCAAGCACTTCATAACGCGAAATATAATCGTCTGTTTTCAGATTATGAAGCCCGGTTGTCTTACTTTCAAAAGGTCTTGTGCCGCCTTTTCGATAATTATGGAAAAGAGAATAAAATACATACCTTGGAAGCCAAACAGCTTGATTTTTGACCCGCAACAGACCTGTGAAATTATTGAACAAGTATGTGCTTTCTGGACCATCAAAATATATAACACGACCAACAGGCTGTTTATCACTTCCGCCAGATTTCTCGATTATAATATCGCCTTTCCGTAAATACTTGGCATCAATATTTTTCTTTTGAATTGTTCTGGTAACTACATTACTATAATCGACAATGCCTTCATTAGTAAAATTAGTTGTCCGAAGCACGGGGATACCATTCCCTGATTCATCATCCGTACCCCATTCTCCAGAAAGAACTTTTCCTGTTATCTCAATTAGTTTGGCCATCGGTTTACTCCCACAAATCCGAAGTTGTATCCGCCATCACAGCAGAGTTATTCTTTATCATCTTCATCTTTCACAACACCCTCAATCATCCCGGCAACAGCCTGCCCCAGCAGCATTGTGCTTGCGTTTTCTGCCGCAAC
>ERZ779866.3498-NODE-3498-length-12682-cov-7.042845_pt1 | contig 12682 bp, 12 predicted proteins | sample MGYA00511248_ERZ779866 | MGnify/ENA primary metagenome ERZ779866 (study PRJEB29588, sample SAMEA2155758) | human gut metagenome | biome: human gut; feature: human-associated habitat; material: faeces | place: Denmark | collected 2008/2010 ... | reverse complement strand
CCCATCCGCCGCGAGTCCCGCCAGGCGGCAGAAAGGCTCTTCTCCACCCGTGCTCATCAACTCCGACTTCTCGTGCTTCCCGTCATTCTCGGTAGCACCTCGATCTCGTACATCGGCATACTTAGCAAACGCAGCGACGGGGGCATTCGATTCCGTGATGACCATCGTCATGATGCGTAGCAGCCAATGAGTTGTCTACGATCCGGCTGCTCATTTGAAGGACACCACCCGAATCTCATCGCCTTCGGTGACGAGCGCATCCGCAACGTTGAACGCGAGCGAGACCACGTCATGCTCCGAGGCGTTCGACTGCTCGAGCTCCCACGCCCCGCCCGAGGCGTGCGCGGCTTTGCGCAGGCGTTCCCGCTCCCTGGCAAGGCTCTCCCCTTTACAGCCTTCGCGACGTCGTCCATGAGAGAGGGCTCTCAATTGCATGCCTCCTGGCGATGTTCGTCGCGTCCTCGATTGTCCGGCATGCCACGGTCGGGCTCTCGCTCGTGGATGCGCTCTCCTCGTACAGAAGCGCGAGGCGCCCCAGCGCGTCGAAGCTCGCCTTGAGTCGCGCGGCGTCCGCGCACTCCATCGTCCGACAGACCTCCTCGATGCCCCGTTCGCCGCTCTCCAGTCTACTGTAAATCTGCGTCATATACGCCTGACCGACTACGAGGGCGACGCCCTACAGCGCGAGGTTGGACACCGCCGCCAACTGGACACCCACCTTCTTCATGGCGCCGAACTTGTTGAACCTGCCGTTCTTCCCCATGCTACCGAGTGACTGCCACCCATCGTTCACGCCGGCCTGACGGTTGAAGAGGTCCGCCCAGCCGACGCCACCTGGGAATCGAACGACGGCGAGCCCAGACGACTCGTCCGTCCGTGCGCCCACCAATGCCGCCGGCCTAAGCGAGAAGGCGAGAGCGCGGATGTGGGCGGAGCTTGAAGCGGGCGCCCCTGGACGATCAGCGCGCAGCGGTTCCGGGTGCCCCAGCGGGTGTCGGGGGCAGGAACATTGAACTGAATCCCCTCAGCCTTGTCTGCGCCCACGCTATTCGCAGAGTGATTTTAAATGTCCAAATGCTAGAATGAATCGGTTGTATTGCATTACGGTGCAGAAAACGAAATGAAAGATGCGGGGGACGAAATGAAATATAGTGAACTCGCTAGCGGTAAGTTTGAATCTACGCAAGTACGTGAGTATCTTGTTGCTGGCGATACGACCGCCATCACCATCCGCATCCCTGAACACCTGAAGACTATTGCTGCGGAAAAGGCCTCGCTTAACGGTTTAAGCTTTAGCGCCTATGTCAGGACATGCCTACTAAGCGACTTGCTTTCTTTCGAGCGCCATTCTGACCGTTAACCCTTCTGATAGGCAGGCTGCTTTATATGGATTCGTTTAACGTTAACTCCTTTTTTGCAGGAATTGGAGGCTTTGATCTCGGATTCGAAAAAGAGGGCTTTAGCAGTTCGTATATCTGCGAAAACAATTCGTTCTGCAACGAAGTCCTCAATTTGAGATGGCCCGATGTTCCCAAGGCGGGAGACATCAACGAGGTCGATGCTAGCACCATCCCGGATGCGGAGGTATGGTGCGGCGGATTTCCCTGCCAAGATATATCTGTTGCCAGGGGCTCCCTCTCTCGTCTCGGCCTTAAAGGGAGCCGATCCGGCTTATTTCATCGTTTCGCTGAGCTCATCGAAACGAAGAAACCGGAGGTTGTTCTGATCGAAAACGTCGCCGGCCTTTTTAACTCAAATAGCGGGAATGACTTTGCCGTTATCCTGAGCACGATGAATTCTCTTGGTTACGGAGTTGCTTGGAGGCTTCTCAATAGCAGGTATTTCGGCGTCCCGCAATCTCGTCCGCGTGTATACCTTTGCTGTTGGAAGAACTCGATGCCACATGCGCTATCAGCGCTCTTCGAAACCGAGGTCCCGAATAAGGCAGCTCGTGAACGCGCCGCGTTTATTACCGAATCTACGCCAGCAGGTGAATATCCTCGTATGCCGCAGGTTGGCTATTGCCTTGCCGCAACTTCAGGCAGGCACACCGGAACAGACTGGAGCCGTACTTATGTGACGTGCAAAGATGGCGTACGACGGCTTACGCCCATTGAATGTGAACGGCTTCAGGGGTTTCCTGACGATTGGACTAAGGTCGATGCCGATTCGGAAGATGCAGATTCGCTTCGATATGCCGCGATCGGCAACGCCGTTTCCGTTCCGGTCATTCAGTGGATAGCCAAAAGAATCAAGATCGAACTTGAGAATACGAGCGAAGTCTCCCTTGACGACCTCCTCGCTCGCCATGCCCCCTTTAAGGAAAGCGTCTGGCACGATTTGCCCGACACTTCGATCGAGCATGAAAAAATACGTTGGGGTAAATCAGGAATTATGTGGAATGGTAGGTATATGCTCGCCGAACATCGCGAGCTTCCCTGCACCCCCATCACGAGCGATCTCTACTCTATCGTTGAAAAGGATAAGACTGCCGACCGCTACTACCTCACGCCCAACGCCGCAGAAGGCATTCTTAGGCGTGTCGACAACAACAACAGGCATCTGTTCCCGCCCCTACGGGAGGGGCTTGAAAAGCTGGCGAACAGAAAGGGGCAAACGAATGCCTAGTGCAAGCTTTGTTACCCTGCGACTTGGTAAAGACAGCGTCGATGACATTAAGACAATAGACGCACTACCTTACGGAGTGCAAAACCCCGCTTACCTACTCAATGTCATTTGCAAGCAGGTTCCACGCGCTCTGCAAGCTGGAACTTATGCAGTCATTTGGCTTGGTTCTGACAACTCAAAAGGAATGCCCACCGCATGGAAGCAGGGCATCCGCGCAATTGCCCGTATCGAAGAGGTGCGGCTCGGCGAGAAGCACAACGACGATTCTTCCATCGATCTTTCCATTGGGTACATCTTCAAGAGTTCTATCGACAAAATCGGGCTCCTAGAGAGCTATCCAACGGCTTATATTCACTTTGCTGAAGCCCCCCTTGTCGGTCTTAACGATTACTCGAACCAAACCGTTCGAGAAATAGACGCAAGTCCGAGAAGCGACGTTGGCGCGCTTCTGGCAGCTTGTGGGCGATCATCTGCCAGTTCCATCGAGGGCATCGTTAAGGCCTATCCTGAGCTTCGGGAAGTTATCAAAGATGGCCTTGCCTCCATAGAAGCTGCTCTGACGATGATCGATGACTTGAAAGCAGCTCTTGCTCCCGAGATTCTCGAGCCCCGAAATCTCATCTTCTTCGGGGCTCCCGGTACGGGCAAGTCGCATAACCTGAATAAACTTGCAGAAACAAATTTCTCTGATAGCAATATCCGTCGTGTGACGTTCTACCCGGATTACACCTACTCGCAATTCGTGGGCTGCTTCAAACCGATGACCGAGAAGGTCGAGGGCGAGGACGGCAAAATAATGTCCGAGATCTCGTACCGCTACGTGCTCGGTCCGTTCTTGGAGACTTATGTCGACGCCGTGAGGAATCCCAAGCAGAACCACCTTCTGATCGTGGAAGAAATCAACCGCGCAAATCCAGCAGCGGTGTTCGGCGACGTGTTCCAGCTGCTCGACCGCAATAAGAACGGTGTCAGCACCTATGACGTTGATGCACCCGTAGAAATGCGCGATCGACTCGAAGACGAGCTCGGCGCGGAGGTAGACAAGCTCAAGATCCCGGCGAACATGTTCATCTGGGCAACGATGAACAGCGCCGATCAGGGCGTGTTCCCGATGGACACCGCCTTCAAACGCCGGTGGAGCTTCCGCTATATCGGCATCGATGATGGCGAGGACGCCGAAATCGATGGTGAAAAACTGAGCGATAAGGTTGTAACCTGCGGAGGTCGCCGCGTATATTGGAATAGGCTTCGCAAGGCTATCAATGACCTCATGGCACACGACTGCGACATCAACGAAGACAAGCTCCTCGGCCCGTTTTTCCTCGACCCCGCTTGCCTCAATGACGAGCAGTTTGCCGACGCGTTCAAGGACAAGGTGCTCATGTATCTCTACGAGGATGCCGGCAAAGCCAGACGCAAGACGCTCTTCCGCGAAAAGGGCATCACCTACTCGCAGCTTTGCTCCGTGTTCGACAGGGAGGGCGAACTGGTCTTCGGCGGCAACTTCGATGACTGGGGAATCCTAGCAGATCAGGAGTACGAGATCGACGACGAACAGTCCACGGAGTAGCCTCCCATGCGGCGGGTCCATTTCCGCGAGCTGAAGCCGTATTCCGAGCTGGAGATCGCGAGACGGCTCGACGGCGACGTCGCGCTGGCGAGAAACTTCATAGAACGCATGGTGGCGCGTGGCGTCATACGGTACCGGAGCGCTTCCGCGCCTGATGGCGTCGATCTGTCGGACGAGGAGGGTTCGCGCCCCGACGAGCTCTACCAGTTCGCCTTCGTGGGCATGGTATCGCTCGGTGACGTGGTCACGGTGGTCTATCCGAAATACTTCCGCGACCGCGAGCCGACCGAGGACGAACTCAAGCAGATCTTCAGCGTCTTGAAGCGCGATATCGACGCCGCGAGCATACTGCGCCTTGCCGAGGACGCCGATCGCAATTCGGACAAATTGCCGGTCATGCTGGCACTGCTCGACCTGTATCACGAGCGCGGCGTCTACTCGAACTACACAGACGGTATCGAGCTGAACGGCGCAGGCGTCATCGACTGGAACCGCACTATCGGCAAGCATCTCCCCATTGTGCAGAGCGGTAATCCCATCTATGTTGACTACGAGTCGCGCAAGACGCTGCGCGATGATTCTGACTACATCACGCGCCTGCATCGGGCGGTTCTGACCGAGATATCGGAAGAGCTAAGGCTGTCTGGCCTCGGACGGCTTCTTGATGTAGAGGGCGTGTCTCTTTCCGAGGAAGATGTTGACGCGTTCGGTGACGAAGAGGCCATCCGTATGAGGCTCGATCGCGAGCGCGGCGCGCAGTTCGTGGATTGGAAGGTCTCCGTACTTGAGCTCTTGGAGCGCTATCTGCTAGATCGCGAACACGACGCCAGCGAGGATGAGATCAGAACGCTCGGCACCACGAGCTTCTACAATCTCTGGGAGCGAGCGTGCAAGGTCGCATTTGGAGACATGCTGGACAAGCGCCTCGGCTCGCTCGGCATCCCGCTCGTTGGCAAATGGAAGAGACTTAGGCGAGAGACGTTGCTGGGAATCATTCCAAGGCCGATATGGGAGCGACGTGCGGACGAGGAGTATGCATCGTGCGGTGACGTAGACACGCTGATTCCGGACACCGTCGCGCTTCGTGAAGAGAAGAATGGCGGTCGGGTATTCTGCATCTACGATGCGAAATACTACATGCCGACCTTGAACGGCAAGATGCGCAGGCAACCCGGCCTGGAATCGGTGACGAAGCAGTTCCTCTATCAGAATGCCTACCGGGACTTCGTTCTCGACCACAGGTTCGACGCCGTGGTAAACGCGTTTCTGGTGCCAACGTGCGGTAACGAGCCTTTCGAGATTGGGCGCGTATCGTTCCCCGAGGTCATGGGCAGTGTCGAGCCGCCGTTCAGTAATTACATCAACATGTGGGCTCTGCCCGCGCATAAAGTGTTCGAGGCGTATCTGGACGGGCGGATACTTGACCGCGGACGCACCGGACTTGCCTTCAGCACAGGCAAAACATCGACCTAGGGTTGATATGAGTAATAGATTTTCTTGGGACATCAGGATTAAGGGCTTTGGCCCGTTTGCCGCACAGACAGGCGGAAGCATGGAGTTAGCCGACTCCCGCGTGGCGATGTACGCGGCAAACGGCCAGGGAAAGACCTGCGTCAGCAGGCTCTTCCGAGTGGCGGAGGCAGGGGCGAGCGATTTGAACGCCTCTAGCATCAACCGTGGATGCAACGAGGGATCCTTCACGTTCACCGTGAAGGACGCAAAAGGTGTTGGCAAATCGCTGACGATAACCTACAAGCGTGGCGAAGAATTCATCGTGAGCAACGCGACCGACTACATCTTCCATGTGTTCAACAGCGACTTCGTACGCGACAACCTCGCCGCCTCGCATTACTCACCAACGGGTGACGCATTCAATGGGTACATCGTTGGAAAAGAGAACATCGACGTATCCGAGAAACGGGAAAAGCTCGATGAGCTCAAGCGCGAAGGACAGCGGATAAGGGCGGAGATCGAACATGCCGTCCAGGCTGCGCGCACGGAGCTAGCCAATCTCAAGCTGAAGAACCTAAAGCGCTTTAAAGAGTTAACCACTGAGAAGATTCTCGAAATGCCCCTTGAAGGGCACAACTACGACGGCAAGCGCAGGGAGCTCGACGCTTTGGTCAGACTCCCTGATAACGTGCCACAACTCGCAGGATTGAGCTTTCCTTTCGATATGGGAGTAATCGATGAAGCCGAAAGGCTGCTCAAGACGCGTTACACAAGGGATGATTTTGCCGAAGACTTCATCAGGAACGTGACGTCAAAGCGTCGCTTCGTTGAAGCGGGACTCAAGCTTTTGGATGGAGACAAGTGCCCTTTCTGCGGAACACCCTTTAATTCCGATGCCCGAAAGCTAATAGAATCCTACGAGGCGTATGTGCAGGGGCAGGAAGCGAAAACCGTCAACGCACTAGAGACCTGCATCCAATCCCTTGAGTCGCTACGCACTTCCTACGGAGCGTTTGTAGAAAGCTACCAAGGAAGGTCAAACTGGCTTGCACGGCTCAAGCCGGCCTTTCCCGTGCTCGAAGCAAGCGAGCTACCGTCCATCCCATCTGCCGCTGAACTCAATGCAGCAGCAGATTCCGTTGTCGGTGCATTACGCGACAAGATTGTCGATATCTCAGTCGCACAGGACCACCAGGATGCTGCGGTGCTACGCAATCGGTTGCAAAATCTCGGGAAATCGGTTGCCGACGCCAACAATATCCTGGCTAAACTTGACCAAAGCGTCATGCGCTCGTCGAAAGCCCTGACCAACACAAGGCAGGGGCTTTGTGCGGAGATGGCAAAGAAGGTCAGGAGCGATTGCGATTCTCTAATCGTACAGCGAGCCTCCATCTCGTCGGATTACCAGAAGCTACAAAACAAGATTAGAGCTGATGAGGCCAAGGGGAAAAGGCTGAAACGGGACGTTGTCGCCGAGACACTAGCGACATTAATACATACGGTGTTCGGCAACAAATACTCCTTCGACCCGACGCAGTTCACCATCAAGCTGGGCGAAACAGAACTTGGAGGTAACGCGGATGCGGTTATGAGCGATGGGGAGAAGTCCGTGCTGGCGTTCTGCTATTACGTCGCCTCAACCTGGAATCTGCTCGACGCGGAGAGCGAAAGCGACCGACTCTTTTTCGTGATTGATGACCCTATATCGAGCATGGACTTTCATTACGTGTACAGCATCGCTCAAATCATCAGAGATTTGAAAGCAAGGTTCTCGTTATCGAGAGTGAGATTTCTGCTTTTGACCCACAACACCGCATTTTTCAACCTGCTTGCTAGGAACAAAATAGCCGCAGACTGTTTCACCCTCCACAACGGCACCATTGAGAAGTGCAAGAGCAGGTATCTTGCGCCCTACGGCGAGCACCTGAAAGACCTCTATGGGGTTGCACTCAAGGAGACCGAACCGACGCATACGACGGGCAATTCGATCAGACAAGTTATTGAAACCCTCTGGCGCTTCAACAATCCGGCTGCGGGAAATCTAGGAGACTATTTAGGAACATCCGAATGCTACGACCTTCGTGAGTGCGAGTACGTCTATACGTTATGTCAGGACATGTCACACGGTGCTACGCCCTTCGATAGGGAGCAGCCGCCAGATGACGAAGCCGTGAGAAGGGCTTGCTGGGCAGTCTTGTGCCATGTACACAGGCGTTTTCCCGGACAGCTTATTTCTCTCGGGATTGACCTCAATCCCGATGACATAAAGATTCCGAATAGCCACTAGTCGCATGCCCAGACTTTTGTGACACGCCTAGACAATGCCCGTACCGATAAGGTGCGGGCATTGTCTTTGCCCACCTGAGTAGAAAGGATGGGCAGATGGATGGCATTTAGGACGAGACGAAGCCGATCGACAAGAACCCGAAGCAAGCGGGTGCGGAAGACTACAAACAAGACCAGGCGGCACAGGGGCAAGTAGGCGGCAAGGACGCAATAAGCGCGACGGGCGATGCCGTCGCAAAGGCCTGCGAGGACTACCGGGCACAACTCGCTGAGCGCGACGCGAAGATCGTGGAGCCGGAGGGCGAGATTGCCGAGAGCACGGAGAAGCCGCACGCCGAGATGGACGAACTACGCCGAAAGGGCGGCGAGCAGCGCGTGGGATTCGAGCTCAAGCTCGCAGGCGCGCGCAACGTGAAGGTGGCGCAGGCACTGCTTGCCGGCCACGGCAACGGCATCGAAAAGCTGAAGCGACGCGCCGGACTGTCCGGTGAGGACGCGGCGATGAGACGCTTGCGCAAGATCGCCTGCCTCGATGGCGAGGCCAAGACGTTCAACCACGACCGCGGCATCAAGACGCTCGCGTAGGCAGTTGAATGACCAGTCCGTACGAACCGGCCAACTGATGGAACTAAAGCATGAAGCATCTCGCTCTATCCTTGTGTAACCATGCGATATTCCTTCAGCATTACAACAATCACAGCCGACTCATCTGCCTTTCTCTCCACTTTTTCCCAGCGACCTTCAGGGTCATCAGGAGCCACAGGAATGCGATAGCTCCGACTTGCAGCATTCAAACGGTCCCGAATTACATCCCAATTCTCAGCGATCCAATGCTCAAACCCATCGCGCTCCGACTCGCTTGCAAATACCGGCACAAGTTCGTCTAAGAATCGGACCTCCTCTTCCGCCCCGCGCCCCTCTTTGCTTTCGTCTAGCTCAAATTGCATTAACATGCGCTCCAACGAGCCCTCAATAAAATACGAATATGGGTATGCGTCTTCCTGTTGAAAGACGGCGCAGGGGTCACGCAGAAATGCCCAACGCGGCGCAGGAATCCAAAGATGATCAGAATACGCTCCTGGAATTTCGCACAGCAGCGTCTGATGGTAGAACAGTCGAGCCGTCCACCAATTAGGGCCATGGCAGAACGGACTGGCCAACATAAAGCACTCCCATGCGTCCTTGTCAGGATCACTCGTCCTCACGAGGGTGAACTCCGGAGAGTCTTCGTGATAATAACAATAGCCGCCACCGTATTCTCCAAAGGGCAGTAGCGACTTCGTGTTATGCCATTTTGCAGGTTCGTCCAATAGCTGAGGAAGCCTCTCAATCGGCGTCCTATCAAGTCCAAATCTTCGCCTCCAAAGCTTCTCTGTCTCGAGCGGAGACGCCGTCTTATCCAGAGGCACATTCCCATCTTGGCGCCGCGTATAGATAGCACCAGCCCTGACGGACCTTCTGCCTTCTTTATACTCTTGAGTCAAGTAATACGGAATCGCCAGATTGTCGGCCTCGATAATCACGATGTCGATGAGAACATCCTGCAGACTTATAGCAATAACCCTCACGGAAGGCATCGACTCCGCCCAATGTTTACTTGCAAGGAAGTCGTTAATTTGCTGGGTGTTTTTACGCCCCTGGGCATCTGAAGCAACACCGCAAGCGCCGTAGTCAGATTCTTCATCAATTCCGATGATTAGCAAACCCGTTTCACCATTCGCATTGTTGGCAAGACAAATTATGTCATGAAGCAAATCTGCTTTATTCTCATGCCATTGGCGCTTGAAATCCCAATACGGCCCTTCAGTCTTTAGCTCCGACAGCGCAAACACAACGTCGCCAAGACTTGCATCGTCTGTGTAGCGTGGCAGCCCCATAGCCATCTCCTATAAACTTGATTAGTTCATGTCTGAATCACTACGCCCTTAGCTTCATTATGTAATTCATAGACAGCCTCCCCATATCAGAAGATAAAGCTTCCTCAATATGCAGATCCAGCGCGCAAGTCAGCCCGTACATCGCCGCCACGGCATGCCGATCGAAAAATAGCCGCAAGATGGAACCATCCGTTAATCCCAGCCACTCTTCACCATGCAAGCAAACTACATGGCCAAATCGTCCAATTGCTTCAAAAGTAGCAAAATGGACAGCTATGCCAGAGCACGAGCCCGTAAGGGACGTGATATAAATTAATTGGAGACGTCACATAGACGCTTCCTCCAAGTCGCAGAGGGGTGTCCCTCCGCATTTTGCATTGCGGGGTCACATGAGCGAGGTCAGCATCTTCGTTGATGAATCCGACTGACAAGGTAGCGACTCGTAATGTAACGAAGCGAATTCGCCAAAAACACCGACTTCGTCTTGATCCAGGCGGCTGTTTCCCCTGCATCCTGGAGTTCTTCGCCCGAAAATTCGACAACCCAGAAGCTTCAAAGGCAGAGGAGAAACTCTTTGGCAGTGCCCGCAAGGCATTTGGTCTATTGCCGCGGGGCCTGTCTTGCAAACAAAAACACCCGCCAAAGTTTGCGTCATCTCGGCAGGCACCGAAAGATAGGCATGGCGGGTCCGCAGACAACACTTTACCACAGGCCAAATCACCACTGGCTCAGGGCACCGGTCATAATCGCCCGAACGCAAAGCAATAGCCCGCATCGGTGGCGAAGTCGAAAGGACCGCCAGGCCGGGCTGACCAAATCCTCGCCAAATCTAAAGTATCTTCGCCAAATCGACTATAATTGGCGAAGATACTCCGGAGATGGCGAGGATACTATGACCCAGTTCGATTACGTCCGAGCACTCGACAGCCTCATGACCCCCGAGGTCGTCTCCGCACTTGGAAGCATCCATGAGCACAAGGGCAAAACATCCCTGCTCTCAAGCACCCACCCCGATCACTTCGCCGCCTTGGTGGAGGTGGCCAAAATCCAGAGCACGAGCGCGTCGAACAGGATCGAGAACATCTCAACCTCCGATAAGCGCCTGCGCGAGCTCATGCTCGAAAAGGCCGAGCCAAGAAACCGTGATGAGCGCGAGATCGCCGGCTATCGCTATGTTCTGGACCTCATTCACGAGAGTCATGATGACATCCCGATCACCCCCGGTGTGATTTTGCAACTCCATCGCGACCTGTACCGCTATTCAGGGGATTCCCATGCGGGCGCCTGGAAGGACTCGGACAATGTGATCGCGGAGCGCACCGCGCAAGGCGAACTCGTCGCGCGCTTTGTTCCCACGCCCGCCGTCATGACGCCCGACGCCGTCGAGGCCATCTGCGAGGAATACCGCAATCAAATGGATGTCGGGACGTACGACCCCCTGCTGGTGTCCCTAGTGTTCGCATTCGACTTTGTGAGTATTCACCCGTTCAACGACGGCAACGGGCGCATGAGCAGGCTGCTCACGCTGCTGCTCATGTACCGCTCCGGTTACGACGTGGGAAAGTACGTCTCGATCGAGAAGGAAATCGAACGCACAAAAGAGACGTACTACGAAGCCCTTGCCGCGAGCTCTCAGGGTTGGCGGGAGGGAAAGGGCGACTACACCCCCTTCGTCACCTACATGCTCGGCATCATTGATGCCTGCTACCGAGAGCTCACCAGCAGGCTCCCTCTCGTGGGCGCCCCCGTGGACAACGAGGAGGCTATTCGCGCCTTCTTCGACCGGCTGATCGGCTCGGCTACAAAGCGGGAGATCATTGACGCCAATCCCGGGATGAGTCAGCGCACGCTGGAGCGTATCCTCTCGAAGCTGCAGCAAGAAGGCGTGATCGAGAAGATCGGCGCCGCACGATCAACCGCATATCGGCGGTGCCGAGGCGCTACAAAGCGCGAAAAGCACCGATAACGGAGGATGGAGATATCCGGCAGCTTACTTATAAAAGCTGATATCCCCGTGGAAGTAGGCTTTCCAACGCTCGCAAATTTCGTCGTAGTTCGCGAGGATAAAGTCCATCACGTTCGCAAGGTCCTTCTTGTTGAGCTTGCTGCCGTTGTTCGCAAGCACACAGCCGCCATTGCGCGTCAGCCAAATCTTGGTTGCCCCTACGGTGGGACGGCCTTTCGCAACGTGAACGTGCACGGGCTCACCGTCCTCACCCGTCCAAAAAAAGATAGCGAAACCTTGGAAGAGGAAGAGCCTAGGCATATTCCCTCGATGCCTCCCGAGCAAGTCGCAAAATCAGCTGCGCGTTGTTGTGGACAAAGGAGTCGAGACGCGCGATGTCAGCCTCGTCGAAGCCCTCGATTTCCGACCACTCAAATGCAGGAAGCGTGCACATAGCGGAGTCAAACCCAAGCTCAACGGGTCGCTCGATAGAAACCTGCACCTCGCCACCATCGAGAACGTTGGAAAACGCTAGTTGCGTCCCGTCCTCGAGTTCCGCATAGTTGTAGAACATCACGCACCTCCACAGCCACTCTATCGCCAGATTATACCCGCGCGCTATCATTCCGCATTTCCAAGGGAAACAAAGCGGCGTTGCACAGCATGACGACTTGAATTATAGCCTACATAACTCTCTCACCCATTAAATATACAAACACATGTTCGATGGATTTCGATTGGACGAGACCCAACACGAGCTGGGCTATGCTACGGTATTCATCTATATGGCTACAAAGACGCAAAAGGGAACCACCGAGAGAGCGAGCATGGCAAAGAACACCGCAAACTATGGCAACGACAGCATCCGTCAGCTCAAGGACGAGGAGCGCGTACGCCTGCGCCCCGCCGTCATCTTCGGCTCGG